>QWCV01004082.1_pt1 | contig 43910 bp, 35 predicted proteins | sample 1972621 | NCBI WGS metagenome assembly QWCV01 (sample SAMN09866699, study PRJNA288562) | Human gut metagenome isolate pre2_stool, whole genome shotgun sequencing... | isolation source: gut | host: Homo sapiens | place: USA: California | reverse complement strand
TGCCTTATATCCGTTATACTTCGCCGGGTTGTGGGATGCTGTTACCATAACACCTGCGTTACAGTTATAATAGCGTGTTGCAAAGGAAAGTGCCGGTACTGGCATCAGAGCATCGTAGATTCTTACTTTAATTCCGTTCGCTGCAAGAACTCCTGCTGCTGTCTTCGCAAACACATCACTCTTGAGTCGGCTGTCGTAGCTGATCGCTACTGTCTGTGTACCGCCCTGTGTCTTTACCCAGTTAGCGAGTCCCTGTGTAGCCTGACGAACAACATAGATATTCATTCTGTTTGTTCCTGCTCCAAGTACACCACGAAGTCCGGCTGTTCCAAACTCATCCAGCGCTTATACTCTTCCTGATACATCTTAATCACTCCTATTATTTTCTTAAAATGTAAAATTATTGCAATTCAGCCATACAACGTAAGACCGTCAGTTTATGACCACTTCGTTGTATGGCTGAACTGTTTCTAAACTTTACAAGTCTAGTCATATTATACCATGCAGGTAGATTTACAGCAAGATTACTTGTCTATTTTAACAAGCATTTTCCATTACATAGAAATAATTCCCAATACATTTGCAATAGAACTTAATAATATAATAATCAGGCAGATCGGTGCCAGATATTTCATAAAGAACATGTATAATTTCTTTCTCTTAAATGCAGATGACTGCTCAATCTCCCTTGCAATCTTGTCAAATCCAACGGTACGAACGATCAAGAAGCATGTTGCAAGTGCTGCAAGTGGCATCATCACGGAATTTGTCAGGAAGTCAAAGAAGTCCAGACATGCCATTCCGAAAATCTGAATAAAGCTCAGTACTCCATATCCCATAGAAGATAAGGTTCCGATTATAAGCATAACAGCAGCCATAAGGATACAGCATTTCGGTCTGCTCCAGTGAAGTTCATCCTGGAATGTAGATACGCTTGTCTCCAGAAGTGAGATTGCACTTGTCACTGCTGCAAGAAGTACCAATATGAAGAACAGGATACCAGCCAGCCTTCCAACGCCCATACTTGCGAATACCTTCGGAAGTGTGATGAACATCAGAGACGGTCCTGCCTGCAGATTGTCCGGGTTTCCACCAGAGAATGCAAATACAGCCGGAATGATCATAAGTCCTGCGAGCATTGCGATTGCTGTATCGAAAATCTCAACCTGTGTTGTACTCTTCTCAAGATCAACGTCTTTACCAATATAAGAACCATATGTATACAAAATTCCCATCGCGATTGACAGGGAGTAGAACATCTGTCCCATTGCCGCAACAACCGTCATTGCTGAGAAGTGCTTCGGATTCGGAATCAGGAAGTACTTCACACCTTCAATTGCTCCCGGTCTTGTTACAGAATAAATTGCTACGATAACCGCAAGGATAACAAGGATTGGCATCATAATCTTAGATACTCGCTCTACACCATTCTCAACTCCTGCCAGGATAACGCAGAATACAAGAATAGAAAACACGATGAACCATGCTTCTACCTGAAAAGAATCTGAAATAAATTCTGTAAAATATCCGTCCTGTGCAACAGTCTGCACATTTCCTTTCAAATACTCTGCAAGGTACTTGATAACCCAGCCACCGATCGAACTATAATACGGCACGATCAGCATAGGGATTATTGCATTGAGCCATCCGCCGATCTTAAATGATTTTGTCTTACCAAATGTCTGAAAAGCTCCAACCGGACTTTTTCTTGTCATTCTTCCAAGTGCTGTCTCTGACATGATCAGAACATATCCAAAAGATACGGTCAGAATCAGATAAACGAGAAGGAAGATTCCCCCTCCATATTTCGCAGCCAGATACGGGAATCTCCAGATATTTCCCAGGCCGACTGCTGAGCCTGCAACAGCAAGCACATATCCGATTTTACCCGAGAAGCTTGCTCTCTTTGCTGATTGTCCATTGTTACTCATAAATTGCCTCCCATCACATAACAGTCTGTACTGCTATTTTCCCATCTTTTTTATAGCCTATACTGTTCTATTCTACCATTCACAATCATGAATAGCAACAAAAAAGAGCGTTGACAGCGCTTTTTAAAACACATTTAAAATGCTATCTCGGCTCATTTTTATACGTTTTTATAATTTCCCTTCTATTTCTGCTCTTTCAAGCAATCTCTCAATCCCTATATTCCATGTTCCGATCTTCACTCCGGCATTGATCACACGCTTACATTTCCCTATTGTCTCAATTGCTTTCTGAAGCGTTTCTTCCCGAATCTCCTCAAACGGTTCTTCCGTGATCACTTCTGCCGCAAGTAATCTTGCCAGCCGGTAATCCATATCATTTTCATATAAAATACCTGCCGCAAACGGGATGTGCTCCTTCTGAAGCCTTCGATAAACCGGGATTCCAGTTCCGCCGGAAGAGATCACGAACACTTCCGGCTCCCCCTCCGGCGCAGGAAGTTCAATACTTCCAAAAAGCGGGTCAAAATATCCATTATTGATTCCATACAATTCGCGAATGATTTCTTCTGTAAATACTTCTTCCGGATTTCCGTAATGTGAAATCGTCTCGCCTTTGACACAGATGATCTTATCTGAAATCTTCTGTGCCAGATCGATTTCATGAAGAGACATAATCACCGTAATCTTCTTCTGCCTTGCCATCCGCTCAAGGATCGACAACAGCTCCAACTTATATTTTACATCCAGGAATGAAGTCGGCTCATCTAAAACGATCACATCCGGGTCCTGACAGATTGCTCTCGCCAGCAGAACGCGCTGCTTCTGTCCGTCACTAATCGCATTAAAATCACGGTTGCCGAGCTCCTGCGCATGCACCGCCTGCATCGCCTCTTCCACCAGACATTCATCTTCCTGCGTCAGAATCCCAAGTCGTCCTGTGTAAGGATAACGTCCGGTCGCCACAATATCATGACAAGTCATCAACTCTGTCTTGATCCGATCCGTCAACACTACCGCCATCTTAGACGCAAGCTCTTTGTACGGCAGTTTCAGAAGAGAAGTATCGTCAAAAAATACATTTCCTCTAACGACTTTCAGCTGTCTTGTAATACTTTTTAAAATCGTTGACTTTCCTGAACCATTCGGCCCGATCAAAGTCACGATCTCCCCCTTGTTGATCCCGATATTAATATCACGGATCAGGGAGTTTCCATTATAACCTACCGACAGGTCTTTCATTTGAAAATAATAATCTACCATCTTATTTTCTTCCTCCCTTCGGTATCATCATATAGATAACGATCGGTGCACCCAGAATAGAAGTCACCGTACTGATATTCAATTCCACCGGTGCCAGTGCCATTCGTGCGATCAAATCACAGATCATACAGAACACAGCTCCCATAAAGAACGTTCCCGGTATGACCACGATCGGTTTTGACGTTCCAAATGCTTTCCTTGCAAGAAACGGAACTGCGATTCCCACGAAAGAAATCGGTCCCGCAAATGCTGTCACACACGCTGACAGAATACTGGAAAGCAAAATCAAAATCACGCGAAATGTCTTGATGTTGACTCCCATACTCTGCGCATATGCTTCTCCCAATTGATATGCACTGATTGGTTTGGACAGGAAAAATGTAAACAGCACCGCAAGTCCGACAACCACTGCTGCCACACGAATATTGCTCCAGCTCATTCCGGAAAAACTTCCCTGTGACCATCCGTGCAGATTCACAATATCAGAATCATCCGCAAATGTCACAACAAAATCCGTGATAGCCGAACAGATATATCCGATCATGATCCCCCCGACAAGAAGAGACGCCATATGCTGCACTTTTTTCGACATCAGAAGGATAAATCCCGTCGAGATCAGCGACCCGATAAATGCTGCAAGAATCAGTGTATACGAAGAAAATCTTCCGATATATTTCAAATACACGATCATTGTAAGTGCCACGACCATTTTCGCTCCGGAAGAAATTCCGAGAACGAAAGGTCCGGCAATAGGATTAGAAAAAAATGTCTGCAGCAAAAAGCCTGAAAGAGACAATGCACCACCAAGCAATGCTGCCATCAGAATTCTCGGAAGACGGATCTTCCATATAATATTGTACTCTGTCGCCGCTCCTTCTTTCAGAAAGAGAATGCGCAGAATCTTAGGCACCGGAATATGAATATTTCCGGTATTGATATTTAGCACTGTCACAACACAAAATACTGCTGCAAGAATCAGAAATACCGCTGTGTATCTTGTACGCCGTCTGAAATTTTCCTGATGAAAACTTGTCTGCTCCATTCTTCTACTCCATCTTTTCAAGAAATGTCATCTGAGATGCATCACCGTCTGTCAGCATCAGATGCATATCTTTGATCAGCTCTCCGACTGTATCTGTTGCCTGATATAAGTTCTTTCCGGTATACCAGACATTTCCGTCTTTCACCGCCTTGAATTCGGAGAACAATTCATTCTTTGCTTCCAGTTCACTGATACTATTTACCTGTCCGTCGATCGTCCCGTTGTAGATCAGATAATCTGCATCTACAGCAGTCGCATAGAATTCCTCCATCGTCAGTTTAACAGATGGTGCGTTACTGTCCGGATTCTTCAGATCTTTGAACGCATATCTTCCACCTGCGATTTCAATCATTGACGGAATATAATCGTCAGATTTTCTCACAACGATTGAACCATCCGTACTCACATAGAAATAAGCAACCGTCTTTTCCGTGTTCTCGAAGCCTTTCAGTTCCTCGATTACATGAGCCTGCTGGTCAAAAAATGTATCCGCTTCTTCCTCTTTATTCAGAAGCGCCCCATAAAGCTTGATCCACTCGGTTCTTCCAAGCGGATGTGACTCATAACTTGAGTAGTCTACAAATACCGGAATCCCAAGATCTTCGATCATTTCCTGTACCTTTGGTGTATGAAGGATCATCGTTGATTCGATTGCCAGATCACAGTCTCCGTCAACGAGAGTCTCATAATCCGGTTCGCTGTATTTTCCCGCAAATGTCATCGCTCCGGATTCCATTGCTTCCTTTGCACTCTCTACATACCAGCCGGAAGCCTCAAGCCCGGAGAATTTCACCTTGTCAATTTCGCCGATTGCATCAAACAGAGACATGGATGCTGTCGCCGCCATATAAATATTCTCTGTCGGCTGCTGGATCACAACAATATCATCCGCCAGATTTTCCGGTTCTTCTTCACCTTCCGGAACGATCAGATATTGCTTATCTTCATGGACATCGATCAACTTATATCCATCCTTATAATAGTATACATCGAATTCTGTCGCGTAAGTCAGATCCATTGTAGATTCATAAGTAAGCCCTTCGATCTCCGGTGCTTTTTTTGTCTTGTCAGCTGCATCTTTGGTCTTATCCTTTGTCACATCTGTACCTGCTGAATTATTACCGCTGTTTCCACCGGAGGCTGCGGTAGAACCGCAGCCTCCGAGCAGAAGTGCAGCTGAAAGCATTAACGCTGTGATTCTGCATCTTCTTATCTTCATTCTTCTCGTTCGTCAGCTCTTCACATCCGTAGAGAACACCGTAAACCTTGATCCACTCCTGCTTTCCAAGTTCTGTCTTTTCCTCGGAAGAACGATCAACGAAAACCGGAATTCCAAGCATTGCAAGCTTTTCTGTCAGCTCTTCGAACTGTTCCGTCTTCTCTTCTACTGTCAGAGTCTCTTTTGTATCTTTACTGTCTTTATCTGCTATTTTGTCAGTATCTTTCGCTGCATTTTCCTCAGAATCTTCTCTTGGAAGAATATCTCCTGTAAACAGAGCAAGATTCACTTCACTCTTCACAAGGTTCTTCAACTTCAGCTTGTCCGCTGTTCCTGCATATGCAACTTCAGCATTCTTCTCTCCGTCTTTTGCTTTCATCTTATCAGCAATCTCGGATACTGTACAGTCTTTGCTCTTCATTCCAACTGCCGCAATATTATTAAGAAGATCGAGATCTTTCATAATATTCAAAATCTCATCAGACTCTGCATAAGTATGATCTGTCGGTTTTTTCACAATGATCATATCCTGCTCAAGACCAACCGGAACTTCCACATCCTCCGGAACGATCAGATATTTCACAACATTTCCCTTGTAAAGCTCTGCTGCCAGTTCCTGTTCGCTTGTGCCGTTGTTATCCGAAGCTGCGGATTCCTCAACAGAAGCATCTACTTTGCTTTCTGCATCTGAGTTCTTAGAATCTTCTGATCTATTGATCGTAACAGAAGCTACTTTCTTCTTGGAAGACTTCTCTTTATCTTCTGCAGACTTCTCATTTTCAGACTTTGTTTCCTCTGCTTTTTCAGGGTCTCTTGCTGTGTCCTTCGTCATATCGATTTCAAGAAGTACAATCCCCTGATCATAATGATAAATCTTGAAATATTCTGCATAGTCAAGCTTTGTCTCTGACTGATATTCCAAACCAATGATTTCAGGTGCTTTTTCATCCAGCTTCTGGTTACTGCTTGTTGAAATATCTGTTCCGTTTGCAGATGTTCCTCCATTCGCCGCTGCAAGATAAATGAAAATCGTATATTCTATCTCATGTGCAACAGACATTTTATCTGTCATTCCAATAATCTTATTATTCTGATTCAATGCAACCGGGATAACAACTGTCGCTGATCCGCCGCCCTTTGTTGTGTAATACTTATTTCCATTCGCTTTCACATACTGATAATGATCACTGCTGAACACGAGTGTTGCATAAGCCTGTCCATTCTGGATCGTCACTTTATTACAAGTAATCTGAACCTTACCTGTTCCACCTGACCAGGTAAAACGGTCCGGAGTATATACACCATCTTTCAGTGTTGTTCCACTGTCTACATGAGAAGTAGAACCACTTGTATCGGATTCGTATTTCGATACATTATCTGCTTTTCCGTCATTTCCATCTGTTTTTCCTGAATTAGTTCCAGATACAGAACCGCCTGGGAAAGCAGAATTGTTTGTTCCTGTATTACCTGTATTGTTGGAACCACCAGTAGTTCCGGAATTTCCTGTGTTTCCGTTGTTTCCGGAATCACCTTTATTCTCAGAATCTGTAGAATTAAGATCGGCAATCTTCTTCATTGTCTCTGACTGGAATGTCAGTGTTCTGTCATACCAGATTCCTTTTTTAATGGAATATGCTGCTACTGCGATTTCCTTATCCAACGCTTCTACCGGAACAGTATAAGTGTATTTTCCTTCTTCATTCACCTGATATGGAATCCAGGATGACTGATCTGCGCTTGCAGCCTCTTCCTTTGTTCCCATATACAGATAGCCGTAACCGATTCCGCTTAATGTAAGCACGGCACTCATTTTTCCGTCTTTTGCTGTCAGAATACAATCCACTACTTTAAACATGGAAGAACTGGAAGTTACGTCCATACTGTAGATTCCGTTTGCTACTGTTGCTTCCGGTGTCGGTGTTGGCGTTGGTGCTGGATCCGGTGTTGAGGTTTCTCCCGGATTTGGAATGTACATCCATAAGTACTGTTTGTCATACCAGGTCTGATCTTTTGACTTTCTCAAAGATACCGGAATTGTCTGACCTGCTTTTTCTTTCGGCACATTGAAATGAAATGTCCATGCACCTTCTTCATCCTGTGTTCCTTCTATAACAGATGCTTTCAACAAGTCATCTTTTGAACCAAGATATAGCGCATCAAATCCTGTGTTGTTTGTCTTGATCGTAATATCAAGTCCGCCATCCTTTTCAACAACTGTTGATTCACTGACCTTGAACATCTTGAACTCTTCAGCGTCTTCTTTTACTACTTTCACAGATTCTCCTGTTACAGAAGGAGCCTCCTGCAATGGCGGAAGTTCCGGTTCCGGAGTATTCGTAGAATCGTTAGAATCCGTAGAAGGTTCTGACTTGCCTGTCTCATCTTTTATCTGTGTATCCTTGTTATCAGTTTTTTCGTCCTCAACCTGATCTGAGACAGTTGTGCCTGGATTTTTCCCGGTGGTTTCTGTATCTTTCTCTTCTGAGTTATTTTCTGAATTATTTTCTGAGTTATTCTCTAAATTTGGTTTTGTTTCTGCTTCGATTGAATTCTGATTATCTGATTTATCCGAAGAATTATCAACTTTATCAGATTCCTCTGTCTGATCTTCTTTTGTTAAATCGTCATTTCTTTTATCTTCTTTAACATTTCCTGCGTCTTCTGTCTGACTCTCATCTTGTTTCTTATCTAGATCAGCTTCTTCCACCTCTACAGTTTCTTGTAAATTTGTCTCACACTGCTGCTCATTTTCTGCCGCATATGTTCTTGTATAAGACAATGGTGAAATCACCATAGAACCTGTCAGCATAAGCGCAAGCCATCTGCTCTTATTTTTCATTTCTTTTTTGTCTCCTCTTAAGTTGTGAATTATAAAATACGGAAAATGGATAGAATTATCTTGAATCAAATGAATGATTGCTGGTCACACGTAATGCGAACAGTAAGAATGGTTCTTTCGGTACAATCAATTACTCGTGATCTGGAATTCGTATATTCCCCGCACCAACGGCCGGCAGGTTTCCTGACTTACAGATCTTCTATACAGAACACCTTCCCGGTCTCCCAGTGGATGTGCGGACCTGATCAAACAGCACCGAACGCTATTATTTCTGACTAACTATAACATTTCATTATATTGAAGTCAACTATTCCGCCTTCACGGCCCAGCGCATCTTCGTAGATCTTGCTCTTCCGTTCTGTGCACATTCCTGCGCTGACGGACGTACAACATCCCTTGCATATTCAGAATAGATTCCTTCTTTGTATCCTGCTTTGAGTGCTTTTTTTACAAGCTTGTCCTCTCCGGAATGGAATGTAAGAATTGCTACTCTTCCGCCCGGTTTTAATGCTCCCGGGAGTTTCTCCATGAATTCATACAGTACTTCGAATTCATTATTCACATCTATGCGAAGTGCCTGGAATGTTCTCTGGCAAGTCTTTTTGATAATGTCCTTCTTTTCTTTATTATTCGGAAGAAAATCTAAAGTCTTCTCAATGACATTTCTAAGCTTTGTTGTTGTATCAATGCGATTGCCTCTACGAATTTCATCCGTGATTGCTTTCGCCAGCTCTTCGCAGTATGGCTCATCTGAATTCTCGTAAAGCATTCCTGCAAGCTCTTCCTCGGAAATGTTGTCGAGTCGCTCTGCTGCGCTGATTCCCTTCTCCTGGTTCAGTCGCAGATCCAGCGGTCCGTCAACTTTGAAAGAAAATCCTCTCTTCGGATTGTCGATCTGCATAGAGGAAACTCCAAGGTCCGCAAGGATAAAATCAAATCCTCCAACTTCTTTTGCAATCTCATCGATCGTGCAGAAATTCTGCAGACGGATACTTAAAATGTCTTCTCCGAATCCCTGATCTGCCAGACGTTTTCTTGTCTTTGCAGACTCTTCCGGGTCAACATCTGTTGCATAGATGTGCCCCTCACCTTTCAGACATTCCAGCATTGCTTTCGTATGTCCACCGTATCCGAGTGTCGCGTCAAATCCAGTCTCACCCGGCTGGATTTTCAGGAAATCCAGGATCTCATTTACCATGATAGAAATGTGCATTCCGGCAGGAGTATTTCCCTTCTGGATTACATGCGCGATCGTATCCTTGTATTTCTCCGGCTGTAACTCTTTATATTTCTCCTCGAATTTCTTCGGGTATTTTCCTTTATATCTCACACGACGCTTGTGCGGTGTCTGTGATTCTTGTATGTTCTGATTGTTCTGTTCGCTCATTTCGCTCTCCTGTTCTTATCTTTACAACGTATGTACAGTATACCATGAAAGTTATTCACAATATACCATGAACTTTGAAATGTTTTCCACATAAGTCTGCATATTTTTCACCTATTCACATTTCTTTACCGGAACCTGCATGGATTCGCTATTTTATCCGGCTGCATATCTTACTGCCACGTTCATCACTCCGGCAAGCATCATCACAACCACCGGATTCAGTTTTGTCTTACGAAGCAGTAACAGACAGATTCCGAAGATCACCACCATAAACCATTTTGTCGCCGCAAACTGCACAATTCCATCTGTCCAAAATGCAGTGTGCAGAATTGCGATACCTGCGGAGGCGATCAGTGCGACAACTGCCGGTCTTAAGGATTCCAGCACGCTCTGGAACATTTTCATTTTCTTATATCTTAAATAAAACCATGCGATCAAAGTTACGATAATACAAGACGGCAGAATGCACCCACAAGTCGCCACAACAGATCCTAACACTCCTGCAATTTTGCTGCCGACAAATGTTGCCGCATTGATCGCAATCGGCCCAGGTGTCATCTGGGAAATCGTGATCAAATCTGTGAATTCTGTCATCGTAAGCCAATCGTGCTGCGACACTACCTGTTCTTGGATCAGAGGCATCGCCGCATAACCGCCGCCAAAGCTGAACATTCCAATCTGAAGAAAGCTTAAAAACAATTTCAAATAAATCATTTCTCTTCACTTCCTTTCTTCGTGATCTTTTTCTCAATTAATGCGCGGAGTACTCCGACAATTCCACAGATCAGAATCACATAGACTACATTTACCTCAAATATGCAGGAAGCTATAAATGCCCCGACCATAAGTACGTATGACAAAGCATCTTTCTTCTTCACGATTCCAGCACCCATGTCATATGTCACAGATGCGATCACGGCGCCCACTCCGGCCTGCATTCCTTCGAGCATTAAGCTGATGATCTGGTTACTTCGAAATGCCTGATAACCGGCAGAAAGTATCGATATAATAAGAAATGGTGGGATTACTGTCCCGGCAATTGCTGTCAGAATCCCCGCAATTCCAGCCAGTTTATATCCGATCACGATTGCTCCGTTCACTGCGATTGCTCCCGGTGCCGATCAATCCAATGATATTCATCTACGAACTTTTTCTTCATCAGGCTGACGATCACATAACCTCCACCAAACGTGAACGCACTTAAGTAAAAGGTTGACCAGAAAATCTTCCACAATTTTTTATCTTGTTTTTTTCCTTGCATTTTTTCTTGTTGTTCTTCCATATATATTGTCCTCGTATATTATGATTATGCGAATTGCGTAGCACTAGAACTCCCGCCACACTATATGCTATTGGCAGACAAAATTCCCTAACTATGATATTCTTTCTCTTGTAGTCTATCGCAATCAAAATGATTATGCAATCGCCTTGAATTTTTTACATTATATTTTCCTTTTTGAAACCTTAATTTTATCTGAATTTTCCCTATTTGGAAAATGATTATGATACAATGAGAACAGTAATATTTATCATAAAGGAGATTGAACTTGAAAAACCCATTTTTGCGATTATCTTGTGCCGTTCTCCTGTGTTGCTGCCTGAGCGGATGCGGTAGCATACAGCACAAATCCCGTACGGACACGGCGCAGGCGCAGGGTACTAAGGCACCACCCAAAACAGCGGATGATTTTTCTATCTCATCAGATTCTGAAAATGAAACTGTAGATGAAACTTCTTCTGCTGATGCCGCCACCCCATCTGCTTCTGAATCTGAATCCGTAACTCAGCAGGAACTGCTGACCGGCGCAGCGGCTCTTTACAGCAATGGACAGGAGATCAGCTTTGACCCTTCCTGGCAATACGCAGACTTTTCTGCAATCAATTCTGGAACAGCTACTATTTATCTTGCAGATTCTGACCGCAAGGATATCGTCGTTGGCGTGAATGCCGGACATGGAACTTCCGGTGGTGCTTCTGTAAAGACACAGTGTCACCCGGATGGTTCTCCAAAGACAACCGGCGGAAGCACTGCTCAGGGTGCAACTTATGCGACTGCAGTTTCCGGGGGAATGACATTTAACGATGGAACTGCTGAAAGCACTGTTACACTTCAGATGGCTCAGATTCTGAAAGATAAGCTACTTGCTCAAGGATATGATGTCCTTATGGTGAGAACTGGCGACGATGTCCAGCTTGATAACGTTGCCCGCACCGTACTCTGTAACAATGTAGCTGACTGTCACATCTCACTCCACTGGGATGGAGATGGATTGGGATATGACAAAGGCTGTTTCTACATTTCTGTGCCGGATGGTCTGAAAAGTATGGAACCTGTCGCTTCCCACTGGCAGGAACATGATGCACTTGGGGTCTCTCTTGTAGAAGGACTTCGTACAGAAGGAATGACCATTTACCAAAATGGTTCTATGAATATTGATCTGACACAGACTTCTTATAGTACAATTCCGTCTGTTGATATGGAACTTGGAAATGCAAGCTCTGACCACAGTGATTCCACACTAAATAGTCTGGCTGATGGTCTGGTTCTTGGACTCAATGCTTATTTTGGAAATTAGAGTTCTTATTGAGTTATTTATTTTATTTTTTAAGGAGGTTATTATGGAGCCACTCATTCGTGTTAAAAATATGTACAAGATCTACAATCCTGGAGAAAATGAAGTCCGCGCACTGGATGATGTTTCTCTTGAGATCAACCAGGGGGAATTTATTGCCATTGTCGGACATTCCGGTTCTGGTAAATCTACATTTATGAATATGCTCGGCTGTCTCGACACACCCGATTCCGGGGAATATTTTCTGGATGGAAAAGATGTTGCCAATCTCTCAGACAATGAACTGTCTGATATCCGCAATCACAAGATCGGCTTCATCTTTCAGGGATTTAATCTGATTCCAAACCTGGATGCACTTGGAAATGTAGAACTTCCACTGATCTATCGCGGACTTGGAAAGCAACAAAGAAAAGAGATTGCCGGGGAAGCTCTATCGAAAGTTGGACTGGAAAATCGTATGGATCACAGACCGAACCAGCTTTCCGGTGGACAGCAGCAGCGTGTCGCTGTAGCCAGAGCAATTGCCGCACAGCCGCCGATCATCCTTGCCGATGAGCCGACCGGTAACCTGGACAGTAAATCGACTATCGAGATCATGAATATTCTGAAAGATCTTCATGAGTCTGGAAGAACAGTTATTATCATTACACATGATGATGAAATTGCTAATCAGGTTGATCGTGTTGTCCGCATTATGGATGGAAAGATTGTGAGTGATAGTGTAAATCCGTAGCAATTTAAATCTTTACCTGCAATTACAGAGAGAGGGCAGTACTTCACGATTTCTCAATCGTTGAAGCACCGCCCTCTCTTTATGTTTCTTATTAGATATTTCTTACTGGAATTTCTAATTACTTCTATTTACTTTTTATTCTACTGATACAAGCTCAATCTTGAAGTTCAGTTCTTTTCCTGCCATCTCATGGTTTGCATCGAAAGTGATTGTTGTCTCTTCCTTAGCTGTTACCTTTACCGGGAATGGCTGTCCATACTGATTGGACAGGTAAACCTGCTGTCCCACTTCAAGGTCTTCAGATCCCGGGAGTTCTGCAATCTCTACTGTGAAGATAGCTTCCGGATTCGGCATTCCATAAGCTTCTTCCGGCATCAGATGGATGTCTACTACCTGACCAACTTCCATATCAGCTACTGCTGCGTCAAATCCTTTGATCATCTGTCCTGCACCGCATACGAACTCAAGCGGCTCTCCACGATCATAAGAAGAATCAAACTGAGTTCCGTCATTGAATGTTCCTTTGTAATGTGTACGGCATTTCTTTCCAACATTCTTTCCTTCCATTGTAGTGTGTGATCCGCATCCGCCACCGCAGCTGCTTCCACAAGAATGTCCCTCTTCATGATCTCCACAGGAATGTCCTTCCTCATGGTGATGATGATCACATGTAGCTCCTCTGGATACAAGCTCACCTTTCAGATATGCCTCTACTGCCTGATCCGCATCTCCCTGTGCTCCTGAACATAATTCAACACCGGCCTCTGCAAGTGCAGTCTGTGCACCTCCGCCGATTCCACCACAGATCAGAACATCTACGTTCTGTCCTGCAAGCAGTCCTGCCAGTGCTCCGTGTCCTTCCCCATTAGAACCGATCACTTCACTGGAAACCACCTTATTATCTTCCACTTCATACACTTTGAAAGTCTCTGTCTTTCCAAAATGCTGGAAAATATTTCCGTTGTCATAAGTTACTGCAATTTTCATTGTAAAATCCTCCGTTTCAAAATTCCCTGTCAGACTAGTATAATCCATTACGCAGGTAAAAGCAACCTTTGTGTAGATGCGAAGTTGCTCCTTGTAGCAGTTACTGTTCACACGGTGTGCGACCAGCAACGCAAACAGTATCATTGACACAATCTCCTCAAGACACTATACTTGTTATAAAACTTACTCCAAACCATCAGAAAGTGAGCACAACCATGGAATATGAACACATTACCCATTCCTTTGAACCAATATATAATGAAGACTCCGAGATTCTGATTCTTGGAACTCTTCCTTCTGTAAAATCACGGGAAAATAATTTCTACTACGGACATAAACAAAATCGATTCTGGAAATTGTTGGCGAAACTTTGTGAGGAGGAAACTCCGCAGACAGTTGAAGAGAAAACGGCCATGTTGCTCCGCCACCATATCGCCATCTGGGATGTTATTCAAAGCTGTGACATCAAAGGCTCCAGTGACAGCAGTATCAAGAATGTGACACCAACTGATTTGAAACAAATCTTAGATCATTGTCAGATTCGACAAATCTATGCAAATGGAAATAAAGCCGGAGCTCTTTATAAGAAATATCAGCAGCCGCTGACCGAAAGAGACATCCTTGTGCTTCCTTCCACCAGCCCGGCCAATGCCGCCTGGTCACTGGATCGTTTGTACGAAAAATGGAGTGAGATACTGAGGTGAATTATATTGCCTCAGTTCTCACTCCATTTTTATTCGAATAAATTACTATTTCAAACAACTTAGATTATTCACTAACCTGTTCTCTTCTCTGCTCAAACACTGCTGCCAGTCTCGGCAGAATCTTATTGCAAGCCATCGTGTATACCGCACCAAATACATTTGCCCCAATACGAAGCGCTACCGCATACGGCATCCCAAACAAGCCGGACGCGATCGATAATGCTCCAAATGTATTAAATGCTGTCTGCCATGCATACCCTGCAGAATATCCGACTCCAATTCCTCCGATCATTCCGATGTATGGATACATTGACTCCGGAAGCACCAAATACAGGATAACAAATAACAGACATCCTACTATATTAAATGCAGCTCTCTTTCCTGCTCGTTCTTTACAGTCATCCGGAAATGGAAGACAAACAGACATACTTGCGATCCCCGCCCACATTGCTCTCGGAAGTCCAAGCAGTGACATGAATAACATTGCACTGGAAACAACCAGTGAAAGACGAATGTACCATCTGTTTCTTGCGGAGTTAATATTGAACTCGCGGAACAAATCAAGAAATAATCTTCTATACGGTCTGTTCTTCTGATTCTTATAGAAGATTGCCATACACAATACCATTCCAACCAAAAGGCCAGCCACGCGATACAAATACTCCTGTCCGGTCACATCATATCCCTGGAGAAGAAGATATCCAAGAACAAATGTAGAATGATTGTACATGATCACATTGTGACATCCCAGAATCATAAGAAGCAAAATACATACTATATTAATAAAGAATGCCGGAATCGGTGTCACCATGTTCGAAAGCTTCGGTCCTGCAATCAATATTCCAAAGATTCCGACGATGGAGGCCAATCCGTGCGTTGTACGAATCCCAAAATCTGCCTGTCGAAGAACAAGCACCGCAAGAAGCACTGTAACGCCTACTACACTGTTGTTATTCCCTGTGAAATGACTGTATAAAGAAACTACCGCCACACAAAATGCCATTACAAGATAGACTTTAAAATTATAAATAAGAATGTGGCGATACCTTTCCTTCTTGTCTTCTGTCGCTTTGATCAGCTGCTTAGATGCAACTGAACTGAGCTGTAACTCCTGATAAAATGTCATATATCTCTTCCTCCCACTGTTATTTTTCTTCAAAATATCAACGAGAAACTATAATACAAATCCATCTCGGAGTCAATAAAAATTTTATTAAAGTTTTCTGATAAATCTGAATTATTCGAACAATATATAGAATTTAATTTTTAGACTTTACAAAACGCAGGCTCTATGATAAGATAGTTTGTGTCGAGCGGAAGTGGCGGAATGGCAGACGCGCTAGATTCAGGTTCTAGTGGGAGTTTTATCCTGTGGGAGTTCAAGTCTCCTCTTCCGCATTGATAGAATGTGAGAGAAATCCTTAGTTCAAGGATTTCTCTTATTTTTTTGTTATCATATGTTTAGGCTTTATGCCTGGGTGCTACTTCACACTGACGTGAATGGCGGTTTGCTTTGCGCGGAGAGTATTTAATAGCTCCGATTACATAGATTGTCTCTTTTGAGAAATCTTGAAAAGGAGAATTAGCCTATGCTGACCATTACTGACCTGATTGCAGTGATCTCACTGTGTGCGACTTTTTATAGTCTTGGTTACGTGCGTGGAAAGCATGATTCCAAGACGCAAAAATAACCGCCCATCGTCCTTGCAAAACATGAGCGGTTATTTTTAATCAAACATTTTTTCATCAGGCGAACCGTCATCAGTAGCACCTTTCTATTTATTAGAATAGCATTTCTTTTTTCTTATGTCAAATAATTCTTCTCCTTTTGTACATTCTGTGTCTTTAATGCGTGACTTATATTGTGGATATTCAGTAATAAACCGCTTAATTACATTGGCATCATTCCAGTAATGCATTGGAAAAATGACATTGCAATCTACATTTTTAAGGAAATACAGGATTCCGTCGGCATAGTGATCTTCCTGCCTCGGATCTAAAGGAACAAATGCAGCATCAAAATGCATACCCTTAATTTTCCTGATTTCTGCACGATATGCTGAAGTAAGTCTCTGGTTGTCAGCTTTCGGTTCACCATCCCAATACCAGTCATTTAAATCGCCGGCATGATAAATGGTACCTTCCTTTGTTTTGACAATAAATGCTACACCACTATCATTAGACAGCAATGTATCAACTTTGGTATCATTATCCAGATTATAAGTCTGATCATGATAAACATATGTAATCTTCATATCTGTCAAATGATTTCTTTTTCGTATATCATTCGCCAGGACTGCCTGATAAGTCATCCCCATATCATCAAGAATCTCAAAAATTTGAGGGTTAAAATGATCCTTATGGAAGTGACTACAAAAAACGATTACTTCTTTTTCCTTATCAAGGTGCGGTAATTCACCCTTATAATAATCAAAAATATAGTAGCAATCTTTGGTTTCAAGTAAAAATCCACTGTGGTTAATGTAAGTAATTTTCATAATATCTCCTGTATAAATTAATATTGGAAACTTCATAAGAAAATTCTGATTTCTATGTTGTTTAAATTCCTAATAAAGAATCAATCTATGATTGATTTATAATAATTCCCAAAATCGGCCAGTGCATCTATAATTGGCAGCATTTCTTTTCCAAGTTCCGTTAATCCATATTCTACTTTTGGCGGCATCTCCTGATAATCGTGCCGATAAGCAAGCCCGTCATCAATCATTTGCCTGAGACTATCTGTCAGTACCTTCTGTGAAATGCCTTCAATATCTCTCTGCAGTTCATTAAAACGCCAGGGACGTTCTTTTAAATTACGTATGATCAAAAGTTTCCATTTTCCACCTATAAGGGACACGGCCGTTGCTACCGGACAAACAGGAAGTTCATCTTTTGTCTTCATTTCACATTCACCTCCAATTTTATAATAACACATACATTTTAGAGTGTATAGTTATAAAAAGGTACGTACTTGTTTTTGCATGTGTAAAACGTTAAAGTATAGATGAGCAATCGAAAATTGCAAATAATCAAGTGTTGTAAACACAGACAGGTTCACAATTTCCCCATTAACGGAGATTATGAGCCTGAATTTTTATGAATTTCTCACTTCTTCATATTTCCATTTTGTACTTTTGAGATACTCTGTCACCCCAACGCCACATCCAGAACCATCATCAAACTGAATCCAACCGCAAAGAAAACTGTACCGATATTAGAGTGCTCCCCCTGCGACATTTCCGGAATCAGTTCTTCAACCACAACATAAAGCATTGCTCCTGCTGCAAAGCTCAGTAAATATGGTAATGCCGGGATTATCAGCTGCGCAGCAATGATTGTAAGTACTGCTCCAACTGGTTCAACCACACCTGAAAGCACACCTCCAAGAAATGCCTTCCCTTTACTTTCTCCTTCGGCTCTAAGCGGCAGAGATATAATTGCTCCTTCTGGGAAATTCTGAATTGCAATTCCAAGTGATAAAGCAAGCGCACTCGCTGCTGTAATCTTTGTATTTCCTGCAAGAAGACCTGCATACATTACACCAACTGCCATCCCCTCAGGAATATTATGCAGTGTAACCGCCAGTACCATCATCGTTGTACGCCCAAGCTTGCTTTTAGGTCCTTCTGACTGTTCACTTCCTACATGAAGGTGTGGAATCAAATGATCCAACGTAAGCAAAAACAACACGCCAATCCAAAAACCGACTACTGCCGGGAAAAATGATAAAGCTCCCATATTTTCAGATTGTTCAATTGCCGGAATCAAAAGACTCCAGATGGATGCTGCAACCATTACCCCTGCGGCAAATCCTGCAAGTGCACGCTGCACCTGTTTTCTAAGTGTTTTTTTCATAAAAAGTACACATGCTGCACCGAGCGTTGTTCCAATGAACGGAATCAGTATCCCAAGAAAAATTTCCATTTACGCATCTCCTTTCACTGTTAGTTTTAACTAACTATGCATTTTCTAAAAATCCGTGTGAAACTGAAACTGTAATTCCACACGTTACTGTTCACACGATGTGCGACCAGCAACGCATCTCGCCATTTTAAATCGCCTTTGGCGATGGGGCGAGATGCATTCAAGCCAAAACATGCATCCTCTGTGTCAATCAGCGGAGTGATTGACACGGGAGTGAACAGTAACCTTTATATGCCTTCTCTATCACGCAAGTATGCTCTTTCGTAATTTTATCATAATTGATCCCAACTAAAAGTAAATTTCCCTGATATTGCTTTAAAGTATCTGTATATTGTTTCTCCTTAATCTGGCTTAGTGCTCCTGCTGCACTCTTATCCCATTTTAATTCTATGAGTACAGCTGGTTTATCAAGATGGATTTCTCGCGGAATAAAACATACATCTGCAAATCCTTTTCCTGTCGGAAGTTCCCGGACTATCGTATAATATTCTCTTGCAAAATAGAACGCCAGATTAATTGTACAACTCAATGCATTTTCATTATTATACTGAAGAATAGAAATCTCCTTATGTGCTTTATCAATTCCTTCTGCCACGGCTCTTTCGTCCATATTCCAAAGAGCTTCTAATAACTTTCTTGAATCCTCAACAGATGCAGTCACCTCTGACCAATCCATTGTACTAATTGCATTGATATATTCCTGCGAAACTTCTTTATTCGGGATTGTAACCGTCTTATCCGGCCAATGATAGCTCAAATATCCTAAATGAATCAACAGTGTCAACACATCATCTTTCCCTTGAAAGCTCGTCATATCATTGGAAAATGTCCCTGTGTTAATCTGCACTTTATCTCCTGCAAGCATCCGTACTACTGCATCTTTCAATCCGTCAAAGTTTAACTTGATATACGATTTTAAGGCCTCATAAGTTTCCGTCTGATTCCAGTAATTATCAAACACACCACTTAGCATTGCATCAACTACTGATTTCGGACTGTATATGGAATAACAGATTTTATCTTCACCAGCAATTGCTACTAATTCATATCCGTCATACCATGCACGGGTTTCCTCAAAATTACGTTTAAATTTTTTACAAAGTACCTTTACTTCTTCCTCGGTAAACCCAAAATATTCTGCCATTTCCCGTGGATTTGTCATAGAATACTCTGTAAACATATTCAATGCTGAATGAGAACCGTATTTTTTTATTGGAAGAATTCCTGTCATATATGCAAGTGCCACATAATCTTTATCTTTCAACCATGCACGCAAAAAATCTAAATACTTTTTCTGTTCCTCTTTATCCTGTTTATACTCACGAAAGAGACAATCCCACTCATCAATTAAAATTACAAATGGACATTTTGTATAAGAAAATACATCCTTCATAACTTGTATCAGATTCTTCTCATCACGCAAAAGTATTTTGGGGTATGCTTCTTTAAAATCAGAAATCAGATAATTTTTGAGCATTTCCAGCATTTCCTCTACTATCCCTGTCATACTTAAAAATTCCTGAATATTAATTTTAATCACATCATACCTGTTTAGGTTTTCTCTGTAAGACTGGTCTTTACTAATCTTAAGATTTTCAAACAATTCGTTTGTATGCTCACTTCGGTCATAATATGCTGCCAACATATTTGCCGCCATTGATTTACCAAATCTTCTCGGACGACTCACGCAGATATACTTTTGTTCTGTGCAAAGAGCTTCGTTTGTTCTGGCAATTAATTTACTTTTATCAATATAAATCTTTGAACGCAGACTTCCTCGAAATGAAAAATTACCCGGATTCAAATAGCTTCCCATATCTGCATACCTCCCCTGTTTTCATGCTATTATTTTATCCTATTTATAACTCAAATACAATCACAAAACCTGACGGCTCTGTAAATTGCTCCTGTACAGTTATTTTCTATTTTCTCGCCTGATCACTTCTAACATCCAATTTTCCTGTTTTTTTCACAGTTTTCACTCAATCTTTCGATTTCTGTGCTATAATATGACATTGCGAAAATATACGATGCTTAAACAGAGGTGAATTACTTGAAGAAAAAAACGCTTGTGTCTCTTATCGTTTTTTTTCTGGGCATGTGCCTTGTTGGTTTGATTGTATACAAAACAGATGCCACTGAAAAAGAACAGAAACGCACGACCGCACAATTAAATGCAACAGCTTACGGTGAACGTATAAAGAATGAGATTACTAATGGAATTGAGGTCACTGATACGTTACAACAAATCTTGATCAGTGAAAATGGAGAGATCAATTATTTTGATACCATTTCCAAAAATATTATGTCCGACTCTATAGAAAGTATACAGCTCGCCCCAAATGGTGTTGTGACAGATATTTATCCTGCTGAAGGAAATGAATCAGGCAAGATTGATCTGCTCCATGATAAAGATCGTGGAGAAATTTCCTGTTATGCGAGGGATAACCATACTTTGATCACACAAGGTCCCTTTGAATTAAAGCAAGGAGGCTATGGAATTGCAGTTCGCAATCCGGTCTACTTAAATGATGAAAATGGACAGGAATATTTCTGGGGATTTACGATTGTTATTTTGCGTGTTCCTGATATTTTTTCAGACTCAATCAACGCACTTTCGGATTTTGGTTATAAATATAAGCTTTCGAAAACATCCTCTCCCTGGAATGACACATATGAAGTTGTTTATCAGTCAGATGGAACTTTAACAAATCCGGTTTCTTATGATTTTACAATAGGTGAAGAGAACTGGATATTTGAAGTAATGCCTGAGAATGGCTGGGGAAACACTGCACTTATAGCTATAATTATCGGATTTTTTACTTCTATCATATTGATTCTGTCGGTTCTTATCTGGGTCTGGCTGACATCAAAAGAAAATAAGAACAGATTCCAGAAACTGGCACATATGGATTCACTCACCAACATTTATAATCGTTACGGATTTGATGAATTAGCAGAAGAAATGATCGCTAAAAATCCGAACGCCCATTATGTAGTTGCACTCTTCGATATAGATGATTTTAAGTTTATTAATGATATCTATGGACATGTTTACGGTGACAGGGCTTTAAAGAATCTTGCTGACAGTATGAAGATTTCTTTTCCATCGGATGCATTATTGGGGCGAAACGGCGGTGACGAATTCTGTATTCTTCTCCCAAATCGCACATATGATGATGCGAAAGAACAGTTACAACAATTCACTATGCTTCCAAAGATATTCTCATACAAGGGAAATGACTACCCATTTTATATTTCTCTTGGATATGCTGAATACCCTACCGCTGCATCAAACCGTGCGCAGCTCATGCGCTGTGCAGATGCCGCACTTTATGAAGTAAAACTACATGGAAAGAATGGATGTATGGCTTACAAGGAAGGACTTCAATCCGGTGTCCGCAAACAACTTGGATTTGCACTCAAGGATATCTCTGAACATCTTCCTGGTGCGTTTATTATCTACAGAGCGGATAAGGAAAATGATGAACTCTTTTATGCAAATCATGAGTTTCTCCACATGGCCGGATATAAAGATATAGATGAGCTGTTTAAGCTTACAAAGAAGAGCTTTCGAAACCTTATCCGGGAAGATGAGCAGCAGCAGATTGAGGCAAGTATCTGGCAGCAAATCGACAACGGCAATGAAAATGACTATATTTATTTTCATCTTCGAAAAGCTGATGGAACTTACCTTTCTGTACTTGATCATGGAAGAATTGTAGAAAACCAGCAATATGGAAGAGTATTTTATGTGTTGTTTATGGACTGGGCTGACATGCATATCCGTTACAGTGATAAGTTCTCTGAATAAATAACAGATGGTGTGGGATCATATCAAAATCCCACACCATCTGTTATTTCTTTCAAGAATGCCTTTTTATAAATCTTCCTGTATTTTGACGTCACTGTTATCTGCCAGACACTGTTTTAACACAGTGATCATTTTTTCCCCATCCAATGGTTTTGCAATATGACCGTTCATTCCTGCATTTTTTGCCATCTGTATATCTTCCGCAAAAGCATTCGCAGTCATGGCAATAATCGGTATGGCGGCTTTTTTCCGGTTCTCCATCTGCCGTATCTTTGCAGTCGCTTCATATCCATTTAACCTCGGCATCTGAATATCCATGAGAATCAACGCATAATATCCATCCTCTGCTTGTCCCAGCATATCACAGCATTCCTGACCATCTTTTGCCCAGTCAGTCAAAATCCCCTCTTCTTTCAACAGTTCTATCGCAATTTCAGCATTTAATTCATTATCTTCCGCAAGAAGAATTCGCTTTCCAATACTCTTATCAGATATAACAGACTGTTCCGACTCTTTCTTTTTGTATACATCCTCTTCTGATGCAATCTCCAGTGGAATTTCCACTGTGAATTTTGTTCCTTTCCCCTGTTCGCTTTCTACATAAATCTTTCCGTCCATCAGTTCAACAAAAGATTTCACAATAGAAAGTCCAAGACCAGTACCGACCACTTTATTCTCTGTCGCTGTATGTTCTCTTGAAAATTCATCAAAAATATGTGGAAGGTATTCCTGCTTCATCCCTATTCCGGTATCTTCACAGATGAATACATACCATGCTTTTTTATCATCTGATGCTGTTTCCGTAATATTTACATGAATCGCCTGACCGTTTGGAGTATATTTGATTGCATTACTCACTATATTTAAATATATTTCCTGAAGTTTTGTCTTATCACAGACTGCATATTTATGCTGTATATTTGTATCTATCGAATATTGAATTTCCTTCGATTGGATAGCAGATTCAAATACTGTATTTACAGAATAAAACATTTCGCTCAAATTCTCTGCCTGCATTTTTAACACAGCTGTTCCACTTTCAATGCGAGCCTTTTCCAGCACCTGATCAATAATCGTCATCAGAAAATTGCCCGAGGACTTGATCTTTCCTAAATACTCCCTTGCTTTTTCCTCGTTCTTAAGATTCTTTCCGAGAAGATCTGAAAATCCAATAATTGCATTCATCGGGGTTCGGATGTCATGACTCATATTAAACAGAAATCGTGTTTTTGCCTCACTTGCTTCTTTTGCCTGTTCTGCCGATTTTTTCAATTCAGCTGCATACTGCTTCTCTCGACGTTTTTTGCTGCAGACCTGATCAAAAATAGTAGCACCCATCATGGCAATTATGAGGGCTGATACAATAACAGCAATCCATTGATAAATTGAAATCCATCCCTCCTTTGGTACGATATCCACATACCATGTGTAATTAGGAATCTCACACTCTACCGTAAGGCTATTCTCAGGCATATGTTCCTGATTTTGAGTCAGAACAATCCGATCATCGGTATTCTCATCATTCGTCCATATCTCATAACAATATGACGCTTCATTTAGCCGTTCCATACCAATTTCATCTATAAATTTATCCCAGTCGATAACTATGATCACAAACCCCCAAAAGGTGTCATTTCCTATAATATTATTCTGATAAACCGGATGGAACAGCAAAGCTCCTGTTCCTCCCTGTTTTAATTGATATGGACCTCCAAGAGTATATTTTCCTGTTTCTTTGGCACGCTTTGCGTCTCCACTGCGTTCATGCTCTGTCAGCATATTCATTCCAAAAGCCTGCTCATTTCCCTGCTCTGGGAAAATATCAGTAATAACCCCATCCGGTGCGAGTTCGAATGCTTTTACAACACCTGCTTCATTCGGAAGCATTTCTGCCAATTCTGAGAATGTAGTCTGATTCAGATCATATCCTGCAAGAATCACGTTTTCAAGAAATTCTGAAAGTTCAACATATTGATCTAATTGTGCATTGATCCGCTTTACTGTACTTTGTGCAGTATAAGCAGCTGCTGTCTTTTTTTCTTTCTCTATATTCTTTACAATAATACAGCCCAAAAGAAGTGCTATTATAAAAATAAGCAAGCCAATGATCCAACTATATCTTTTTGTCTGTTTAGAACCGGTACTTCCCTTTTCCATTTACTGTTGCCTCTTCATCTTCAATGTTTTCTGTTTTTTTTAATTATATCATGTCATGTTTTTTCATGTCTATTTTTTTCTACAGTAAACGGATAACAAGTTCTTTCATTGTCTGCTGCTTTCCTTCGCATTATCCTTAAGCTATTTCCTTTTTCATTGCCCTGTAACCGATCAGCACTGTCCATACATATGCACATGTTTTCGGAATCATCAGCATTCCAATCGTCGGAACAACATCAGCCCACAGTACAACCGGGATATAGAAAACAAAGCTTAAGACGATCGTCATCCACATCCAGCGGAAAGACTGGTCGTTTCTTTCTTTTGCACTTTTGTAAAATAAAACGATGATAAGTAATCCCATCAGTGCAAACGGAATATTACGGTAAATGCCCCAGGAAAGCGGTGTTTCTGCACTGAGCCATTCATTCTGTGGCATCATACACAGAACAATTCTTAATCCTGCGAGTACATAGATCGCTGCTGTAGTTGCATTGTGTCCTTTGATCTGATAACGTTCACGCCAAATATAGTAAAGAATAACATAAAAGATTGTCATTGTAACGGATGTGATCCATTTACCTAATCCTAACTGTACAGTGAAATTCTCAAGACCTGTTGTACAAAGTGCAAATGCACGTGGAACCAGGTGGAATGCATCTCCACTTCCTAAAAGAACTGCCATGATTCCAAACATGGTGAACTGACGGTTTCCTTTGCTCTTACGGATCATCAAAATTCCGATTGTAATTACCGAGATTAAATACACGGCGTCAAATAAAGTTTCTACAATTGCCTGCATAATAAATATCCTTCTTTCTTTTGAATTTATATTGAATTATGTTGTTCTGATAAAACAGACCTGCACAATTACAATCACACATAACTATGCGTACATGAACATTGTTCATTTTCATTCAAAAAATTTCCCACAACAATTGTGGGAAAATTTTAATACAACGTTTTCTTTACAAGCATCAATACAGATGATGGATCATAATCCTGACGGATCATCGACACAAGAATCAGGGAAAACAGTATGTCTGCAAATTTTTTCTCTGTGAATTCCTGGTCAAATACATCTGTACGAACCTTTGGATCATTTCCTAAAACCTCACATAACCCATTCAGAATATGTCCCCATGTCTTCATCATTCTTTTCTTTCCACTTGTTTTTTCATCTCTCATAAAACCAAATGAATGTAATGAGAAGAACCCAGGAAACTGACGATTACCGTATTCTAATCGTTCATAGATCCATGAGATACAAGTTTCGACATCGTGAAATATCTGTTCATCTTCCGGATGAAAAAAGATTTCATGCCAAATACTCTCTATTGTATCACTGAGCAAATCTGCCTTGGATTCATAATAATTATAAATAGTACCTGCTGATACAGAACATCGGGACGCAACAGCCCGTATACTTACGGCAGCCCATCCATTCTCCTTTATCAGATCTCTGCTGGCAGCTAATATGTCTTCTTTTGAAGTAGCAAGATGATTCACGATCTCACCTCCGATATCTCATTTCTGTATTCTAAATCTATAATGAACACAGTTCATTTTGATAATATACAGCACTCAGGTAGGTTTGTCAAGACGTTTAACTATTTCTTTTGTGTTTTATTTTATGTTGATTTCAATCGACATATTTGTTATCATATGTTCAGGCTTTGTGCCTGGGTGCTACTTCACACTGACGTGAATGGCGGTTCGCTTTGCGCGGAGAGTATTAAATAGCTCCGATTACATAGATCATCTCTCTTGAGAAATCTTGGAAAGGAGATCTAACTTATGCTGACCATTACTGACCTGATTGCAGTGATTTCACTGTGTGCGACTTTTTATAGTCTTGGTTACGTGCGTGGAAAGCATGATTCCAAGACGCAAAAATAACCGCCCATCGTCCTGAGAAAACATGAGCGGTTATTTACACTTATAAACTATCAGGCGAACCGTCATCGGTAGCACCTTTTCTATTTATTATATTAGCATTTCTTTTTTCTTATGTCAAATAGATCTTTTCAGCATTACCAGCATTGTAATAAAGCATAAACTTCCGCCAATCACATTAGATATAGGCTCTGCCAAGAACACCCCTTTTGTTCCCATGTGAAATGCATACGGAAACAAATATGTAAGCGGCACAACGATAAATACTTTTCTAAGTAGCGAGAAGAAGATTGCCTGCTTCTTTTTGTTCAATGATTTGAAAACGGTCTGACCAACATATTGCAGATCCATAAATATAAATGCTGCGAAATATAGTTTCAGTGCGCCCACGCAATCAGCAAGCAGTTCTCTATCCGTGCTGAAAATTCCAATCAGAAATTCCGGTTCAAAAATAATCACACTCCACGTAATTGCTGTATAGATCAATATCATACAAGTCAATACGCAGATAGCTTTCTTGACTTTCTTCGGACGCTGAGCTCCATAATTATAGCTCAAGATCGGAGAAGTTCCTTCATTGATAGCATAGATCGGAGTTTCCACCATCTGACGAACACTTGATACGATCGTCATAACAGAGATATATACATCACCGCCAATTCCTGATAAGACGCTGTTACAGCATATTGTTACCAGACTATTGGTCAGCTGCATGATAAACCCTGCACTTCCAAGGCTCACAATATTCTTCGCATCATCTCTACATGCTTTCCATTCTCCTTTTGACAGCACCCGCACTTTCAATTCCGCTTTCTTTCTCAAGAAATAAAATACATATGCTGCCGATAAAGTCTGGGAGATGATTGTTGCGATCGCCGCTCCTTTTATGCCTAAATTCAATCCAAATATAAACAATGGGTCCAGAATCAGATTGGCAACGGCTCCAATTGTAACCGATAACATTCCTGAAGTTGCATATCCCTGCGCATTAATAAATGGGTTCATCCCTGTTGCAATCATAGATGGGACTGTTCCGATCAAATAAATCATCATATATGGATATGCGTAAGACAGCCCTTCTTCCGACGCCCCGAACAACACCAGAATCGGACTTGCGAACAGCATTCCAATCACCATCAATGTCACTCCACAAATGCACAGCATTGAAAATGATGTATTCATGATCGCTTCTGCTTTTTTTATGTTTCCTTTGCCTCGGTTAATTGAAAATAACGGGGCACCGCCACTTCCAAATAAATTGCTGAATGCAGTGATGATCACAATAATCGGAAAGCATAACCCCACTGCCCCAAGCGCTGTTGTTCCCACGGACGGAATTCTGGCAATATAAATACGGTCTACGATATTGTACAAAAGGCTCAATATCTGTGCCACAAGCATCGGTAACGCTGCTCCTAAAATATTCCCTGTAACCGTTCCGTGGTCAAAATCAATCTGTTTCATCTTTATAATATTATCTTAAACCAATCTTTCTCTTCAAATTCAACAACCGTACAATCATTTGCATAAGTACATTCCGGAAGTACGATCATTGCATGAAGTACCTCATTATTCGCCGGAAGTGGACACAGATGCCAGATCGCTGCATTGATCTTTACCATGCATCCCTTTGGTACAAGGAAAGCCTTCGCAAGTTCCGGAACCGGTGTTCCGCCGGAAGCAGGTGCAACATGGATAAGCATGTCGTCATCAAGAGCAACAATCCCTTCCCATGTAGTTGTATGATATTCCGCCATCTTGACAATTCTTTCGTCCTTGCGAACTTCAATCGGTGAAAATGCCATTGTTCCAACACAGGTTCCTACGATGCGGTCCGGATAGAATTTATGAATCTCTCCCTCCAGTGGATATCCCTCTGGTTCTGTCATACTGCAAAATGTTCCATACGGTGCAAAATCTTCTGCATTAATCTTTACTGCTTTTACTTCTCTCATCGAGTAAGTCCTCCTTTGTTTTAATATAATCGTATCGCTGATGGAAAGCAGACCAGCTTGCTCCACTCTCACTACCAACTCATTACGTCTAGTATATCGACTCTATACAAGGAAAACCGAATCACTGCGGAAACAGCTCTGGAGTATGCTGCAAATCCGGAAATGTTGAAACGTAAAATGTAACGTCTTCTTTCCGGCAAGAATTACCACACCTGTGTCAAAAATCTCAATCTGATTTGTCGCTTTATTCAAATCAATGTCATTTTTCACATAAGAACCTCCACTTTTCTTTCGTAAATCAATATAACCCGCTGGAAGAAGACCTTCTGTACATCTTCAACCCTCTGGAACTTCGAGATTTCACAATGGGACTCTTGTGCGGTATCTCCAGTGCAGACCTTATGCCTTGTGCATTTAAATGCGTAGTCACCTTAAAACCACAGGAACACACAGAGAACTTCCGCCATCAGTTGCTTTTTACAAAGAAGGATCTTAAACGGTTAGAACAACTTAATATGCTGTTGGTGGATAATAAAGAGAATTAACATACAGTGAAAGGGTTCGGCATCTTACCGAACCCTTCGTTTTCATCTGACATATCACCGCAAAACTACTGCGGATAAAATCATAAATCCCACAATTGATACCATCGTGTATACCGAAATCGCTGATGAGTAGAATTCTTTTTTCTCTTTTCCATTCCATTCTGATGTATCACACTTGATATTTTTCTATCACACACGTATGCTTCCGTTCGCCCGCTGGAGCATCTTTATCATAATTAATTCCAACCAGCAAAATCTCACCGCCAAACTCTTTGATTGCCGCCGGGTAGTTCCGTTTCTTAATCTGTGCAATTGCTCCTTCTGCTGATTTATCCCACTTCATTTCAACTACTAACGCCGGAAGATTCGATGTTTTCTTTGGAAAATATACAATATCTGCATAGCCATTTCCTGACGGAAGTTCTTCAAATTTCAGATAATAATCGCGATAACTAAAATATGCAAGCTTAATCACGCTTCGTAATGCCTGTTCATTATTGTAGAAAAGAGCCGTTGTCTCCTCTGTATGGATCTTCTCAATCTGTGCTGCTACTGCATCCGCATTCATATGTACTGTATCCGAAATGATCTGGTCGCTTTCACGCACACGCTGAATTGTCTCGTTCCGTCTTACTCCCCTGATCGTCCTTGAGAATTCCCGCTTGATTTCTTCATTTGGAATATGCACTTTTTCCGTTTCTTTATCATAAGCCAAATATCCCAGATGAATCAACAATGTCAGTACATCATCTTTCTCTCTGAATGTTACAAGATCATTCGAAAATCCGCTTGTATCAACTTCTACTTCAATACCACCGATCAGTTCAGCGATTGTCTTGGAAAGTCCGTCATAATCAAGACTAATATATTCCATCAAACTCTCTGCTGCCGATGTCTGCGTCCAGTAGGAATCGAAATCATCATTTCTAAGTGCTTTCATTACAGAGTTCGGATTATAAATTGATTTTGCATTTGGAAATGAATATCCATCATACCATAACTTCATCTTCGAAAAATCTATTTGATATTCGCTGCACAGATCCTTTACTTCCTGTTCTGTAAAACCTACATATGGCGCAAACTTTCTTGGTTTTACCATTGTAAATTCTTCGAAATCAGAAATTGCAGACTGTGAACCATCTTTTTTAATCGGCAGGATTCCTGTCATATAAACTGCTGCGAAAATCTTATCCGTTGTTCCACTATTTTTAAATAATGACCGTAAAAATAATAGATACTCTCTCTGGATTTCTGCTTTTCCACCATTCTCACGAATCGGTGCATCCCACTCATCGATAATCATAATGATTTTATTTCCTGTATAAGTCACCAGATTCGCTAATGTATCAAACAGTGCTTCTGCTTCTTTCACTTCCGGATAAATATCTAAAACTTCTTCTGTTATATTTCGTTTCACATAGGAGACTGCATCTTCCGGTGATGTCACACCAAGAACACTCGCCATATCCAGATAGATCACATCATACTGATTCAGATATGTTAAATATTCATCATCTTTTGCAATTTTAAGATCATCAAACAATTCCTTAGAATCACAAGTCTTATCATAATATGCACACAACATTTTGGCAGCAAAAGATTTCCCAAAACGCCGTGGTCTGCTGATACATGTCAGATTCCGTGGCGTATTGATTGTTTGATTAATCAGACTTATCATTTCTGTTTTATCAACATAAACGTCATTTCTCATATTCGAAAAACCGCTGTTTCCCGGATTCAGATAACTTCCCATCTGTGCTGTCACCTCCTCGCATTTACTATATTATATCTAATTTTTATTTGTTTTACCATAACTTACGTGTTATCTTGTACGTTTTCTTGTCTTTTATTAATTTGCGAACATATCAAGACTTATCGGTCTTGCTGCACCGGTTTCTACAGCAGTTGGAATTATGTTGAACGTTGAATTTTATGTTTATTTAAATCGAAAAAAATAGCCCCCTGCAACTGCTGCCACCGGCATTACAACCACGCAGGCGATTGCTCCGAAGATCATTGAGGCACAATTTTCAAACATGATTTTAGAATTCAACAGTAGTTCAAACGAATATCCCTGCATCCGCAGATAGGAAAAAAGCAGAAGTGATTCTCCTAAATATGCAAACAGAAGTGTATTCACCGTTGTTCCGGTCACTTCTTTTCCTATCTGCATTCCGCTGTGAATCAGTTCTTTAAAAGTCATATCTTCTTTATGGCTTTTCACTTCATAAACAGATGTGGTAACTGTCAGTGCCATATCAAGAACAGCTCCAAGAGTACTAAGAAGTATAACAGAGACAGCAACATTTCTCATACTGATATTCAGATTCATATTATAATAAAATACATCTTCTCCAACCTGTTGTATCTCGTTAAGACCTCCCGCCTCACTTCTCCATACAACGATATATATGAAGAAAAACAGTAACAGCATTGTGATCATAGTTGCCAGAAATGCACTCCATGTCTTTCCATTTCTACCATTTTGATAGAACAACGTAATACAGGAAATGACAACACCGACACAAACCGTAACGAGAAGAACAGGAACTCCTGATGCCATAAGCCAGATTGCAAGACTTAAGATCAACAGATTTCCACACAAAGCAATAAGCGAAACGACACCTCTGTCTCCACCGACGACCATAATTAAAATCAGTAAAATCAATCCAAGTGTTATCAGCATTTTCCTTCTCCCTGCACCTTTCTTGCTTTCTTCTGTCTATGAAACATTCCTGGGACCTTCATCATCACAGAAGTGACCAAAATAGAAATCGGTATTGCCAGAACAATTCCTATACTTTCCACCAGAAATCTGCACAATTCACATGGAATGTGCAATTTTATAATAGTAATTAAACTCACATCATTATTCATTCGAATCAGACACATTGGGATCAGTCCACAGCTAAAGACAAACAACAGCACATTTATCATCGTTCCCATAATGTCATATCCAATTTCTCTTCCTGATTTAAATAATTCCAAAAATGTCACTTTCGGCTTCTTTTCAACGATTTCACTTAAGGATGCAGCGATGGCGACCGCCACATCCATGATTGCTCCCAGTCCTGAGATCAGGATTTCTGCATGGAAAATTTCATCCGGATTTTCAATACTTCCAAGATACTCCATGGTCGAATAATCAAGATCTTCTGCATGATGGATTACAACATCAAAGATTCCCATGATCATTACAAGAACAATCAATGTTGTAAAAAGTGCTGCCCATGTCTTTTTATGAATCCCATTCAATCCAACCAATGTAATAACCGCAAAAAGGATCACCAGCCTGCTGCACATTTCCAGCACATTTGATGTATCTCCCGCTTTCCAAAAACCAATTGCAAAAACAGCAACATTGAAAATAACGGTCACTATCGTAAGCGCACCCTGTCTTCCTGCAATGGTAATTAATACAAACATTAAGAATCCTACAAGTATCATAAGCTCTGTATCTCGTTTCAGTCCACGAATTCCAGAACCCATTCTCTTGCTTGTTCCATTGAGCAGTACCTTATCGCCCTTATGATATGGCTGTTTCATCATTCCGGTATACGTGTACTCATTCGTAAAACTTATTGTCTTTCCCTTGTTTTCTCCATTTAGGATTACTCCCTGAATATTCTGCTTATATTTTTTCTCCTTCGTCCCTCTGGTTCCTGTCTCTTCTCCTGAGACACTGGTTTCGACCTTTGTCAGTTTTGCAATGGGTGTGCTATACAACCATGCATCATTTGCAACAAAGATAATACACAGCAGATACAATATGCCAAGGATACAATATAACTTTCTTTTCTTGCTCTGTTTTACAAATTCCAACATTACTTTACTTCCATCTCGAATCTATCAAAAATCATTTTTTTATTTTAACGCAAAAAATTTTATTGTCAAGGTGAATTTGAAAATGATTTTCATGTTAAAAGAACAGAACAGCACGCTAACGCGCACTGCCCTGTTCTTCTTTTCTCTATTCTACTTTGCTTCTCCCTCCGGGAAAATAATCTTATTCACGAAGAAGAATACCACCATCGACACTCCTCCGTTCAGCACGGTTGTTCCGATATCGTAAAGCCATCCCGGTACAAACATTCCGGCAACTGCAACCCAGATACAATTGATTGAGTTTACAATACATGTAACAATACAGAATGCGATCAGATACCAGAACGCCTGATACCAGATCTTTCCTTTGCTGCGGAACACAAAGCTTCTCTGGATTCCACGGACATATGCTGCTGCCATCTTTCCTGCATGATACGGATCCTCTGAAAAATACTCAAAGTTTCTTCCACACAGCGAACTTCTCTTGATATTAAGTCCAGGTCCGAGGATCACATTGACTCCCATTGTCACTGCCTCTTCCGCAAGTGCTTCCCCGATTTCCTCTCCAAGTGCTTCATCCCAGCTGTTTGCCACTCCTGCCGCTGTCGGAAAACAAGTTGCCGGAAGACTGGCATTCAATCCCAAATGATCTCCCGCTCCTGCCTGTCTTCTCAACCCGTGAGGTCCATCAGACATTACCATCGACGGAATTCCATATTTTTCAAAATCAACGGTCTCCCATGTGTTCTTCCCTGACATCATAACTGCTTTCTCTGCCAGTGTCATTTTTCTGATCAACTTTTCATATTTCAGACTCATTTTGAAACCACCTTTTATTTTATACTATGTTACTTTGTTACCCTTCGCAGTACCTGTGATCAGTTTTCTTGCATTTTCCATATCACAAGTGTCTTTTTTACTGAACTTATCATAACACAAAAAGCAGACCGTTAAGGTCTGCTTTCATAAATGGTCGTTTTTTCTACATGAACTGTTTTAATAACATTTTTTATTTTGATTTTTTCAATAATTTCTTATACGAGAAATCGATAGCAAATGCGCCCAGCGGAGCTGTCAACACAATCGCTAAAACAGCCACGGTAAGAACGGTATCTCCGCATGCAAATCCCATCGCAAGAGGGATTCCACCGATTGCGGCCTGAACTGTTGCTTTCGGTGTATAAGCCATCATGGCAAATAACCGTTCTGTCTTCTTGAGACTTGTTCCAAGAAGGCAGACGGATACACCAAGCATACGAAACACCAATGCACCTACGATAACAACTAACGCTTTCACACCGATTTTTCCAAGATATCCGACATTCACTGTTGCTCCTACAAGCACAAACAGAAATACTTCTGCTGCCACCCACAGCTTTCCATATTTCACAGAAATCCTCTTCGCAACAACTTCTCTCTTCTTCTGCAAACCGATCCCAATGAACATGATCGCGATCAATGCTGAAAATGTAATCGCCGTATTCAAACTGTCTTCCATAACAACAAGCAACAGAGAAATACTCAAAATGATCAACACTTTCGAGGTATCTCTTATATGCACTTTCTTAAAGAAATACGCAAGACATGTCCCTATTAATAATCCAATCCCAATTCCAATGAAAATAGAAACCGGAATATTGATAAAACTGAGTATAGATGTACTTTGTCCCTGCATCATTCCTGTAAATGTTGAAAACAGCACGATGACATAGACGTCATCCACAGATGCGCCCGCAAGAATCAGCTGCGGAATCCCCTGTTTCACGCCATAGCCTTCCTCCATCAGCTTCACCATTCTCGGTACTACAACAGCCGGTGAAACTGCTGCAAGCACAGCTCCCATGATTGCAGCTTCAAGTATAGATAATCCCATCAACTTCGGAGCCAGCAGTACAATTCCAACAATCTCAAACGTTGCCGGAACAAAACACATCATCACAGCCGGTCTTCCGATCTTTTTAAGTCCTGAAAGATCCAGACCAAGACCGGCTCTTGTAAGGATGATAATCAGCGCGATCTTTCGAAGCTCGGCTGAGATTCCAAGAATACTGTCATCCAACAGATTCAGTACATATGGGCCAAGTATCATCCCCGTGATCATCATTCCAAGCAAGCTTGGCAGTTTGATTTTCTTACAGATCCAGCCCATAGACATTCCTACAAGCAAGATCAAAGCAATACTTAGTAACATCTATTAAATTGCAAGCAAGTTCTTAATTGCTTCCATGTAAATCTGTACTGCTTCTTCAACTTCAGATACGAGTGTGTACTCGTCTGCACCGTGGATGCGGTAATCTACGCCCGGTTTCTCCGGTCCGAATGCGATGATATTTTTTAAGGACTTCGCATATGTTCCACCACCGATTACTAACGGTTTGTTCTCTGTATCTCCTGTTACATCTGTATAAGCTTTGTACAGTGCCTCTACAAGTGGAGACTCTTTCGGGAAGAACAATGGTTTTGTAGTTGTGTGGATCTCAATGCGTCCGTTCTCGTCTTCGAGCTTTCCTTCGCACATCTTGAGCATATCTTCTACAGAATATGTTACCGGGAATCTGATATCGATTGTAGCGGAGATCACACCGTCTTCTTTCTTAACGATTCCGTTACAGAATGTAAGCTCTCCAAACTCATCTGCGCATTTCAGTCCGATTCCTGATCCGTCACATGCTGTACCAATGTGTGAGTTATAGAATTCTACGAAATCATCTTCAAATCCGGCTTTTGCAAGACAGTCAAAGATAACACCTGCAGCATTAACTCCAAATGCCGGTGTACTTGCATGTGCAGATACTCCCTTTGCATAAATAGTGATCTTTCCATCTTCCTCTGTTACTTTGTATTCCTGAAGTTTTGTCTCTGCGAAAGCAGCTTCCAGTCTGTCTTTCAGTCCTTCTTCTGCCGGAATCTCTGCTGTACATGCATCACATACGGCATTGAATACAAATCCACCATTGATAGAAATAATCTTTGTATTCTTAGAAGTTGCCAGCATGCCAAGCATACCTTTCTCTCCGTGAATACATGGGTAATTTGCATCCGGTGTAAATCCACAAGATAACTCTTCTGCCACTTCATTATAATGCTCCATACATCTGGAACCATTTTCCTCATTACATCCCATGATCAGACGAACTCTCTTGTTGAGCTTCACACCTGAATCACGAAGAAGCTTCATTGCATAAAGCGCTTCCATAACAGGTCCTTTATCATCTGTTGTTCCACGTCCGTAAACGTAATCTCCTTCTCTTGTCAGCTTGAATGGATCATATGTCCAGTCACCGCCCGCCGGTACGATATCCAGATGTCCTGCGATACCAACGATCTCTTCGCCTTCTCCCATCTCTGCATATCCACAGTAGTTATCCAGGTTCACTGTCTTGAATCCGAGCTCATCTGCAATCTGCAGTGCTTCGTGATTAAATCGCCTTTGGCGATGGGGCGAGATGCATTCAAGCCAAAACATGCATCCTCCGTGTCAATCAGCGGAGTGATTGACACGGGAGTGAACAGTAACTTTTTTACTGCCTTCTATCATATGATGCGAGTGTCAAAAGTAAATTTTGACACTTACATCATCATATCATGTATCGTGAAAAATTTCCAGTCTTCCCTTAACGAAATTATCAACATTTTGTCTATAATCTGGATTAAACAATTCTTCCGTTTTAGATTATATTCTCTTAATAAATTTTACTTTTCTTTAGCTTTCGTGACACGAGGTGTTCACAATTCTTCCGTATAATAACATCATCAAGTTGATACAAATGAATTACAAAAGTATCATACATAGAAAAGAAGACGGTGATTGTATTAGCGACAGATCTTTTATGATTGCCGGACTTCGACCAAAAATTACGAATAGTTTATATAGATAATGGCCCGGTGCAGTGCACCGGGCCACGTTTTTGTTATTACATTTTCTTAACCTCTTTTTCCATTTTTCAGATCTTCCACGATTTCATTGTAACGTTTTTTATTCAAACGATAGAAGAACAGAACAACTGCTGTGACAATCCACAAAATTCCTGGAATTGTTGAAAATGAATGTTTCATAACTGCAATTACTTCCGGATTCTGTACCTGATTTGCCACATATCCGTATTTACCAAGCAGAGCTGCAAGGAGTGCAGTTCCTATAGCCATTCCGATTTTATTTCCAAGAGAAACAAATGCATACTGGAATCCATCATTTCTAAGTCCTGTTTTCCACTCACCGTATTCCACACAATCCGGAATGATCGCATAGATTGCAGTGTTAAATCCTGAAAAGAAGAACTGTGTAATACCTGCCAATGCATAGAATACAATTGGAGATTCTTTTACATTAAAGAAGAACATTACAAGCATAGCGATTCCTGTAAGTAATGCAAAAACAGATGCTGTTCTTCCTTTATTATTCAACTTGCGGAATACCGGCTGGAAGCAAGCTGCACCGATAATTGAAGGAATAATAATACACATGGAATATGTTGTATAATAGGAAGCATCTCCTTCTACATAAGTGAAATAATATAAAATATCTGCATTTCTTCCATATAATGTGAATCCAAACAGCACCTGTCCAACTAATGCAAGCAGATATGGTCTATTCTGCATAACGGCCTTCAGCTGTACTTTAATGGAGATTTTTTCTTTCTCCGGAATTGTCACCTGCTCTTTTGTCTTTGCAAAACAGAAGAAATGACATGCAGCAAAGATGCATCCGTAAATAATTGCAACAAACAGATAACCGTTCTTTACACTGTTGCTTCCAAGCTTGCTGATCAGTGGCACTGTTACGATATTGATGATTCCGATTGCGATCATTGCTGCTACGGAACGAGATGTATTGATCTTAGCACGCTCATCAATATCCTGTGTCATAGCACCGCAAAGTGTTCCATATGGAATGTTTACACAGGTGTATCCTAAGACGAGAAGACAGTATGTAATTACCATGTAAACTATTTTCGATGTATTTGACCAATCTGGGTGTGCCCAGAAAGAAAGGATCAAAAGCACTGATGTGATCGGTGCTGCCACCAACAGCCATGGACGGTATCTTCCCCATCTTGTGTTTGTTTTATCTGTTAATCCACCTACGATTGGATCATTGATCGCATCCCAGAATCTTGAGAAAAGCATCAATGCTGATACTGCTGCCATACTGATTCCAAATACATCTGTATAGAAAATCATTAAAAAGTTACTGACAAACATCCAGCTAAAGTTACATCCTACATCTCCGAAACCATATGCAATCTTGCTGATCAGAGGCACTTTTCCATTATTACTCTCGTTTTCCATTAATTACCTCCTTGCCAAAGTTTCTGATAAAACTCTGTCCTCTCTTGATTCGATCACCTATTTCTCCTGCACATTGATGATTACTTTCATCGTTGTCTCGCGGTTATCATCAATATACTGATATGCTTTCAGATAATCTTTGAATGCAAATGTCTTAGAAATCAATGGTCTTAAATGAACTTTTCCTTCATTTACAAGTTCTATACCATCTACATAATCATCATGACGATACATCATTGTGCTCTTGATATCCAGTTCGTGATCATTTGCAACTGCAAGGTCTACTGTTGCCATTCCCGCAAATACGGCAACAAGAACGATGATACTTCCTTTTCTTGCGTACTTAATTGCCTGTCCCATTGTGATATTATTTCCTGCGCAATCATAGATCACATCTGCCTTGTCAGGACCAAAGGCTTCAACCATTGCCTCTCCAAAGTCCTTCTCCATAGTATTAACGCATACATCAATACCACATTCTTTTGCCTTATCCAGACGAAGGTCGCTGACATCTGTGATCATTACCTTTGCGGCGCCCATTCCTTTTGCTGCCTGTGCAACCAGGTTACCGATTGGTCCTGCACCAAGAACTGCAATATTCAATCCCTTTACATCTCCTACCTGCTTCACTCCATGCACTGCAACTGCCAGAGGCTCGATCATGGCACCTTCTTCATAAGACATATCTTCCGGAATCGGTGTTACTTTAGAGGCATCTACTGCAAAATATTCTGAAGCTGTTCCTGTTGTCTGGAATCCCATAACCTTAAGTTCCTCACAAAGGTTATATTTTCCATGGCGGCACGGATAACACTGTCCGCAGTAAACCTGTGGCTCGATCGTAACTTTCTGTCCTTCATGAAATTCTGTAACATCTTTTCCGACCTTGGCAATCTCACCGGATACCTCATGTCCCTGAGTCACCGGGTATTTTGTAAATGGATGTTTTCCATGATATACGTGAATATCAGATCCACAGATTCCTATATTCATAATCTTAACCAGTACCTGATCATCTTTCACTTCCGGAACCGGTACCTCTCTGAAAATAATTTCTCCCGGGTTTGTCATTACCTGCTGTAACATAATGTTTTCCTCCTTTATTGAATATCTTTTATTAAATGTTTTATTAAAGTAATTACATTATTGTTCAGGAAACGTATTTTGTCAATATGTTATTGTTCAATTCTGCCTATTGCACAAGATTTCGCTATAATTTTTATGCACTTTGCGCAAAAAAAGTCCAGGGAAGAAACATGTATTAAAAATGTTTCTTCTCTGGATTTTCTAACTTTCCATCATTCTGATCGTTATAATGTTTTAATAAAAGCCTGTAAATAATGTTTTGCCACACCAACTGCCGAGGCTTCTCTCTTATATGAACAAACTTTCAGGTATCTCGCATCATGCTCAAATCCATTATATTCCATTACTTTTTTCCCTAAGGTTATCATATGATCTGCAAGATATCCCCCTACTTCTCCTCCAAGAATAATATCCATATCATATGCCATTCTCAGATTTGAAATAAGGATTGCCAGATTATTAAGATACTCTTTCCAAACCTTCACAGCCTGTCCGTCCTGCTCTTCCACCTTCTTCATAAACTGTTCCAGTGTCTCTTTGGTATCATCTGTCAGCACGCTCGCCGCACAGTAAGCATCCGCACAGCCTTGTTTTCCGCAATAACATTTCTTTCCGCCCGGAACAAGGATCATATGTCCAAATTCTCCAGCTTTCTGATTCGCTCCCGGAATCAATTTCCCGTCAATGCAAAATGCTCCTCCAAGTGTGTTATTCAATGAAAGATACAATGCATTTCTATAGTTATTTAAATCCTCTGCCATCATTGCCGCATTGGCATCATTTTCAAAATAAACCGGAAGTGAAAAGACTTGTTCCAAAAAGCTTAAACTATAATTCTCCAATTGGAGCGCATGAGATTTGATCAGCATTCGTTCTTTCGAATTAACAATTCCCGGAATTGAAATTCCGATTCCCAAGATTCGTTCTCTGTTTTCTACATCTGAAAGAAATCTTTCCAATGCTTCGCTCAATTGTAAGTAGTAAGCGGCCTCTGTTGAAAATTCTAAGCGGATCCTTTCATATTTCTCTATCTCATAGCTCAAATTCACAAGTACAAATCCTGCATGCTTCGCAGTGATCCTTATCCCAACCGCATAACGGTACGCTGGATTAATACTGATTCGTTTTGCTTTTCGCCCGCCTGTAGATTCATATTCTCCGGTTTCAACCGCAATTCCATTAGCCAAAAGCTCATTCACATTCGACAATACAGTCGGCATACTAAGATTGAGATCCTTCGACAATTCTACTTTAGACGTTGCTTCGTGATTTATAATATAATTTACTATTTTTGATTTTGTAATATTTCTCTTTTCCGCTCCGGCCATATCCAAGGCTCCTTTTATAAATTGTTTTATAAAAGTATCTTATCCCTTCTTTGCCGGTTTGTAAAGGTTACAAATGCATTTTATTCTTCTACTTTCACCGGATTTGTCACACTGACCTTGTGATCATACCATGTTCCCTTTTTTCCGATCAATGCAAGATCAAATTCTTTGTCCAGTGCCGGAACCGGAACGTCGAATCCATAGACCTCTTCAGATGTTCCATCGCTGTAATTAATAGTATCTGTTGTAGGCTGAAGCAGTTCTGCGCCGTCCTTCTGTGCATCCTCGGCAGTTCCTTCAAACAGATTAACAATATTTTTAGACACCAGACTGATATGAATTGTCATTTTCCCATCTTCTACTGTCAGTGTTCCTTTTCCATCCATTGCTTCATTCACATGGAACATAGAGCTGTCTGTCTTAAATTCTGCTGTATATGTTCCGTCTTCCAGTGCTGCCTGCTCCTCATCTGCCTTATCTGCAGAATCCTCTTTTGTATCCGCCTGTTCTGTCTGTGCTTTTCCACTGTCTTTCGTCTCTGTGCTATTTCCACATCCTGTAAATACAGATGCGATCATAGAAACAGAAATTAATACCATTAATAACTTCTTTTTCACCTAAATCCTTCCTTTCATTAATTCAAAAAAGGTCATGCAATTCCCTTTTCTTTGAACAAGCATGACCTTCTCAATATCTTCTTACAAATTACTCTGCATCAATTGCAGCCTGTGTATGTGCTACATACAGCTGCTGGATTGCCTGGATCTCTCCTAAACCTGCAATCTGAGTATCAATGCTGTCAAATGCTCCTGATGCCTCAAACTGGCTCTTCCAGGAATCATCGTCATCTCCGGCCATATCGTTGTTTGCATGGTCTCCTGCAACAACCATCAGCGGACGAAGGATTACTTTCTTATATCCTGCTTCTTTCAGTTTCTCGATCACTGCTTCGCAGGATGTATCTTCCGGTTCACCTTCTACAGTTCCGATAAATACATTGTCATATCCAAGCTGTTCCATCTGTGTCTGCATCTGAGAATAGCTAACCTTTGCAGTATGAGATGTACCATGTCCCATGAATACAAATGCTGTTCCGTCTTCTTTCACTGCATCTAAACTGTCAAATCCTGCATCTTTCACTGCCTCTGCTGTGATTGCTTCTGCTACTGCTGCCTTGTCTGCATTGATAACAGTTGCATCAGCTCCAACCTCTCCGAGAAGTGGCTCTGCAATCTTAACAGATTCAAATTTATCTTTATATCCCTCTACTGCTGCTGTAAGTTCATCATATTCTGCTCCATGCATCAGATGTGTCGGCTGTACAACAAGGTTCTTCACTCCATTGTCTACAGCTCTCTGCAATGCCTGATCCACATTGTCGATCTTCTCACCATCACGGGCCTGTACATGATTGATAATGATCTGTGCTGTAAATGCTCTTCTTACAGACCAGTCCGGATTTGCTGCCTGGATTGCTTTCTCAATACCACCAATATCTGTCGCACGGCTGTCATTGAAGGATGTTCCAAAACTTACTACAAGGATTTCATTTTCACCAATCTCATCAGCATTGAGCGGATCATCCTTGGATGCATCTCCTGTATCTCTTCCGAAATAATCTGGATCCGCATTCTCTCCCTCAACAAGTTCTTTCTGTGCATCTGTCAGTGCATCCCATGCTTCTTTCGCTGCTGTACACTGCTCATCTGTCTTGTCTGTTCTTTCCTGAACATAAATGTCATCAATCAGCTTCGCAACTTTATCTGCTGCTTCCTGATCACTGTCCTGTTTAGACTCTGTCTTTGTTGTGTCAGTGTTGTTGTCGCCCTTTGATCCACATCCTGCAATCATGGACACACTAAGTGTTGCTGCCAGTAAAACCATTAATACTTTCTTTTTCATTGTCATCCTCCTGATTTCTTATTCTCAGAAATGAAACACCCTCGAATCAAACGAGGGTACGCAAAGAAAAACCGGTGATCATTTACAATCTATCTGTAAATAATTACTGCAGTCTAAATCATTTTCTTTCGTACGGCCAATTCCTCGTGGCATGAATTCTTCATTCCTGTACTGCGAAAGGCAGGTCTCCCGGCTGATCGTTCAAATGCTTCTGCTTCACCTTCCCGGTCTCCCAGTGGTCTCAAAACAAAGCTCACGAAATACGGTGACGAGTTCGTACAGGATTCTCACCTGTTTCCCTTTTCACCAGTCCAGATTTCCCACGTCGTTCCTCTGATCATTCATAATCAGGACGCCATCATCCATCTGACTGACACCTCACGCATCTGTATTAAATTATATGTTACAACGGGGTCATTCTATCACACTTACACAAATGCGTCAAGAAATGTTATAAATTGGAGGATTTGGCCTCATTTCCGACTTTGATTTCCTCAGCAAAAATGATACAATATCCCTCAGAGACAAAATTTGTAACTAAGGTGGTTTATTATTATGAAAGAATCTAATAGCCAGGCATTTCGTCGTGGTTTTCGCGATGGAATTCCGATCGGACTTGGATATCTTGCGGTCTCCTTTTCAATCGGTATCGCCGCAAGAAATATCGGCCTGAATGCATTTCAGGGATTCCTTATGAGTCTGTTAAATAATGCATCTGCCGGAGAGTATGCCGGACTGACTGTAATTGCTGCAAACTCTCCTTATATTGAGGTCGCAATTGTCACATTGATCACGAATGCACGTTATCTTCTGATGAGCTGTGCCATGAGTCAGCGTTTGAGTCCCGACCTTTCGTTAGGACACCGTCTGCTGATGAGTTATGATATCACAGACGAACTTTTTGGAATTGCAATCAGCAGACCAGGTACTTTAAACCCTTATTATACCTATGGCGCGATGGTAACTCCGCTTCCGGGCTGGGCTTTTGGAACTATGCTCGGTGTCATTGCCGGAAATATCATGTCACCGCGTATGGTCAGTGCATTTAGTGTTGCCCTCTTTGGAATGTTTATCGCTATCATCATTCCTCCTTCGAAGCAGAATAAAGTCGTTGCGGGACTAGTTACTCTTGCATTTATCTCAAGCTTCGCAGCAACTTGCCTGCCTTGGATCTCCACTCTGTCGGATGGTACCAGAACAATTATACTGACCGTCGTACTTTCAGCCGGAGCAGCGTTCTTCTTCCCTATACCGACAGAAGATGAAACTTCAGCTTCAACTAAGCAATAATAAAAACGTAACTGTTCAATTACTCAGAAGGAATAAAAATTATGACACACAATATTTATATTTATATTCTTATCATGGGCGGTATCTCTTATTTAATCCGCGTGCTGCCGATGACCTTGATTCGAAAACCTTTGAAGAACCAGTTTCTTCAGTCCTTTCTATACTATGTACCTTATGTCACACTAGCAGTGATGACATTCCCGGCGATCCTTCATGCCACA
>QWCV01000520.1_pt1 | contig 44120 bp, 29 predicted proteins | sample 1972621 | NCBI WGS metagenome assembly QWCV01 (sample SAMN09866699, study PRJNA288562) | Human gut metagenome isolate pre2_stool, whole genome shotgun sequencing... | isolation source: gut | host: Homo sapiens | place: USA: California | reverse complement strand
TCCGGCAGGTGGAACGGCTATGTTTGCTTTGCTTGCTATGGCGGGGGACCTGGGTGGAAGCATAGGTCCGGGGATTGTTGGACGTGTTACACAAAGTGCAGGAGACAATATTCGTGCAGGTATGGGAGTTGGGCTATTGTTCCCGGTTATTTTATTAATCGTGCTTTTTATTTTTGCAAGGCAAAAAAATAATAAATGAAAGCTTTTTTACAATTCATTACATAGAAGTAATAAGTTAGAAAACTGCTCAAAGAGTGATGGACTCAATTACAAAATATATTGAATCTAAGCTACTTCTAAAAGTAAATCGCAAGAAAAGTAAAATAGGAAGACCAATAGAGATAAAATACTTGGGATTCACATTTTACAATCAATTCAAAGCCAAGAAGTATAAAGCCAAAGCTCATGAAAAGTCAGTACAAAAGGTAGTAAGAAAATGGAATGACCAAAGGCAAACGGGAAGTGCCAGAAGATGATGCCCTTGACTTTTCTCCAAAAAAGTTTTACTATCAAACTACTATTAGATAGTATTAAAAACTAGATATCGGGGTAATGTAAAAAAGAAGTGGTTTGAAAGTTGAAGAAAGGCAGGGGCGATCAGGACATGAATAAGAAAGCATGGAAAGCGGGTGCGGTATCGGCACTGGCAGTTGGAGCGGGGCTGGCGGCAGCGGCGTCGAAGCGGAAAAAGGCAGGAAAAGTGGTTAAGTCGGCTTCGGATTACCGGAATACGGAACGCGGCAGCCAGGAGAAAAACAGCAAGGGAATTTATTATTCGAAGGGAAATTATGAGGCGTTTGCGCGCCCGGAGAAACCGGCGGGAATCGAGGGCAAATCGGCTTATATCGTCGGAAGTGGATTGGCTTCTCTGGCGGCGGCGTGTTTTCTTGTGAGAGACGCACAGATGCCGGGAGAAAATATCCATATTCTGGAGGCGATGGAGGTAGCAGGTGGTGCATGTGACGGTATTCAGGATCCGACCCGTGGATATGTGATGCGCGGCGGCCGCGAGATGGAGGATCATTTTGAGTGCCTGTGGGATCTGTTCCGCAGCATCCCGTCCCTGGAGGTGCCGGGGGCATCAGTTCTCGATGAATATTACTGGCTGAATAAACACGATCCGAACTACTCGCTCTGTCGTGCGACGGTCAACCGAGGCGAGGACGCACACACGGACGGCAAATTCCGCTTGAGCCAGAAAGGCAGCATGGAGATCATGAAGCTGTTCTTCACGAAGGATGAGGATCTGTATGACAAATCCATTGAGGATGTGTTTGATAATGAGGTGTTTGATTCGGATTTCTGGCTGTACTGGAGAACAATGTTTGCGTTTGAAAATTGGCACAGTGCATTAGAGATGAAACGCTATTTTCAGCGTTTTATCCACCACATCGGCGGACTTCCGGATTTCTCGGCACTCAAATTTACGCGTTACAACCAGTATGAGTCGCTGATTCTGCCGATGCAGAAATATCTGGAGGCGGCAGGCGTCCAGATCCAGTTTGGCACGGAGGTTACGAATGTGCGGTTTGACATCCAGGGTAAGAAAAAGGTTGCGAAGGCGATCGAGTACGTGAAGGGCGGCGAGAAGAAGGAAATCACGTTGACTGAGGATGATTTTGTCTTTATTACGAACGGAAGCTGTACTGAGGGAACGATCTACGGCGACCAGAATCAGGCGCCGGTAGAAGGTGCGGAAGTGCGTACCAGCGGCTGCTGGAGTCTGTGGCGTCAGATTGCTGCACAGGATCCGGCATTTGGACATCCGGAGAAATTCTGCTCGGATATCCAGAAGACGAACTGGGAGTCTGCGACGGTCACGACTTCGGATGAGACAATCATTTCCCAGATCCGCAAGATTTGCCGCAGGGATCCGAGAAGTGGACGCGTCGTAACAGGCGGTATCGTGAGCTGCCGTGATTCAAGCTGGCTGCTTAGCTGGACGATCAACCGTCAGGGACAGTTCAAAGCGCAGAATAAGGACGAGATCTGCGTCTGGGTATACAGTTTATTTACGGATGTACCGGGCGATTATGTGAAGAAGCCGATGCGCGCCTGCACGGGCAAGGAGATCACCGAAGAATGGCTGTACCATCTCGGAATACCGGAGGATCAGATCGAGGAACTGGCTGAGAACCATGCGAACTGTACGCCGACGATGATGCCGTATATTACAGCATTCTTTATGCCGCGGCGTGCCGGAGACCGCCCGGACGTTATCCCGGATGGATGTGTCAATGCGGCATTTCTGGGGCAGTTTGCGGAGACCCCGCGTGATACTATTTTCACGACCGAGTATTCCGTCCGCACCGCGATGGAAGCAGTGTATGGCTTGAGCGGCGTAGACCGCGGCGTACCGGAGGTATGGGGAAGTGTCTACGATATCCGCGAGCTTCTGGACAGCACGGTCAAGCTGATGGACGGCAGATCGCCGTTGGAAATGAAGCTGCCGATGCCGCTTGAAGCACTCAAAAAGCCGCTTCTCCGGAAGATTGACAAGACGGTGATTGGAAAGCTGCTGCGCGATCACGGCGTGCTGAAAGACTGGATGGTGTAAGAGACTGAGGAACGCAGGTGTTACTGGACACGTATGCGTGAACAGTAACACGCAGGTAAATATGGCTGCGTTAGATAAAGGAAGACAGGCTGTCACAAACAGAAGTCCCCGGACGGAAAACGTTCGTTTGGCATTCGTGTGGCAGCCTTTTTTGTGTAACAGGAAATTGTCGTGAGGCACATTCTTTTTCACTTGCCCGTTTTTCTCTGACATGATACAATAAAGATTGGCGTAAATGTAGAAAATTTGAGAAGAAAACGATTTTGAAAAGGATCGTTTGATAGATGTGAGGGAAAATAGATGGATTATTTACTTTGTATCCCGGCGCGGGAGACAAATACGAGAGAGAATTGTGAGAAAATACATAATGTTCTGGCGCGCATGTCCGATACCTACAAACTGCGGATTGTACCGGAACCGGTTAAGAATAAGCAGTTTCCATGTCCGCCGTATTACAAGAAATACCGGATCTACAAGCCGGTAAAGGAACGCGATACGAACGGAGAGGCATATCTGGAAAAAGAAGAGGAAGAGATGCTTTTGAGTTCCTGCAAGACGGAGGAAGAGCAGGAACTGATGAAAAGCTGTATCTATGCGTACCAGTATTCGGCGGCGATCGTACTTAAAAGCTTCCGGGAGAAGGAAAAGAAAAATAAGATGCAGGTTCGACCTCTTTCGGAGCGGACACAGGCGCCAAGAGGCGTAAGTGGTCCGAATAGGGGAACACGTCTGGAAACACCGGAAAAAGCCGAAAAGCCGGAACAGGAGCGCAGCGCACAAGAACGTCCGTCTGGCAGCGACAGACCGGAACGATCGGAGAGAAGCTATCGGAACCGTACAGCGGATCGTGCTGCAGAGGGGAATACCGAGCGCACGCAGGGCAGAGAGAAAGCTTGCTCAGAGAGAGAGAAGGCAGCGCGTGTTTCGGGAGCCGAGAGAGCATCGGACAGACGTGGCGGAAACCGCGCGGTGCCGGAAAATGAGAAACGGGAAGACCGCCCGGCTTCTGGAAGGCGGGAGCGGTTTGAGCGCCGTCCACCGCGCAGAGGAGAACGGCCAGAAGTGGAGAAAAATGAGGTCGTGAAAGACCCAGTGCAGGGCGAACTTCCGTTCCGCGCTTACATGGAGACAGGCAGCCTCCCGGCGTTCCGGGATACGGCAGCAACGGTGACTGTACAGCCGATACAGCGGAAGAAAGAAGGTTATATGCCGATGGAGCGCAAACCGGCCGCGCAGACGCAGGAGCCGGAACCACAGGTGTAAGGTATGTGACAGAAACAGAACGATAAAATTAAATCATAGAATTTATAGAATGGCATCGAAACAATAAGAGTTCCGATGCCATTTGAGCATCAAACAGGACTATGCTTTCCATTTCTTTATTCCAACCATTCAGTTCTAATCCCCCCTATTTTCCGCATATGAATAAATGCAGTCTGTGAAAAGTACAGAACAGGGACAGAAAAAGGGGGAAATGCGCATGTATGAGAACCGGACGGTGGAAGAGGTGTGCAGGGAGTTTTCGGTCGATTTGCGGACAGGCTTATCGGCAGCGGAAGTGGAGGTGCGGCAGCGCCATTATGGGGAAAATGAGCTGCGGGAAGCACCACCGCGGAGTCTGATTGTGCGCATCGGGGCACAGCTTTGCGACTCCCTGATTTTTGTGTTGTTTGCGGCAGCCGGGATCTCCCTGCTTTTGGGCGAGTACGGCGATGCGGGGGTAATTCTGGCGGTTGTCGTATTAAATGCCACGGTGGGCGTGATTCAGGAGGGGAAGGCGGAGAAAGCGCTCGAATCCTTAAAACGGATGACGCAGCTGGAGGCGGTTGTGATCCGGGAAGGGAAAGAGCGGGAGATTGCCGCGCGGGAGCTGGTGCCGGGGGATCTGGTCGTGCTCGATGCCGGGCGGCAGGTTCCAGCCGACCTGCGTCTTACCGAGACAGCTGAAATGCGGGCAGAAGAATCAGCGCTGACCGGCGAATCACGGGCAGTTGAGAAAAACAGCCATTTTTTAGCCGCCGGTGCGCTTCCGGTGGCAGAGCGTAAAAATGAGACATTTATGACTTCTTACGTGACGGCAGGGCGGGGAAAGGGGATTGTCATCGCCACCGGCATGAATACGGAGGTAGGGCGGATTGCCTCTCTGATCCGCGAGGCGCCGGAGGAGGAGACACCGTTGCAAAAAAGGCTGTCGGATCTGGGAAAACTATTGAGTATTCTTACGATCGGGCTGTGCGTTTTATTATTTGCCCTCGCCGTCTGGCAGAAGCGCGACGTGATGGAAATGCTGCTCACTGCGATTTCCCTGGCGGTAGCTGCCGTGCCGGAGGGGCTTCCGACGACGGTGACGATTGTGCTGGCGCTGGGAGTGACGAAAATGGCGCGGGCTGGCACGATCGTGCGCCGTCTTCCGTCCGTGGAAACACTGGGGGCAGTCAGCGTGGTCTGCTCAGATAAAACGGGGACGCTGACGAAAAATGAGATGACGGTGACGACATGTTATGTAAATCGACAGGAGTATACGGAACAGGAATTGGCGCGCTCTAAGGAAAGAGAAGTGGGAAAACGGCTTCTGGAGGTATTTGCGCTGTGCAGCGATGCCGGGGAGACGGTGGGGGATGCCACCGAGCGGGCGCTGTACGGATTTTGTGAAAACTGTGGTGTTTCTCCGGAGCATCTGCGTCGGAGATATCCGCGGAAAGGGGAGATTCCCTTTGATTCGGATCGGAAGAGAATGACGACGGTGCATGAGCAGGGAGAAAACTGGATTTCTTGTGTAAAAGGGGCGCCGGATGTGATTCTTAAAAGGTGTCGTTATGAGATGGAAGAGGACAAAATTGTGCCGCTGACCAGGGAGAGGCGGACAGAGATTGAGGCGGAGATCACGCGTATGTCCGCGCGTGCCCTGCGAGTACTCGCGGGGGCGTATAGGGAGCTTCAAACAGGAAAAATGCCGGATGGAAAGTGGGAGAAACAGGTGGGACAGCTGGAGCAGAACCTGGTATTTCTGGGTCTGGCAGGCATGATGGATCCGCCGAGGGAGGCAGCAGCCGGGGCAGTTGAGGCATTTCGCAGGGCATCTGTGCGGACGGTCATGATCACTGGAGATCATGCAGACACGGCGCTTGCGATCGCCAGGCAGCTGGGGATTGCCAAACGGCGGGAAGAATGCATGACGGGGGCGCAGCTGGAAACGCTGGATGAGGGAGCTCTGGAGGAACGAATCGGTTCTGTATCAGTCTTTGCACGGGTGTCGCCGGAACATAAAGTCCGGATTGTGCGGGCTTTAAAACGCGCCGGGTGCGTGACGGCGATGACCGGGGACGGTGTAAATGATGCGCCGGCGCTTAAATCAGCCGATATCGGGATCGCGATGGGAAAAGGCGGCACCGATGTGGCGCGGCAGGCGGCGGATATGATTTTGACGGATGATAATTTTGCGACGATCGAGAGGGCAATTGAGGAAGGGCGCGGCATCTATGAAAATATACGAAAATCTATACTGTTTCTGCTTTCCTCCAATCTGGGGGAGATTTTAACCATGTTTGCCGCCGTTGCTATCGGAATACCGGCGCCGCTGGGAGCCGGGCACATCCTTTGGATCAATCTGATTACGGACTCGCTTCCGGCGCTGGCACTCGGCATGGATGGAAACGACCGGGAGAACTTGATGCGTCAGCCGCCGCGCCGGACGGGCGAGTCGCTGTTTGCCGGAGGCGGGTGGTTCTGCATGGTATTTTACGGGTCTCTGATTGCAGCAGTCACGCTGGGGGCATTTTTCAGCAGACAGGAGCTTTTGCGAGCACAGACGTATGCATTTACCGTTCTGGGGCTGTCGGAGCTCTTTCATGCGGTCGGCATGCGCTCGCTTACGGGCTCGGCATTTTCACGCAGTCTTGGGAAAAATCCGCTGATGCTTGCGGCAGTCTTTGTGGGGATTCTGATGCAGGTTGCGGTGACGGAGATTCCTTTTTTGATGAAACTCCTTCACACGGTGCGGCTGCACCCGGCAGAGTGGCTGGCGCTTCTCCTGTTATCCGCCACGCCGCTGTTAGTGCATGAACTTCTAGCATTTCTTTTTCGGAAACGGCGTTGATATAGCGAAAATGCAGTTTACAGATAGGTATTTTTGAAGCCGCGGCAAATTCCGTTACTGGGCACGTATGCGCGAACAGTAACACGCGGCAGGAGATTGAGCAGATTTCGAAAACAGGCTTGTTCTTTTGGACAAAAAAACTTATAATAAAAGGGAGTCCAAGCTGATTTTGTCAGAAAAGTATAAAAAGTTGCTGTCCGCAGACAGGCATTTTTGAAGTCTAAGGTGTCGCATGAAAATAGAATGGAAGCAACCATAGATACATAGGAAGATGAGGGAAGAGATGAGGGAGAAAGAGACGAGAGAGGACGCCTCCGGCGTTCGAAAGAAGCCGGTAGCTTCATCCGCACGATCTTCGGGCAGGCGGGGCACCGCGAAGAAAAGCGGGAAAATCGATGTCGGCAAGCAAAAGAAAGCGGGCAAAAATAACAGCCGGAGCGGTGGGCAGATCGTGTTCCATGCGATGGCAAGGATCTTTGGAACCATGTTCAAGACGCTTCTGGTGTGTCTGGTACTGCTGGTGATTGGCGGTGCCGGATTTGGCGCATATAAGCTGATTCCGCTCTATGAGGACTATAAAAGCCAGATAGAGGGAGTGGTGGAAAACAGTACGCCGGATACGTTCCGTTTGCAGGAGGCAAGTTATATTTATGATTCCAACGGTAATGTGCTGGCGAAGCTGACGGGAGACGAGGATTCCAGTTATTTGACGTATGACCAGATACCGCAGAATGCAGTCAACGCATTTGTGGCGATCGAGGATCGGACGTTCTGGGAAAATCCAGGCATTGATATAAAAGGTATTTTCCGTGTCGCAGTCAATTACTTTTTGACTGAGGGAGCAGAAAAGCATGGCGCGAGTACGATCACCCAGCAGTTAGCGAGAAACCGTTTTCTGACCCGCGAGGTGTCGATGGAGCGGAAGATCAAGGAGATGCTGATTTCCTTAGATCTGACGAAGAAATACACCAAAGAGCAGATTATGGAGTTCTATATCAATGATATCAGCTTCGCGAACACGTACTACGGGCTTCAGGCGGCTGCAAGAGGTTATTTTGGCAAGGATGCGGATGAACTGTCCTTGAGCCAGACGGCATATTTGTGTGCGATTCCGAACTCGCCGACGTATTACAACCCGTACCGTCATCCGGAAAATGCGCTGACACGCCGCGATAAGATTCTGGAAGATATGCTGAGTATGGGATTTATTACGGAGAAAGCGTGCAAAGAGGCAAAGGCGGAGGAGATCTCGGTCAACCGCCAGAGAGTGCCGCTGCACAACTATGAGACGACGTATGCGATCAACTGTGCGATTCGCTATCTGATGCGCCGTGACGGCTTTGAATTCCAGTATGGATTCCGCAGCGACGAGGCTTACAAAGAGTACAATGCCAATTACAACGAGGTGTACAACCAGGAGCGCGATGCGCTCTACACGGGCGGCTATAACCTTTATACCTCGTTGGATCCGGACAAGCAGACGATCCTGCAGGATGCATTAGATGGAGTTCTGTCCTTTGATGGCAATACATCCGAAAACGGCGTTTACAAGCTGCAAGGCGCGTCCACCGTTATTGACAACAAGACGAACCGCGTCGTGGCGATTGTGGGTGGACGTAGTCAGGAGACGGATACCTACACATTAAACCGTGCGTTCCAGAGCCCGAGACAGCCGGGAAGTTCTATCAAACCGTTGATCGTGTATACACCGGCACTGGAAAATGGTTACACATCGGAAACAAGGATTCCGAATATCGATATTGACGCGGCGAAGCAGAAGGGCGTGGATGTGAAGTCCCTTTCCGGCGAGAGGCTGGAGCTTCGAAATGCGGTCGAGCGAAGTAAAAATGGTGTGGCATGGTATATCTATGATGATATCACACCGGATGTCGGCATGGCATATTTAACCCAGATGCGCTTCGCGAGCGTGCAGGCGGCGGACTATTATCCGGCGACCTCCCTGGGCGGCTTTACCACCGGTATGACGACCGAGGAGATGGCGGGCGCTTATGCGGCGCTGTCAGACCGGGGACAGTACCGCGAACCGACCTGTATTATCAAGATGATCAATAACCAGGGCGAAGATATTTTTGAAGATTATGAATCGGTTCAGGTTTACCAGGAGAGCAGCGCCGTGCTGATGACCGATATTTTAAAGGGAGTTGTCACAAAAGGTACGGCGGCGTCGATGGGTTGGAGCGGCAATATAGAGGCGGCCGGAAAGACCGGTACGACCAACGGCAGCCGTGACGGCTGGTTCTGCGGCATGACGCCATATTATACGATGACGGTCTGGGTTGGCTACGACCAGCAGAAGACACTTTCCAGCCTGTACGGCGGCACGTATCCGGCGAAGATCTGGAAAAATGCGATGGAAAAGATGGTAGAGGGGCTTCCGGCGGCGTCCTTTGATAGCCCGGAGACGGACAATGGACGCGGAGAAGGAACCTATCTGGCAGGTCATCCGGATGCATTTGAAATCACAACCAGCGGATATACCGCGGCGAATTTCAGAAGGGATCATTTGCTCTCGGATGAGGCGGCGAAGCTTCTGGAGTCTGCAAAGAGCGGCGATTCCGGCCGCAGCAGCAAGGAGTTAAAAGAAGACGCCAGCGCCAAGATCGAGCAGATCAAGAGCGAATCCATCAAAGAGCGGATGCAGCGGATCTACAAGACGGGTACGGCAGGAAAACGGTATTCAGCCCCGGCGGTGGTGCCGGAAACAGCTGCCGAGACAGTTGAAGATCCGGCAGAATCGAGCACGACGATCGTGCCGGCAGGACCGAGCAGCGACATCGGACCAGGACACGGTCCGGCACAGGAACCGGCAGTGGGTCCGGCGGCGGAGATTGGACAGTAAAGAATTGAAAATGAGAAGATAATAAAAAGCATTCTTTTATTCAGAGATTAAAGACTGAGTGAAAGAGTGCTTTTTTGCGTCTATGTGGAATTTGGAAGAATTCAGAAGCAGGCATTACTGCGTATGTTCAGATTCATTTTTCTGCTGTTTCCGGTACTGTGCCGGTGTGCAGCCAATGATCCGTTTGAATGTGGCGATGTAATTGCTGATCTGGTTGTATCCGACCAGTCCGGCAATTTGTGAGATGGGCAGATCGCGGTGAAGGAGGGAAACACTGGCCTGGATGCGGTAATTAGTTAAATATCCATAGGGAGTTGTGTGAAGAATATTTTGAAAAATCCGGCAGCATTCTCCGACGCTGATATTGGCTGATGCAGCCAGGTCTGAGAGCTGTAAATCATCAGCGTAATGTGCATAGATGAACAGGAGAATGGATTGCAGGCGCTGCTGGCGCAGGAGGTTAATAGAGGTAGAATTCCCACTGCTGTGAAAATTGGAAATCAGCAGATTCCACATCGAGGCAATCTTAATGCAGATAGAATATTCATTGCCTTTAACCTGATTGGAAAGAAATAGATCGGTTATTTTTTTGTGCAGTCCGATCAACTCTTTTTGCCATTCGGATTCCGGGTGAATAGAGAAAGCGGAGAATTTCCCGCCGGCGGTATAGGGCATGACGTAGTCCTGATCCATGCGGCTTCCAGGAAAAAAGGCAAGAAGGCGGTAAGGAAAATTGAGGCTCGCATAGGAGCCGTCTTCCGACATCTGTGTGACGGCATGAATCAGGGAGGTGTTGACGAAAATCAGATCTCCAGCCTGTCCGGGCAGAGAAAGATTATCTACCTGCATTGTCAATGTTCCACTTAGTACGAGGGTAAACTGCAGCTCATCATGCCAGTGGAAGTCGCGCAGCCAGCGTCCCGGCGGCTGCATGGAATGAATATCAGAATAGTAGACATTGACCGGAAAATCTTGATCTTGATAGTGGTTGATTTCCTGTAACTGGGAAGTAGATTTCAAAGGATCCCTTCTTTCTATAAAAATTCAATATGTTAAGATTTTGGTATTTTTAGTTATTGATATTGTACCATTTCCACATAAGAATTGCTATACTTTTAAACGAAAAGAGATTTATAGCAGGTGCTAAAAAAATAAATCCCACAGAATGGGAATGTGAGTAAAAAATAGGAGGAAATCAGATGGCAGCAATCGAAAGAAAACCATACATGGATCGGATTGACCGATTAAAACAGAGAGTATTAAAGACCAAGCCAGAGATGGATCTGGAAAATGCAATTATCCTGACAAAGGGCTTCCAGGAATCAGAGGGACAGCCGCTGTGCATCCGGAAAGCATATGCATTTAAGAAACAGTGCCTGGAGAAAACTGTAAAAATCTGGGGGGATGAGCTGATTGTTGGCAATGCCGGAAGCAAGCAGCGCGGCGGTATTTTAAGTGTCGATACCTGCTGGTCGGTTCTGGATGAGGAGCTGGATACCATCAGTACCCGTCCATATGACCCATTCTATCTGCGCCCAGAGGATCGGAAGGCATTTGAGGAGATCATCCGCCCGTACTGGAGGGGACGTTCCACGTATGAGCAGTGGCTGGTACAATGCCCAGATTTTGCGGCAACCTTACGTGACTGCGGCGCTCTTTACATCAACCGTAAATCGGTTCGTGGCTGGGGCGAGACGACTGCGGGTTATTCCAGAGTCATTAAAGAAGGCATGGAGGGAATCAAGGCGCATATCCATAAAGTGCTTGATACACTTGATATTACCCGTCCGGGTGACTATGAGAAGATTGAATACCTGAAAGCGATGGAGCTGGCAGCTGACGGTATCTCCGCATTGGGACACCGCTATGCGGCAGAGGCGAGAAAGCTGGCAGAGGCAGAGCCGGATGAGAAGCGCAGAAAAGAACTGTTACAGATTGCCAAGACCTGCGATCAGGTTCCGGAAAAACCGGCGCGTACCTTCCGCGAGGCGATTCAGTCGATGTATATTTACCAGACCTGTATTTTCATGGAGCAGAATGCAGCAAGCTACAACCCGGGACGTATGGATCAGTATCTTTACCCATTTTATAAGGCAGATATCGAGGCTGGCCGTTTGACAGAGGAAGAGGCGCAGGAACTTTTGGACTGCTTATGGGTTAAATTCTCTGAGCAGTGCCTGTTCCAGGATCAGGTAACCGCACAGTTTTCCGCCGGTTACCCAATGTTCCAGAACGTATGCTGCGGCGGTGTGGATGAGCGTGGCATGGACGCAGTCAATGACGTGTCGTACCTGATTTTGCAGGCAACCGCAGAAGTACAGTTATATCAGCCGTCCCTGTCTGTCCGCTACAATATGGCGAAGAATCCGAGCAGCTTCTTAAAGAAGATTGCAGAGGTTATCAAGCTTGGAACCGGTTTCCCGGCATTCCACAACGATGAAGTTGGTATCGAGATGCTCCTGAACAAGGGGATCCCGTTAAAAGAAGCATATAACTGGAATCCATGCGGCTGTGTAGAGACGAACCTGGAAGGAAAACAGAGATGCTACACCGCATATGCAGACTTCAACTTAGGTTCTGCGGTTGAATTTGCCCTGTTAAACGGTAAGAGCCGTAAATATGGCATTCAGGCATCTGAGGCGACCGGCGATCCGACTGCCTTTAATACCTACGAAGAGTTTGAAGAGGCAGTCAAAGAGCAGATCCGCTATGAACTTCGCGGAACCGTGGCTTCCAGCCATGTATGCGATGACATTGGCTTCCAGAGGGTCGTTCCGGCACTTTCCCTTTCCTTCTATGAGTGCGTAGAGAATGCGAAGGATTACGCATGGGGCGGTGCGAAATATAACCTTGGAAATGGTATTGATGCGATCGGCGTAGCAGACCTGATCAACAGCCTGATTGCAGTAAAGAAACTTGTATTTGATGAGAAAAAAGTAACGATGCAGCGTCTTCTGGATGCACTGGATGCAAACTTTGTGGGTTATGAGGATGTCAAGAAGATGTGTGATGAAGCTCCGAAGTACGGCAATGATGACGACGAAGTAAACGAGCTGACCGGTGATATGTTCTGTTTTATCGCGGACTATATCGAGTCGTTCCACAGCAAATTCGGCAAGATGACGCCAGGTATTCTTCCGGTATCTGGAAATACTCCGTTTGGTCTGGAGGTCGGTGCACTTCCGTCCGGACGTCTGGCTTGGAAACCGTTAGCAGACGGCGTATCTCCGAACCAGGGAACCGATACCGAGGGCATGGGCGCTGTATTGAAATCCATTTCCCACATTCCGCATGGCCGTTTCAATCAGGGAACCCTGCTGAACGTAAAGATGGATACGGTATTCCGCGACAGCCCGAACTCGACAAAAGAACTGATGAACTACCTGCGGAGTCTCTGCTCCCTGGGCGTATTCCACACACAGTTCAATGTCATCGATACGGAGACCTTAAAAGAAGCACAGAAGCATCCGGAGGATTACAACGGACTGCTGGTACGTGTAGCTGGTTATACAGCATATTTTACAGAGCTTGGAAAAGAAGTACAGGACGATATCATTTCCAGAACTTCACATTCTAATATCTGCTAGGAAAAAGAGTGAAATCTGCCGTGTTTTATAAAAAATGCGGCAAATCAGCTACCGGGGATGTGCATCATGCGCGGTGGCGGGCAGCAGGCAAGGTGTACTTGACAGGAGGAACAGCGTATGGAATTAAAAGCAAATATTCTTCGGATTGAGCGGTTATCCCTCTCCGATGGGAAGGGAATGCGGACGGTTGTATTTTTTAAGGGCTGTCCCCTGCGCTGTGCCTGGTGTTCGACACCGGAGTCGCAGTCGGGGCAGCGGGAAGTCTACTATATGAAAGAGCGCTGCACCGGATGCGGCGCCTGCATCCAGGTCTGTCCGGAACAGGCACTTCGCCGGAGCGAAAAAACGGGAGAGATCGTGAGGGATCACAGCCGCTGTAAACAGTGCTTTCAGTGTGTGGATGCCTGCAATTACCGGGCACAGCAGATCTATGGCAAGGAGATGACCGTAAAAGAAGTAATGCGCGAGATCCAGAAGGATGAGATGTTTTTCTTCTATTCTGATGGTGGAGTGACACTTTCAGGAGGTGATCTGTTCTGTCAGACAGATTTTGCGGAAGCACTGCTGGAGGCCTGTGATGACGCCTGCATCAATGCGGCGGCAGAGTTAGATATGTTTACTTCGTTTGAAAATGTGAAACGGATCGTGCCGCATCTGCAGATGTTTTATGTGGATGTGAAAACTATGGATCCAGAAAAGCATAAAAAATGGACGGGGCAGGACAATGCCTGTATTCTGGAAAATATCCGCAAAGCCGATGCGATCTGCGCGCCGCATTCGATTCATGTCCGTGTGCCGCTGGTAGAAGGAGTCAATGATGATGTGGAAAATATTCGGAAAACGGCGCAGTTATGCCAGGAACTTAAAAATTGTCAGGAATTGGAATTTCTGCCATATCATAGACTGGGGCTTCATGCATACCGGCAGCTGGGAAGAAACTATCAATTAGAAGAACATGCGTCGATGAGCCGTTGGGATGTGTATCAGAAAATGGGATTTCTGTGCGAAACGGATTGGATGTTTGATATAGCGATATCAGGATTGGAGGTGTATAAAGCTGGAATAGGAAAAACGGGAGTAACAGAGGAGGTGTTAAAAGCGTAAAATACGATAAAAATTAGTATTGGATAAAAATGGATAATGGGAAAATGCGTACCGTGTGAGATAAGGCTGGTTGGTGAAAAATAGTCTTGCACGGTACGTTTATTTCTATTAATTTTCTATGAATTTCAATTTTCCTCTGGACAAACAAGACAAGTTAGTGTATACTAACTTCATCAGCAGTTAGACAGAGCTAACTTTCGGAGGATAAAATATGAGTGTTGTAATTGTAGGTGGCCATGACCGCATGGTCAGCCAGTACGTGAAAATCTGCAAATCATTTAACTGTAAGGCAAAGGTATTTACACAGATGACGGCGGATTTCGGCAAACAGATCGGAGCGCCGGATCTGCTCGTACTCTTTACAAGCACCGTTTCCCATAAAATGATTCGGACGGCGGTTGATGGTGCAAAGGGAAGCCGGACAGAAGTTGTCCGTTGCCACACCAGCAGCAAAACCGCGTTGGAAGAAATTTTGCAGGAACACTGTGCAGCTTGCTAGGTATTAGACGAAAAATATGAAAATACAGATTGTATAGGGGTCTCCGCCGATTCCTGGAAACGATAGATTGATTTCGATATGGTTTGAAATATTCTTCCAAATATGGTATTCTAGTATATAGTATTATGGTAACTGGTCGGTGGCTTGGGCAGACTATTCTGCGGGAGACAGGAAGGCACGAAGCAGACCGGTTATGTGTTAGAAGTTTGGAGGGAATCACTTTGAAAATACAGCAGTCAGCAGAGGATTATCTGGAAACGATTCTTATGTTAAGCTATCGCAAGCCGATGATCCGTTCGATCGATGTAGTCAATGAGCTGGGGTATTCAAAACCAAGCGTCAGCGTTGCGATGAAGAATCTTCGTGAAAACGGTTATATTTCGATGGATCATGAGGGATATATCACTCTGGAGCCGTCGGGACGGAAGATCGCGGAGATGATTTATGAGCGTCATACATTGTTGACAAAGCTTTTGGTAGCGTTGGATGTGCCGAGAGAGGTGGCAATGGAAGATGCCTGCCGCATTGAACATGTGATCAGCCCGCAGAGTTTTGAGGCAATCAAAGAATTTGCAGCCGCGCATCTGGCAAAGATCGAGAAAGCAAATCGGACAGATGAGCCGGAAAAATAGATGGCTGTTTAAGATTCGGACAGTTATATTCTCATCATAAATTTATAATTGCAGAGGACACGGAAGAGAGACCGCACGCGTGAACGTGGCGGCCTCTTTTTTCATAGGAAATTACGTCCTATGAAAAAAACGCTCCGCGGGATTTGCACTCGCGTGAAGAAGCTTTTCTCAAATAAAAGCGATCAGGCGTTGAGCATCTGCACCGAAAAATCATTAAAAGTACCCAGAACCGCCAGCGTGTAGCTGTAACCGCTGCGAAGCCGGATATTTGTGTTGACGATGGCGAATCCCGGATTGGTACGGCGGTAGACGGTCAGCTGGTAGATGCCGGGGATGATGTGCATGTAGCGCGTATAATTCATGTAATCCAGATCGGATACGACCAGACGTCCGTTCAGGTATATATCGATCGGTTCGCGGATGGAGGCGGCATTATAGAAACGCAGGTGCGCGATCTCTGATGAGGTGGAAAAGAACGGCGAGAGAATGCCCCAGGTCCAGAGCGCGCCATTTGGAGATGGCTTCCAGTTGGAACCGCCGCAGTTTATGCAGCCACCGGTGTTCGGGCTGCCATGATTATTGGACGGCAGGCTGGGCATCACATCCCCGTATGGTCCGAAGCCCGGAGATACCTGAAGATCATTGGATGAGCTGTCCGGATATGTTAAGATAACAGGAGGCTGAGAACTAAATCCAGACTGTGCCGTATCACTGGTTCCAGCTGCTGCCGCATCTGTCTCCGGTGCCGCCGCCGGAGTCGTGTCAGCATCCCCCTCAGGCACTGCTGCTGCATCGTAGTTGTATGTTTCCATAAAAAGATACCTCTTTTCATATTGGCTATATTGCAGTATATGAAGAAGAAAAAAGGAGAGTTACTATTTGCAGGCAGGAATTTTCTGGACTGAAAATCCTGTTCGATACTGTAGAAAAGCGTATTTTGCCGATCTGGAATGCGGAGCATCGGCAAAAATCAGTTATAGTTTACATGATTTGGTGAAAGGTCAAGAATGAAGAAAATAAAAAAGAGACTCGAATCTCGAATCTCTTTCCAGTGACCTGTCCGGGAATCGAACCCGGGTTTACGCCGTGAGAGGGCGTCGTCTTGACCGCTTGACCAACAGGCCATATTTAATTTTGTTCAATCGAGGCGACGTGATTCGAACACGCGACCTCTGCGTCCCGAACGCAGCGCTCTACCAAACTGAGCCACGCCTCGATATGATTTTCTTCGCTTTTGAAGCGGTGCTCATCAGCGACTCCTATATACTATCACGCCTCCCAAAAAAATGCAAGCGTTTTTTTGAAAAAAATTGAAAAAGTTTTAAAAAATTGAAAAAACCCTTTAAAATCAATATTTTCACGCTTTTAACTTATATTTCGAAATTATTATGAATAACGTAAGAAAGCGAAAGGATGATTAAAGTCCTGCTAAGGATGCGCCGAAACTCTTTTCATTTTGGATAAAAAGAATAAAATGGGGAACAAAGCATAGTGAGCTTGCATTGAAAAATGAATGAGTCAGGAGGAATTAAGTATGAACATCATCGCAGCCATCTTATTTGGAATATATGGAGTGATCGGAGGCGTGAGTACCGTCGTATGTACCGTGAGCATTCCGGGTATCATTATTTGGAAAATTTACCGGAAAACGAAATATCATAAGGCGCTGACGGATTAAGTAAAATAAGAATTATAAAAAAGGGTCTTGCAGGTGAAAGATTTTCTATCTGCAAGACCCTTTTTTGCTTAAAATCAATGTAATTATCGGACAATATAGACATCGGCGCTTCTCTTTCCATACTGCAGTGCCTGACTGTGGGAATTGAAGAAGATGTCCAGTTTGTTTCCGCGGATGCCGCTGCCGCTGTCTTCGACGGTATAGACAACGCCGTTGATGCGGAGTTTGGTTCCGAGCGGGAATACGCGCAAGTCGGCGGAAATGGTATGTCCTGCCTGCGGAATGGTGCCGGATTTAGTGCGGTTCTTTCCACCACGGCAGCATCTGCGGCAGCTGCAGTAAGCAGTTGTCGTAAAACGTCCGGCGTAGATTTCAGCAGGTGCCTCTGCTTCCTGTGCCTCGGCAGCAGCATTTGTGTCAGTATTTTCAGTCATTGCAGCTTCGTCAGCGTTCTCTGCCTCCGCCTGTGCAGACTCATTTGAAAATGCAGCGACTTCTGCCTCGGAAGCGTTCGTGTCAGCCGTTTCTTCCGCAGCAGCGTTTGTCTGCTTTCTAATCAGCTCCGGATCGGAAGCCGGACCAGATGGTGTCTGGGCTGCTTCGGTGGAAGTGTCGTTTGTTTCTTCACCGGCTGCCGCATCTATTTGGGAGACAAGCTCGGTTCCGGCATCTGTGGCTGCCAGTGTATTCATGGTGCCTGCCATGAGACAGACCAGGCTCATTGCCGTTGTGGCAAGTCCGCGCCGCATGGTGTTCATCATATTCATCAAATAAAAACCTCTCATTTCAATTTAGATTCATTTGTCTCACCGCAACGATTGTGTATCTCACAAATATTGCAATGCGTTTACAAATGTTATAATTTGTTACTATTATATTACAAAAATGTTAAATGTCAAGTCGGAGAGCCGGAAATAGGGCTCTGGGAGCGGTCGGAGGTTCGACAAGTCGAAAACTTGTTCGAACACAAACAGGAAAGCGGGTAAGGGAGTTTCTACCTATAGAAAGTGTGAAAATCAGCGTGCCTAAAAACAGGGTATGCAGAATGGAAAATTTTATTCGAAAAAAGAAGAAAAAAATTTTTTAAAAACCGAAAAAAATCATTGACAAATACTTGCGTAAGTAATATAGTATGAACTGTAGATATTAGCACTCTGATAGATTGAGTGCTAACAGAAAACTTCCAGAGCGGGTTTAAGAGACCGGCGGAAGCGGATGCACGGAAGGAGAGATTGGATGGAACTGGATGAGAGAAAAGAAAAGATTTTGAAAGCGATTATCCAGAACTATCTGGAGACCGGAGAGCCGGTTGGTTCCAGAACGATCTCCAAGTATTCCGATTTGAAACTCAGTTCGGCGACAATTCGAAATGAGATGTCGGATCTGGAAGAACTGGGATATATCATTCAGCCGCACACATCGGCAGGCCGGATTCCTTCAGATAAAGGATATCGTTTCTATGTGGATCAGTTGATTCATGAGAAAGAGACGGAGGTCACGCAGGTGCGTGATATGGTCATCCAGAGAGTGGATCGGGTGGAGCTTCTGTTAAAGCAGATGGCAAAGCTTTTGGCGAGCAATACGAATTATGCGACGCTGATCAGCGGACCGCAGTATCACCAGACGAAGATCAAGTTTATACAGCTTTCCAGAGTGGAAGCTGGGAAACTCCTGATTGTCACTGTTTTAGAAGGCAACATTATCAAGAACTCGATTGTGGCACTTGATGCGGAGCTGACCGATGAGGACATCCTGAATTTGAACATCCTTTTGAACAGCGGTCTCAACGGATTGACGATGGAGCAGATTAATCTGGATGTCATTACCCGGATGAAAGGGCAGGCGGGCGAGCGCAGCCACATCGTGGATGTGGTACTAAGCGAGGTGGCCGAGGCGATTCGTTCCGGCGAGGAAGATTTACAGATTTACACCGAAGGTACGACGAACATTTTCAAATATCCAGAACTGAGCGATGGCGCGAAAGCCAGCCAGCTCATCGGGACACTGGAGCAGAAAGACCTCTGGAGAGAGATTCTTACCGAGGACGATGCGGACAGCGATAAGAAAAATGAGATTCAGGTCTACATCGGAAGTGAGACACAGGTGCAGTCGATGAAGGACTGCAGTATCGTTACTGCCAATTATGAATTGGGGGACGGACTTCGGGGAACGATAGGAATCGTTGGACCGAAACGAATGGATTATGACAAAGTTGTATCGACCCTGCGCTCATTAAAGAGCCAGCTCGATCAGACATTCAATCATAAAGATACCGAGTAGCACGGATGTGCAAAATAAAGAGGTGAGAGACATGGCAAAGACAGAGATAGATTCCAAAGCAGCCGAGGCGGCAAATGAGGAGCAGGTAAAAGAAACAGAAACCCAGGCAGAAGCTGAGGCAGTGAAGGAAAAGGAAGCTTCTTCGGAAGACGCACAAGCGCCGGAGGGAGAAAAAGAGAAAAAAGGATTTTTCTCCAAGAAGAAGGATAAGAAAGATGAGCAGATCGAGGAGCTGACGGATCGCCTGAAGCGCACGATGGCTGAATTTGACAATTTCCGGAAACGAACGGAGAAAGAAAAATCAGCGATGTATGAGATTGGCGCAAAGGACATCATCGAGAAGATTCTCCCGGTGGTGGACAATTTCGAGCGTGGTCTGGCGACCATCCCGGAGGGCGAAGAAAAAAGTGCTTTCGCCGAGGGCATGGATAAGGTTTACAAGCAGCTCGTAAAAACACTGGGTGATGCAGGTGTAAAGCCAATCGAAGCGGTTGGTCAGCCATTTGATCCGAACTTCCACAATGCAGTGATGCATATTGAGGATGAAAACCTGGGTGAGAATGTGGTAGCCGAGGAGTTCCAGAAAGGCTATGTATACCGCGACAGCGTGGTTCGCCACAGCATGGTAAAAGTGGCAAATTAAAATAGGTAACACGTAAACAGCTGGCACCCAGAATTCGGTGCTGGTGGTTGATTTGATATAATATAGACAGACAGGCGGCAGAATTTAGCTCCTATGAGGAGAAAGAGAACTGCCAGAAAAAGATAATTTCAGGAGGAAATAACTATGAGCAAGATTATCGGTATTGACTTAGGTACAACAAACAGTTGTGTAGCCGTTATGGAAGGTGGTAAACCGGTTGTTATCGCAAATACAGAAGGTATCCGTACCACACCGTCCGTTGTGGCATTTACAAAGACAGGCGAGAGACTGGTCGGCGAGCCGGCAAAGCGTCAGGCAGTTACCAACGCTGAGAAGACCATTTCTTCTATCAAGAGACATATGGGCAGCGACTACAAAGTAACCATTGATGACAAGAAATATACGCCGCAGGAGATTTCCGCGATGATTCTGCAGAAGCTGAAAGCAGATGCAGAGAGCTACTTGGGCGAGAAGGTAAACGAGGCAGTTATTACTGTTCCGGCTTACTTCAACGACGCACAGCGTCAGGCAACCAAGGATGCAGGTAAGATCGCTGGTCTGGATGTAAAGAGAATTATCAACGAGCCGACGGCAGCAGCGCTTGCGTATGGCCTTGATAATGAGAAAGAGCAGAAGATCATGGTATATGACTTAGGTGGCGGTACATTCGATGTTTCCATCATCGAGATCGGTGACGGCGTTATCGAGGTTCTGGCAACCAACGGCGATACACATCTGGGCGGCGATGATTTCGATAACCGTATTACCCAGTGGATGATCGACGAGTTCAAGAAAGCAGAGGGTGTAGACCTTTCCGCTGATAAGATGGCACTTCAGAGACTGAAAGAAGCAGCTGAGAAAGCGAAAAAAGAGCTTTCTTCCGCAACTACAACCAATATCAACCTTCCGTTCATCACTGCAACCAGCGAGGGACCGAAGCATCTGGATATGAACCTGACCAGAGCTAAATTTGATGAGCTGACCAGAGACTTAATCGAGAGAACCGCAATTCCGGTACAGAACGCACTGAAAGATGCTGGTATCACTGCTTCTGAGTTAAGCAAAGTACTTCTGGTAGGTGGTTCCACACGTATGCTGGCAGCACAGGAAGAAGTAAAACGTCTGACTGGTAAAGAGCCGAGCAAATCCTTAAACCCGGATGAGTGCGTAGCAATCGGTGCAGCTATCCAGGGTGGTAAGCTGGCTGGCGATGCTGGTGCCGGTGATATCCTTCTTCTGGATGTAACTCCGCTGTCCCTGTCCATCGAGACTATGGGTGGTGTAGCAACCAGACTGATTGAGAGAAATACCACAATCCCGACCAAGAAGAGCCAGATCTTCTCTACCGCAGCTGATAACCAGACCGCTGTTGATATCCACGTTGTACAGGGCGAGAGACAGTTCGCAAAGGACAACAAGACACTGGGAACCTTCCGTCTGGATGGCATTCTTCCGGCAAGAAGAGGTGTTCCGCAGATTGAGGTTACCTTCGATATTGATGCAAACGGTATCGTAAATGTATCTGCAAAAGACCTTGGTACAGGTAAAGAGCAGCACATCACGATTACCTCTGGTTCCAATATGTCCGATTCCGATATTGACAAGGCAGTCAAAGAGGCAGCTGAGTACGAGGCACAGGATAAGAAGAGAAAAGAGGGCATCGATGCAAGAAATGAAGCTGACTCCATGGTATTCCAGACCGAGAAAGCTCTGCAGGATGTAGGCGATAAGATCGATGCAAACGATAAAGCAGCCGTAGAAGCTGACTTAAATGCACTGAAAGAAGCTATCAACAAAGCTCCGATCGACCAGATGACCGATGCACAGATTGATGAAATCAAGGCTGGCAAGGAAAAACTGATGAACAGCGCACAGGCACTCTTCAGCAAGGTATACGAGCATGCACAGGCAGCTGGCGCAGCAGGAGCACAGGGCGGTGCTCAGGGTGCAGCTGATGCTGGAAGTGCGCCGCACGACGATAATGTAGTTGACGGAGACTTTAAAGAGGTATAATATAATAAGCAGCCATTTTTCAAAGAAAAATGAGTGGATTACGAATGTTTTTGAGGATTGCGGGAGCACGCAGTGCGGAGCAATCCGGGACATCGGGGGATCAATAGAAAAACGCAGTGAGGGGCTGTCGCAGGAATCTGCGGCAGACCCCCATTTGTAGGTTGTGGGAAGATAAATAGATACGATAGAAACTCTGCCGGATGCGGTCAAATGTACCGGCGGATTTTGGGAAGGAAGAGCTGAAATGGCAGAGAGTAAGAGAGATTACTATGAGGTCTTAGGCGTCCCGAAGGATGCGGACGATGCGACACTCAAAAAAGCATACAGAACCCTGGCCAAAAAGTATCATCCGGATGCAAATCCGGGCGATCAGGCGGCAGCCGATAAATTTAAGGAGGCATCGGAGGCCTACAGCGTACTGAGTGATCCGGAGAAGAGACGTCAGTATGATCAGTTCGGCCATGCGGCTTTTGACGGCGGTGCAGGCGGCGCTGGCGGATTCGGTGGTTTTGATTTCAACGGCGGCGATATGGGAGACATTTTCGGAGATATCTTCGGAGATATTTTTGGCGGCGGACGCAGCCGCGGCGGCAGAAGCAACGGACCGATGCGCGGCGCGGATGTGCGTACCAGTGTGCGGGTTACTTTTGAAGAAGCGATCTTTGGCTGTGAAAAAGAGCTGGAGTTAAACTTAAAGGAAACCTGTGAGAAATGTCATGGAACGGGTGCAAAACCGGGAACCCAGCCGCAGACCTGTCCGAAATGTAACGGTAAAGGCAAGATCATGTACACGCAGCAGTCGTTCTTTGGTCAGATTCAGAATGTACAGACCTGTCCGGATTGCAACGGAACCGGAAAGATCATCAAGGATAAATGCCCGGATTGCTACGGAACCGGCTATGTAGCGAAGAGAAAGAAGATCAAAGTGACGATCCCGGCAGGTATCGACAACGGTCAGATGCTGCGTGACCGCGGCAATGGTGAACCGGGTACCAATGGCGGTCCGCGCGGAGATCTGCTGGTAGAAGTAGTGGTATCCCAGCACCCGGTCTTCAAGCGCCAGGATACAACAATCTACTCAACCGTGCCGATTTCCTTCGTGAAAGCAGCACTCGGCGGTCCGATCCGCATCAAGACGGTGGACGGCGAGGTAGAGTATGAGGTCAAACCGGGAACCCAGACGGATACGAGAGTCCGTCTGAAAGGAAAAGGTGTTCCGTCCCTGCGCAACCGCAACGTGCGCGGCGACCATTTCGTGACGCTGGTGGTACAGGTTCCGGAGCGCATGACCGAGGCACAGAAGGAAGCGCTTCGCAAGTTTGACGATGCCATGAACGGAATTGCACCGGAGGGTGAGAAACATAAGAAGAAAGGACTGTTCGGAAAGCTGGAGAAATAGAATACGGACAGGACAAAAATAGAAAAGAGCTGTTGGGCTGACATAAAAATGTGGCGCGGCAGCTCTTTGTTTGTGTAATAGGAAATTCCTTGAAATTTCCCATTACACAAAAAGGCACTAACGTGCCAAGGAACCTTCTGTTTCTGTGAGGCAGTGTATTTCGCAGCCTGGGAATATGAAATGGCGGAAAAAGTCAGCCTGCCGGTTATGCGTCCTGTAACAGAATATACCAGAAAAAGACAGAGTTTTGTAAGTTGACTTCCGTTTAAAACTTATATACAATAGGACGATGAGGGAATAGGAACCCGTATTGGATTTTTAAAGGGAGAATAGGAAAATGACAGATAGAAACGGGAATTTGAATGAAAATTCACGTTCCGGCAGCCGCGAAGATGGGCGGGAGCCGGTGAGACGAAATACGGCGATGAACAGCCGGGAGATTATGCTGGAAGATGAAGATTATCTGGATGAGCCGGATGAGGGCTATTTGGATGATGATTATTTCGACCGGGATATGGAAGAACGGATCCTAAGGGAAGCAGAGCTGGACATGGAAAACATACACCAGCCAGAGCGTCAGGATCAGAACCGGTGGGAAGAGCCGGAACGCCTGCCGGAGAAAGAGCCGGAGGAGACAGCCAGTCGAAAGCGCAGCCGCGCCCGTGGAAATCAGAGCGCGGGTACAGGGCGGGAGGCAGCCCATGCGGCGCCGCAGCGGGGACAGGATTCCGGAAAGACGGCATCCTGGACGGAAGCCACCCCGGAAAAGGCAGCTCTGAAAGCTGAGCATAGAAAAAACGGTAAAAAGGCGGCGTGGATCGCTGCCTGTACGGCGGGCATTCTGCTCGTGGCAGCCGGAGGCGTCTATGTGGGAATGTCCCAGAAATATAAGACCCGTTTCTTTCCGAATACGCAGATCAACGGTGTTGACGCGTCCGGAAAGACAGCGGCAGAGGTGCAGGAACTGATTGCGGAAGGTGTGAATGGTTATACACTGACGATCGATGAGAGAAATAATCAGACAGAAACCATCGCCGGAACCGATATCAAACTGCATGCGGAGTTTGACGGCAGCCTGGAAAAGATGGTAGCGGCGCAGAACCCGTTCGCATGGCTGTGGCATATGAAACAGGAAGAATATACGATCGGAACCATGGTGGCGTATGACGATGCGGCGCTGGAAAGCCAGATCCGGAATTTATCGTGTTTAGACCCGGAGAAAGCGGTAGAACCGGTCAATGCAAAGATTTCTGAGTATGTGTCCGGACAGGGATATTCGATTGAGCCCGAACAGGAAGGAACGGCAGTCGAGGCGGAGAAGCTGACACAGGCGGTAACGGGTGCGATCGAGAATCTGCAGGATCATTTATCGCTGGAGGAAGCAGATGTCTATAAGAAGCCGACGGTATTGAAAGACGATGCATCTCTGGCAGAACAGCTGGATAAGATGAATAAATACGCGAAAATGAGCGTGACATACCAGTTTGGCGATTCGACGGAGACCTTAAATGGAGATCAGATTCATGCGTGGCTGATTGCCAATGCAGACGGAAGTGTTTCGGTAGATTCCTCCAAGGTGTCGGAGTACGTGTCTGAGATGGCGAAAGCACACAATACTTCAAACAAAGCGAAAACATTGAAAACATCGTATGGTTCCACGATTCAGGTAAGCGGCGGAACCTATGGCTGGAAGATCAACCAGGCGGCAGAGACGGAAGCGCTGGCAGCGATAATTGCCTCCGGCGAGAGTACGACGCGTGAGCCGGAGTATTCCCAGAAGGCGGCGAGCCATGGGGCAAATGACTACGGCGACACTTACGTGGAGATCAACCTGACCGGACAGCACCTTTTCTTCTATAAAGAAGGAAAGCTGGTGGTAGAGTCGGATTTCGTATCTGGAAACCTGGCGAAAGGCTGGGGAACCCCGGCAGGCTCGTATCCGCTGGCATATAAGCAGAAAAATGCGGTCCTGAAGGGTGAAAATTACCGGACGCCGGTTAATTACTGGATGCCGTTCAATAATGGTATCGGTATGCATGATGCGAAGTGGAGAAGCAGTTTTGGCGGTACGATTTACAAGACGGGCGGTTCCCACGGCTGTATCAACCTGCCGCCGAGTGTTGCAAAGACGATCTTTGACAATATTTCGGCAGGAACTCCGGTGATCTGCTACAATCTGCCTGGTACGGAGAAGAGTACGACGAGCGGTACGGCAAAACCGGCGGAGACGAAGCCGGCAGAGACCACGGCGCCAGCAGAAACACCAGCTCCGGCAGAGACGCAGGCGCCAGCACCGGCAGAAACACAGGCACCGGGTCCGGCACCGACCACAGCGCCGACGCAGGCGGAGACGAAAGCGCCGGAGACTGCGGCACCGACCCAGGCAGGACCGGGAGGTCCTTCGGGGGATAATGGTGGAAATATTGCAGTGGGACCAGGAGCATAGGAAGAAACGGGAATAAAAATCGAGAAAAAACCTGCATAAAATGATTTACACCGAAAACATATTGTGTTATACTAAATACGTATGAGTCCGCCGGTGCTCAGTTTTTTGACGACTCCGACATAAACTTAGCATACGGTACGAATAATTATTTTAAGGAGGAAATCACAATGATTTCAAAGGAAAAGAAAGCAGCTATTATCGAACAGTACGGAAGAAAAGCAGGCGATACAGGTTCACCGGAGGTTCAGATCGCAATTCTGACCGCTAGAATCGCTGAGCTTACAGAGCATTTAAAATCCAATCAGAAGGATCATCATTCCCGCCGCGGACTTCTGAAGATGGTAGGACAGAGACGTGGTCTTCTGGATTACTTAAAGAAATCCGATCTGGAAGGATACCGTGCACTGATCGAGAAGTTAGGCATCAGAAAGTAATTAAGATTAAAACGTATAGGGTGGAGCAATCCACCCTAGTTGTTTATGTAGAAGAAAAGTCCGAGACCGCTGCTGTACCCGTAAAGCGGAAAAACATATTTGCGGGCAGAGCAGTAGTTTCGGTATTACTTTTCACAGAAAGGCACTTTTGGAACCGAAAGCGGCGTATGAGAATGTGAAGGTTCTTCTGCAAAACAAGATGAAAGGAGATATGAGATGTACAAGAGTTTTTCGATGGAACTGGCTGGCAGAACTTTAACAGTGGATGTTGGCCGTGTAGCAGCTCAGGCAAATGGTGCTGCATTTATGCATTATGGAGATACAACCGTATTATCAACCGCGACAGCTTCTGACAAGCCGCGTGACGGTATTGATTTCTTCCCGTTAAGCGTTGAGTTTGAGGAGAAGATGTATTCGGTCGGAAAGATTCCGGGCGGATTTAACAAGAGAGAGGGAAAGGCATCTGAGAACGCAGTTCTGACTGCACGTGTTATCGACCGTCCGATGCGTCCGCTGTTCCCGAAGGATTACCGCAACGATGTTACCTTAAATAACCTCGTATTATCCGTTGACCAGGACTGCAGCCCGGAGTATACCGCAATGTTAGGTTCTGCAATCGCAACCTGCATTTCCGATATCCCGTTTGATGGTCCGTGTGCGACCACCCAGATCGGCATGATCGACGGCGAGTTTATCGTAAACCCGACCAACGCACAGAAGAAAGTATCTGATATGGCTCTGACCGTTGCTTCCACCCGCGAGAAGGTTATCATGATCGAAGCTGGCGCAAAGGAAGTTCCGGAGAACATCATGATCGATGCGATCTTCAAGGCACACGAAGTAAACCAGGAGATCATCAAATTCATCGACACCATCGTAGCAGAGTGCGGCAAGCCGAAACATTCCTACGAGAGCTGTGCAGTTCCGGAAGAGCTGTTTGCAGCGATTCGTGAGCTGGTTCCGCAGGAAGAGATGGAAGAGGCTGTATTTACAGACGAGAAACAGAAGAGAGAAGAGAATATCCGCGCAATCACCGAGCGCCTGGAAGAGGCATTTGCTGATAACGAGGAGTGGCTGGCTGTTCTGGGTGAGGCTGTATATCAGTACCAGAAGAAGACTGTCCGCAAGATGATCCTCAAAGATCACAAGCGTCCGGATGGCCGCGGTATCACCGAGATCCGTCCGCTGGCAGCGGAGATCGACATTCTGCCGCGTGTACACGGTTCCGGTATGTTCACCCGTGGACAGACACAGATTTTAAATATCTGTACACTGGCTCCGCTGTCCGAGGCACAGAAGATCGACGGACTGGATGAGAACGAGACATCCAAGAGATATATGCACCATTACAACTTCCCGTCCTACTCCGTAGGCGAAACCAAACCGTCCAGAGGACCGGGACGCCGTGAGATCGGTCATGGTGCGTTGGCGGAGCGTGCGCTTGTGCCGGTACTTCCGACTGCGGAAGAGTTCCCGTATGCAATCCGTACCGTATCTGAGACGATGGAATCCAATGGTTCTACCTCCCAGGCAAGTATCTGTGCATCCACTCTGTCCCTGATGGCAGCAGGTGTACCGATCAAAGCTCCGGTAGCTGGTATTTCCTGCGGTCTGGTAACAGGCGACACCGATGATGATTACATCGTTCTGACCGATATCCAGGGTCTGGAAGACTTCTTCGGCGATATGGACTTCAAGGTAGGCGGCACTCACAAGGGTATTACTTCCATCCAGATGGATATCAAGATCCACGGTCTGACCCGCCCGATCATCGAGGAGGCAATCGCTAAGACGAGAGAGGCAAGACTCTACATTCTGGATGAAGTTATGGCGCCGGTTATCTCCGAGCCGAGAAAGACCGTCAGCCAGTATGCTCCGAAGATTGTTCAGATCTCCATCGATCCGCAGAAGATCGGCGATGTAGTCGGCAAACAGGGCAAGGTAATCAACAAGATCATCGAGCAGACCGGCGTTAAGATCGATATCGAGGACGATGGCAGCGTAGCTGTATGCGGCACCGATCAGGCAATGATCGACAAGGCAGTTTCCATCATCAAGGGCATCGTGACCGACATCGAGCCGGGTCAGATTCTGACAGGTACCGTTGTCCGTATCATGAATTTTGGTGCATTCGTAGAGCTGGCCCCGAACAAGGATGGTATGGTTCATATTTCCAAGCTTTCGGACAAGCGCGTAGCGAAGGTAGAGGATGTTGTCAACATCGGCGATGAAGTTACTGTAAAGGTAATCGAGGTCGATAAGATGGGTCGTATCAACCTGAGTATGAAACCAGGCGATCTGGCTGAAAATAAATAATAAATAGATTGCAAATGCACACGATGTGCTGCAATCATCCATCATAAAATCAATGTGCCTGCATCACTGCGGCGCAGACCAGATAAAGTAAGGAATGCTGCAAGGCAGAGAAGCGGTTCGCTTCTGCTTTGCGGTGTTCCTTTTTACTTTATAAAGAGGAAAAATATGTTAGAGGTAACAGGGATAGAAAAACGGTACCGCGGAAGGACGATCCTAAAAAACGTCTCTTTTCGGGCAAATCCAGGGGAATGCATCGGGATTGTCGGCGGAAATGGATGCGGCAAGACGACGCTGCTCTCGATCCTCGCGGGGATCCGCAAGCCGGATCGGGGGAGTATTCGGATTGACGGGCAGGAGGCGCTTGGAAGACATCGTCTATTAGAAGAAAAAATCGCCTATGTGCCTCAGGAAAATCCATTGATCCCGGAGCTGACGGCATTTGATAATTACCGTCTCTGGTTCCGGGGGAAACGGCGGGAGATGGAGCGGGATCTGGAATGCGGCGTCGGTCATGTGCTGGGTGTGGACCGATTCTTGAAAACGCAGGCGGGACGGCTTTCAGGCGGAGAGAAAAAGAGGCTGAGCATCGCGGCGGCACTCTCCGGACGCGCGGATATCCTGATTCTCGATGAACCGGGGGCAGCGCTTGACCTGGAGGCAAAGGAGCAGATCCTGACTTATATCAGGAGCTATGTGAAAGCAGGGGGAACAGTTCTTTTAACGTCCCATGAGATGGGAGAGATAGGGGCGTGTACAACCCTTTATGTATTAAAGGACGGTGTGCTGGTTCCGACGGAGGCAGGGCTTTCGGCGCGGGAGCTGATACAGAGGTTTTAAGGTTACTGGGCACGTATGCGTGAACAGTAACGTTTTAGGAGTGAGAAAACAGGAGGAGGTACAAGATGGAAGAGGGAAATAATGCAAACAATACAAACAATGCAAACATGTCAAGCAATTCAACCCCGCTAAACCCGGCAGAGGCAGCGGCGCAGGCGCTTACGGCCGCATCTGACACAGTGGATGGAACCAGTGCAGGCGGATCCGCTGGTGCTGGCGGCGGAATCGGTGGAAATGCTGCAGGCGGCAGTGACGGTGGCAGAACGGGCGGAAATGGTTCTGGCAGGAAGAAATGGCTCATTTCAGCTGGAGCAGCCGCAGCGGTGGTCGTGGTCGGCGGCGGTGTGATGCTCAGCCATCAGGCAGACCCGAAGGACACAGTGATCGATGCGTTCAAGAGCATCACGGCGGAAGGGCAGTTAAATCCGTCTGAGGAGATCTTTGGGACGAAAGACCTGGAAAAACTTTTACAGAAGGGATCCGCGCAGACGGGGATGGAGTTAAGCATGACAGGTATTTCCGATGAATCCCTGAACCAGATGAGCGGTGCGGGCATCGGCCTGGATGTGAAGCGCGATGTGGACAGCGGACGGCAGCTGCTAAATCTTTCCTTGCAGTATGGCGGCGGAGAATTGGCGGACGCACAGCTTTACATGGATGATACACAGATCATGGCGGCGATTCCGGCACTTTCCAGCCGTATATTTACCCTTGATTATGTCAATGATCTGGAAGGACAGCTCATTAATTCTCCGTATGCGGCGCAGAAGCTCGAAGAGCAGGGGATTGATATTGAGGGGCTGGCAAATTATCTGGGACAGTACAAGGAAGCGCTTTCGGACGAGGAGCCGATGATGGATCTGAAAGCACTCTGGAACCGCTACAAAGAGGGAAGCAAGGCGATTGATGACCTCAAAACGGCTATGACCGTCACTAAGAATGACAAAAAAGAGTTTACGATCGACGGACAGAGCGAGAACTGCCGCGGTTACCATGTGACTCTGCCGAAGGATGCGCTGATTCGCTTTGCAAAGACGACGAGAGAATTTTTCCTGAATGATGAGACACTCAAACAGGATGTGGTGCGCTATCTGGAACTGGCAGGCGACGCAAGCAGCATCTATGCAGCGGACGGGGACGGAGAGAGCGTGGATCCGGAGGAACAGCAGAAGGAACTCTGGGCGCAGGCGGAAGCGGTGCTGGACAATCTGGTAGAGGAAATGGAAAATACCATCGGGGATGTGACGATGGATGTCTATGTGAGAAAAGACGGCAAAATGGCTGGATTTTCCTATGAGACGGATGCAACGGTTGAGGAAGAAAATGTCCGTTTTTACGGCGATGTTTCCTTTGGCGGCGGTTACAACATGCTGTCGAATGTGAATGGGGCGTTAAATGTTGAGGATTCGGACGGTCAGATTATCACGGTTTCCCTGGATAAAACAGGCGCTTACGAGGCAGGAAAGAGCTGGAGTGGTCAGGTAATTGCGACCCTGCAAGGCGACGAAGAGAAATACCAGTTTATCCTGGATGGCGACTATCAGATCGCGGACGGCAGCTATGAGGTAAAGCTGGATCTGCAGAGTAACGGGGCGTCTCAGGCGTCGATCACGGCGAATGGCGCGGTCAGCGAGCTTTCGAAGGGCGAGAGCGTCCATATCGATATGGATTCCCTGCGTCTGGAAACAACATTGTTAAATGGAAGCAGTTCTTATGTTGAATTTTCCGGTTCCTATTATGTCAACCCGCTGGAGGATGAGATCGTGCAGCCGGACGGCGTTCCATTTGATGTGCTGGCTTCCTCCGAGGAGGATTATAACCAGGTCACAACGGAAATAACAGGCAACCTGTTCGCGATCCTCCTGAAAGTCATGTCATAGGCGGCGGAAAATGCGAACATATATGATATATCTGCTGCTGACCGGAAAGCGCCTGCTCCGCCAGCTGCCGTATTTTCTGGCAGGGCTGGCGGTGATGGTGCTGCTCGTTGGCATGGCGGCATTTTCGGCGTCTAAGGTTTTATATGGGGAAACATCTTTAAAGAAAATTGAGGTGGGCGTGGTGCTTCCGGAGGACGATGCGCTTTCGGAAAAGATAACCAAAATGATTGCCTCTCTGGACAGCGTGGAAAGTCTCTGCGACTTTTCGTATCTGGAACACGATGAAGCGTTCCAAAAGATGAAAAGCGGGGAGCTTCAAGCGGTTTTCGAGGTGCCGTCCGGCATGGCGCGCGGCATTTTGGACGGTACGAACCAGCCAGCCACGATCTGGTTTCCGGATGAGAGCGGGCTGGAAGGCGCCGTTTTCCGGGAACTGGCAGAGTCGGGCAGTTCGATGCTTGGCACTTCGCAGGCGGCGATCTACGCGGCAGATGAATATTTGAATCTCCAGGGAGTGCCGGAACAGATTTCGGTGTCTGAACAGGATTTGAACCGTATCTTTTTAAAATATGCGATGAACCGCGAGGCCCTTTTCCGGAAGAAAACGGTCAGCGCTGCAGGGAATGTATCGACGGCGGTCTTTTATGGAATTTCGGGGATTGTATTTCTGATGATTCTTACCGGAATCCCGGCAGCGCCGTTTCTGGCTCCCCAGACGGAGGCGCTGGAACAGGGGCTTCGGCGCATCGGGATCCGGCGGTGGTATCCGCTTTTCTGCAAATGCTTGTGCATGACGCTTCTTCTGATGGCAGTCACGGCGGGCGGCTATGGCTGGGCGGTGCAGAAGGGATATGCGCTGGCGGGGCGGGAAGAACTGGCGGCGTGGGGGCTGACCTGCGCGGCAGTTTCGGCGTGGATTCTGCTGTTTTATGAGGTGTGCAGAAGTTCGGCAGCGGCGATTTTGACGTTGTTTGCGGTCAATGTGGTATTTCTCTTTCTGGCGGGCGGCATCATCCCGTCCGTCTTTCTGCCGGAGCTGGTTCAGAAAGTCGGAAATATGACAGTGACGGCGCTCTGGATGGATGGAATCCGCTTTATTGCTTCGGGCGGGGAGACAGGGGCGGTTCCGGTGCTGTGGAAACTGGCTGCGGCGGCATTGGCATGCTTTGCACTGGCGCTTGCCGCCGGAAAAAGGAGGGATTGACGGATGCGGAAGCTGGCGTGGTGGTTCTGTATGTTTGGAATGACGCTGCGGCGGGCTCTTTACCGCCCGGTGTTCCTCCTGTTTCTTCTGATCTTTCCATTGGGAATGGGCATGCTCCATCAGGTGGAAAAACGGGATTCCGGGCGGATCGCGGTGGCGCTCTGCCCAGGAACGGATGCGTGGAATCAGGCGCTTGCAGAAAGACTGGAATCGGAAGAGAGCCGTTCATTTTTCTTTTATCCGTGCGGGGCGGAGGAAGAGGCAAAGAAGGCGGTTATGACCGGACGGGCGGAGTGCGCCTACCTGTTTCCAGAGAGATTAAAAGAACGGCTGGACGAGGGGCATTATACCCGTGCGGTCCGCGTGCTGGTGTCGCCGTCCACAGTGGCAGAGAAAATTATATCAGAAAAGATATTTTCTGAACTGTTCGAGGTGTACGGGCGGGAACTGCTGGCGGACTATGGGGAAAATGGAGCGGCATTCCAGACGGTGATGGCGCGCTGCCAGACGACGGAGGCGCGGGAAAAGGCGTGCGGCGTGCTGATGGAACTCTATGAAAAATACCGCAGCAACGGAAGCACCTTTACCTTTGATTATCAGACCTTACAGGGAGGAACGGCACTGCAGACAGGGGCGATGAAGGTGGTCTTTCCGGTGCGCGGGCTGACTGCGGTATTCCTTTTTATCATGGGGCTGGCGGCAGCTGTCATGGCGGGCGAGGATGTAGAGCGCGGGCTTTATGCGGCGGTCCGGAGCCGGGAGCGGTGGTTGCTGCAGACGGCGGAGATCGCGGCGTTTGTATTTTTAGCATCCATTTCGGCGTATGTGGCGCTTCTGGCGTCGGGAAATGGGGCAGAGCCGCTTTTAGAGGCGGGAAAGCTGCTTTTTTATCTCTTCTTCGTGACCATGTATGCCTTTGGATGCCTGGCAGTCTGCCGGAAGCCGGGATTTCTGGCGGCGCTGATTCCGGTTTTTATCCTTGCGAGCCTCCTGCTCTGTCCGATCTTTTTTGACGCTTCGGTCTTTTTGCCGGGAGCCGCGGGTGTGCGAAAGCTGCTGCCGCCGTGGTGGTATCTGAGCGGCATTTTTGGTTTCCAAAGTGTCTACCCGTGAACAATTACTTTTTAACAACGTTTTTTTGGATAACTTCGATAAAAAGATTGCTATTTTTTCATTCAATTATTATAATAAAAAGAGACATCCGGTATCGAGCATCAATCTGCCGGATGTTTTCATGCGAGAAAATCAGGAGAGGAGTGAACACAATGGAAAGCCGGAGTCATAAGGCGGAATCAGACGGCAGCTACCCAGAACCAAAGGCAGCGTACACATGCATTTGCAGGAATGACAGCTGCAAACAGCGGATTCCTTGTGTACACTGCCGCATCTGTGGATAAGTTTCCGGCATTCTGCCTGTGTGCAGGAGCAGGAAAGGAGCAGCCTGTCCGATTTCCAAAATGACAATATTTTGGAAGGAGACGGGAATGTTAGAAGAAGAGAAGAAAGAAGAGCTGCTGGCTCTGCTGGCCGGGAAGAAGTACCGGGAGCTGAAAAGCCAGCTGGTCGAGATGAATGAGGTGGATATTGCCTCATTTATCGAAGAATTGGATTCAGAGAAGACGGTCGTTGTATTCCGTATGCTGCCGAAAGAGCTGGCATCGGAGGTATTTGCCTGTCTGGAAGTCGAACAGCAGCAGCACATCATTACCAGTATCACGGATAATGAGCTGCGTGCCATCATTGACGACCTGTATGTCGATGATGCGGTCGATATGCTGGAGGAGCTGCCGGCGACGATTGTGCGGCGCGTACTTCAGAACTCCAGCCCGGATACGAGAAAACTGATCAACCAGTTCCTCAATTACCCGGAAAACAGCGCCGGAAGCGTCATGACGGCGGAGTACGTGGGACTCAAGAAAAATATGACGGTGGAGCAGGCATTTGGTTATATCCGGAAATATGGTGTGGACAAGGAGACGATTTACACCTGCTACGTCATGGATGAAAAACGCCGCTTAGAGGGCGTTGTGACGGTCAAGGATCTTCTGATGAATGATTATGCGGCGCTCATGGGCGATATCATGGATCCGCATGTGATCAAGGCGTATACGACGGAAGACCAGGAAAAGGTCGTGGAGACGTTCAATGAGTACAACCTCTTGAGTTTACCGGTTGTGGACGGCGAAGACCGTCTGGTCGGCATCATCACGGTCGATGATGTCATGGATGTCATGGAGCAGGAGGCGACGGAGGACTTCGAGAAGATGGCGGCGATGCTGCCGAGTGAGAAGCCGTACCTGAAGACGGGCGTGTTCCAGCTCGCGAGAAACCGTATTCCGTGGCTGATGATCCTGATGTTGAGCAGTATGGTGACCGGCGGTATTTTGTTAAAATATGAGAATGCCTTTTCGGTAATTCCGCTTTTGGTTACGTTTATTCCGATGCTGATGGATACGGGCGGAAACTCCGGCAGCCAGGCGAGCACGATGATCATCCGTGGTATGGCGGTCGGCGAGGTAGAACCGGCGGATATTCTGAAAGTTATGTGGAAAGAAATCCGCGTGGGAATGCTCTGTGGACTTTCTCTGGCGCTTGTCAATTTCGTGCGCCTGATGATCCAGTATCCGGGGCAGGTACTCATCTGCCTGACGGTAGTTATCAGCCTGTTCTGCACGGTTATCATCGCGAAGACGATCGGATGTGTGCTTCCGATTGCGGCGAAGACGATCCATCTCGACCCGGCGATCATGGCGTCGCCGATGATCACGACGATCGTGGATGCGTGCAGCCTGATGATTTATTTCCAGCTGGCGTGCCATCTGCTGAATATGAAGGCGTGATATAAATTACCTGCCTGCTGGCCCATGTTTTCGTACGGTCAGCGCAGTAAATGCGCAGACCTACGGAACAGTTACTTTATTTTATAATTCCAATATTTTAATTATTTCTAGGAAAGGAAAAACTGTTTGGAACATAAGCTTCCAGACAGCCGTGTGAAAAGTATGACAAAGATCAGAACCAGATACGCACCGAGCCCGACAGGCAAAATGCATGTAGGAAACTTAAGAACTGCATTATACGCATACCTGATTGCAAAACATGAGGGCGGCGATTTTATCCTGCGAATCGAGGATACCGATCAGGAGCGTTTCGTTGAAGGCGCGACCGAGATCATTTACAATACGATGCGCGATACCGGACTGAAGCATGACGAAGGTCCGGACATCGGAGGTCCGGTTGGCCCGTATGTACAGAGCGACCGTCAGAAACAGGGCATCTACATGGAATATGCGAAGAAGCTGATCGATAAAGGCGAAGCTTATTACTGTTTCTGCGATCAGGAACGCTTAAACAGCTTAAAGAGAGAAGTAAACGGCGAAGAGATCATGACCTATGATAAGCACTGCCTGCACCTTTCCAAGGAAGAGGTAGAGGCAAACTTAAAGGCAGGAAAGCCGTTTGTCATCCGTCAGAACAACCCGACCGAGGGAAAGACTACCTTCCACGATGAGATTTACGGGGATATTTCTGTAGATAACTCCGAGCTGGACGATATGGTTTTAATCAAATCGGATGGATTCCCGACCTACAACTTCGCAAATGTGGTGGACGATCATTTACAGCAGATCACCCATGTAGTTCGCGGTAACGAGTACCTTTCTTCTTCTCCGAAGTACAACCGTCTGTACGACGCATTCGGATGGGAGGTTCCGGTTTATGTGCACTGCCCGACCATCACGAACGAGGAGCACAAGAAGCTGAGCAAGCGAAGCGGTCATTCTTCCTATCAGGATCTGATCGATCAGGGCTTCATTTCCGAGGCAGTTGTCAACTTCGTTGCCCTGCTTGGCTGGTCACCGGAAAATAATCAGGAGATTTTCTCCTTAGACGAGCTGGTAAAAGAGTTCAACTACAAGAATATCAGCAAATCTCCGGCTGTTTTCGATATGGTAAAACTGAAATGGATGAACGGCGAGTACATCAAGGCGATGGATTTTGATAAGTTCTATGAGATGGCAGAGCCGTACATCAAGAAAGTAATCACCAAGGATCTGGATCTGAAGAAGATCGCGGCGATGGTTAAGACGAGAATCGAGATTTTCCCGGATATCGAGGGACACATCGATTTCTTTGAGACATTGCCGGAGTATGATCCGCAGATGTATGTTCACAAGAAGATGAAGACCAATCTGGAGACATCCTTAAAGGTATTAAAAGATGTTCTGCCGATTCTGGAAGCACAGGAAGATTACTCCAACGACGCCCTGTACGCGGCGCTGTCCGAGTATGTATCCAAAGAGGGCGTTAAGACCGGCTTTGTAATGTGGCCGATCCGTACCGCTGTATCCGGCAAGCAGATGACGCCGGCAGGCGCGACCGAGATCATGGAAGTGCTTGGCAAGGAAGAGTCGATCAGCCGTATCAAGAAGGGGATTGAGCTTCTGGAGGCACAGCAGTAGGCTGTCGTAACTGTCGATGTTCGACTTGAATCTCAGATTAAATCAGTAGGTAGTAAATAAACAGCTGCTTTTTCATGTATCGTAGATGCATGAAAAGCAGTGAAAAGGTGCGCTTTGTGAGAAATACATTCCAAGGCGCACTTTTCTTACATTTGTACTTGACAGATTTGCTTCAGATGCGCGGCAGAAGGATGTCTTGCACGTCAAAATGCGAATTTCGAAGCAAATATGCCGAGATATTCTTGAATTGTGGAGTAAGGAAACAGGAAATGGCATTCAGTAAAGCACAGACACAGGCAATCATGTATAAAGATGGTCCCATGATGGTTCTGGCGGGACCGGGATCAGGGAAAACAACGGTGATCACCCATCGGGTCCAGTATCTGACGAAGGAGTACGGAATCGATCCGGGGGATATTCTTGTGATTACCTTTACCCGGGCAGCAGCCGAGGAGATGCGGGAGCGGTATGAAGCATTGACCGGCGGCGGATCCAGAGTCACCTTTGGCACCTTTCATTCGATCTTTTTTAGGATCTTAAAGCTGGCATACCGATATACCGCTGACAATATTGTCCGGGAAGAGCAGCAGATGCAGTTTGTCCGGGAGCTGGCTCAGGCCGGAGGTCTGGAGCCGGAGGATGAAAATGAGTTTGCAGCCTCCATTTTAAGTGAGATAAGCTCTGTCAAGGGAGAGAGGATTGCACTGGAACATTACTATTCCAAAAACTGTCCGGATGCAGTTTTCCGTCAGCTCTATGCGGGCTATGAAGAGAAAATGCGCCGGGCCGGACTCATCGATTTCGATGACATGATGGTGCTGTGTCTGGAACTTTTTACGGAAAGAAAAGATATCCTGTCTGCCTGGCAGAGGAGGTATCGGTACATCCTGATTGATGAGTTTCAGGACATCAACCGGCTTCAATATGAGATCGTGCGGATGTTAGCCAAGCCGGAAGATAATCTTTTTATCGTGGGCGATGATGATCAGTCGATTTACCGGTTTCGTGGGGCCAAACCGGAGATTATGCTGGGGTTTGAGCGGGATTATCCGGGTGCCGGACGGATTCTTCTGGATGTGAATTACCGCAGTACCGAGGAGATCGTGGCACCGGCATTGCGGCTGATCGGAGAAAACCAGAAACGTTTTTCAAAGGCCATCCATACAACGGGACGTCATGGGAAGAACGTGATCACGAAGCTCTGGCAGGATCCGGGGGAAGAAAATCTGGCCATTGCCAGGGAGATACAGCTGTATCTGCAGTCGGGAGTGCGGCCGGGGGATATCGCAGTTTTATACCGGACCAATGCTGGTCCTCGTTTTCTGATGGAAAAGCTGATGGAATACAACCTTCCTTTCCGGACAAGGGATACGGTGCCGAACCTCTATGAACACTGGATTTCGCGAAATATCCTGACCTATATCCGGATCGCCATGGGAAGCCGGGCGCGGGAAGATATTTTGCAGGTCATCAACCGTCCGAAGCGGTATATCAGCCGGGATGCGATGCCGGATGAGACGGTTTCGTTCGAGAAGATGAAGGCATTCTATGCGGAGAAAGACTGGATTGCCGAGCGGATCGAGAGTCTGGAAGGGGATCTGCGGGCCATCGCCCGGATGTCACCTCTGGCAGCCGTCAATTATATCCGCCAGGGCATGGGATACGACGAATATCTGATCGAGTATGCGGCATTCCGGCGGATGCGGCCGGAGGAACTTTTAGAGACTGCCGATGAGTTAAAAGAAAGTGCGGCGGGTTTCAAGACCTTTGACGAGTGGTTTGCACACATCGACGCGTACAAGGAGGAACTGCTCCGGCAGGCGGCGCAGCGGCGGACGGAGACGGACGCGATCACGCTCGCGACGATGCACAGTGCCAAGGGGCTGGAATTTCCCATTGTCTATATTCTCGATGCCAATGAGGGCATCACGCCGCACAGCCGCGCGATGCTGGACGAGGATATGGAGGAAGAACGACGTCTGTTCTATGTGGCAATGACGCGTGCCAAGACCCGGCTGCATGTATATGCGGTGCGGGAGAGGTACCATAAAAAGGCAGAAGTATCGCGGTTTGTGTGGGAGTATCTGGGGCGGGATGGAGATAGCAGGTAACGAAATTCACAATGAAAATCGGGAAATCATATAAATGACGGTATTAAATATATATTGTGTACGGTTTGTTGACATTTTTTGAAAATTGTTTAATAATAACATCATGAGAATGAATCTTCATGGGCGTCAAAAGAGATGAAAGGTAAACAGAGAGGAGATGGGAGAATGAAAGGTATACGAAGGGCGGCAGCGGTGTGTCTGACAATGACATTGGCAGTATCGACATTATTTGGAAATACAGCATGGGCGGATATGCCGCAGAAGACGGAGAGAAAAAAATGTGTCCATGTGCATACCGAGGAGTGCTACGGCGAGCCGGATGAGGAAGCAACCTCGTCCCAGATAGGAGAAGAGCCGACGGAATGTACCCACATCTGCACTGTAGAAAGCGGATGCATACGGAATACAGCCGCGTCTTCCGGTATGAACGAGGACGATTCTGAAACCGGGCCGGATGATGAAGAAACCAACGATCAGAAAGATTCTGCTGACAAAGAGGAGAATGCACCTTCCGTCAGTACACCATCGGATATGGAAGATACGACAGTTCCAGGCGGAACAGTGATACCGGCTGTGAAGTCCCAGATCTTCTCCTGGTCCTGGTATGATCCGGAAGAGAATCTGCTGGATGGCAAATTAGAGCTTAGCGGAGTTACCGAGGAAGCCCAGCCATCCTTCGAAGAGGTCACGGAGTACTTACCACAGGCTATTATTGCCCAGGTCGGAGAAGAAAGCGAAGCTGGTAAAGAGGAAAAACTTCCGATCACTGGCTGGAGCTGTAACGAGTATGTGCAGGATGAAGAAGGCCGCTGGCCGCTGGAAGGCACCTATGAGTTTGCAGCAGAGCTGCCGGAGGTATATGAACTGGCGGAAGATGCAGATGCACTGGTGGTGGAAGTGTCTGTGACGGGAGACCAGGCGGCGATGCCTGTAGTAACTCCATATGCTGTGCTACATGTAAGTTTTAAATCAGGCGACGAACTTGAAAGTCTATACTTTGATGGAAACAAATTTTCTAGTGTTAAAAACGATGTAATGAATTTATTGAATAAGCGCGGTATAAGGGTTGCTAGTTTAGGTTCAGGAGAAGATCGCTTTCAATTAATAATGACGAATGCTTCCATACAGAACCTTGAGTTAAGCCGGGGAACATGGGAGATAGTATTAAATGGAAGAAATGTATTAGAGGGAAAAGGGAAAGGTTTTGCAGGAAATGGCCTTAGGATTAATGACTGGACAAGCGCGACGATTAAGGCAGGAACAGCACCCGCTTCTTTGACAGCTAAGAATTATCCAACGACAGGAACAAGTAGGGATGGATCCAGCGGAATAGTGGTCGCAGGTAACTTGACGATAGAAAGTGGAACGATAGAAGCAACTGCCTATGCGGGAAATGACAGCGCTCCAGACTCAGGAGCTATTTTAGTGGGAACTACTGGTACTTTAAATATTAACGGAGGCTCTGTTACTGCTGCGGGAACAGGCAAGAAAGGTGTGTATGTCCGTAATAATTTTCAGATGACTGGTGGAAGTTTAAAGGTAACCGGAAGTGGAAAACCCGGAATTGAGAATGTGGGTAATTTTAATCTTTCAGGTGGAACAATTTCAACAAAATCTAAGAGTGATGGAATAGGATTTTTGCAGAGTGGTGGATCTGCAACGATCCAAGCCAAAGAACTGATTACGGATCGATTATATATAAATAGTTCCTTCACTGTTGCAAGTGGCGGAAAGGTAACCTCTGAAAGTACGATAATTGATAGAGGCACACTTACCAATGCAGGAGAATTTGTTTCAAACGGTCCATTTGAAAAAGGAACATACGGAACATTCAATAATACCGGTACAATCAGCGGAACCGGAAGTCTACCCGATGGTGTAAAGCAGACTCCAGATAAAATTACAGGTCATAAAACGAAAATAAGTGCAGATTATTGCAACAATATGTCGATCAATGTTCAAAACCTTGCGGGTATTCATAAACCGGATAGAGCCGGAAACCTGCAATATGAACTTGCTGAATATACAGGAAGTGATAAGGGAGTAGGAACGATTGACAAGGAAACGGGTCAGTTGAAGGTGGACAGGGCTGGTGTATTTAAAATCAAGGTGAATACACAGGCAAGTGGATTATATAAAGCCGGAGAAAAACCGGTTTATATAACATTGACGGTTAATAAAGCAGCTTTTCCTGGTGACTGGAATTTGATCGTAACGGCTACCAGCGGTATATATAATGGATCTAAAGGGTATCCGGCAGCAGCCATTAGCCCAATAGGTATACCTGATGGTGCAAGGTATGAATATCAGCTGAAGAGTACAAGTAGTACGGATGATTTACAAGAAGATCAGTGGAAGTCGGAGTGTCCGAAGATTGTGAATGTAGCAGAGTCTGGTCAGTTTGTATTTGTAAGAGTGACAGTAGATAATTACGAGTCGAAGGTATTTTGCTCTGGCGACAAAACAAATATTACCAAACGGAATTTTACAGATACAAAAGTAACACTTGAACCAGAGACCGTCATTTATAATGGTCAATCCCGGAACCCGGAGATCAAGGTGGTTGAGAACTGGCAGGGAGCTTCCGAGGATGAAGTGAATAAGGCGGATTATATAATCCAATATTGGACATATTGGACAGGAACTGATAATAGTATAGTTACAGAGCGAAAAGATGCTGGAACATACACTGTCCATCTGTTGGGACAGGGAAATTATAAGAATGAATCGAATACAGCTATATTTACAATCGACAAGTGTAAATTAAATGCACGGATAACAGGAGACTCTTTCGATAAAGTCTATGATGGAACGACAGATATTACGGAGGAGCAGAATTTATCCGTTCAGCTTTACAGTGATTCCGGCACTCCTGATTCTCAGGATGTTCGTGCTGACCAGGTGAATTTGGCATATCAGAGTGCGGATGTTGGAGAGCATGATATTGAGGCGGCAAATATCACGTTAGCAGGTGACAATGCAAAGAATTATGAGCTGACAGAAAATAGCACATCTATCAAAGGCAATATCGTAGCACGTGATTTTGCATCCATGACTGTGTCGGCAGATCCGCTTACCTACAATGGTACCGAACAGAAACCGCAGATCCATGCATCTGTGGAAACCGGTCTTTCAAATGTGAGTCCGGATGCAGTGGTATTTACTTATTCTAAGAATGGAGTGGATTACCAGAGTGAGATCCCGGGCTTTACAGATGCGGGAATTTATCAGGTATATGTGAAAGCTTCGATGGCCAATTTCAATGATGCCGTAAAAACAGTCAATGTGACGGTTCAGCAAGCGCCTTCAAGCTCAGGCAGTCATTCAGGCGGCGGAGGAAAAGGCAGCAGTGGAAAAAGCAGCAGCGGAAGTTCCGGCACAGTAACCAAAGATAGCCAGAAAGGCTACCGCAGCGAGGAGCAGGGGGTTATCACCGGTGCATCGAATCAGGCAGTGAATGACGGTTACAGCCATTGGATAAAGGATGCCAGAGGCTGGTGGCTCCGCTACAGTGACGGCACCTGGCCTATGGGCAATACCGGTGCATTTCATTGGGAAAAAGTCAACGGCAGATGGTGGGCATTTGGCGCTGAGGGATATCTGAGTACCGGCTGGATCTATGACACCCTGTACCAGGGATGGTTCTATATGGACGAAAACCAGGGTATGCTTACAGGATGGCAGTTCATCAATGGAAAATGGTATTATCTGAATTCGAATCACGACGGCAGTGCCGGCATCATGTATTCAAACCGCCGGACACCGGACGGCTGGTATGTGAAAGAAGACGGCAGCTGGGATGAAGAAGCGGGAAGATAATAGGTAAAAGAGTTATTTAAAGCGGTTGATCGGGAGGTCAGCCGCTTTTTTGACCACATTTTGGCTTTAAAAATTGAAAACGTATCAATGAATGGATTGATAAAAGAACGGAGATACGATAAACTATTTATTATAGAGGAAAGTATATTTCAGCCGAGAAAGGAGGAGCTATGCCATTACCTAAATACAAAACGTATACAGTACAAGATATATATGATCTTCCGGAAGGAACCCGTGCAGAATTGATAGATGGTACCATGTATATGATGGCACCTCCAAGCCGGGCTCATCAGGAAATTGTAGGTGAAATATTTGCAGTTATTCGGGACTATATTAAGCAGAAAGGCGGAGTATGCAGGCCTTATGTCGCTCCATTTGCAGTTTTTTTAAACGAGGATGATCATACTTACGTAGAGCCGGATGTAAGCGTGATCTGCGATCCATCTAAATTAAATGATAAAGGATGTGCGGGAGCACCGGATTGGATTATTGAAGTGGTATCACCGGGAAGCCAGCGGATTGACTACATGATAAAGCTTTTTAAATATCGCACGGCCGGTGTCCGTGAATATTGGATCGTGGATAAAACGAAAAACAGGATTATTGTATATAATTTTGAAAAAAATGATATGAACGAATATACATTTTCCGATCTTGTTCCGGCAGGGATTTATGATGATCTGCAGGTTGATTTTACGAAGATTGATGAATTGCTGTAGGTGTTGAATGGTTTGTATACCGGATTGGGAAATATAAAAAGAAGTATTTTGTGCGGACTATAAGGATTAGTTAAAGCGGTTGATTAAGGTGTTGATCAGCCGTTTTTTCTTTACGGAAAATATTATCATTGTATGGAATTTTAGGTAGGAATTTTAGCCAGATGGTATTATTTCATAAGTTGAATTATTCACGTTTTCGTGATACACTTTCTATATATCTGTTGGCGGACGAATGGAGGAATGACATGGCGGTCAGTTATAAAAAATTATTCCATTTATTGATAGAAAAAAACATGACAAATGCACAGTTGCAGAAGGAGGCTGGCTTCTCCGCAAATATTATCACACGGCTGAAACGTAATGGGTATATTTCCCTCGAGAGTATAGAGAGTATATGCCGTGTTATGAACTGTGGCGTTGACGATATTCTGGAATTTGTACCAGAGAATAACGGAGGAAAAGAGAATGGTTGATACCAAAAAGGAACAGGAACGTGATGAACTGCACCGTGCAATATGGGCGATTGCAGATGAACTGCGTGGAGCA
>QWCV01000818.1_pt1 | contig 44704 bp, 39 predicted proteins | sample 1972621 | NCBI WGS metagenome assembly QWCV01 (sample SAMN09866699, study PRJNA288562) | Human gut metagenome isolate pre2_stool, whole genome shotgun sequencing... | isolation source: gut | host: Homo sapiens | place: USA: California | reverse complement strand
AACAAGACTTTAAATGCTAAACTTGTCAAAGAACTCTTTGGCTTGGCGGAGGATGCCGCTTAGCCTATGTATAATTTTTTAACGAACTATTGTATTTACATATAGGGATTTATTATCACAAAAATAGCTCAAAGATGCCATTTTTCCTAACTAATTTCATTTCAGCACTATTTTTCGCACAAACCGCACTATTTTTCGCACAAATTTTCTTGCAATCCGGTCATATTCAATATAATTTTGCAGCCATCAATAAACAACTATAAATATTATAGAATGAGAAACCTTTTAGTAGCATTTCTAATCCTATGCTCATATTCTATGGTATTAGCCTGGGACAATGGGCTGTCTGTTCAAGTAAGCCTGTTGTCATATTCAACAACCTCCGAGTATGAGCCAAAACCTGATGACGACAAAAAGAATCACCATCGAATGCCCACGCGTCCTATTCTATGCTCCATAAGCATTGAGGATGGCGTCTCGTTCGACGATGGTTCCAACCCCGAAATCATCAGCTATGAGATAAAGGATGCCGACAACAATCCGGTTGCCGTTACCGGCGATGAGGCTGACTTCATCCAGACCCTGTTCTCCCTTACAGGCGAATACATGATACAGTTCCGTACCGACCAATACGTTTATTACGGAAGTATCTGCTTCTGAACTTGTTTTTATGGGGAGACTCCCTGACATAAACGATGTCTCCTTATAAAAACTAATCTACAAACTCAATTTTGCAATCTCCATTTTGCAATCTCCATTTTGCAATCTCCATTTTGCAATCTCCATTTTGCAATCTCCATTTTGCAAATAAATGTAAATAATTATTTAAAAACATTTGGGATTTTAAATCGAATATATTAACTTTGCCACTGATAGTATATGTCCTGATTTAAGTCCCGACTAAACATTAACCAATAAAGTATGAAAAAACAATTCCTACTGTATGCTATAGCACTCCTCGTTTCGGGACCGGGAGCCACAGCCGCTGTGGAATATGAGGGCTATACCAATCCCGCCGGAAACAAGTTCCCGATTGCTGTCTACGACAACGTGTCCATTAACGCCACCAAGAACGGACAACCCCTCACCGAGGACGAGCAAAAGGCTTATTTCAAAGACATAAAAGGAGCCTTCTTCAATGTCGTATTATGGGGCAAGGGGAACTGCAACGACTCAAAGACCAAGAACAAGTGGGTCCCTTATCTCAACAGTCTTGGAATGAATACAATCATCAGCTCCAGAGGATATTCGCTCACACGGAGCAAGACTCGTTACGACGCGAACACTCCCGATTCCATCCTTCTGCAAGACAACTGGGAAGGACTCAAGAGAGTAATCACCAATTACAGTCAGGATCCAAATGTATGGGGTTATTGGGTATCGGACGAACCCGGAAAGCCCAACCTGCATAAGCCTGTTTTTGAAATGGAGCCTTATCAGGTTGCAGTTCTTCCCACGTTCAACAGAGTTCATAAATTTAGAGGAGAAAAGGTTGCCTTCGCCAACTTTGCTGCTGTAGCAGCTCCAAGTATTCTCGGCGACTTCTACACAGATGACCCAGAGCATCCTAACCCCGATATCTATATTCCAAATTTTGAGAATTTTCTTGATTACATGGTAGATGAATTGGGTTTGAAGTTCCTGACATTCGACCTATATCCCGTAATCCATAACGAAGGTGCGTATGGAATCGGATCCGGCTGGGTGATTAAGCCTTTTTATTACAATATGATGGACCTCTACGGCAGATATTGCCGTGACAGAAAGATTCCAGTCTGGCTTACGATGCTGAGTGTGGAACATGCCAATTATGACTTGAATGGAGTTCTGGATTGGGAATATCCGGAAATCACCGATGGGCTCCTAAGATTGCAAGCTATGAATGGTCTGGCGTTCGGCATGAAGGGTATCTTATACTGGCAATATGGGGCCCAAGGCGAGAAGTCCGGCACAACTGTATACCGGAGCGCGCTATACGACATCAACAAGATGGAAACGACTCCGGCATGGAATGCCGCCAGATCTGTCAATAATGAAGTCGCGCAATACGGGAATATTCTTCAACACGCCACATACGACAGGAGCTGTCTGTCTCTAAATAATACGACAGCTTCTTACGATGGATTTGAACGCTTTTCCAGTCCGTTTGAGTGCCTCCAAAATGTTGAATATGAAGTAGGCGACACTATACCAAAAGTTATATTGTTATCACACCTCGTAGGGGATAACAGAGATTACATAGCCGTCGTAAATCAGGACCACATCAACTCCGCCGATATAACCCTCCACTTTGACAAGAACATAAATAACACACGAATTATACCGGCTCTCAAGGTGATTGAGGTTTTCGGCATTCGTGACCCAGGTAGCACCAACATTGGCGAGATGAATGTGGGCTCTGAAGTAAAACTGGCCCTTAAACCCGGGGAGATGGCACTGTTTAGATATAAATATAAAAACAAATAAAGCAACCGATATAGATATGAAACACACTGTTTACTTGATTATGGCACTGTTGATTCTAAATATGGCGTCTGTACGCGCTCAGGAAATCGAGGTGCCGGAGGATGCTCCGCGCGAGACATGGCAGCTCGTTTATGACGACTACCGCAGCATTTCATACGACTACATTCCTGAATACAAGGACCTGACAATGGATGTTACCGTTGTGCGCGGCGAGAACTGCCTGTATATTCAGGGTCTTGCCAAAAGCTGTCCCACTTCATGGGTAAAAATAGGCTTACCTGACGATGATATACTGAACAACCAATTCCTCTTATGGAGCAATCAGCCGGTTGTAGCGGCCGGGGAGACACAATACCTCAACACAGGAACGTTAAGCAGAGATGTCGATACGGGCCATACTTTCTCATTGATATCAATTCGCTGTCTGACAAGTTCAGAACCCCTTATCTTTAAAAGGAATCTCGAATCAGACAGGCTGGAATACGAAGCTCCCGAAAGAGCCGGATTCTGGCTGGACAAGGAACTGAAGAAGGCCGGTGGACTCCAAGAATTCACACAATGGCAAATTGATGGAGTTCCGGAACCGATTTTAATTCAGGAAACAAAATTCCCCGAGGCTGAGGTTTATGTTCATCCGCGCCTGATTGACACGACCGACGTACCGGCGGGTATCAATGCGACGGAAGACGAGACCGACGCACCCGTGTACACACTTTCGGGCATCAAGGCCGACCGCAACAATTTCGCTCCGGGCATATACGTGTCGCGCGGCAAGAAAATCGTGATGAAGTAACGTTCGCTCCCTTCGCAAGTTAAGTTTTATATATTAAGCAACAGACTCTAAAGCAATTATATATGAAGAAGACATACATGGCTATATTGGCGGCTGTAGTAGCCGGGCTGTCGGCGACCGATGCTCAGGCTCTCGACCCGGAGACTTGGGATGTACCGGCCGAGACATGGGAGATCCGCTATGACCACTACCAGTCGCTCCTGAGCGATGATCCCGAGTATCAGAACCTGTCACATTCCGTGACCGTCAAAAGAAAGATCCATATCTTTTACATCAAAGGAATCTTTGAAGAATATCCCGATGCATGGGTCATAGGCCGTGCCGATGGCAGCAACGTGACCATTCAGGGCAATCAGGAACTGTCGCAATCTCCAGAGACTCCCGCCTATATGGTGGTCGGCTACGGCCAGTATGTCGCCGAGTCACAGAACGACAGGGAATACACCGTAGGAGTCCGCATAAATTCCGGAGCCAGCGCGATATGGCATTTTGCCGACGATGGCGCCAATACTGACGTGCTCTTGCCGAATACCAACAAATGTTCGATAGGAATAGGCTTCAATCCGGAGGAATCATGGGCGTTACTCAGGACATATCATTTCGACACTACCGTGACGGGCGATGAATTCGTACCGTTGCCCGTGTACCTTAATCCAGTCCTCCGGAAAGTTGGCGAATCAGGAATTATGGACTCGGTGATCGAAGATCTGCAGCCCGAAGACAACCGCGTGTTCGACCTGGGCGGGCGTCAGGTGAACCCCGACCGCCTCACCCCCGGCATCTACATCCGCGCCGGACGCAAGTTCATTGTGCGCTGACAGCCACACCGCCGAACACTAAAGAACGAATTACTAACGCGAAATCAGGATACACAATTTCCTGTATAATGAAGAATCGGCAACTTTTACAAGCTGCCGATTCTTTTCATTACAATCTTCTTCAGGCTTCAGTAGGATTCCGCCTCGTTGGGGAAGTCGGTGCTCTTGACGTCCTCCACGTAGCGGCCTATGGCGCTGTTCATCACCTCGGCCAGGTCGGCGTAGCGGCGCAGGAAACGGGGCGAGAAGCCCTTGTTGATGCCTAACATGTCGTGCATCACCAGCACCTGACCGTCCGCCGGTCCCGCGCCGATGCCTATGATGGGAATCGACAGCTCCTTCACCACGCGCGCTGTCAATGCCGCGGGTATCTTCTCCAATACGATGGCGAAGCATCCTATCTCCTCCAGCATCTTGGCGTCGGCCACCAGTTTCTCGGCCTCGGCCTCCTCCTTGGCGCGCACGTTGTATGTGCCGAACTTGTTGATGCTCTGCGGCGTCAGTCCGAGATGACCCATCACCGGGATGCCGGCGCTCAGTATGCGCTCCACCGACTCGCGGATCTCCGAGCCGCCCTCCATCTTCACCGCCTCGGCATGGCTCTCCTTCATGATGCGGATGGCCGACGCCAGGGCCTCCTTCGAGTTGCCCTGATACGAACCGAACGGCATATCCACCACCACTAATGCGCGCTTCGTGCCCTTGATCACCGATTTGGCATGATATATCATCTGGTCCAGCGTGATGGGCAGTGTGGTCACGTTGCCGGCCATCACGTTGCTGGCCGAGTCGCCCACCAGTATCACGTCTATGCCCGCCCCGTCCACTATCAGCGCCGACGAATAGTCGTAGGCCGTGAGCATAGCTATCTTCTCGCCGCGCTGCTTCATCTCGATCAGACGGCGGGTAGTCACCTTGCGGGCGCTGGACGTGTTGGCCACAACGCCCCCGTTGTCTATCTGTGTTGACATCTTGTTCTTTTCTTGTTATCGGATTTACGTTATCCTGTGTTTGGGTTGCAAAATTAGCAATTTCAATACACTTTAGAAAATAAAATGTCATTTTCCGAGTTGATTGTTATAGAATAGAAAATTGTATAGACACAGAAAATAACGTTGTTCGCGACAACGCACATCAAACAATGACTAAAATCATAAAACGTCTTACATACGGCATGGCCGCCATACTGTGCGCGGCGGGTATCGCCGGATGTGCCACGCCCAAGAATGTCTCATATTTCCAGGACGCCACTCCCGAAACCATCATCAACGTGTCGCAGCCCCTGGCATTCAGGGCCAAGCCGGGCGACAAGCTCGTCATCGTGGTCAAGACCCGCGACGCCGCCGTAAGCGCCCTGTTCAACAATCCCGTATTCTCCGTTCTGTCCAGCGAAACGGCCTCCACCGCCGGATACGTCACCGACACGCAGGCCGGCATAGCGAGCGGCCAGCTTGCTCCGTACACCATCGACGAAAAGGGAGACATCGACTTCCCCGTGCTTGGCAAAATCCATATCAGCGGCATGACCCGCGCCGAGATCGTCGGATTCATCAAGGGCGAGCTGATGGGCCGCGAACTGGCCAAGGACCCCACCGTCACCGTCGAATTCATCAATTCCGGCGTCAGCGTCCTGGGCCAGGTGCTCAAACCGGGCCGTATCGACTTCAACAAGGACTACATGACCATTACCGACGCCCTCGCACTGGCCGGCGACATCAACATCAAGGGTATGCGCGACAACGTCAAGGTGCTGCGCAACATCGACGGCAAGATATACACCTACACCGTCGACCTCACCAACGCCGAGAAGACCATCACATCGCCCGCCTATTACCTGCAACAGAACGATGTGGTTTACGTAGAACCCAACAACATGACCAAGCGCGAGACCATAGCCAACGGTAACAGCGCCACCAACATCAGCTTCTGGGTGTCGGTAGCCTCGCTCCTCACCACCGTGGTCACGACCCTCGGTGTCTTCATCAAAAAGTAAGAGTCTATCCGATAAAAAATGGCAAAAGACAATAAAACCGCCGACGCCACATTCCAGTCGGGATTCAATCTGCGCGACTATCTGGCCGCCTGCGCCTCAAAATGGATCTGGTTCCTCGTATCGATCATTGTGATATGCGGTTTCGCTTATTACAAGGTGATACGCAAGATGCCCGTGTACCTGCGCACCGAGCAGGTGCTGATCAAGGACGAAGACCAGGGCAACTCGATCGACAACATGGCCTCCTCCTTCTCCGGCTTCGGCCTGGGACGCATGAGGTCAAACGTATATAACGAAATCATCACCTTCAAGTCGCCGGCCCTGCTGACTCAGGTGGCGCTGAAGCTCAACCTGCAGACCGACGTCACCCTCCTGGCCTTCCCCCACGGCGCATCGCTGTTCCAGTCGTCGCAACCTTATCTGTATCAGTTCCTCGACCTTGGCGCGGAAGACTACGGCAGCTTCCGAATGACGGTCAGTCCCGAAGGCTCCGTCTCGCTTGACAAGTTCGTTTCGGTCGACGCCGCCGGCAAACCGGTCAAACACAAAAACAAGGTTCCCCTCCGTCTAGGCGCCACCGTCCGCACCCCGATAGGACGTGTCGTCGTCACCCCCAACCCCGAATTCACCGCACAGCTTCCGAAAGAAGAAACCGAATACCTCGTATCCCACAACGGCCTGCACGGCACTGTCGAGGATCTCCAGTCCAATCTCGGCGTCGACCTCGCCGACCGTGACGCCGACGTAGTGGAAATCACTTTCAAAGACACCAACGTCCCGCGCGCCGAAGCAATCCTGTCGACCATGGTCGAGATCTACAACCAGGACTGGATTGAAGACAAGAACAAGGTAGCGGCAGCCACCAACGAATTCATCGACGAACGCCTCGTAGCCATCGAAACCGAACTGGGCGGCGTCGACGACAATATCCTCTCCTATAAGTCCCGCATCAGGGTGCCCGACTTCGAGGAGGCAGCCAAACTCCAGATGGGCACGTCGGCCGAGCTGGACAACCAGATCCTTATGGCCGTCAATCAGATGCAGGTGGCTCAGTACCTGAAGGAATACGTAATGAATCCGGCCAACTCCAATGCCGTGATTCCTGTAAACACGGGTACCACCAGCAACCAGCTCGAGGTGCAGATTGCCGAATACAACAAGATGCTGCTGGCCCGCAACAATGTGGAGGCGGCCACGTCGGCCAACAACCCCCTGGTACAGGACTACGACACCCAGCTCAAGGGGCTGCGCGAGTCCGTGATACGCGCCATCAACGCCCAGGTCGAGGCTACCCGCCGCGCCGTGGCCAATATGGAGGCCGAAAAGGGTAAAGTCAGCGCCAACCTCGCCCAAGGTCCGCAGCAGGCCAAGGCGCTGCTCAGCGTCGAACGCCAGCAGAAAGTCAAGGAGGAACTGTACCTCTATCTGCTGCAGAAACGCGAGGAAAACGAACTGTCGCGCAAATTCACCGCAGACAACACCCGCGTCATCACTCCCCCCTACGGGTCCAACCGACCCGTCGAGCCTAAGAAGAAGATAGTGCTCGCCATCGCGTTCCTCCTGTCCATCCTGCTCCCCGCCGGCATCATATTCGTGCGCGAGGCAATGGACAACAAGGTACGCTCGCGTCACGACCTCGACGACATGTCGGCCCCATTCGCAGGCGAAATCCCGTTCGTGGGCCGCAAGAAGCGGTTCGAATGGCTCACCAAGCGACTCAACCGCAACAAGAAGAAAAAGAAACTGGAGAAACTGCCCGTCATCGTACAGGCCGGCAACCGCGACATCATCAACGAGTCGTTCCGCATAGTGCGCAGCAACATCGACTTCATGATGAAGAACGCCGACACCTCCAACGTGATAATGATGACCTCGTTCAATCCCGGCAGCGGCAAGTCGTTCATCACCTTCAACATCGGCGCCTCGTTCGCCGTCAAGGGGAAGAAGGCCCTGCTGGTGGACTGCGACCTGCGTCACGGTTCCGCCTCGCAGTTCGTCGGCATGCCGCACCACGGCCTGAGCAACTACCTGACCGGAGCCACCGACCGCTGGCAGGACCTCGTGGTGGAGGCCAAGGAGGCTCCCGGTCTGTTCGTGATGCCTATCGGGCACCGTCCCCCCAACCCCGCCGAGCTGCTTGACAACGGACGCATCGGACAGTTCATCAAGGAGGCATCGCCTCTGTACGATTACATAATCCTCGACTGCCCCCCCATCGACATCGTGGTGGACACCCAGCTGCTCGAGAAATACGCCGACCAGACCATATTCGTGGTACGCGCCGGACTGCTCGAAAAGGCCGCCGTGGCCGAAATCGACGAAATGTACAGAAACCACCGCTTCCGCCGCATGGCCATCCTGCTAAACGGTACCGAGGGAGCCAACAGCCGCGCCGCTACATACGGCTCGTCTTATTACACCAACGACTTTTGATCATGTGGCCATTCACTAAAAAAATCAGTCTTGAACAGAGCGGTCTGTTCCAGGGTCTGACCGACTGGCACTCGCACATACTGCCGGGCGTGGACGACGGCTTCCAGAACATGGAGGACTCGCTTGCCGCTCTGCAGAAATATGAGGAACTGGGCGTAAAGTCCGTATGGCTCACGCCCCACATCATGGAGGAGTGCCGCAACACCACACAGGGCCTGCGCGACCGCTTCGCGGAGCTGCAGGCCGAATATCAAGGCCCCATACAGCTGCATCTGGCGGCCGAAAACATGCTCGACTCCCTGTTCGAGGAGCGTTTCCAGGCCAACGACCTCCTGACCATCGGCCCCGGCGGAAACTATCTGCTGGTCGAGACCTCGTACGTCAATCCCCCCTACGGCATGGAAAAGATGATGCAGCAGATCATGTCCACCGGACTCACTCCCATCCTGGCCCATCCCGAACGGTACAGGTACATGGAGTACGACGACTATATGACATGGAAGGAACGGGGCGTGGTGTTCCAGACCAATTTCATGTCGCTCGTGGGCATGTACGGCGAGACAGCCCGGTCCAAGGCCGAATGGCTCCTGAAGGAAGGACTGATCGACATCACCGGCTCCGACCTGCACCATTACAGGGTGTTGCTCCACTTCCTCGACCACAAGCCCAAGAACCAGCAGGCCCTCGACTCCCTTGTCGAGATTGCCCGCAATCCGAAGATTCTCATTCAGAACACATAATTTCATGGCACTTCTTTATGGAGTGCCATTTTTTTATTATCTTTGCAAAGCGAATCACAGCATGGAACAACTTAAGCATGAATGCGGCGTAGCAATGGTGAGGCTGCTAAAGCCGCTGGAACACTACCGGCAGAAATACGGAACCTGGCGATACGGTCTGAACAAGCTCTATCTGCTGATGGAGAAACAGCATAACCGTGGCCAGGAGGGAGCCGGTTTGGCTTGCGTCAAACTCAACGCCGAGCCGGGGCAGGAATTCATGTTCAGGGAACGCGCCATGGGCGTGGATGCCATCAAGGACATTTTCGCCGCCGCAAATCAGGCATTGGCTCAGGAAGCCGCCGCCCACGGTCTGTCGCCCGACGACCTCGACGCCTCATCCGACATCGCCGACCTCGCAAGCCGCTCATTCCCGTTCGCAGGTGAACTCTACATGGGTCATCTCCGGTATTCCACCACGGGAAAAAGCGGCATTTCTTTTGTCCATCCGTTCCTGCGGCGCAACAACTGGCGCGCCAAGAACCTGTGCATCTGCGCCAACTTCAACATGACCAACGTGGACGAGATTTTCGGAGAAATCGCCGTCAAGGGGCAGCACCCGCGCATGATCTCCGACACGTTCCTGCTGCTCGAGCAGCTGGGCCACCGGCTGGACCGCGAATCCGAACGCCTGTTCAAGATGGCGCTGGAGCAGGGACTTACCGACTGCGACATCACCCGCTTCATCGAAGACAACATCGACATGGGCAACGTGCTGCGCACCAGCTGCACCGTCTGGGACGGCGGCTACGTGGTGTGCGGTGTCACCGGCTCGGGCGAGGCTTTCGCCCTGCGCGACCCCTGGGGAATCCGCCCCGCGTTCTACTTCATGGATTCCGAGGTGTTCTCCCTGGCCTCCGAACGCCCCGTGCTGCAGACCACGTTCAATGTCAGCGCCGGGCAGATCCGCGAGCTGAAGCCCGGCCAGGCCATCGTGCTCCACGCCGACGGCAGGCTTGAGACTCCGCAGATAATCCCGCCGCGCAACTATGCCGCATGTTCGTTCGAGCGCGTCTATTTCTCGCGTGGCTCCGACGCCGACATCTACAACGAACGCAAGAAATTAGGCATCAACCTGGTGCCCCAGATTCTTGAGGCGGTGGACCATGACGTCGACAACACCGTATTCTCATACATCCCCAACACGGCCGAGGTGGCTTTCTACGGCATGGTGCAGGGTTTCAACGAATTCCTGAACCGCGAGAAGGCCGAGGCCATCCGCAATCTGGGCCATGAGCCGGACAATGCCGACATCGAACGCATACTGTCGCGCCGCATCCGCTCCGAAAAGGTGGCCATCAAGGACATCAAGCTGCGCACGTTCATCTCCGAGGGCGCAAGCCGCAACGACCTGGCCGCCCACGTCTACGACATCACTTACGGTTCGCTCCGCCCCTACACCGACAATCTCGTCATCATCGACGACTCAATAGTGCGCGGCACCACGCTGCGCGAATCCATCATCCGCATCCTCGACCGCCTGCATCCCAAGCGAATCGTGATAGTCAGCTCCAGCCCCATAGTGAAATACCCCGACTATTACGGCATCGACATGGCCCGTATGGAGGAATTCATCGGATTCCGCGCCGCCGTGGAGCTGGCCCGCGACCGTGGCCTGGAGCACGTGCTGACCGATATTTACGCCAAGTGCAAGGAGCAGCAATCGCTCCCCAAGGAACGGATGACCAACTACGTCACCGAACTGTACGACCTGTTCACGGACACCGAGATAGCAGACAAGATGGTCGAGATGCTGCGTCCCGAGGGCGTCACCACCGACATACGCATCGTGTTCCAGACCCTTGACGGCCTGCACGACGCCATCCCCGGCCATCCCGGCGACTGGTACTTCTCGCAGGGCGGTGGATTTTCGAGGTAATTTATTCGGTCTCAGAGGGAGCAGCCTCGCGGCTGTGACCGAGGAGAACGGATAAATTAACCGAAAAGACACCGGACAAGGCACAATATAAATTTGAAATGTTAAAATATGGCTCGTTCAAGATGAATCCGTCTGAAAGAGATATTACCACAGACTCGCAGCTGCACCTCATCTTTAGCCTTTTGACTCAGTCACATAGTCCACTATGCTCCTGAGTCTGCAAGACTAAAGCTGAGGCACATCTGCGACCCTGGCGAATACATTTTTTAAGGAACGATGCCTTAAACTAAACAGATCGGGCCCAAGGCCTGACACAACAACATAACTTCATGAAAAGAGCCACACTGATACTTGAAGACGGCACCCGCTACGAGGGATATTCCTTCGGAGCCGATGCCAGCGTTTCGGGCGAGGTGGTGTTCAACACCGCCATGACCGGATATCCCGAGAGTCTCACCGACCCTTCGTATGCGGGCCAGATTATGACACTGACATATCCCCTGGTAGGCAATTACGGCGTACCGGCCGACGACAGAGCCGACGACGGAATGGCACGCTTCCTGGAATCGGAGCGCATCCATGCCGCCGGAATGGTGGTGTGCGACTACAGCGACGAGTATTCACACTGGAACGCGGCACGCAGCCTGTCGCAGTGGCTTGCTTCGCAGGGCGTGCCCGCCATCACAGGCATCGACACACGCGCGCTGACCAAACACCTGCGCGAGCAGGGCGTGATCCGCGGCAAGATATTGGTGGAGGACACTCCCGAACCGGCCTTCGAGGATTACGGCGACATCAATTTCGTGGAGCGCGTCAGCCCCAAGGACGTGCAGGTCTATAACGAAGGCAAGGGCCTGAAGCGTGTGGTGCTCGTGGACTGCGGCGCCAAGAACAACATCGTGCGCTGTCTGGCCAACCGTGGCGTCGAGGTGATCCGCGTGCCCTGGGACTACGATTTCAACACGCTGGATTTCGACGCGCTGTTCCTCAGCAACGGCCCCGGCAACCCCGAGACCTGCGCCGTCACCGTCAACAACATCCGCAAATTCATATCCAACCCCGACGAGAAACGCCCGCTGATGGGCATCTGCCTCGGCCATCAGCTCCTTGGCAAAGCCGCCGGCGCCGACATCTATAAACTGAAATACGGCCACCGCAGCCACAACCAGCCGGCCCGTCTGGAAGGCGACGTGCGCTGCTTCGTCACCAGCCAGAACCACGGTTACGCCGTGGACGCCAAGACCCTCCCCGCCGACTGGACACCCTGGTTCACCAACATGAACGACGGTTCGAACGAGGGCATCCGCCACACTTCCAGGCCCTGGCGTTCGGTGCAGTTCCACCCCGAGGCCTGCGGAGGTCCGGTCGACACGGAGTTTCTTTTCGATGAGTTCATCGACCAAGTCAAATCCCTCTAACCCTCTAACCTGCTAACATCATGTCTCAAGATAATTCCATAGTGAAAGATATCAAGAAAGTTCTGGTCTTAGGTTCGGGCGCGCTTAAGATAGGCGAGGCCGGCGAGTTCGACTATTCGGGCAGCCAGGCCCTGAAAGCCCTGCGCGAGGAGGGAATCGAAACCGTGCTGATCAACCCCAACATCGCCACGGTGCAGACCAGCGAGGGTGTGGCCGACCACATATATTTCCTGCCCGTCACCCCCTTCTTCGTGGAGCGCGTTATCGAAAAGGAGCGCCCCGACGGCATCATGCTGGCGTTCGGCGGTCAGACGGCGCTGAACTGCGGCGTCGAGCTGTACCATAGCGGCGTGTTCGAGAAATACGGCGTCCGCGTGCTCGGCACTCCCGTGCAGTCCATCATCGACACCGAGGACCGCGAGATATTCGTGGAGAAACTTTCGGAAATCAACGTCAAGACCATCGCGTCGGAGGCCTGCGAGAACACCGAGCAGGCCCTTGAGGCGGCATCCAAGCTCGGTTATCCCGTCATCCTGCGCGCGGCATACGCTCTGGGCGGTCTCGGTTCCGGTTTCTGCGACACCCCGGGCGAGCTGATCAAGCTGGCCGAGAAGGCTTTCTCGTTCTCGCCGCAGGTATTGGTGGAAAAGAGCCTTAAGGGCTGGAAGGAGATAGAGTACGAGGTGGTGCGCGACCGTTTCGACAACTGCATCACGGTCTGCAACATGGAGAACTTCGACCCCCTGGGCATCCACACCGGCGAGAGCATCGTGGTGGCTCCCTCGCAGACCCTCTCCAATTCAGAATACCATAAGCTGCGCGAGCTGTCCATCCGCATCGCGCGCCACATAGGCATAGTGGGCGAGTGCAACGTGCAGTTCGCCCTCTGCCCCGATTCCGAGGATTACCGCGTCATCGAGGTCAACGCGCGTCTGTCGCGCTCGTCGGCCCTGGCGTCAAAGGCCACCGGCTATCCCCTCGCCTTCGTGGCCGCCAAGCTGGCCCTCGGCTACGGCCTGTTCGACATACGCAACTCCGTCACCAAGGACACCACGGCATTCTTCGAACCGGCCCTTGACTACGTGGTCTGCAAGATTCCGCGCTGGGACCTCGGCAAGTTCCGCCGCGTAAACCGCGAGCTGGAATCGTCCATGAAGTCGGTGGGCGAGGTCATGGCCATCGGACGCACCTTTGAGGAGGCCATTCAGAAGGGCCTCCGCATGATAGGCCAGGGAATGCACGGTTTCGTCGACAACAAGGAACTGGTGGTGGACGATGTCGATACGGCCCTCAAGGCTCCCACCGACAAGCGTATCTTCGTGATCGAGAAGGCTTTCGACCGTGGATATTCCATCGACCGCATCCACGAGCTGACACGCATAGACAAGTGGTTCCTGCACAAGCTCAAGAACATACACGACACCGACCGCCGGCTGCACTCGCTCAAGGGTCTGGACGCCATAGACCGCGACCTGATGCTGCGCGCCAAGCGCCAGGGATTCTCCGACTTCCAGATTGCCCGCGCCGTCGGTATGGAGAAGGACTGCGACATCGAGCAGGCTATCCTGATGGTGCGCGACCGTCGCAAGGAACTCGGCGTGGTGCCGGCCGTGAAGCAGATCGACACCCTGGCCGGCGAGTTCCCGGCTCAGACCAACTACCTGTACCTCACTTACAACGGCGACGCTCACGACATCGACTACGAGAACGACGGCAAGTCCGTGGTGGTGCTCGGTTCCGGTGCCTACCGCATCGGTTCCTCCGTGGAGTTCGACTGGTGCGGCGTCCAGGCGCTTAACACCATCCGCAAGGAGGGCTGGCGCTCGGTCATGATCAACTACAACCCCGAGACCGTATCGACCGACTATGATATATGCGACCGCCTATATTTCGACGAGCTTACGTTTGAGCGCGTGCTCGACATCCTCGACCTGGAGACGCCTCACGGCGTGGTGGTCAGCACCGGCGGCCAGATTCCCAACAACCTGGCAATGCGTCTGGACCACGTGGGTATCAACCTGCTCGGCACGTCGGCACAGAGCATCGACAACGCCGAGGACCGCGAGAAATTCTCGGCCATGCTGGGCAGAATCGGCGTGGACCAGCCCGAATGGTCGGCCCTCACGTCGATGGAGGATATCAACAAATTTGTGGAGAAGGTCGGTTTCCCCGTCCTGGTGCGTCCCAGCTACGTCCTCTCGGGCGCGGCCATGAACGTCTGCACCGGCCCCGACCAGCTTGAACGCTTCCTCACCGAGGCGGCCAACGTCTCCAAGCGTCATCCGGTCGTTGTCTCCCAGTTCCTCGAGAACGCCAAGGAGGTGGAGATGGATGCTGTGGCCTGCAACGGCGAGATCATCGCTTACGCCATCTCCGAGCATGTGGAATATGCCGGCGTCCATTCCGGCGACGCCACCATCCAGTTCCCTCCGCAAAAACTCTACGTCGAGACAGCACGCCGCATCAAAAAGATTTCCAAGAAGATAGCCGAACAGCTCAACATCTCCGGCCCGTTCAACATCCAGTTCCTGGCCCGCGAGAACGACATCAAGGTCATAGAGTGCAACCTGCGCGCCTCTCGCTCGTTCCCATTCGTCAGCAAGGTACTGAAAATCAACCTTATCGAGCTGGCCACGCGCATCATGCTCGGCCTCCCCGTGGAGCGTCCCGACAAGAGCGTGTTCGACCTGGACTACGTAGGCGTCAAAGCGTCGCAGTTCTCGTTCAACCGTCTGCAGAAGGCCGACCCGAAGCTGGGCGTCGACATGGTGTCCACCGGCGAGGTAGGCTGTATCGGCGACGACGCCCGCAAGGCGCTGCTGACATCCATGCTGTCTGTCGGACTCCGCATCCCCGGCAAGAACATCCTCCTCTCCACCGGCAACGGCAAGCAGAAGGGCGACATGCTCAAGGCCGCGCAGATGCTGGCCAAAAACGGCTACAACCTCTACGCCACGCCGGGCACATCACGCCACCTGTCGGAGAACGGCATTCCCAACACCATGGTGTTCTGGCCCGACTCGCTCGGTCAGCCTCAGGCTCTCGACCTGCTGCACAACCATGAGATAGACCTGGTGATCAACCTCCCGGCTAACCATTCCGATTCGCAGGTCACGAACGGATACAAGGTGCGCCGCACGGCAATCGACCTCAATATCCCGCTGATAACCAACGCCCGACTCGCTTCGGCGTTCATCTACGCTTTCCTCACCGTAAAGCCGGAGGAAATCGAAATCAAGTCCTGGCAGGAATTCTAAGGCAGCAGTTATGAAGACTCTGATCAGAAACGTCCGCCTGTGCGACCCTAAGGGCGAGCCTGTCTCCATCGTGGTGGAGGATGGCGTGATCCGCGAGATAGGCCATGTCGGCCCGTGGTCCGGTCTTGAATTCGACGGACGCGGCCTCACCGCCATCCCCGGCCTGGTGGACGTGCACGTACACTTCCGCGAACCCGGATTCGAGTACAAGGAGACCGTCGCCACCGGTTCGGCGGCTGCGGCTGCGGGCGGTTTCACCACCGTCTGCACCATGCCCAACCTCAAGCCGGCTCCCGATTCCATGCCTAACCTGCGCCGGCAGCTCGACGCCATAGACCGTGGCGCCGAAATCGAGGTGCTGCCATACTCCACCATCACCCGCGGCCGCATAGGCAAGGAGCCTGTCGATTACCCGGAACTGGCGCCATACGTATGCGCGTTCAGCGACGACGGCTCGGGCATCGAATCCGAGGACGTGATGCGCGAGTCGATGAAAGGGATAGCCCGTACTGGCAAGGTCCTGGCCGAGCATTGCGAGGTGATGGAACTGGTGCGCGGCGGCTGCATCCACGACGGCGGCTATGCCCGCGAACATGGCCTGCCCGGCATCTGCTCCGAAAGCGAATGGCGCGAAGTGGAACGCAACATACGTCTGGCCGAGGAAACCGGCTGCCGTCTGCACATCTGCCACGTCTCCACCAAGGAGAGCGTGCGCCTGATACGCGACGCCAAGGCCCGTGGCGTTGACGTCACCGCCGAGACCGGCGCCCACTATTTAGTATTCACCGACGCCGACCTGCAGGACGAGGGGCGATTCAAGATGAATCCGCCGCTCCGTGAGGCCGACGACCGCGACGAACTGATTCGCGGCATTCAGGACGGCACCATCGACTGTATCGCTTCCGACCACGCTCCCCATTCGGCCGAGGAGAAGTCCAAAGGCCTGCTCAAATCGGCTATGGGCGTCACAGGAATCGAGCTGTCGCTTCCCGCCGTCTACACTTACGCCGTGCGCACAGGTCAGATCTCATTCAGCCGGATGATTGAACTGATGGCCGGGAATCCGCGCCACATTTTCGGCATCAAGGGCGGTCTGGAGCCGGGGCAGCGCGCCGACTTCACTTTGGTAGACTTCAACACGCCGTTCACGGTCGAACCCGACAGGCTCGTGTCGATGGGTCACGCCACTCCTTTCGCCGGTCTGGAACTTTACGGCAAGGTCATGGCGACCTTTTTCAACGGCCAGAGCGTTTTTATTAATGACGATTATTACTCAGAAAGTACAGAGTCATGAAATACACGATAATAGAGAACCGCCACCTCACGGGCGCCACATGGCTGATGCGCCTGCGCGGCGACACGTCCGGCATCACCAAGCCCGGACAGTTTGTCAACGTAGCCGTTGACGGCTGCTTCCTGCGCCGTCCCATCTCCATCTGCGACTGGGACGACAGCACCATCCTGCTCGCATACGATGTGGTGGGCGAAGGCACCGAAAAAATGTCGAAGATGCTGCCCCCGCAGGAACTCGACATACTCTGCCCTCTCGGCAACGGCTTCGACATCTCCGTTCCGTCGGAGCGTCCCGTGCTGCTGGGCGGCGGTATCGGCACGGCACCTCTCTACGGTCTCGCCAAGGCTCTGATGAACAAGGGCATCCAACCTGCCGTGGTGCTCGGTTTCGCCTCCAAGGAACGCGCCGTGCTCCATGACCTGTTCGTCGACCTCGGACTGCCCGTGTACATGGCCACGGTCGATGGCTCGCTCGGCACCAAGGGCTTCGTGACCGACGCTTATAAGGAGGCTGGCCTTGACGCCGACTATTTCTACGCATGCGGGCCCAGCCCGATGCTCCGCGCCCTGTGCGACGTCATGCCTGTCTCCGGCCAGCTCAGCCTTGAGACACGCATGGCCTGCGGATTCGGCGTATGCGCCTGCTGCGCCATCAAAACCACCAACGGCCCTGCCGGCGTGTGCAAGAAGGGCCCCGTCTTCAGAAAGGAGGAACTGATATGGGAATGAACCGCGACCTGCAGGTGAGCCTCGGCTCCCTCACTCTCAAAAATCCCGTCATCCCGGCCAGCGGCTGCTTCGGCTTCGGCTACGTGATGGCTCCTTATTACGACCTTAACACCCTCGGCGCCATCTCGGTAAAGGGCACCACCCTCGACCCGCGTTTCGGCAACCCGTTGCCCCGCGTGGCCGAATGCCCGTCGGGCATGATCAATTCCGTGGGCCTCATGAATCCGGGCGTCGACAAGGTGATCAGCGACGAGCTGCCCAAGCTGCGCGATGTATATAATGGCCCTATTATCGCCAACATCAGCGGCTTCTCGGTAGATGAATACTGCGAGACCTGCCGACGCATGGACGGCCAGCCGCAGGTAGACATCCTGGAGCTGAACGTGAGCTGCCCCAACGTGCACGGCGGCGGCATGGCGTTCGGAACCTCGGCCGAGAATATCGCCAAAGTCACTTCGGCGGTCAAGAAATGCACCAAGACGCCGCTGTTCGTCAAGCTCAGCCCCAACGTGACCGACATCGTCGAGATGACACGTGCCGCCGAGGATGCCGGCGCCGACGGTCTGGTTTGCGCCAACACGTTCCTGGGTATGCGCATCGACCTCAAGACCAAGCGCCCCGTCGTGGCCAACGTGATGGGTGGATTCTCCGGCCCGGCGGTGTTCCCGATGGCGCTCCGCATGGTCTATCAGGTGTCGCGCGCGGTCAATATCCCCGTCATCGGTTGTGGCGGCGTCATGTCGGCTGATGACGTACTGGAAATGATGCTGGCCGGTGCAAAGGCCGTGGAGGTCGGCACCGCAAACCTGATCGACCCCATGGCCTGCTACAACATGGTGCATGACCTCCCCGCCGCAATGGAACGCTACGGCATCGATTCCCTATCTTCTATCAAACCAATCTGACATACAACGACATACAATGAACAAAGACGTTATCATAGCGTGCGATTTTCCCGACGCTGACACCACTCTGAAATTCCTGGAACAGTTCGGCGACCTGCGCCCCTTCGTCAAGATAGGCATGGAGCTTTACTACGGAGCCGGACCCGACATAGTGCGCCGTCTGCGTGAGCGCGGACACCGCATCTTCCTCGACCTCAAGCTTCACGACATTCCCAACACGGTCCGGAAGTCGATGAAGGTACTGGCCGGCATGGACATAGACATGATCAACGTGCACGCCGGCGGCACCATCGAAATGATGGCGGCCGGTCTGCAGGGCTTGGAGGAGGGTACTCCCGAAGGCCGCAAGCGTCCTCTGCTCATCGCCGTCACCCAGCTCACCTCCACGTCGCCCGAGGCGCTGAAGAACCAGCTGCTGATAGACACCCCCATGAACGAGACCATCGCCAAATACGCGCAGAACGCCAAGGCAGCCGGTCTGGACGGCGTGGTATGCTCGCCCCTCGAAGCCTCGATTGTCAAGGAGGCCTGCGGCCCTGAGTTCCTGGCCGTTACTCCCGGCATCCGCTACCCCAACGCCGGCGCCGACGACCAGTCGCGTGTCACCACTCCGGAACGCGCCCGCGAAATCGGCTCCGACTTCATCGTCGTAGGCCGTCCCATCACCGCCGCTCCCGACCCCGTGGCCGCTTACCTCAAGGCCAGCAAGGAGTTTGTGGGCAATTAAAACAACTTCAAAAATTCACTTTTCAGACCATATATTTTATGGAAAAACAAGTAGCAAAAGCTCTCCTCTCCATCAAGGCTGTGTTCCTTCGTCCCGACGATCCCTTCACCTGGGCGTCAGGCATCAAGTCGCCCGTATATTGCGACAACCGTCTTACCTTGGGCTATCCCGAGGTGCGTCGCGTCATCGAGCAGGGCATTGCCGACACAGTCCGCAAGTATTACCCTGAGGCTCAGGCACTGATGGGCACCTCCACGGCCGGCATCGCACACGCCGCCATCGCAGCTTATCTCCTCGACCTCCCCATGGGCTATGTGCGCGGCGCCGCCAAGGACCATGGCCGCAACAACCGCATCGAGGGCCGTCTTGACCCGGGCATGAAGGTGGTTGTGGTAGAGGACCTTATCTCAACGGCAGGCAGCTGCGTCGAGACCGTCGAGGCGCTCCGCGAGGCCGGCGCCGATGTGCTCGGCGTGGTCTCCATCTTCACCTACGGAATGCAGAAGGGCATCGACCGCCTGGCTCAGGCCAACGTCACGAACCATTCCCTCTCCAACTTCGGCACTCTGGTGCAGGTGGCCGCCGAAGAAGGCTATATCCAGCCCGACCAGGTGCCTATGCTGCACAAGTTCATCGCCAACCCCGCCGAATGGCTTAAAGACTGACATCATGCGTCACGTAATAGAACCCACCGACCTGTCGACCGGGGAACTGCAGGAAGTCATCGACCTTGCGCTTGACATCATCGACAATCCGGCCAAGTATGCCGAAGCCTGCAAGGGCAAGAAGCTGGCCACTCTGTTCTACGAACCTTCGACGCGCACGCGCCTGTCGTTCACATCGGCCATGATGGAGCTGGGCGGCAACGTCATCGGTTTCAGCAACGCCAACAACACCTCCGTAAGCAAGGGCGAGACCGTGGCCGACACCACCCGCGTCATCAATTGCTTCGCCGACATCATCGCCATGCGTCACCCCGTGGAGGGCGCGCCCCTTGTGGCCGCCATCAACTCCTCCACTCCGGTCATCAACGCCGGCGACGGTTCGCACGCACACCCCACGCAGACCCTGACCGACCTGCTGACCATCCGCCGCGAAATCGGCCGTTTCGACAACCTCACCATCGGCTTCTGCGGCGACCTCCGCTTCGGCCGCACCGTCCACTCTCTTATAAAGGCTCTGTCCCGCTACAAGGGAATCAAGGTAGTGCTCATCGCGCCCGACCAGCTCCGCCTCCCCGCATACATGAAGGAGGAAGTGTGCGACAAGTACGGCATCCCCTACGTCGAGGTCAACTCGATGGAGGAGGTAATGCCCGAGCTTGACGTGCTGTACATGACCCGCGTGCAGAAGGAGCGTTTCCTTGATCAGGACGAATACGACCGTGTCAAGGACTGCTTCATCCTCACGCCCGACAAGCTCCGCGACGCCAAGCCCGAGATGCGCATCCTTCATCCGCTGCCCCGCGTCAACGAGATTGCGGTAGAAGTCGACGCCGACCCGCGCGCCGCATACTTCCGTCAGGTCCGGAACGGCAAATACGTCCGCATGGCCCTCATCCTCAAGCTCCTTGAGTGGGCACAGCAGGAAGACGCCGCGAATGCCCATAAGCTCGTACCCGACGACGTGGTCCGCAACCGGCACGTCTGCTCCAACCCCAAGTGCATCAGCAACGTGGAGAACGTAGACGCCTGCTTCCGTCCCGACCTCGCCAACCCCGGCAGCTACCGCTGCCTCTACTGCGAGTCCAAACCGAAGTAACCCGCCCAATCCCAGGCTGCCTGCCCAATCCCAAGCAGCCTGCCCAATCCCAGGCTGCCTGCCCAATCCCAGGCTGCCTGCCGAGTCGCGGAGCCGTTCTGTTCTGCACCGGAGGGGCAGCTTCGACTCCCCCATTCCGGGTGCGCCCCTTTCCGTGGCGCACCCGCCTCTTTTTTCATCGTCTCCCTCACCCTTCCGGACACTTAAAAAACATTAATTTCAGTTTTTACGCAATTATATCCCTAAATTTTGCTAAATTTGCAGATTGTAACAACATTTCAAACAAGAAGCACTGCAGAATGCGTTTCTTTTCAATCATACGAGGCTTGCTCATAGCCGCAATATTGCCCCTTGTCGCAGCTTGCAACGAGGACAGTTCCACTACTTCCGTATATGTCGACTACGGCACTCTCGCCGTAACAAAATTCTCAGTACGCTATCCTTCGGAGAAATCCAGAACGGCCTCGGACACTGCATATTTCTCAATCGACCTCAACAACGGCGTAATCTTCAACGCCGACTCAATTCGCCCCGGCGTGGATGTCTCCAAGCTCGTCACCTCCATCAGCTATAACGCGGCGGTGGACTCGGTGCTGGTCATCATGGACGGCGGCACGACACGCACCGGCCGCGTGGACTACAAGAAGAATCCCGGCGACTCCATCGACTACACCGGCCGCGTCAGCCTGCTGCTCAAATACGGCGACATGCAGAAGGAATACCGCGTACGTCTGAATGTCCATAAGGAATACGCCGACTCCCTGCGCTGGGACGAGGCCAACGTGCGCCCGCTCCCATCGCTGCGCCCCGATCCGACAGCTCAGAAAACCATCCTGCTCGACAACGGCGTGGCCGTGTCGCTGATACGCGAGGCCGACGGCGCATATACCTTCGCACACTCCGACGACGCGTTCCAAGAGAATGTGGAGTCCGCGGCAGCCCACCTGCCTTTCACGCCACGTATCGAATCCCTGTCGGTGGCCGGCGGCAAGATCTATCTCCTCTCCGACTCCGGCGAGCTGTGGCAAAGCTCTGACCAGGCGGCGTCCTGGACCTCCACCGGCCAGACCTGGGAGAACGTAATCGGCCCCTATCTGGAAACCATCGTCGGCATCCGCATGGACGGCGACAAACGCCTTTTCGCCCAGTATCCCGTGCTGAACCTGAACGAGAAGGAACTTCCCGCCGACTTCCCCGTGGACGGATTCTCCAACTTCGTGACCCTGCAGAACAAATGGACCCTGTCGCCCGTGGCGTTCTTCATGGGCGGCGTCAAGACCGACGGCAAGCTCAGCCCCGCCACATGGGCGTTCGACGGCGCCGAATGGATATGCCTCAACGACGGCGACATAGACGCAATGGAACAGGCGTCCATCATCCCGTACTATTATTACCGCCGCAACATCCATAACACCGGCGACGAGGAATTCCGCGTATGGATGCTGATAGGCGGCCGCAAAGCCGACAATTCCATCAACCGGAACGTCTACATCTCGTACGACAACGGCGTGAGCTGGCGGCTGGGCAAGACCTCGCTCCAGCTGCCCGAATGCATCCCCGCAATGTGGGGCTGCGACAACATCGTGGTGTCCACCAAGCTCGACGCTGACCTGTCCGACAACTGGTCAACAGAATTCAAAAGCAGCACTAAGCAGCGCATCCCCTGGCAGGTGGAGGGTGGCATAATCTCATGGAATTGCCCGTACATCTACCTGATCGGCGGCTACGGTCCGGACGGCAAACTGTATAACACCATCTGGCGCGGTGTGCTGAACCGCCTCACGTTCACCCCCATAATCTGATAGATGCGGAAGGTCATAGCCATAATACTCTTGCTGTCGGCTGCGTCGGGCTCGTTTGCCCTGCGCGCACAGGAAGACTACCGCTTCGATATCGGCGGCGGTATCGGCATGACCGGTTATCTCGGCGACGCCAACAACGCCAACCTGTGGCGCAACCCCTCGTGGAACGCCGAGGTACTGTTCCGTTACATCTGGAATCCCCGCTTCAATTTCAAGACCAACTTCTATGCAGGCGGTCTGCGCGGCAATTCCGCGCAGATGGACGACGTGTTCCCCGCGCACGAGAACTACAAGTTCTCAACCACATTCTATGAAATAGGCGAGAGCGTGGAGTTCCATTTCTTCAACTACGGCATGGGCGAGACCTACCGCAAGCTGAAGCGCTGGACTCCGTATATCACCGCCGGCGTCAGCCTCACGGCCTTCACCGCCGATGGCAAATCGAGCGCGGCGTTCACCATCCCGCTCGGTGTCGGCTTCAAGTACAAGCCTTCGCGCCGATGGAACCTCGGTCTCGAGTTCCTGATGAAGAAAACCTTCACCGACAAACTCGACGGCCCGCTGCTCGACGACCCCCAGGGCATCAAATCGGCGTTCATGAAGAACACCGACTGGTACTCCACCCTGACCTTTACCGTAAGCTACGAATTCAGCAAACGCTGCGCGGCCTGCAATTACCACACTCCAAGAAAAATGTACAAATAACACACGCAGATGACACCCAAACGAACCATCCCGGGCATCGCGCCCGACAAACTGCCGCAGCACGTAGCCATCATCATGGACGGCAACGGCCGCTGGGCCCGGCAGCGCCTGCAGACCCGCACCACGGGCCACTCCGAGGGCGTCAACTCCGTGAACCGCATCACGCGATACGCCTCCGACCTCGGCATCAAGCACCTGACCCTCTATGCCTTCAGCACCGAGAACTGGAACCGCCCCGCCGAGGAGGTGGAAGTGCTGATGCACCTCATCGGCGAGACCATCCTGCGCGAAGCCCCCGAGCTGCGCGACAACAACGTGCACATCAACCTGCTGGGCGACATAGACCGCCTCCCGGAGCCGGTGAGGCTCAACCTGTTCGAGGGCCGCGACCTCACCGCACAGTGCGACGGCCTGAACCTGAACCTCTGCCTCAGTTATTCCTCACGCTGGGAGATAACCCGGGCCGTCAGGGAGATTGCGGCACTCGCCGCCCAAGGCAGCCTCGATCCCGAATCCATCGCCGACGCCGACATCGCCGACCGCCTCTCAACGGCCGGAATGCCCGACCCCGACCTGCTGATACGCACGGGCGGCGAACAGCGTATCTCCAATTTCCTCCTCTGGCAGATTGCCTACTCCGAACTCTACTTCACCCCTGTTCTATGGCCCGACTTCAGCGAAGCCGACTTTGAACAGGCCCTGATACATTACACCAGCCGCGAACGCCGTTTCGGCAAAACTTCCGACCAAGTTCAACGATCAGCTTCCCAAGAATGATGAATATACGCCATATTGCCCGTTTTTTCTCGTTACTCCTCATGATCACAGTCGCCGCCGTGCCTTACGGCAGCGCACAGGAACTGCTCGAGCTGCCCATACAGCCCGAGGCGCCCGTCGACACCATATATAATCCGGAAATAATCTATTCCCCGCTTCCCAAGACATACGAGATAGCGGGAATCCGCACCTCCGGACTCAAGAGTGCCGACGACTATGTGGTGATCGGATACTCCGGACTCTCCATAGGCGACAGGATCGAGATTCCGGGCCAGGAGATCACCGACGCCGTACGCCGCTTCTGGCGTCAGGGCCTTTACTCCAAGGTGCGCATCAACGTCGACAAGATTGCCGGCGACAAGGTGTGGCTCGACATCGAGCTGCAGCAGCAGCCACGCCTGTCCGAAATCAAGTTCGAGGGCACCAAGGGCAGCGAGAAGAAGGACATTCTGGAACGCCTCTCCATGGTCGAGGGCCAGCAGCTTACGCCCAACATCATCAACCGCGCCAAGCAGATCGTAGAGAACTACTACGAGAAGAAAGGCTTCAAGAACGTGACGGTCAATGTCCGCCAGACCAACGACCTGTCGAAGGAGAACCACTCCATCCTCACGTTCGAAATCCAGAAGAACGCCAAGGTCAAGGTGCACAAGATCTATATCGACGGCAACGAGGTGTTGTCCGACCGCAAGATCAAGCGCGCCATGAAGAAGACCACCGAGAAGAACGACCTCCTCAAGCTGTTCAGCCAGAAGAAGTTCGTCGAATCGGACTATGAGGACGACAAGCAACGCATCATCGACAAATACAACGAGCTGGGATACCGCGACGCAAAGATAGTGCACGACTCGGTGGCCAGGTTCGACGACAAGACGGTCGATGTATTCCTCAATGTGGACGAAGGCAAGAAATATTACATCTCCTCCATCGACTGGGTGGGCAACACGGTGTATCCCACCGAGACGCTGAACGCCGTGCTGGGCATGTACCCCGGCGACGTCTACAACCAGAAGATGCTGAACAAGCGCACCAACGAGGACGAGGACGCCGTGTCGTCGCTCTATACCGACAACGGATACCTGTTCTTCAACCTGATACCCATCGAGGAGCAGATACACGGCGACTCCATCGCGCTGCAGATGCGCGTCATCGAGGGTCCGCAGGCCCGCATCAACCGCGTGGTGATCAACGGTAACGACCAGCTGTACGAGAAGGTGATCCGCCGCGAGCTGCGCGTGCGCCCGGGCGAGCTGTTCAGCAAGTCCGACCTGATGCGTTCAGCCCGCGAAATCGCCGCCGGCGGTCACTTCAACCCCGAAAACATGGACATCCGTCCCGAGCCTAACGAAAGCGACGGCACCGTAGACATCGTGTTCAACCTCGAGTCAAAGGCCAACGACAAGGTGCAGCTCTCGTTCGGATGGGGCCAGACAGGTATCACAGGACAGCTCGCCCTGTCCTTCTCCAACTTCTCGATGAAGAACCTGTTCAACCCGTCGGCCTACAAGGGCATCATCCCCCGCGGCGACGGCCAGACATTCTCCATATCCGCTCAGACCAACGCCAAGTACTACCAGAGCTACGGCATATCCTTCTTCGATCCCTGGATCGGAGGAAGCCGCCCCAACTCCCTCTCCATCTCGGCCGACTATTCCCGCTCCACCGGTATCAACAGCGACTTCTATTCCAAGCGCTGGGCCAACGCATACCAGAACGCATACTATTACGGCGGCTACGGATATAACTACAACAACAACTACGATTACTACCAGGACGCCTACGACCCCAACAAGGTGCTGCAGACAGCCGGCGTAAGCGTAGGATTCGGTACGCGCCTCTCCTGGCCCGACGACTACTTCCAGTTCCAGGCCATGCTCTCCTACCGCTGGTATTACCTCAAGGACTGGTACTACATCAGCCCCTCGTTCCAGAACGGTACCTCCAACGCCATTACACTGGGTCTGAACCTGAGCCGCACCAGTATCGACAACCCCATCTATACACGCCGCGGTTCGTCGTTCAACCTGAATTTCTCCTGCACTCCGCCGGCCAACCTGTTCGGCCGCAAGAACTGGGCCAAGCTCTCCGAAATGGCCAACGACGAGAATCTGAGCGCCGACGTACGTAAGGATGCATCCTCGCAGATGTACCGCTGGCTCGACTACTGGAAGCTCACGTTCAAGTCCAAGACATTCACCCCGCTCACCGACCCCGACGGCAAATGGACACTCGTGTTCATGACCCGCGCCGACTTCGGTATCATCGGCTCGTGGACCAAGCACCTCAAGACGCCGTTCGAGACCTACTACTTCGGCGGTGACGGTATGTCGGGCGGCTACACATACGCCACCGAGACCATCGCCATGCGTGGTTACGAGAACGGTCAGTTCACTCCGTACCGCAGCGAGGGTTACGCCTACGCCAAGTACACCTTCGAGCTCCACTTCCCGTTCCTGCTCCAGCCCTCCACCACCATCTACGCCATCGCCTTCGCCGAGGCCGGTAACTGCTGGACCACAGCCAAGGCATTCAACCCCTTCGACCTGAAGCGCTCGGCCGGTGTCGGCGCCCGCGTATACCTCTCCGTGCTCGGATTCCTCGGAATCGACTGGGCCTACGGTTTCGACAAGGTGTGGGGCACACGCGGCGGCAGCCAGATCCACTTCGTGCTCGGCCAGGAATTCTAATCTCCTTGCCGACACCGCAGGCATGATACCGGCAGGCATGACACAGCCGGGTATCACACCCGGAAGCCTTAACTTTCTTTAACTAAATATTGTTAAACTATTGACGCCCCACGGCGTCAATAGTACAAAACTCAGATAACACAGACGATTATGAAGAAATTAGCAATAGTCCTCGGAATCGTGGCAGCAACCTGCCTCGGCAGTTTCGCCCAGAAGTTCGCCCTGGTCGACATGCAATATATACTCCGCAACGTTCCCGCCTACGAAATGGCCAACGAACAGCTCAACCAGGTGTCGCAGCGCTGGGAGAAGGAAGTGAACGCCGTGGCCAAGGAAGCCGAGACCATGTACAATAATTATGAGGCCGACATGGTGTTCCTCACCGACGAGCAGAAGAAAAAACGCGAGGAGGAGATCGTAGCAAAGGAGAACGAGGCAAAGGATCTCCGCTACAAATACTTCGGACCCGAAGGCGAGCTCTACAAGAAGCGCCAGTCGCTTATGAAGCCCATCCAGGAGGACGTGTACAACGCCGTCAAGGCCGTGGCCGAGGAAAAAGGATACCAGACCATCTTTGACCGCGCAAGCTCCCAGAGCATCGTATTCGCATCGCCACGCATCGACGTCAGCAATGACGTGCTCGCAAAACTTGGCTATTCCAAATAATTTGCGTATCTTTGCGGTCGCGCTCTGTATATGAGCTGAAATTGAAACTAAAATAAATTAAATCATAATGTTCAAGAAAATCATTCTGACGCTGGCCATTGCACTGGCCATCCCGTTTGTAGGAGCCAAGGCCCAGACCATCAAGATCGGACTTGTTGACGTGGCCTCGATTGTACAGGTTATGCCCGAGCGTTCTCAGGCCGAGACCAAACTTGCAGACGCTTCCAAGAAATACGAGACCGAGTATCAGAAACTCGGCGAGGAGATGAAACGCCTCTACGACGAATACCAGGCCATGAAACCCGACGAGCTTCAGGCCATCAAGGACCGCAAGACCCGCGAGCTCAACGACTATCAGCAGAAGATGGCCGCCTTCGAGCAGAGCGCACAGCAGGACCTCGCCAAGATGCAGCAGGAGCTGATGAGCCCCATCGTGCAGAAGATCCGCACCGCCATCGAGGCAGTCGGCAAGGAAGGCAACTACTCCCTGATTCAGGACCTCGCGCCCCAGATGACCTACTACCACGCAGCCCCCGTCGAGGACATCACCGCTGCCGTGAAGGCCAAGCTCGGCCTGAAGTAACATCAGCCTCAACTTTCAGACAATAAAAATGCGGGACCAGTCCCGCATTTTTATTATCCGCCCCACCCCTTGTCGCTCCCCTCCTCGCGGAGCCACTCCCAGCCCCTCCTCGCGGAGCCACTCCCAGCCCCTCCTCGCGGAGCCGTTTCCGTCAGGAGCTATGCTCCGCCCCTCTCCCTCGCGGAGCCGTTCCCGTCAGGAGCTATGCTCCGCCCCTCTCCCTCGCGGAGCCGTTTCCGTCAGGAGCTATGCTCCGCCCTCTCCCTCGCGGAGCCGTTTCCGTCAGGAGCTATGCTCCGCCCCTCTCCCTCGCGGAGCCGTTCCGTTTTGGAGCGCAGCTCCAACCTCCACTCCCCTTATTCTTAACCCCCACCCTTATGATCGGCGTTTTTGATTCCGGCTACGGCGGCCTCACCATCCTCAAGCAGATCCGCAACACACTGCCGGATTACGACTACATCTACCTCGGCGACAACGCGCGCGCCCCTTACGGCACGCGCAGCTTCGACATCGTCTACGACTTCACCCGCCAGGCCGTGGAGTTCCTGTTCGCCCAAGGCTGCCCCCTCGTCATCCTGGCCTGCAACACAGCCTCGGCCAAAGCCCTGCGCACCATCCAGCAGACAGTCCTCCCCGAACGCTGGCCCGACCGCCGCGTGCTCGGCGTGATCCGCCCCACCGTCGAGGATGTCGGCGCCATGACCCACACCCGCCATGTCGGCCTGCTCGCCACCCCCGGCACCGTCAATTCCCACTCCTACACCCTCGAGATAAACAAGATTCACCCCGACATCACCCTCACCGAGCGCGCCTGCCCCATGTGGGTACCCATCGTCGAGGCCGGCGAGGCCCAGTCGGACGGAGCCGACTATTTCGTCAGGAAATACATAGACGATATCATGGAGGCCGACCCCCTGATCGACACCCTGCTGTTGGGGTGCACCCACTATCCCATCCTGCTCCCCAAGATACGCAAATACGCCCCCGAACACGTGCGCATCGTGCCGCAGGGCCAGATAGTGGCCGACAGCCTCAAGGACTACCTGCGCCGCCACCCCGAGATAGAATGCCGCTGCTCCAAGTCCGGCACCACCCAGCGCTCGAAATCCGGCACCACCCAGCGCTCGAAGTCCGGCACCACCAGCTTCCTCACCACCGAAGCCACCGACAAGTTCGACCCCCTCGCCTCCCTTTTCATCGGCGCGTCCGTCCACTCCACCAAAATCACCCTTTAGCCTCCCTCGCGGAGCCGTTCCGTTTTGGAGCGCAGCTCCAACTTAACCCTTAATCCCTCTGATTTATGGATTCAATCTCAGCACTTCGCGACCGGATAAAGCTGATGGACGCCGACCGCGCCATCGCCGTCATTTCCGACTTCATCGCCGCCAATCCCGGCAGCGCCGACGCCTACGTGACGCGCGGCCTCAAATATTTCGGCCGTGGCGACCGCGCCCTGGCCATCAACGACTTCCTCAAGGCCCTCGAGATCCAGCCCGACTCCGTCGCCGCCAAGACCGCCCTCGACTCCGCCAATTCCATCCTCGACTTCTACAACAAGGACCTGTTCAATCCCTAAGCCGGCGCCCTCACCCCTCCCTGCGTCTCCTTTTGTCCACGCCTTGAGCTTCAGCGAAAGCCACATCAGTGCGTCTCCCACGGCATTAGAATGCGCGGCGCGGCATAAGCCGCCGGTGCCTGTCCCTGTCCCTGCGCCGGCGCGAACCTCGATTCCGAATCGTACAGCTTCAGCGGCCTCTCTATGGCCCAGCCCTCCGTGGCGTTGCGCACACACATCTTGCACAGCCCGCGGATATGGCGCGTGCGCCGGCGTATCTCCCCTATCACCTCCGTCATGTCCGACAGCGTCCGGCTGCAGAAGCTGATGCCCGACCCGTAGCCATACGGAAACTCCAGACGCACGAATATCTTGTCGCCGTATTTCATCGGCCGGCCCGTGCCCGACGACACCACCACGCGGCGCACCCGCTCGCTGGTGCCCACACGCATTCCCGTCCGGTTTTCCGTCACTCTGTAGCGGCCCTCGGCCATAGCGCGCTCCATCCCGTAGGCGTTGCAGTATCCTGTCATTGTTTCCATATCGCTTCCTTATCTATTAATTTGATGCAAAGTTACCGGCAGTCACTGCCTATAATTTGCACTTATATGTTAATTTACATTAACACCAGAGCGCCAATCCCGACGTATGCCGGAGTCCCTCAAAAAATACGCGATTTTTCTAAAAATTATATTTCGCTATATCTCAGCCGTTTGACCGTTTCCTTGAAAATTTTTGATTATTTTTTTGATGAAATATTTGGTGGTTCCGATTTTTTGATATAACTTTGCACTCGCAAACGGGAAACAAACCCCGCGAGCCTCTGAAAAGAGTAAATGGTGCGTTAGTTCAGCTTGGTTAGAATACATGCCTGTCACGCATGGGGTCACGGGTTCAAGTCCCGTACGCACCGCCGAGGAGAGAGGAAGAGCAACAGCGTCAGTCTTGTACTGCCTGTTGCTCTTTTTTCATTATTATTTCCATATTCCACTCAGCCATGATAGTCATTATAAACGGCCCGAACCTCAATCTGTTAGGCAAACGCAGCCCCCACATATACGGCACCCGGACGCTGCCCGACATTATCAAAGACGTGCGCGAGTCATTCCCCGAGGTCTCGATAATGGACTTCCAGTCCAACTCGGAAGGCGCCATAATCGACCTGATCCATCAGTTCGGTTATGACCGGAACTGTGACGGCATCGTGATCAACCCCGGCGCCTACGCCCACTATTCGCTGGCCATAGCCGACGCCATCGAGTCCGTATCCGTGCCCGTGGTGGAAGTGCACATCTCCAACATCCACGCCCGCGAGGAATTCCGCCACAATTCCGTCACCGCCCGCGCAGCCACGGCCGTAATCGCCGGCTGCGGCACGTTCGGATACAAACTGGCCGTGGAACATCTGCTGAATCTCGACGAGGACATCCCCTTCTGACCGACATGAATCTGGACCTTGACTCATACCTGGAGCAGCACTCCTCGACCGAACCGGAATGGCTGCGGGCACTGAACCGGCGCACCAACCTGCGTCTGCTCAACGGCCGCATGTGCTCCGGCCCGCTGCAGGGACGCCTGCTCAAGATGCTGGTGGAAATGATCCGTCCCATGTCGGCGCTGGAACTCGGCACCTTTTCCGGTTATTCCGCCCTGTGCATCGCCGAGGGGATGCCGGACGGCTCCACGCTGCACACCATCGAGGCCGACGACGAACTGGAAGACTTCATCCGCCAAAGCCTCACCGACGCCCCACAGGAGATGGCCGGCAAAATCACCCTCCACATCGGCGACGCCCTGGAGGTGATGCGCCGATTCGCGCCCGGACAGTTCGACCTGGCCTTCATGGACGCCGACAAGAGGCAATACCTCGAATATTACGACGTCCTGTTGCCGCTGATACGGCCCGGAGGCTACATCATAGCCGACAACACACTGTGGGACGGTCACGTCATCGACCCGGCATACGACCGCGACGCCCAGACATGCGGAATCCGCCGTTTCAACGACTTCGTGGCCCGCGACCCGCGCGTGGAGTGCGTCATCATTCCCCTGCGCGACGGTCTTTCGGTCATCCGCAAACTATAATGCCTTTTGACACGTTCTAAAATATGAGTCCCGGTGACTCGTAAAACCCATTATTCAGACACCATGGAAGGAAAAAGACAAGCCAAGATAGCCCGTATGCTCCAGAAGGAGCTGGGCGAGATATTCCGTCAACAGACAGCCAAGATGGGCAACACCCTGGTATCGGTCAGCACCGTGCGCGTGTCGCCCGACCTGAGCATCGCCAAAGTCTACCTCAGCATCTTCCCGCCCGAAAAGAGCAAGGAAATTCTGGAGAACATCAAGCGTCAGACCAAGACCGTGCGTTACGACCTGGCGCAGCAGATCAAGGAGACGCTGCGCAAGTGCCCCGACCTGCAGTTCTTCCTCGACGATTCTCTGGACTATGCCGAGAACATCGACCGCCTGCTTGACCTGAAATGAAAATGAACTTACCGGCCCTGCTGGCCGGCCGCTATCTGAGGTCGCGCAAATCGCATTCAGCGGTTGGCGCGATTGCTGCTGTGTCCGTAGCCGGAATGGCCGTGGCCACGGCGGCCATCGTGTGCGTGCTGTCGGTGTTCAACGGCTTCCATCAGTCCATAGGCGAGCGTCTCGACACGCTGGCTCCCGATGTGCTGGTCGAGCCGGCGCAAGGCAAGGTATTCGCCGACGCCGAGGCCGTGGCCTCAAAAGCCTCCCGTATCAAGGGAGTGGCCGTAGCCACCCCTACGCTGGCCGACAACGCCCTTGTGCTGCTGCAGGGCCGCGAGATGCCCGTATACCTCATGGGCATAAATCCCGCCGACTACGCCCGCACCACAAGCATCACAGAGCTGATAGACCCCAAGGAGGGGAAATACCTCAAGGCCGGTCTGGACCGCGGCCTGCCCGAATCCGTCATCAGCATCGGCGTGGCGCGTCAGATCGGTGCCCTGCCCGAAGACAATCTCCTTATATTCGCCCCCAAGCGCAAGGGGAAGGTAAACATGGCCAATCCGCTGACCAGCTTCATCACCGACTCGCTCTATGTGTCCGGCATGTTCCGCGCCATGCAGAACGATTATGACGAGAACCGCATCATGGTCGACCTGCCCACGGCACGGCGCCTGTTCCAATACGACACCGAGGCCTCGTCGCTGCACGTGGCCGTGACGCCCGGCGCCGACCCTGCCGACGTGGCGCAACGGCTCGCCACGGAGCTTGGACCGAAGTTTACGGTCAAGGACCGCCTGCGCCAGCAGGAAATGGACTTCCGCATGATCGAGATCGAGAAGTGGGTGTCATTCCTGCTGCTCGGCCTGATATTGCTCATAGCCAGCTTCAACATCATCTCCACCCTGTCGATGCTGGTGCTGGAGAAGGAAGACTCGCTGGCCACGCTGTCGGCCATGGGAATGTCGCGCCGCCGCATCGGAAGCGTGTTCGCATGGGAAAGCTTCATGGTCTCGGCCACGGGCGGACTTGCCGGCATCGCGCTCGGCCTGGTTCTGTGCCTGTTGCAGCAGCACTTCGGCCTCATCAAGATCGGCGACGGCACGTCAACCATAATGTCGGCGTATCCCGTGCTGGTAAAGCCTCTCGACCTGCTCGCCACCCTCGTGCCCGTCATGCTGATCGGCGCCCTGACCGCCGGCATCACCGCCAGATTCGCGAAATCGCGCATCGCCTGATGGCGTTTTGATCACATTCCACTTATTTCCCACCCTATTTTCTTAATTTTTGTTGGCAATTTGAAAAAATAATTGTAATTTTGTCACGAAATATGCCAATATGCAACATTTTTGCTCGCAATGTTGACATTTCCCATATAACATTTAAATTAGGTTAATACATAGATTAAGACTCAAATTAAGACTCAGGGTTTCACATGGAAAGATTAGACAAGCTTGACAAAAAGATACTGAACATCGTGATGAGCAACGCCCGCATGGCCTCCAAGGACATTGCCGAGCAGTGCGGAGTGTCGCGCGCCGCCATCCACCAGCGTATGCAGCGCCTCATGGACAAGAATGTGATTGTGGGTTCCGGCTATATCGTCAATCCCCACAAGTTGGGCTACAACACCTGCACCTACGTGGGCGTAAAGCTGGAGAAAGGCTCACTTTACCGCGAGGCCGCACACCAGCTCGAGGAGATTCCCGAGGTGGTGGAATGCCACTTCACCACCGGCCCATACTCAATGCTGATCAAGGTGTATGCCTACGACAACCAGCACCTGATGCAGCTGCTAAACGACCAGATTCAACACATCCCCGGCGTCACCGAGACCGAAACGCTCATCAGCCTGGAACAAAGCCTTAACCGTCAGATCCGTATCGACGTAGACGAAGAATGAAAAAGAAATACCTATACCCCCTTCTCTCCGTACTTGTACTCCTCGTGGTGTCGCTGCTGTTCTTCAGCCCCGATGCGTTCGAGGGCAAGGTACTGCAGCAGCACGACGTGATGCAGGGCATCGCCAACGGCCAGGAAGGCCAGGCCTACGCGGCCGAGACCGGAAACGAGACCCGCTGGACCAATTCGCTGTTCGGCGGTATGCCCAACTTCCAGATAGCGCCCTCATATCCCGCCAGCCGGACTATTGAATTCATAGGAAAAGCCTATATGCTGTGGCTTCCCGTACCGGCCAACCTGCTGTTCGGCATGATGTTAGGTTTCTTCATCATGCTGCTGTGCTTCAAGGTGCGCTGGAGCAACGCGCTGTTCGGCGCCATCGCATGGGGGTTCTCAACGTATTTCATCATCCTCATAGGCGCAGGCCATATATGGAAATACCTGACGTTGGCCTACATACCGCCGTGCATCGGCGGCATCGCACTGTGCTACAGGGGCAAATACCTGCCGGGCACCGCGCTGGCCGCCCTGTTCGGGGCGTTGCAGCTGCAGAGCAACCACCCGCAGATGTCCTATTACTTCATGTTCGTCATCGTGGCCATGATGATAGCATGGCTCTGCACGGCCATCAAGCAGAAGACGGTCAAATCCTGGCTTATCGCCACCGCCTGCGTTGTAGGCGCAGGCTCGCTGGCATTGGCGGCCAATTCGGCAAACCTGTACAATACCTACGAATATTCCAAGCAGACGGTGCGCGGCCGCGCCACCGAGCTGACACAGCCCGGCCAGCCGCAGGCCTCGTCAGGCATGGACCGCGACGCAATCACGGCATGGAGCTACGGCATCGACGAGACATGGTCGCTCCTTATCCCCAACGTCAAGGGTGGAGCCACCATCCAGCCCGTGGCCGGCGAGACACAGCTTAAGTCACTGGCACAGACCAAAAAGGCCAACGAGCTTAACATCTCGCCCGAGGAATTCCAGTTCCTCGACCAGTTCCCGCAGTATTTCGGCGACCAGCCCATGACCAACGGCCCCGTGTATGTGGGAGCATTCGTACTGCTGCTGGCCATCATCGCGCTGTTCATGGTGGAAGGCCCGATGAAGTGGGCCCTGTTCGCAGTCTCCATCTTCGCCATCCTCCTCTCATGGGGACATAACTTCCCGGCATTCACCAATTTCATGATCGACAGCTTCCCCGGCTACAACAAGTTCCGGGCCGTGTCCAGCATCCTTGTAATCGTGGAATTCACCGTGCCGTTCTTAGCGGTGCTGTGCGTCAAGAAGATGATAGACGACCCGAAGGCGTTCCGCGACAATCCCTGGGTAAGCTATTCAGTCCTGGGACTCGGCGCCTTAGTGTGCCTCATAGGCGCTATTTCCCCCTCGATATTCGGCGAGCCGTTCAGTCAGACCGAGATAGCACAGCTGCAGGAAGCCGGCGCGTTCGCCAATCCCGCCTACTATAATGTGATAGACGCCATACGTCAGACGCGCCTGTCATTGGTGCAGGGCGACTGCTTGCGCTCGCTCATCTTCATCGTCACAGGCAGCGCCATCATGTTCCTTTACCTCAAAGGCAAGGTGCTGAACGGCACCACATTGGCCTGTTCCATCGCGGCGCTCACGCTGATCGATCTGTTCTCGGTCAACCTGCGCTATGTCAACTCCGACAACTTCACCGACCCGCAGGACAACACCGCCGTATTCCGGATGACCGACGCCGACCGTCAGATTCTGAAGGACACCACCAACTACCGCGTGCTCGACGTGGCCGGCTTCAGCTCGGCGCGCTCCAGCTATTTCCACAAGACCATCGGCGGCTACCACGCCGCGAAGCTGACCCGTTACAACGACCTGATTGACCGTCAGATAACCAAGAACAATTCCGAAGTACTCAACATGCTCAACGCCAAGTACATCATGTCGGGCAACGAGTATCAGCTCAATCCCGAGGCCAACGGCAACGCCTGGTTCGTGGAGAACGTGACGTATGTGGACACTCCCGATCAGGAAATGTCGGCGCTCGACTCGCTGCCCACCAAGGTCGCAGCAGTGGCCGACAAGAAGTTCGAGAAAACACTGGGCAAAGCACTGGCCGTCAATCCCGGCGATACCATCTACGAGACCTCGTACGCTCCCGACCGCCTGACCTACAAGGCCACGACCGGCACAGGCGGCGTGGCCGTGTTCAGCGAGATTTACTTCCCGTGGGGCTGGGAGGCCACCATCGACGGCAAACCCGCCGAGATTGGCCGCGTGGACTACGTGCTTCGCGCGCTGCGCATCCCCGCCGGCCAGCACGATATCGTGTTCAAGTTCGACCCCAAGTCTCTGAAGGTGACCAACACGCTGGCCGTCACGAGCGTAGTGCTGATATACGTACTCTGCCTCCTGGCGCTCGGAGCCCGGGCATGGTATATGACTCATAAACGCAAACAGACTAAAGACGCCGAGGATGTCACAAAATAAGGGAGCATCCACCGGATTCCAGCGATGGCGCCATACTCACGGGTATGGCGTGCATTCTCCCTTTGGCTATCAGCTTGTGACGCGGGCCATACGCCCCGGCCAGGTGGCATATTACGGTTATGCCGATATCGACAACGCCCTGTCGGGTCCGCATATCGGCCGGCTGCGGCGCGAGGCGCGGATGCTGCTGCGTCTCGCCGCCATGCTCGATCCGGAGTCCATATTCCTGCAGAACGGCGCCCACCCCGCCTATCACGCTGCTGTCCGGGCGCTCGGCACGCGCACCAGAATAGTCCGCACACCCAAACGGGCCATTGACTGCGACCTGATATGCTCGCTCGGCGACTTCATCCCTCTTGACACGCTGAAACAGGCTCTGGCCTTGTCCGGTCACGGCGTAGCCCTGCGCGACGCCCCCGAAGGATGGGCCGACCGGCTGTTCGAAGCCCTGCCGCAAGGCGTCATGTTCACCGGCCCCCGCAACGTCCTGGTCATAAACCGCGACGGGATGCAGAAGATAAACTACCCCGTCTCAATCGGTTAGTTTTCAATCAGCCGCACCATCCTCTAATCCTTAACCATAAACCTTAAAACCACATCATGATCGATCCGAAACAGGCATATCTCCGTTCGCTCGTTTTGGAGCGCGGTCTGTCGGCCAACACCGCCGCAGCCTACGGCATCGACATCGACCATCTCCTCTCATTCGCCCGGGCGCAGGGACTTGAACTCGGCGACATCACTCAGCAGCATCTGCATCAGCTTATTGCCGGATTAGTCGATATGGGCCTGGCTCCATCCTCGCTGTCCCGCTTCATTTCAGGCATCCGCGGATTCTTCAGGTATTGCCGCATACGTGGCATCATCCAGGCCGACCCCTCCGAAGTGCTGGAGATGCCAAAACTCGGCCGCAAGCTTCCCGACGTGCTCAGCCTCGACGAGATAGACGCCATGATAGCAGCCGTCGACACGTCCAAGGAAGAGGCCCTGCGCAACCGCACCATCATCGAGGTGCTGTACGGCAGCGGCCTGCGCGTATCCGAGCTGACCGGGCTGCGACTGTCGCGCCTTTCGCTTCCCGACCAATGCGTCATTGTCGAGGGCAAAGGAAGCAAGCAACGCCTTGTGCCACTCTCGCCCGTGTCTGTCTCGCTGATAGAAAGCTACCTGGAGCAGCGCATACACGGCCCGATCAAGCCTGACGCCTCCGACATCCTCTTTCTGAACCGCAGGGGCGGCGCCATGTCCCGGGTCATGGTGTTCTACATCATCCGCGACCTGGCCAAAGACGCCGGCATCACGCACCACGTCTCGCCGCACACGTTGCGCCACAGTTTCGCCACCCACCTGCTGGAAGGAGGCGCCAACCTCCGCGCCATCCAGGAACTGCTCGGCCACGAATCCATCGCCACCACCGAAATCTACCTCCACCTCGACCGCTCCCTTCTCCGCCGCGAGCTCCTCGCCCACCACCCCCATTTCCGCCCCGCCCCCTCATCTCCCTCCCCCGCTCCCTCATCTCCCTCCCCCGCTCCCGCCCCCTCTCCGGACCCCTCTCCCTCCCCCTCCCTCGCGGAGCCGTTCCGTTTTGGAGCTCCGCTCCAACTTCCCTCATCTTAAACCCCGATTCCCATGGACCCATTCATCCTATTCAGCCGCATCAACACCATGCTGCGCGACCAATACCCCGATCTCGACGAGCTCTGCGCCGCCGAGGGCTTCGACAAAGCGGAGCTGACCCGCACCCTCGCCGACGCAGGCTTCGAATATATGCCCGAAATCAACCAGTTCCGATAGCTTATTATTGGACCTTTCGGCACTTTTGGCCCCGATTGGTCCAACTTTATGCACATATCCCAATGTTTGTAAACAATATTTAACCTTTAGCGTTGTTTAAGTATCAGACACGAGATTATAAACCAGAGTAAATAACCCAAAGTTCCTGTTGCAGGGACATAACAAACACACATACTTTATGAAGAAGATTATTACAACAGTGATGCTGGCCGTGGCCGCCATCTGCAGCACAGCCCAGGCCGGAGACTTCTATCTCGGCGGAGCAGTAGGCTTCATGCATCGCTCGAACCGGAGTGAGACCACCAACGAGTTCACCATCAAGCCTGAACTCGGATACAGCTTTAACGACAAGTGGGGCGTCGGCGGAACATTAGGCTATACCTACCGCAACTATGCCGGTCAGGACATCAACCTCAACATGTTCGTCATCAATCCCTATGCCCGTTTCACATACTTCCGCACCAGCAACGACCTGATCGCCCTGTTCCTGGACGGTTCAGTAGGTTTCGGCATCGGTTCCACCAGCGATGGTGACGACACCTATACCGCCACAACATACGAGATCGGTATCAAGCCCGGTATCGCCATCAACATCACCGACCACTTCTCGATCGTATCGCACCTCGGATTCCTCGGATACCACGGTGCCAACGACAATGCCAAGGCCGGCGGCGAGGCCGAATACGGCGGCTTCAACTTCGACTCCAACCACCTCGACATCGGTCTGTACTACACATTCTGAAATCACACTGAAATCACAGCCGGGTCAACCCCAAAGTCAGGACACGACTTGGCTCAAGATACTGAGGTTAATTCACAACCTGATTGATTCAGAAGGGCGTTTCACTCACCGGAACGCCCTTTTTCATTTCTCTCAGACTGCACCGTTTTCGTCATATATGTGACCGTTTTCGTCAAAGATTGCAGCGGAAAGAGCTCCGGGGGTATAAAAAATGTTATAGCTATTGCATTTTTTGGGAATCGGTATTAAATTTGTATCGAAACTCATAGCGGTGCCCCGTACCGTCTGGATTTTAAGCGTGTTCAGACCCGTCGGCACCCTGATACATATAACCACTGAGAATCTGACAAATGCATCTTGACTTCACACTTACGTTTGGCGTAAGCCTCCTTACAGTCCTTGGCTCCGCCGTTACGGCATCGGCCTCTGACTCCTCTTTCCGCAATTCCATCCGAATCACCGACTGGGAATTCTCCAAAGATTCGACATCCTGGCAGCACGTCACCGTGCCTCACGACTGGGCCATCTACGGGCCCTTCGACCGCAAATACGACCTCCAGAAAGTGGCCGTGGAGCAGAACGGCGAAACCGAGGAGACCTTGAAGACAGGCCGTACAGGCGGTCTCCCTTACGTGGGCAAAGGCTGGTACAGGACCGTGGTGAACATCCCCGACACCGCGGGCAAATCGCTGACCCTGAAGTTTGACGGTGCCATGAGCCACGCCAGGGTCAAGGTCAACGGCCGTCAGGTGGCTTACTGGCCATACGGCTACAACACATTCACCGCCAACATGGACGGCGTTGCCGTGCCCGGCGACAACATCGTGGAAGTCAGCCTCGAGAACATGCCCCGCAGCTCGCGCTGGTATCCCGGCGCAGGCCTGTACCGTAACGTACATCTCATCGAGACCTCGAAAGTGCATGTCCCCGTATGGGGTACCTACCTCACCACTCCCTACGTAAGCAAGGATTACGCCACCGTACGCATCAAATACGACATCGAAGGCGTGACCAAGGGGCAGGAAGTGACACTCTCCACCATCCTGCGCAATCAGGAGGGCAAGGAAGTGGCTTCCGACACCCACGCATACAAGATTTACCCCGGCGCCACCCCGACACAGAACTTCGTGGTGGACCGGCCCTCGCTCTGGAGCCCGGAGAACCCGGCCCTCTACACAGCCGAGACCAAGGTAAGCGTCGACGGCAAGGTGCAGGACACCTACACCACCCGGTTCGGCATCCGCAGCATCGAGGCACGCAACGGCGAGGGATTCTTCCTCAACGGCGAGAAGATTCAGTTCAAGGGCGTGAACAACCATCACGACCTCGGCCCTCTCGGCGCGGCCATCAACAAGTCGGCCCTGCGCCATCAGCTTGAACTCCTTAAGGACATGGGTGCCAATGCGGTGCGCACGTCACACAATATGCCGGCTCCCGAGCTGGTGGAGCTTTGCGAGGAGATGGGCCTGATGCTCATGATCGAACCGTTCGACGACTGGGGCTTCCGTCCCAAGAGCGCCAACGGCTACGGCACCATCTTCAACGAATGGGCCGAGCGTGACGTGGTCAACATGGTGCACGCCTACCGCAACAGCCCGGCCGTAGTGATGTGGAGCATCGGCAACGAGGTGCCCAGCCAGTGGGCTCCCGACGGCCTGAAGGAACTGATGTTCCTGCAGGACATCGTGCACCGCGAGGACCCGACGCGCCCTGTCACCTGCGGCATGGACCAGGTTGACGCCGTGGTCAACAACGGCTTCGCCGCGGCCCTCGACATCCCAGGCTTCAACTACCGCGTGCACAAATATCAGCAGGCTCTCCCCAAACTTCCACAGAACTTCATACTCGGCAGCGAGACGACTTCCACCGTCTCCTCGCGCGGCAAGTATTACTTCCCTGTCAAGAAAGCGTACGACGTGACCCGTCCGGGCAACCAGAGCAACGGATACGATGTGGAATATTGCTCGTGGAGCAACATCCCCGACGACGACATGGCCGCCGCCGACACCATACCCAACGACATGGGGCAGTTCGTGTGGACCGGCTTCGACTATCTCGGCGAGCCCTCCCCCTACGACACCGACGCATGGCCGTCGCACAGCTCGTATTTCGGCATCTTCGACCTCGCGTCGCTTCCCAAGGACCGCTTCTGGCTCTACCGCTCCAAGTGGAACGAGAAGGACAAGACCCTGCATATCCTGCCTCACTGGACATGGCCGGGTCGCGAAGGTCAGGTCACGCCGGTGTTCGTCTACACCGACTCGCCCAAGGCCGAGCTGTTCATCAACGGCAAGAGCCAGGGAATGAGGGAGAAGAACGACTCCACCAACATGCACCGCTACCGCCTGATGTGGAACGAGACCGTCTACGAGCCGGGCGAGGTGAAGGTGGTGGCTTACGACAGGAACGGCAACAAGACCGGCGAACAGACCGTACGCACCGCCGGAAAGGCCGACCGCATAGTCCTCTCGTCCAACCGCACAAGTCTTGACGCCAACGGCGAGGACTTGGCATACATCACCGTCAAAGTGGTGGACAAGAACGGCGTGGAGGTACCCACCGACGAGCGCACAGTTAAGTTCAAGGTGACGGGCGACGGCAAGTTCCGCGCCACGGCCAACGGCGACCCGACGTCGCTCCGCCTGTTCCATCTCCCGGAAATGGACCTGTTCAGCGGCGCGGCCACGGCAATAGTGCAGAGCGGCGACAAGCCCGGCAGCGTAACCCTCAAGGTCACGGCCAAGGGGCTGAAGCCCGCATCCATCACAATCCCAGTGAAATAAACAGTATAATTACTAACTAACATCATAACATTAAAAGACTAATCCCATGGAGGAAATGAAAGAAAAGATTTCCAAGGCGTTCCAGGATCGCTTTGGCGTGGATGGCACAGTGTACGCATCCGCAGGACGTATCAACCTGATCGGCGAGCACACCGACTATAACGGCGGCTTCGTGTTCCCGGGCGCCATCGACAAGGGCATCATGGCCGAGCTTCGTCCCAACGGACTGGAGAAGTGCCGCGTATATTCCATGGACCTGGACGAGTATACCGAGTTCGGACTCAAGGAGGAGGACGCTCCGAAGGAGAGCTGGGCACGCTACGTGTTCGGCGTGGCCCGCGAGGTGCTGAAGCGCGGCGGTCGCGTCGAGTGCTTCGACGCCGTGTTCGCAGGCAACGTGCCTCTTGGCGCAGGCCTCAGTTCGTCGGCCGCTCTGGAAAGCTGCTTCGCTTTCGCACTGAACGACATGTTCAACGACAATTCCATCAGCAAGTTCGACCTGGCCCGCATCGGTCAGAGCACCGAGCACAACTACTGCGGCGTGAACTGCGGCATCATGGACCAGTTCGCCAGCGTATTCGGCCGCGAGGGCAACCTGATGCGCCTGGACTGCCGCTCGATGGAGTATGAATATTTCCCCTTCAATCCCAAGGAGTATCAGCTGGTGCTGGTTGACTCGCGCGTGAAGCACGAGCTTAAGGATTCCCCCTACAACAAGCGCCGCGAAAGCTGCGAGCGCGTGGCCAGGCAGCTGGGCCTCGAAACCCTGCGCGACGCCACCATGGAGGACCTGAACGGCGTCAAGAGCGAGATCACGGCCGAGGACTATTTCCGCGCCAAGTTCGTCATCGAGGAGAAAGACCGCGTCCTGGCTGTCTGCGAGGCTCTGGAGAAGGGCGACTACGAGACTGTCGGCAAGAAGATGTACGAGACTCACGCAGGTCTCTCCAAGGACTATGAGGTAAGCTGCGAGGAGCTGGACTTCCTCAACGACGTTGCCAAGGAAATGGGCGTGACCGGTTCGCGCATCATGGGCGGCGGCTTCGGCGGCTGCACCATCAACCTGGTGCCCAACGCGCTGCACGACAACTTCATCAAGGAGGCCAAGAAGCGCTTCAACGAGGCTTACGGTCACGAACCCAAGATCTACGACGTGGTCATCAGCGACGGCGCCCGCAAGGTAGAGTAATATTCCACGGCAATGAAGATAACAAGCAAGAAGTATCCCTCGGCCAAAGGAGAGATAACGGTATATAGGCTTGAGAACGAATCCGGAGCCTGGGTGGAGCTTTCCACCCTTGGCGCCGGCATCGCCGGCGTAGCCGTGCCCGACAGGGACGGCAAGCTCGGCGAGGTTGCCTTAGCATACGCCGACCCGGCCGACTACATCGCCGACGGTCCCTGTCTGGGCAAATGCCCCGGCCGTTACGCCAACCGTATCGCCAAGGGACACCTCGAGGTTGACGGCACGCTGTATCAGCTGGCCATCAACAACGGCCCCAACGCTCTGCACGGCGGTCCCGAAGGATTCCAGAATCAGATATGGCAGGCCCGCGAACTGCCCGACGGCATCGAGTTCTCGTACCATGCCAAGGACGGCGAGGAGAATTATCCCGGCAACCTGGACCTCACCGCCACATACACCTGGAGCGACGACAACGTGCTGACGCTTAAGTTCCACGCCACATCCGACCGCGACACCGTCATCAACATGACCAACCACGCATACTGGAACCTGGACGGTGCCGATGCCGGCTTCGTGGGCGAGCAGGAGATGCTGATCGAGGCCGATACGTTCCTACCCACCGACGACACCCAGATTCCCACCGGCGAATTCGCTACCGTGGACAGCACGCCGATGGACTTCAAGGCATTCAAGAAGATAGGCCGGGACCTGAAGGCCGACTACGAGCCGCTGCACATAGGCAAAGGCTACGACCACTGCTGGGTGATCCGCGGCTGGGAGCCGGGCAAGATGATAGAGGACGCCGTGGTGCTGAAGTCCGACAGATCGGGCCGCACGCTGCGCGTCAGCTCCGACCAGCCCGGCGTGCAGATCTACACCGGCAACTGGCTGGCCGGCTCGCCAAGGAACAAGAGCGGCCGCAGCTACGAGGACTATAACGGCGTAGCCATCGAGATGCAGGGATTCCCCGACGCTCCCAACAAGCCCGGCTTCCCCTCGCAGGCCCTCGCCCCCGGCCAAGCCTACGACCGCACCATCGTCTTCGCCTTCGAAGCAAAGTAACAAGTCTCAAGTCAGAGTGACTAAGTCATAAGTCAGAGTGATAAGTAACAAGTGTAGGTTTTGATTTTAAGCTTACATTCACGCACCAAAGGAGTCCGGACACAGCGCCGGACTCCTTATTTTATGTCATTTTATGTCCAAAAATCTTTATTTTTTGTTATTACTGTCCGCTAAACTTTAGGGAAGAATAGAAAAATAGGGCTGATTCCATTTGCAGGAGTCAGCCCAAAATGGTTATATTGGTGTCGCCAAACTA
>QWCV01000509.1_pt1 | contig 44818 bp, 44 predicted proteins | sample 1972621 | NCBI WGS metagenome assembly QWCV01 (sample SAMN09866699, study PRJNA288562) | Human gut metagenome isolate pre2_stool, whole genome shotgun sequencing... | isolation source: gut | host: Homo sapiens | place: USA: California | reverse complement strand
ACTCGACGCCTTATGTAGTACTCGGGAAAAAACTGGATGCCTCAATGGTGGAGCCGCTCGAAAGTCAGGGATACAAAACAGCCGCGATACATCCTTTTATTCCGACAAATTATAATCGGGAAGTTGCGTATGAAGCGATGGGATTTGACCGGTTCCTGAGCTTTGATGATTTTCAGGGAGAAAGAATGGTACGGGATTTTATCTCGGATGAGGCATGTTTTGACCGGATTGAGGAAATGATAAAGGACGAGGAAGATCCACTGTTTACATTCTGCGTCACGATGCAGAATCATTCCCCGTATACAAAAGAATATGAAAATTCAATTGAACTGCTGGAGTATACCGATTCACAGGTGGAACAGTATATGTCACTGATTCATGAATCCGACCGGGCACTGCAGAAACTGATCGAAGATCTGGAAAAGTCCGATGAGCCGACGGTAGTTGTGTTTTTTGGAGATCATCTTCCGACATTGTCCGAAGATTTTTACGAGTATGTATTTGGAAAGACAGATGAGGAAATGACGTTTGAAGAAAACCAGAATTATTATCTGACCCCGTTTTTGATCTGGGCAAATTATGATATTGAGGAGCAGCAGGATGTTGTCACAAGCAGTAATTATCTCGGAGCTATGACACTGGAGACGGCGGGGGTAGAGCTTACAAAATATCAGCAGTATCTTCTTGACTTAAGAGAAAAGGTGCCGGCTTTCAGCGGAACAGCCTACTATGGACATGACGGCAGATTTCACGAGTACGGATCCGGAGGCCGGGAGGAGGAGTATCTGCCGCTTGATGACTGTATTAATTACAACAAGATTTTTGGAGAAGAGAGCCGGCTGGACGAGTTCTTTTTCCTGAAAAACGATGAATAAGGCACAGGTTTTGTATTTTTTCCTATACAATCGCTAGGATTTGCCGAAAAGCAGGAATTGTTCCTGAAATAGTACATGAAACGCATTGACACAGATTTCACGAATCAGCTATAATAGCCCCATGAAACAGAAACAGTTGTTTCGAAACAGTATAGGGTTTATATTTGAAGGAGGATTATCAACATGAGAAAAGAATGGGAATCTTTTCGCGGAGGCATCTGGGAAAAAGAAATCAATGTAAGAGATTTCATCCAGAAAAACTACACACCGTATTTAGGTGATGACAGCTTTCTTGCAGGACCGACAGAGGATACAAAGGCACTGTGGGAGCAGGTTATGGATCTGTCCGCGCAGGAGCGCGAAAAAGGCGGAGTCCTTGATATGGACACGAAAATTATTTCTACCATTACGTCCCATGGACCGGGATATCTTGACAAAAGCAAGGAAAAGATCGTAGGCTTCCAGACAGACAAGCCGTTCAAGCGTTCCCTGCAGCCATATGGCGGTATCCGCATGGCAATCAAGGCATGCGAAGAAAATGGATACCATGTGGACCCGGCAATCGTTGAATTCTTCACTAAACATAGAAAGACACACAATGACGGAGTATTTGATGCTTATACACCGGAGATGAGAGCGTGCCGTTCCAGCCACATCATCACAGGACTTCCGGATGCATACGGACGCGGACGTATCATCGGCGACTACAGAAGAGTTGCTCTTTACGGTGTGGACAGACTGATCGAGGACAAGCAGCATCAGAAAGATACGACAAGAACAATCATGTACTCTGATGTTACAAGAGAAAGAGAAGAACTCTCCGAACAGATTAAAGCATTAAAAGAGTTAAAAGAACTGGGACAGATCTACGGATTTGACATTTCCAGACCGGCTGAAAATGTACAGGAAGCGATTCAGTGGCTGTATTTCGGATACCTTGCTGCAATCAAGGAGCAGAACGGTGCGGCAATGTCCCTTGGACGTACTTCCACATTCCTCGATATCTATGCTGAGCGTGACCTTGCAAACGGCACATTCACAGAGGAGCAGATTCAGGAATTCATCGACCACTTCATTATGAAGCTGCGTCTTGTAAAATTTGCGAGAACACCGGAATACAATGCACTGTTCTCCGGAGACCCGACATGGGTAACAGAGTCGATCGGAGGTATGGGAATCGACGGACGTCCGATGGTTACAAAGATGTCCTACCGTTACCTTCATACACTGCAGAACCTTGGAACAGCACCGGAACCGAACCTGACCGTACTGTGGTCCACAAGACTTCCGGAAAACTTCAAGCGTTTCTGTGCGAAGACATCCATCGAGTCTTCTTCCATCCAGTATGAGAACGATGACCTGATGAGAGTGACACATGGTGATGACTACGCAATCGCATGCTGCGTATCCTCTATGCGCGTAGGTAAGGAAATGCAGTTCTTCGGAGCCCGCGCAAACCTTGCAAAATGTCTGCTTTACGCAATCAACGGTGGTGTGGACGAAATTTCCAAGAAACAGGTGGGACCGAAGTACCGTCCGATCACATCCGAATATCTGGATTACGATGAAGTAAAGAGCAAATTCAGTGACATGATGAAATGGCTTGCACAGGTATATGTCAATGCACTGAACATCATCCACTACATGCATGACAAATACTGCTACGAAAGAATTCAGATGGCTCTTCATGATAAGAAGGTAACACGCTGGTTCGCGACAGGTATTGCAGGACTTTCTGTTGTAGCTGACTCCCTGTCAGCGATTAAATACGCGAAAGTAAAAACAGTCCGTGACGAGAATGGTATTGTAGTAGATTACGAAATTGAAGGAGATTTCCCGAAATACGGAAATGATGATGATCGTGCAGATGAGATCGCATACGATATCGTGCATGAGTTTATGTCCTATGTAAAAGGAAATCACACATACCGTGGAGGTATCCCGACAACATCCATCCTTACGATCACATCCAACGTTGTATACGGAAAGAATACAGGATCTACACCGGATGGAAGAAAGGGCGGCGAGCCGTTCGCTCCGGGAGCAAACCCGATGCACCACAGAGACAGCCATGGTGCGGTAGCTTCCTTAAGCTCTGTAGCAAAACTGCCGTTTAAAGATGCTCAGGATGGTATTTCCAATACCTTCTCCATCATCCCGGGAGCACTCGGAAAAGATGACGCCATTCTTTTTGACGACATTGCTTTCGAGCTGGAGCCGGACTGCGCATGCTGCGAGCCAAATGCAACATTAGACGACGAAGAATAATAATATAAAATAAGGAGGACAATCATATGAAAATCAGTGAAGCTCAGATTGACAATCTTGTAGGTTTATTAGATGGATACGCTGAAAAAGGCGGACATCATCTGAATGTAAATGTATTCACAAAAGATACACTTCTGGATGCACAGGCTCATCCGGAAAAGTATCCGCAGCTTACTGTACGTGTGTCCGGATACGCAGTAAACTTCAATAAGCTGACAAAAGAGCAGCAGGATGAGGTTATCTCCAGAACATTCCATGACGAAATGTAATCAGGGCTATATTCATTCGACAGAGAGTTTCGGGACCGTGGACGGTCCCGGAATTCGTTTTGTCATCTTTTTCCAGGGGTGTCCGATGCGATGCAAGTACTGTCATAATCCGGACACCTGGCAGCCGAACCAGGGAAATCTCATGACAGTGGAGGAACTTCTGGAAACATATCGTCATAATGAGAAGTTCTACAGAAAGGGCGGGATTACCGCGACGGGCGGTGAGCCGCTTTTACAGCTTGAGTTTCTGACAGAGCTTTTCAGGCAGGCGAAAGAGACCGGGATCCATACATGCCTGGATACATCCGGTATTGTATACAGAGAATCAAGAAAAGAAGAGTTTGAGAAGCTGTTTGCGGTTACGGATCTGGTTCTGCTGGATATTAAACACAGCCTTCCGGAAGGCCACAGGGAACTGACAGGACAGGATCAGGCTCCGGTGCTGGAGTTTGCCAGAGCACTGGAGACGGCGGGGGTACCGATGATTATACGCCACGTTGTAGTTCCTGGTATTACCGACGGGAAAGAAGAGCTGGAGACACTGGGACATCTGATCTCCGGTTTCCGAAATCTGAAAGGGCTGGAAGTGCTTCCATATCATACGATGGGGACGAAAAAGTACGAACAGCTCGGAATGAAATATCCGCTGGAAGGCGTGGAAGCCATGGATAAGACAAAAGCCCATGAAGCGAGAGAATTCCTGCTGAAAATCATAATGGAAGACAGAAAGAAAAGGACTGCAAAATAAGCCCTTTATATCAGAAAACGCCAGCTCCGGCAAGACCGGAACTGGCATTTTTTAATTAGGACCTATTTGAAATTCTGCATAGACATATTCGGTTGAAGAAGAAGCATTTTCCGTATCGATAGAATATGGTTTTTTAATTCTGTAGGATCCGCTTTCTGAGACATCATCTAGCGTACAGATAAATCTTTTTTCTTCACCTGCCGCGATAGTGTAGGCAATATCCTCATATACGATCGAAACCGGAACTTCCGTCCATTTATCATTAAGAAAGGTTTCGATCTCATAGGCTTCTCCGGTTGCGATGTCCTGTTCACTATTATTTATCATATTCACTTCTATTTGTGAACTTGAAGAAGGAATTACGTTTTCGTCCGAACAAAGTTCTAATAATACTGCCGGATTCGTTTCGCCATTATCGATGTGGGCTTTGTTCGACGCACACCCATTGCATCCCAGCAAAATTACAGCCAATAAAATGAAAATCTTCATATATCCTCCTATATAAGCTCCTCGTTCTGTTCTGTCTCTGCTATCAGCGAAGAAATGATCTCTACCGCTTCCTCTTCTGTGTAGAAAAGGTCTTTATCCAGATGTTCACAGAAATCGCAGAATCCGTGGAGCAGTCCCGGTTCTGTGATGTCCAGGCAGATCAGCCGTTCCGGATTGGAAGACGGGAACATCAGGTAACCGTTCCGGTGGTTGACATACATGAACAGTTCGTTATCAAGGTCGCCGATGCTGCATTTAAGCATCCGGATTCCTCCGGTCGGACAGATCTGGAGGAACTGTCTGATCAGAGTAATACGGTCGGCAGGCTCAAACGGACGGTATACTTCCGGCGGATATTCCGGGATACGCCCTGTATCCAGAAAACGCCGAAGCCCTTCTTCTGAGAAAATGAACAGCATCCGGTGGCATGTAAAGCGTTCTCTGAGATCATGTACATAATCCTTCAGCATGGAAATCAGATAATCGCGGTTTGGAAGCTCCGGATAAATATATTTCTCAAAAAAGCAATCCGGAATGCAGTAGGTCAGACACGGAAGCATCTGAAAACAGTAGTTCTGATCACTATCTGCCCTGAGATTGTGAAAATAAGTAAGCTGGGTCGGCAGATCATTCATGGTAACACCAAAAGAAGATGTGTGCTCCAGATACTGGTCATAAATCTGATGAAAGAACCGCAGGCTCTCCTCTGTCTGAAACAGAATTCCGGAACGCATATCTCTGGAAAGAAGGAATGCGTGTCTGGATGTAAGCACAAGATAAGGGAAGAGAAGAAGCTCATTTGATGAATGAACCAGTTCCCCGTAGTAATAATAAACATTGTATTTACATGCACAGCAGTAGACCGGGAGAATCTTCTTCAGGCAGGTCAGATTATAGTTTTTCTTGCTAATTGTCAGCTGATCGCTGGAATTAAAACAGATAATATGGCTGATTGACAGGTTTTTGTTTTCATATCCCAGAGTCGGAAGAAGATTCATCAGAAAATCCGAGTCCGGCTGGATCAGAAGACGGATCTGGGGATCGTTTGTCCGGGATTCCAGAAAAAGGATATAAAACAGCTGATGGTTAATTTCATTCTGCCCGGTTATGGTAGATACACCCGGAGTATCCGGGAAACAGGATAAAGGCGCAGGGGTCGGGGTGGAATAAATTTCAGAGTATTTTTTAAAATTTTCAAATAATTCAAGAATGCTTTTCCTGCGGTAGTAGTTTTCCAGCCCGTCAACGGAAATTTTGTAGGATTCGATAAAATCATTCCGTTCGGAAGGGGTGAGCCGCAGATACTCGACCATCAGAAGAACGGTGTCCATGTTTGCCACATGCCGTGTCCCCTTGATAATTTTATACATAAAGGAGCGCTCAATTCCGCAGAACTGCGCCATTTCATTTGATTTTATGGCTTTTGCAGCGATATGCTTCCCTAATAAATCCGAAAATATTGACATAGATTTTTCTCCTGATTTTAAAATAATGTTCTGTTATGGAACGTGTGTTAGAATTATTATAAAGAAAAGAGGATAAAAAAACCAGATGTAAATGGAAAAAAGATTGTCCAATTTTTTGTCCACTTGGAAAATCTATAGAAAGAACAGAATAAACATGCTACAATAAATTTGTCTAAAGGGAGAGAGGGAGTTAGTGATTAATAATAGTGTATACCGCAGAAATGTGGTATGATGAAAACGAATCTGGCAACAAGATTCGTTTTTTGTTGTCTGTAAATATGGAGGTAGCGATGGAAATAATTATCAGAAATGCAAAAAGAGAGGAAGCGGAAATTCTCGCTCAGATAGAAAGGGAATGTTTCCCGGAGGCGGAAGCGGCGACGGAGAAAGATATTGCGGAACGGATGGGCGCGTTCCTGGACTGCTTTTTTGTGGCAGAGGCAGACGGAAAGGTAGTTGGATTTATTAATGGAGCTGTGGCAAAAGAGCCGCATCTGCCGGATGAAATGTACCATGACACCGGTCTTCATGATCCGGATGGAGACTATCAGACGGTGTTTGGCCTTGATGTGCTGCCGGAGTACCGGAGACAGGGAATTGCAGGCCGTCTTCTTGAGAGGATGATTGAACATGCGCGAGAGTGCGGCAGAAAAGGTGTCGTGCTGACATGTAAAGATCATCTGGTACATTATTATGCGGGATTTGGATTTGAAGATCACGGAGTGGCAGATTCCAGCCACGGCGGAGCCAAATGGAATGATATGCAGCTGAAATTCTGATGATGGATCAGAAGCAGAAGCGATGGAAATTTCCGGACATTTAAAGAATCCGGGAAGTGTGCTATAATCAAGGTGCCTGATAAATGCAGGATTTTTGATGAAAGGGAATGGATATGGTTTACACATGGGCGGCTGACACCGCTTTGCTGATGGATGAAAAACAGTATGAGGCTTATTACCGGCAGATTCCGAAATGGAGACAGGAAAAGGCGGACCGGATCCGGATGAGGGAAGACCGGGCGCTAAGTGTCGGTGTCTGGGCATTGTATCAGAAAGCACTTCGGGAAAGCGGGCTTTCAGAAAAAATGGTCTTTAATCTGTCTCATTCCGGACATTACGTGTTGTGTTCGATTGCGGATACGGAAACGGCGAGGACCGGATGCGATCTGGAAAAGACAGGGATTCCAAGACTGAAAGTGGCCAGGAGGTTTTTCTGCCGCTCTGAATGGGATTATATTCAGAAAAAGGCGTCTGAAGATGAGAGGAAGGAAGCGTTTTATCGTTACTGGGTTTTGAAAGAAAGCTTTATGAAGGCGACGAGACTTGGAATGAAGCTTCCTCTGGATGCATTTGCAATCCGCCTGAGTGAAGGGGAAGATCCGGTGTTGACAAAAAAGCCGGATACGATAGAAGGACGGTTTTATTTCCGGGAATATCCGGAACCGGAGAGAGGATTTTTTGCTGCTGTGTGTTCGGAAGATCCGGACATGGCAGAAAATCTGAGGTGGATGACACTGTGACAGAAAGACAGAAAGGACTGCAGAATGAAAGATCAGACAAAAGAGAAGATAAGAAAACTGGAACTTCTGATACGTTACCGGATCAGGAAGATGCACCATCCGGGAAAAGTATTTTTTGTTTCCTGCGCAACGGTTCTTGTGGCCGGATTTTTGGGCGGGGTGGCGCTTGGACGCTATGTGGAAGGGCGGCAGGCTGCGGAGACGGTGCAGAAAAAAGATAACCAGTATGAATCCCTTGAGAAGGAATATAATTCTGTAAAGGAGCAGGCCGAGGCTCAGAATGAAGAGACAAGGCCGTGGTACCTGATGCTTGTAAATCAGTCTCATCCGATGGAAGACGGATACGTTCCTGAACTTGCCAATATTGATGATTCCCACCAGGTTGACGCAAGAGTACTGGAGCCTTTGCAGAACATGTTGAAGGCCGCCAGTGATGAAGGGTACAGCCTTTATGTCTGCTCGGCGTACCGCTCTGTAGACAGGCAGAAAGAGCTGTTTAACGAATCAATGATTGATTATGTGAATCAGGGAATGACCTACTACGAGGCAGCTATTGAGACGGCGAAGTCGATTGCGTGGCCGGGAGAGAGTGAACATGCGACAGGTCTTGCAATGGATATTGTATCTTCGGATTATGCAGGACTGGATGAAAAGCAGGGAGAGACCGATGACCAGAAGTGGCTGATGGAGCACTGCTACGAATACGGGTTTATCCTGAGATATCCGAAAGACAAGTCGGAAGACACCGGGATCATTTATGAGCCGTGGCATTACCGCTATGTCGGAGTGGAGGCGGCACTGGCGATCCGGGATCAGGGCGTGACGCTGGAAGAATATCTGAATGAAGAATATTAAAAGATGACAGTTCTCTTGGACAGGAGGAATGCCGGATGGAATGGAGCAGACTGTTGTCCCCGAAGCGGCAGCGGACAGGGAGAAAACATAAGGAGAAAAACAGAACAGATTTAAGAAGCAGTTTTGAGAAGGATTATCACAGAATTATCGGGAGTGCCTCATTTAGGCGGCTCCAGGATAAAACACAGGTATTCCCGCTTGACCGGAGTGACTTTGTGAGAACAAGACTGACCCATTCTCTGGAAGTCTCATCTTTTGGGAAATCACTTGGACAGAATATCGGGGAGTATATCCTCGCTTACGGGAAAGATCCGGAATTTACTCCTCAGATGAAAGAGGACATCTGTAATATACTTTTATGTGCCGGACTGATCCACGATATCGGGAATCCGCCGTTCGGCCATTTTGGGGAAACGACAATCCGGGAATGGTTTGAGGAGCATCTCTCAGGGATTACATACGGCGGGAAGCCTCTGACGCAAGTTCTGACTCCAAGAATGCTGGCTGATTTTTACTACTTCGAAGGAAATGCCCAGGCGTTCCGTCTCGTGACGAAGCTCCATTATCTTGTGGATGAAACCGGAATGAATCTGACCTTTGCGCTGTTAAACACGATTGTCAAGTATCCGGTTGATTCTCTGCATGTGGATCCGTACAGTGAGAAAATCCAGCAGAAAAAGCTGGGATATTATCTGGCGGATGAAGAACTGTTTTTTAAGATCAGCAGTGAGACAGGAACCGGAAACAACCGGCACCCTCTGACTTTTATTCTGGAGGCAGCCGATGATATTGCGTACAAAACAGCGGATATCGAAGACGCTTATGTGAAAGGTTTTCTGCCGTTTTCAGCTCTTTCCAGAGAACTGGAAAAGATAGATACCGGCGAGACATTTCAGGCTTATGGACACCTGATGGATCTTTACCGCGGTGCTGTCGAAAGGCTGGAAGAAGAGCCGGAAGCCTATGCGGTCAAAAACTGGATTGTGCGGGTGCAGTCGTTCCTGATCGCCTGCGCGACAGAAGGATTCACAGAGAATTACGAGGCGATCATGTGCGGAGAGTATCAGAGGGATCTGTTTGCAGGGACGAAGGCGGAAGAGCTGATGGATGTACTCGGGCATGTTGCAGAAAAATATGTGTTTATGACCGATGAAATCTATAAAATGGAAGTGGCTGAATCGAGAATTCTTTCCTTCCTGATGGAAAAATTTGTGATGGCAGCTGTCCGGTACAGTGATCCAAAGCAGAAGATGGATTCGATTGACAGGCGGATGCTTGCTTTCATTTCGGATAATTATAAGAAAGCATATCAGCATCAGTCTCAGGGAAAAGGAGATATTGAGAAGCTGTATCTTCGGATTCTGCTTGTAACGGACTACATCTGCGGAATGACGGACAGCTACGCAAAAAGGCTGTATCAGGAGTTGACAGCGAAGATATAAAAAGAAAACACGACATAAACTGACAGGGAGGGACTGCATACGGTCTCTCCTTTTTTGAGTTCGTTTCTGGTTTCCGGTTCTTTTTCTGAAAGGACGGGCATAGTATGGAAAGGAAAAGGAAACAGGCGGGAAGCAGATTTATGAAGCGTTTTATCTGTTATCTTTATGAGTATCAGGAAGGAAGACGGATCAGAAATATCGGATTTTGTAAAGTGGAATCATCGGAGGATGGATGCACGGTCAGTATTCACGGGAAAGGCTGGGGGATGAACAGTCCGAAAAAGCTGTCACTGTATCTGTTCTGGAGAGAGAATGGAAAGTGCCTTGGGGTGTATCAGGGAGAACTTGGGAATGTCAGTCCGGCACTGAATTACAGGCTTTCCTATACGGAAGAAGATGTAGGAAGCAAAGCACGGTATGACCGCGTGGAGGGAATCATTTTATGCGGAGAGAACGGGCCGCGGTATGCTGCGGTCTGGACCGATGAGGCGGTGGATATCAGCCGGATGGAGCCGGCCGGAAAAGAAGAGATGACAGAAGAAAAGGAAGAACAGCCGGAAGAACCGGAAGAGCCGAACGAGGAAGAGCCGGTGCCGGAGGAAAATGAGATGCCGGATGAGCAGGAAGAACCGGCAGGTGTTTCCTATGATGTGAGGGAGATTTTGCCTGAGGAGAGCCGGGAACTGGAAGAAAAGGAGCCGGAACCGTTCTATTTTGACGAGGAAGAGGAGGATTCGAAGCCTGAGATTGCGGAACAGGAGTGTCAGACAACGTGCCGGTTTCGCTGCACCAAAATCCAGAGACAGGATCTCTCAAGACTCATCCGAAGAGAGTGGCAGCTGGCAAACAACAGCTTTCTCCTGCACGGTTATTATAATTATCATCATCTTGCTTTTTTGCAGGAGGGAGAGAACCTCTACCTCGGAGTACCGGGAGTCTACAGCGAAAAAGAACGAAGAGCTGCACAGGCCTTCGGATTTCCTGGATTTGTAAATTATGAGGAGGAGATGCTGGATCTGCCGGAGGGAGAAAAAGAGGACCGGGCAGATTTCGGGTATTGGTGTCGACAGGTTCATCAAATTAGAGTATAATGAATAAGAAATTGCCGTGTTTCAGAGGACTTTCGATGAAAACGGCACAGAAGAATTTCAGTAAAAGACACAGGAGTATCGAAGATGGGACGCAGACGTTCAAAAGAAGAGAAAGAACAGGAAGAGAAACTTCAAAAAGAGCTTCAGGAAAAGCAGGATATCAAATACATGAAAGAAGCGGTGAAGCAGGCGAAGAAGGCTTATGCCCTGGGGGAGGTCCCGATCGGATGTGTCATCGTATATGAAGATAAGATTATCGGACGGGGATACAACCGCCGGACGATTGATAAAAATACACTGGCCCACGCGGAGCTTCAGGCGATCCGCAAGGCGAGCCGGAAGATGAATGACTGGAGACTTGAGGACTGTACGCTGTATGTCACCCTGGAACCGTGCCAGATGTGTTCCGGGGCGATTGTGCAGGCGCGGATCAGGCGGGTAGTCGTCGGATGCATGAATCCGAAGGCGGGCTGTGCAGGATCGATCATGAATCTTCTGCAGGTGCCGCAGTTTAATCATCAGGTGGAACTTACGACGGGGATCATGGGCGAAGAGTGCAGCCGGATGATGAAGACATTTTTTAAAGAATTAAGGCAAAAAAAATAGAGCAGTCATCTGCTCTTTTTTGTGCGCTGTGCGTCGAACGCATCTCCCAAGCGTTACTCTGGCAGTTAACTCAACCCAGGCACCCTCGCGGCACACGGGAGGTTCCGCTTAGTGCTGCTTCGTTCCCGACCTGACACGGTTCGCGGAGTCCAGTTGCGCGAGACCCGAAGTATCAACGCCACTTTCCAGAGGCAGCCTCACAAGAATACGCCCTCGGCACAGCATCACCCCTACTATAGCGGATTGTAGGTACAGGGTACCGCTAACACCCCGGCTGCACGTTTCATAAGTTTACAGTGTTTTTGGGGAAATGTCAATAAAATCGGCAAAATAAAAAGGAGAAAATTACGTATGAAAACCATTCTCGCGGCAGTGAATGCCAAATACATCCATTCCAATCTGGCTGTCTATTCTCTAAGGGCTTATGCAAAAGACTATCTGAGTGAGACGAAGATTGCGGAATATACGATCAACCAGCAGATTGATGAGATCCTGATGGATCTGTACCGGGAGCAGCCGGAACTTCTGTGCTTTTCCTGCTATATCTGGAATCTGGATTATGTGGAGGAGCTGGTGCGGGAGATCAAAAAGATCCTGCCGGAGACGATCATCTGGCTTGGCGGTCCGGAAGTCTCCTACGATGCGAAAGAGGTGCTTCTCAGACTGCCGGAGGTTACCGGAGTGATGAAAGGGGAGGGCGAGGAGACGTTTGCCGCGCTTCTGGACTTTTATCACGGGAAAACAGAAAGGCTGGATGAGACTGCCGGAATCACGTTCCGGAAAGAGGACGGTGAGATCCGGGAGAATACATGGCGGGAAGTCATGGATTTAAGTCTTGTGCCGTTTGTATATGAGGACCTGAGCCTGTTTGAGCACAAAATTATTTATTATGAGACAAGCAGGGGATGTCCGTTCCGGTGCAGCTACTGTCTGTCCTCGGTTGATAAATGTCTCAGATTCCGGGATCTGGATCTGGTAAAACGGGAGCTTCAGTATTTCCTGGATCAGAAAGTTCCGCAGGTAAAATTTGTGGATCGGACGTTTAACTGCCGCCACGGCCATGCGAAGGAAATCTGGAAGTATCTTCTGGAACATGATAATGGAATCACCAATTTTCATTTCGAGGTGTCGGCAGATCTTCTGAATGAGGAGGAACTGGAACTGATTTCCCGGATGCGTCCGGGGCTGATTCAGCTGGAGATCGGAGTGCAGTCGACCAATCCGGATACGATCCGGGAAATCAAAAGGACGATGAATTTTGAACGGCTTTCGGAAGTGGTAAAAAAGATCAAGGCAATGGGAAATACACACCAGCATCTGGATCTGATTGCGGGGCTGCCATATGAAGGGTATGAGAGTTTTGGACAGTCATTTGACGATGTCTACGGTCTGATGCCGGATCAGCTGCAGCTTGGATTTCTGAAAGTGCTGAAGGGTTCTTATATGCAGGAGCATGCGGAGGAATACGGACTGGTATATAAAGGAAAACCGCCGTACGAAGTGCTTGGGACAAGCTGGCTTTCCTACGGAGAGATTGCACAGCTTAAAAAGATCGAAGAGATGGTGGAGGTCTATTATAACAGCGGACAGTTTGCGAATACACTGCGCTTTCTGGTAAAGGAATTTGCATCGCCGTTTCGGATGTACGAGAAACTGAGCGGCTACTATGAGGAGAAAGGACTGTTTGGCCGGAGCCACACAAGAACCGCAAGATACGAGATTCTGCTTGACTTTATCGGGGAAAACGTAAAAGGAAAGACAAAATTTTACCGGGAACTTCTGATTTATGATCTGTATCTGCGGGAAAATATCAAGAGCCGTCCGGAATTTGCAGGGGAGTCTCTGGCGGACAAGGAGTTTTTGAAAGCATTTTACGACAGGGAAGAAAAGGAGCCGGTATATCTGAAATCCTATGAAAAGACGGATAGCCGGAAACTCCGGAAGATGACCCATATCGAAGTATTTGAGTTTCAGGTGGACCGGGATATGGAGCCGGGGAAAACCGTGCTGCTGTTTGACTATCAGAACCGGAATCCATTAAATTATGAAGCGGCGGTGTTCCGGATCGGAGAAAAAGAGGAGTAAGAAAAATGAAGAAACGGACAAAGGAGATTCTGGATATTCTGGATCAGCAGTTTGGAACAGAATATAAATGTTATCTGAATTATGAGACGCCGTGGCAGCTTCTGGCGGCCACCATGCTGAGCGCGCAGTGTACGGATGCGCGGGTCAATATCGTGACGAAAGATCTGTTTCAGAAGTACACATCGCCGGGAGACATTGCGGCAGCGGATTTAAAAGAACTGGAAGAAGATATCCGGCCTACCGGATTTTACCATAACAAGGCGAAAAACCTGATTGCGTGCATGAAGGACATTCACGAAAAGTATCACGATGAGGTGCCGTCCACGCTGGAGGAGCTGACGTCGCTTGCGGGAGTAGGGCGGAAAACCGCCAATGTGATCCGGGGCAATATTTACCACGATCCAAGTGTTGTGGTAGATACCCACGTGAAACGGATTTCAAGGAGACTTGGATTTACGACAAATGAGGATCCGGAGAAGATTGAGCAGGATCTGATGAAAGAACTGCCAAAAGACCACTGGATTCTCTACAACATCCAGATTATTCAATTTGGAAGGACGATCTGTACGGCAAGAAGTCCAAAGTGCGGGGAATGTTCCTTGCAAAAATACTGTGAAGAGTATAAAATAAAAGGAAAAGTCTGACAGGAGAAAGGATGATGGGATGAATTTCCATGATAAAAAGACACGAAGACTTGTGGCAATTGTGATTATACTGGTGATTATAGCAATGGTAGCAACGTCTATTATACCTTATCTGATTTAGGAGAAATGGTGGGAGCGCCTATGGGAGAACGGAAGAAAGAAAATCCAAAACACACGCAGAGGAGAATGAGTGCAGCACAGAAAAGAAAGTTCATAGCCCTTGCCGGGCTGGCTTTTCTATGTGCTCTTTTTGTCATTGGCATTTTTTATTCTTCTGTCTACCGTTATGTACACAGAATGGATCGGGAGCAGATCGAGCAGAATGTATTTGTTCAGGGAGTAGATGTTTCCGGTATGACAGAAAAGGAGGCGCTTGAAAAGTTAGAGGACCGGTGGACGGTTATGAAACATACGCCGGTTACACTGAAAGCAGACGGAAAGACGGCACAGGTGACAGTCTCCGAGCTTGGAATCCGGCAGGGTGATTTGGAGAGTCTTGTAAAAGAGGCGTCCGAATACGGGAAGCACGGAAATCTGTATCAGCGATACAGGAAAATACGGCAGGCAAAGAAAGAGAAAGTAGAATACGCAGACGATTATCAGATCGATGAGGAAACAGCGGAAAAAGTGCTGGAAGAGAAAACAGCAGACTTCTTTGAAGAGGCAGTGAACGCAAAGATTACAAGGGTCGGAGGCGTATTTCAGATCACCGATGAAAAAGACGGAGAGAAAGCGGCAGTTCAGGATGTTCTGGATGAGATCGTTGACAGGCTGGGCGATCTTGAGAAAGGAAAAGATGTGGAAATTGAGGTGAAATCCGAAAAGGATGAGCCGAATATCAGCCGGGACGACCTGGAAGCGGTTCAGGACGAGCTTGGCAGTGCATCTGTAGAGATCCGGAATGATGAGACGCGCCAGGAGCTTCTGACGTTGACCGGAGATCTGAACGGACAGATTGTGATGCCGGAAAAGGAACTTTCCCTTCAGAAAGTGCTGGAAGAGCATTCCGGGGAGGAGATGTCTCAGGAAGCGCTGGATCTGATGGCTACCAGCCTCTATGATGCTGCCCTGTATGCAGAGACCGGGATTTCCGAACGACATGAATCAGAAACGCTTCCGGAATATGTAGACGCGGGAATGGAAGCGGTTCTCTCGGAAGAGAAGGATCTGAAAATAGAAAATACAACAGAGTTGCCTCTTTATATTGAAGCCTATATCAATGGAGATGAAGAGCTTGTCTGCACCATTTACGGGGAAGAAACCCGTGAGAAAGAGAGAAGCATTTCTTTCAAAACCGAGACGGAAGAGAAAGAGGACTCTGAGGTGGCGACTGTCTATGAGGAGGACGCTGCGCTTGCAGCCGGAAAAACCGAAGTAAAGGAGAGCGGATCGCCGGAAAGCACAGTGACTCTTTTGAAGATTGTAAAAGAAGACGGTGAAAAATCCGATGAAGAGGAAGTCGGTGCATCCGAATACGATGCGGTCAGCAGGATTGTGAGCGTCGGCACAAAGACAGACGATGAAAAAACAAAAGAAGCACTGAAAGAGGCGGTTGCCACACAGGATCAGGAGACCATCGAAAGGGCGGTCGAACAGGCAAGGAACAGTAAAGGACAGGAAAGATGAGAAAAGGGATTTTGACACAGGCTGCATATCAGCGGTCTGTATATAGAAAATTAAAAGATGATCATCCGGCACTTTCGCCGTACAGCTGGAAACGCTGTACGAAAATACCGCTTGGTGCCAAAGAACTGGTGGTTTCGGAGATTCTCATGACCGGAAGGGAGAAGGATCTTTTTGTCTATGCCGCGGCCAGGGCGGTGACGGCTGTCGCCGCGGAGGGCGGGCATCCGTTTGGGGTAAGGGTGTCCGTCCTCGTGCCGGAGCAGACAGAGGAAGACTCCATAAAGGAAATGACGGAGATTCTAAAAGAAACGGCAAAAGAGCAGGGATTTCAGATTCTGAATATACTTACCGAAGTATGTCCTGATGCAGATGTATTTACCGTGTCGGTTACCGGATTCGGAACATGTGAAAGTACGGACGAAGAACCGGAAAAGGCATACGACGGAAAGGATCTGGTTCTTGTCAATCCGGTTGCACTCGAAGGGAGCCTTAGGGTTCTGCACGAAAAAGAGGTGGAAATCCGGGAGCGGTTTGTGCCGGTATTTTTGCAGAAACTTCTGGATTCCAGAGGGACTCTGTTTGCAGAAAAAGCAGTCAGAAAAGCAGAAGAATATCATGCGGATTTTATCAAGCCGGTGACAGACGGCGGAGTATTTGGAGCTCTGTGGGAACTGGCGGAAGAGACGAAAACGGGATACGAGGTGGATCTGAAAACATTTCCGGTCCGCCAGGATATCATCGAGATCTGCGAGCTTTTCAGACTGAATCCATATCAGATGGCATCGGGAGGATGTCTGCTTATGATCCTTGAAGATGGACGTGGTTTTGTTGAGGCTTGTAAACGGGACCAGATAATGGCGTCCGTCATCGGAAAGATGAAAGCAGGAAAGGATAAAATCATTCTCAACGGGGAGGAGAGACGGTGTACGGACCGTCCGGCTGAGGATGAGTGGTTTCGGATCTGTAAAGGAGGAAAATAAGATGAATATGAGAACGGAAATATTGCGTTACCTGGAAAAGAACAGCCGTGTGGATTTAGGGGAGCTGGCAGTGCTTCTCGGAACAGACGAGGCAACGATCGCAAATGAGATCGCGGACATGGAGAAAGAAAAGATTATCTGCGGCTACCATACATTGATTGACTGGGACAAGACAGGGGAAGAGTCTGTGACAGCCCTGATTGAAGTCCGGGTGACACCGCAGAGAGATCTTGGATTTGACCGGATTGCGGAGCGGATCTACAATTTCCCGGAAGTTACAGCGGTCTATCTTATTTCAGGAGCATATGATTTTCTGATTATTCTGGAAGGGAAGACACTCAAGGAGGTATCCCGGTTTGTTTCAGAGAAACTTTCCCCGATCGAACCGGTGCTTTCCACGGCAACCCATTTCATTTTAAAGAAATATAAGGACCACGGAACGATTCTTGCGCCTCAGAAGAAGGCAGAAAGGATGCTGGTGATGCCGTAATGAGAAATCCATTATCCGATAAGATTGTAAATATACAGCCGTCCGGTATCCGGAAGTTTTTTGATATTGTAAATGAGATGAAAGACGCGATTTCCCTGGGAGTGGGTGAGCCGGATTTTGATACTCCGTGGAGAATCCGTGAAGAGGGAATCTACTCTCTGGAAAGAGGACGGACATTCTATACATCCAATGCGGGGCTGAAAGAATTAAAAGACGAAATTTCAAAATATCTGGAGCGGAAGATTCAGGTTTCCTACGATCCGGCATCCGAGATCGTTGTGACGGTCGGAGGAAGTGAAGGAATCGACATCGCCATGCGTGCCATGCTGAATCCGGGGGATGAGGTACTGATCCCGCAGCCAAGCTATGTCTCCTATCTGCCGTGTGCGGTGCTGGCGGACGGAGTACCGGTAGTGATTCCGCTGCAGGAGAAGAACAAATTCAAACTGACAAGAGACGAGCTGGAAGAAAAGATTACGGACAGAACGAAGATTCTTGTACTTCCATTTCCAAATAATCCGACAGGATCTATCATGACGAAGGAGGATCTTGAGCCGATTGCAGAAGCAGTCGTGGAGCATGATCTCTTTGTAATCTCCGATGAGATTTATTCGGAGCTGACTTATGGAACGGAGCATGTCTCTATCGCATCATTTCCTGGAATGAGAGAGAGAACGATTGTGATCAATGGTTTCTCCAAAGGATTTGCCATGACCGGATGGCGGCTTGGATATGCGTGCGGACCGGCTCCGATTCTGGAACAGATGTTAAAGATCCATCAGTATGCCATCATGTGCGCACCGACCAACAGCCAGTATGCGGCTGTGGAGGGACTGAGAAACTGCGAGGATGAAGTCCAGGAGATGAGAAAGGCGTATAATCAGAGAAGACGATACCTTCTGCATGAGTTTCAGCGGATGGGGCTGCAATGCTTTGAGCCGGAGGGAGCGTTCTACATGTTCCCGGGCATTCAGGAGTTCGGAATGACCTCGGAAGAATTCGCGACACGCTTTCTGGAGGAAGAGAAGGTGGCTGTCGTGCCGGGGACGGCATTTGGAGACTGCGGGGAAGGCTTCCTGCGTATTTCCTATGCGTATTCGCTGGATGACCTGAAAGTTGCGATCGGGCGTCTGGAAAACTTTATTACAAAGCTTAGAAATCAAAAGAAAGCATGATGCTGTCATATCAGGACAGCGTGTGCGGGGGGAGGAATCACATGCTGAATATTGTGCTGCATGAGCCGGAAATTCCGGCAAACACCGGAAATATAGGGCGAACCTGTGTGGCGGCGGGCGCGAGGCTTCATCTGATTGAGCCTCTTGGTTTCCGCCTGACAGAGAAAAACTTAAAACGGGCCGGGATGGACTACTGGGAACAGCTGGATGTCCGGACTTATATTGATTTTCAGGATTTTCTGGAGCAGAATCCTGGAGCCAAAATCTATATGGCCACGACGAAGGCGCACCAGATTTACACGGATGTCCGCTATGAGCCGGACTGTTACATTATGTTCGGAAAAGAAAGCGCGGGAATTCCGGAGGAAATCCTTGTCGATTATGAGGATACCTGCATCCGGATTCCCATGATCGGGGATATCCGTTCCCTGAATCTTGGCAATTCGGCGGCGATTGTTCTGTACGAAGCGCTCCGCCAGAACGGATTTGCGGGAATGAACCTGGAAGGACATCTGCACAGGCTGGACTGGAAAGAATAAACAAAAGATATCTTATTTCCGCAAAGGCGGTTCTGTCTGATACAGACTGCTTTTGCGGAATTCTAATGACACATCATGTTACAGAGGGAAGATTCTCTTTCACAAAGAACTCCAAAACAGGATAAAATTTCTGAAAATGCATATTTATAGACTGAAGTACGAAAAAAACGGTACTCTTTGAGAAAAAAATAACAATTTTGAAATAGTTTTTTTCTATTATAGACAAAATATTTAGATACAGGATGTTTCAAAAGATTCATCAATAAGTAAAATATCAGCCGAAAAAGTTACGAATCGTTTCATTTGTGCAAATTGCATTATAATAAGAAGAGAAGGAACTTTTTCATTATCGGAATTGCACATTGAAAAAATTGCAGTTTAAAATATTTTATGCTAAGATAAATCTATATGGGGCAGAGATTTATAGACAAAGGTGGTGAGAAGGTGATACAGAAAACAATTCAGGCTGTACAGGAGGCGGAAGCGAAAGCAGCTGATACCTTGAAGCAGGCCGATGACAAAGCGTCTGAGGTGCTCGCCAAAGCAAATCAGAAAGCCGGTGAATTGAAAGAGGCTGTTGTCAATGAGGCACAGGAAAGAGCAGAGAAGAGGATGGAAACATTGAAAGTAAAATTGAAAGAAGAAGAAGGGGCTTTCGATGCGGATACTCAGAAAGAAGTGGATGCCTTAAGGGCAATAGCAGATCAAAGGGAAGCGCAGGCAGTGGAGATGATTCTCAGAGAGCTGTCATGACGCTTTGTAACAAGAAAGGAGGAGTTTCCATATGTCAGTATTGCAGATGCAGCGAATCAGTATCTGCGCGTTGAAAAAAGACCGGAAGGCAATACTGGAAGAACTTCAGGAACTGGGAGTACTGGAGATCGAGACTTCCAAAGTGACGGCGGACGGACTGGACAGACCGGATACAGCTGAAGAGAAACAGAGATCTGAGAAGCAGGCTCTGATGCTGGATCAGGCGCTGGATGTACTGCAGGAATATGCTCCGGAAAAAACTTCGATTTTTGCCTCCCTGGAGGGGAAGAAACTGGTGGCAAGAGACAGCTTTTTGGCTGCTGTCAAAGAGAGAGAAGCGATTCTTGAGTCTGCCGGGAAAATTCTTTCTTTAAAGAAAAAGGAGGCGGAAAACAAAGCCGAGATCGTGAAACTGCAGACACAGAAGGAAGCGCTCACACCGTGGCTGGCACTGGATATTCCGATGAACTGTGAGGGGACTAAAAAGACCAGAATTTTTATCGGCAGTATCGGAAGTGTTATGACGCAGGAGGAGATCCTGACCAGAATTGCACAGACGGCACCTGATCTGTCTGCGGTAGATGTCGAGATTATTTCTGCAGACAAAGATCAGACCTGCCTGACGGCGGTATGTCTGAGAACCGAAGCCGACAGACTGGAAGAAGCACTCAGAGCTTCCGGCTTTTCCAGACCGGCACAGTCCTGGGAGAAGATTCCGGCACAGGAGCTGGAAGAAATCGAAAAGAAAATGGAGAAGGTCCGGAGTAATATCGCGGGGATCCAGGAAGAGATCAGATCGATGGCGGATCTCAGAGAGAACCTGAAGATGCTTTCGGATTATTGCAGGACAAGAGCACAGAGATATGAAGCTCTTGCAAAGATTCCGCAGACACAGAAGACATTTCTTGTCAGCGGATATGTGGCAGCCAAGAATGCGAAAAAGCTGGCGCAGAGACTGGAGCGTCAATTTACGCTCTCTGTAGAGATTGAGGAGCTTGCAGAGGATGAAGAGGCGCCTGTACAGCTGGAAAACGGAAAGGCGGCAGCTTCGGTGGAAGGTGTTCTCGAGGCATTTGGACTTCCGGGAAAGGGAGAAGTGGATCCGACCAGAATTATGTTTGTGTTTTATGTGTTTCTGTTTGGAATGATGCTTTCCGACGCTGCGTATGGGCTGATTGTGTTCGTAGCCTGTGCGGTTCTTTTAAAGAAGTTTCCAAGAATGTCCGAAAGTATGGCGAAATCACTCAGAATGTTTATGTACTGTGGAATTTCTACAATCGTATGGGGCGTTCTGTTTGGAGGATATTTTGGAAATATTGTAGATATTGTATCTGAAAAGTTTTTTGGAGTAACAGTGACGGTACCGGCGGTATGGTTCATGCCGCTGAATGATCCGATGAAACTGCTTGTATTCTCCATGTTGTTTGGGTTGATTCATCTGTTTACAGGTCTTGGAATCAAAGGATACATGTGTCTGAGGGACAAGCGCTACATGGACTTTTTCTGTGATGTGGTTTTGTGGTACTGCCTGCTTGTCGGACTGATTCTGATGTTGCTTCCAAGCAGTATTTTTGCATCCATTGCACAGGCGCATATTGTACTGCCGGAGCCGGTGAATCTGCTTGCAAAAGTACTTGCCATTGCCGGAGCGGCAGGAATCGTACTGATGTCCGGGCGCGGAAGAAAGAATCCTGCGCTTCGGCTGGCACTTGGAGCCTATGATCTGTACAACATTACAGGGTGGCTCAGTGATGTTTTATCCTATTCCCGTCTGCTGGCACTGGGACTTGCCACGGGAGTTATTGCTTCTGTTGTAAACCAGATGGCGGGCATGCTTGGAAACGGCATTATCGGAATTATCGGATTTATTTTAATTTTTATCGTAGGTCATACGTTAAATCTTGGGATTAATCTTCTGGGTGCGTATGTGCATACAAACAGGCTGCAGTTCGTAGAGTTCTTCGGGAAGTTTTATGACGGCGGCGGAAGAGCATTTGCACCGTTTCATTCAGACACAAAATATATGGATATTATGAAGGAGGAAGAATTGTAATGAGTATTTTTGAAAATTTAGGGCTTGTTTATGCGTTATTAGGTGCTGCGCTGGCAGTTATTTTAGCAGGTATGGGTTCTGCGTATGGAGTAGGTATTGCCGGACAGGCAGCGTCCGGAGTTGTGACGGAAGATCCGTCAAAGTTCGCAAAGGTTCTGATTATTCAGCTTCTGCCTGGTACACAGGGAATTTACGGTCTGCTTGTTGCGTTCATTACACTTTCCAAGATCGGTCTTCTCGGAGGAAGTCCGGCAGATCTTGATGTGAGAACAGGGCTGCTGATTCTGATTGCCTGCCTGCCGGTTGCGCTTGTCGGACTTGTTTCCGCAAAACATCAGGGAAGAACTGCAGTGGCTGCAATCGGAATTGTGGCAAAGAAACCGGAGCAGTTCGGTAAAGCCATGCTGTTCCCGGCAATGGTTGAGACTTACGCGATCCTTTCACTTTTGATTTCCATCCTTGCTGTTACAGCAATTCAGGTATAGTATCAGGACAAAATCTAAAAGTAAAGGAGAGCTTAAGAATGACTGGATTAGATAAAATGATCAGCCAGATTCTGGAAGAAGCGGATGCCGCAGCATCACAGAAAGAAGCGGACGCCGCATCACGTGCTGAAGCGATCCTTTCGGAAGCAGAAAAAGAGGCGGAGATCCTGAAGACGGAGATTGAAGAAAAATCTGAAAAAGAACTTGCAGGATATGAGAGCCGCCACCGCCTGGCCGATGAGCAGAAGAGGCGAACAGCCCTTCTTTTGGCGAAGCAGGAGATTATTTCCGATACAATCGAAAAGGCATATCAGAAATTCTGCTCGATGGAGACAGAAGCCTATTTTGAAGTGATTGCAAAAATGATTAGAAAATTTGCGCTTCCGAAGGAAGGAGAGATACTGTTTTCCGAAAAAGACCTTGGAAGGATGCCGGAAGGATTTCGGGCGGAAATCGCCCGGGCAGCAAAAGAAAAGGGCGGCAGTCTTACTGTTTCCGGTGAGACAAGACGGATGGAAGGCGGTTTTGTCCTTGTATATGGAGGAGTTGAGGAAAACTGCTCTTTCAGGGCGCTTTTTGATTCCAGAAAGGATGAGCTGCAGGATAAGGTTAATAGATTATTATTTTTTTAGACAGCGCAATTCCGCGAGAAGGAGGATTTAACCAATGGCAAAAAATCAATACACCTATGCGGTTGCGCGGATCAGGTCAATGGAAGTATCGCTGTTTTCCCAGGCGGATATTGAACAGCTCCTTGCGTGCAGGGATGAAAAACAATGTCTGCAGCTTCTTCAGGAGAAGGGGTGGGGAAATGCGGACACACCATCTGATGCTGAAGCGATATTGACATGTGAACGGGAAAAGACCTGGGCGGAAGTCGGCGGTATGATCGATGATATGTCCGTGTTTGACGTACTGTCTTACCCGGATCTTTTTCACAATCTGAAGGCTGCGATTAAAATGGTAGCTTCCGGAACAGAGATTCCGGGTATTTTCATCAGCGGGACGAGAATTCCTGCCAGAGAGATACTGGACAGTGTAAAAAACAAAGAATTCGAAAAGCTGCCCGATTACATGGCGGGGGCTGCCAGAGAAGCGTATGAGACACTTCTGCATACGCAGGATGGACAGCTTTGTGACATCATGATTGACAGGGCGGCTCTTGAGGCCGTCTATCAGGCAGGGAAAAACGCAGAGGATGACATTATCCGGGAATATGCCGAGTCCACTGTCGCGGTGGCGGATATTAAAATCGCGGTACGTTCACAGAAAACCGCAAAAAGTCTGGAATTTATGAAAAATGCGATGGCAGAGTGCGGAAGTCTGGATGTCGATGCGCTCTGCAGGGCAGCGCTTGGCGGAGTAGATACAATTGCAGAATATCTGGAAGGCACAGCATATAAAGGAGGAGCGCAGGCACTGAGAGAGTCGGCTTCCGCTTTTGAATGCTGGTGCGACAACCGGATTATCGAAACGATCCGCCCGCAGTTATACAACCCGTTTACAATCGGACCGGTTGTTGCGTATGTGCTTGCGCGGGAAAATGAAATAAAAACGGTGAGGATCATACTGACCGGAAAGCAAAATGAACTTCCGGAAGAATCCATCCGGGAAAGGGTAAGGGAGATGTATGTATAAGATAGCAGTATTAGGCGATTATGACAGCATTTACGGTTTTGCGGCCCTGGGTCTTGACATCTGTCCCGTAAACAGCCCGGAGGAGGCAAAGAAGACATTTGTACAGCTGGCGGAGGCAAAGACAGGTATCATCTATGTGACCGAAGCTCTGGCAGCTGTCTTGAAACACGAAATAGACAGATATAAGGACGCAATTGTGCCGACTGTGATCCAGATTCCTGGAATCAGCGGAAACACGGGCGCCGGAATCGAAGGGGTAAAGAAGTCTGTAGAGCAGGCCGTAGGCTCCGATATTCTGTTTGGTGGTAATTAGGAAAGCAGGTGATTGTCGAAATGAGTAAGGGAACGATAAAGAAAGTGGCAGGGCCGCTGGTTATCGCTGAAGGAATGCGTGACGCCAACATGTTTGACGTGGTTCGTGTAAGTGATCAGCGATTAATCGGAGAGATCATCGAAATCCACGGTGATCAGGCCTCTGTACAGGTTTATGAAGAAACGGCGGGACTGAAACCGGGCGAACCGGTAGAGTCCATGGATGTGCCGATGTCCGTAGAGCTTGGACCTGGACTGATCACAAGCATCTACGACGGTATCCAGCGTCCGCTTGATGATATTATGAAAGTGACAGGCGGAAACAGCCTGAAACGCGGAGTTGAAGTTCCATCCCTGAAACGGGACAAGAAATGGGAGTTCGTTCCGGTAGCTAAAGTAGGAGACGAAGTTGAGGGCGGAGACGTGCTCGGAACTGTTCAGGAGACCATTGTCGTACAGCAGAAGATCATGGTACCTCCGAATGTAAAAGGAACAGTAAAAGAGATCCGTTCCGGTTCTTTCACTGTCGAAGAAGTGGTTGCGGTACTTTCCACTCCGGAAGGAGACAAAGAGCTTACCATGATGCAAAAATGGCCGGTAAGACGTGGACGTCCGTATCAGAAGAAACTTGCTCCTGAGATGCCGCTGATCACAGGACAGCGTGTTATCGATACATTCTTCCCGATTGCAAAAGGCGGTGTGGCTGCGGTTCCGGGACCATTCGGAAGTGGAAAAACAGTTATTCAGCATCAGCTTGCAAAATGGGCGGAAGCAGATATTGTCGTATATATCGGATGTGGAGAGCGTGGAAACGAGATGACCGACGTTCTGAACGAATTCCCGGAACTGAAGGACCCGAAGACAGGCGAGTCCCTGATGGAGAGAACCGTTCTGATCGCCAACACATCGGATATGCCGGTTGCAGCGCGTGAGGCATCCATTTATACAGGAATTACGATCGCGGAATATTTCCGCGATATGGGATATTCCGTAGCTTTGATGGCAGACTCCACATCCCGGTGGGCAGAGGCGCTCCGTGAGATGTCCGGACGTCTGGAAGAAATGCCTGGTGAAGAAGGATATCCGGCTTACCTCGGAAGCCGTCTGGCGCAGTTCTATGAGCGTGCAGGACATGTGGTTTCTCTTGGAAAAGACGGACGAGAGGGGGCTCTTTCCGTAATCGGAGCCGTATCGCCTCCGGGTGGTGATATTTCCGAACCGGTATCCCAGGCAACCCTTCGTATCGTAAAGGTATTCTGGGGACTGGATTCCAACCTGGCTTACAAGAGACATTTCCCGGCGATCAACTGGCTGACCAGTTATTCGCTGTATCTGCAGGATATGGAAAAATGGTTCAACGAAGAAGTAGCTGCGGACTGGATGGATAACCGTCAGAAGATGATGGGACTCCTTCAGGATGAAGCAGAACTTGACGAAATCGTTAAGATGGTAGGTATGGATGCACTGTCACCGTCCGACCGTCTGAAGATGGAGGCCGCACGGTCCATCCGTGAGGACTTCCTGCACCAGAACTCCTTCCATGAGATTGACACTTATTCTTCTTTGAAGAAGCAGTATCTTATGATGAAACTTGTGCTTGCGTTCTACGAAGAGTCTTCCAGGGCTCTTTCCGAAGGAGCATCCATGAACAAGCTGATCGGCATGCCGGTACGCGAGCAGATCGGACGTTTTAAATATACTCACGAAGATGAGCTGGATGATGCTTATCAGAAAGTGACAGAAGAGCTTACAGCAGAAGTAGCGGACACATTCGGAAAGGAGGACTTCTAAATGCCAAAAGAATATAGAACAATTCAGGAAGTTGCCGGACCGCTTATGATGGTCCGCGGGGTAGAAGGCGTTGCATACGACGAGCTGGGCGAAATTGAACTTGTAAACGGTGAAACCCGCCGGTGCAAGGTTCTGGAAGTAGATGGAGATACCGTACTTGTACAGCTGTTTGAAAGTGCGACAGGAATCAACCTTTCCAACAGCAAGGTACGTTTCCTTGGAAGAAGCATGGAGCTTGGTGTATCAGAAGACATGCTCGGCCGTGTCTTTGACGGACTGGGACGTCCGATCGACGGCGGGCCGGAAATCCTTCCGGAAGAGAGACTGGATGTTAATGGTCTCCCGATGAACCCGGCGGCGAGAAGTTATCCGGAAGAGTTTATCCAGACAGGAGTTTCCGCAATTGACGGATTGAACACTCTTGTCCGTGGACAGAAACTTCCGATTTTCTCGGCATCCGGACTTCCGCACGCGCAGCTTGCCGCACAGATCGCAAGACAGGCAAAAGTGCGGGGCACCGATGAACCGTTCGCCGTTGTATTCGCGGCAATGGGTATCACATTCGAAGAATCCAACTTCTTTGTGGAAAGCTTCCGGGAGACAGGAGCTCTGGACCGTACGGTTCTGTTCGTCAACCTTGCAAATGACCCGGCTATCGAACGTATTTCCACGCCGAAGATGGCGCTGACAGCAGCAGAGTACCTTGCGTTTGAGAAAAACATGCACGTACTTGTTATTCTGACGGATATCACAAACTACGCGGACGCGCTCCGTGAAGTATCCGCAGCCCGTAAAGAAGTTCCGGGCCGCCGTGGCTATCCGGGATATATGTATACAGACCTTGCATCCATGTATGAAAGAGCAGGACGTCAGAAAGGAAAGAGCGGAAGTATCACGATGATTCCGATCCTGACCATGCCGGAAGATGACAAGACCCATCCAATCCCGGACCTTACCGGATATATTACAGAGGGCCAGATCATCCTGAGCCGTGATCTTTATCGTAAGGGCGTTCAGCCGCCGATCGATGTACTGCCGTCTCTGTCCCGTCTGAAAGACAAGGGAATCGGTGAAGGAAAAACCCGTGCGGATCATTCCAACACGATGAACCAGCTCTTTGCGGCGTATGCACGTGGAAAAGAAGCGAAAGAACTCATGGTCATCCTCGGTGAAGCAGCGCTGACGGAAATTGACCTGATCTACGCAAAGTTTGCAGATGCATTTGAGAAGGAATACGTTTCCCAGGGATACGGAACAGACCGTTCTATCGAGGAGACACTGGAAATTGGATGGAAGCTGCTCTCTATTTTACCGAGAAGCGAGCTGAAACGTATCGATGATAAATATCTGGATCAGTATTATGGCAAATAGAAATGGGGGTGAACTGGCTTGGCATCTACACAGGTAACACCAACCCGTATGGAGCTGACGAGGCTGAAGAAAAAGCTGGTAACTGCGACAAGAGGCCATAAGCTCTTGAAAGATAAACGTGATGAGCTGATGCGTCAGTTCCTTGATCTGGTCAGGGAAAATATGGCGCTTAGAGAAAAAGTGGAAGCCGGAATCAAGGCGGCAAACAAAAACTTTGTAATCGCAAGAGCCGGTATGTCCGGCGAGGTTCTGAAAACTGCTTTGATGATGCCGAAACAGTCGGTGGAACTTCAGGTGGGAGAGCGGAACGTCATGAGTGTGGACATCCCTGTTTTTGAAACAAAGACAAGGACCGCCGATGCAAATGATATCTACTCATACGGCTTTGCCTTTACGTCCAGCGATCTGGACGGAGCTGTAAAGTCACTTGCCGATATTCTTCCGGATATGTTAAAGCTGGCAGAAACCGAAAAGGCATGCCAGCTGATGGCATCGGAGATTGAGAAGACAAGACGGCGTGTCAATGCGCTGGAACATGTCATCATTCCGGAGACACAGGACAATATCCGTTATATCACGATGAAGCTGGATGAAAATGAGAGAAGTTCTCAGATCCGGCTGATGAAAGTAAAAGACATGATGCTGGAAGATGCGCATCATTATAAAGAGCGCCAGGCATAGACGGCGTGATAATGTATCAGGCAGATGAAGGAAACTGTTTCTTGACAACATTTCCGCATCTGCCTGTACTGTTTTGGGACAGATATTTGGATCTGCCTAAAAGGCCAGATAGAGAACAAGAAGGAAGAAAAGATTACAGATGGTAAAGATCATGATATATTTTCCTTTTTGCTCCGGATATCCGGATGAAATCTGCCGGTAGGAAATCAGACTGGCCATGGAGGCAATCAATGTGCCAAGGCCGCCAAGGTTCGTTCCGATGATCAGCTCGGAAATACGGGATGTGTAATTCGAGAGCAGCATGGCAGCCGGAACATTGCTGATGACCTGGCTTGCGAGAATGCTGACCGGCCGTTCGTGATTCTCGAGCACAGAGCGGATAAAGATGCGCAGACTTTCAAAATGATCGATATTTCCCACAAAAATAAAAAAGAATACAAAAGTCAAAAGCAGCGCATAATCAATTTTTGCAAACAAGATCCTCTTTCGAAAGAAAAGAGGGACGGCAACAAGAATCAGAAGTGCCCGGTCTGGCAGAAAGCCGGCGACAGAACACAGGCAGAAAAGGAAAAGGATCCCGAAAAACAGAAGATCTTTTCTGCCGGGAAACGAAGACTTTCCGACCTGAATACTGATTGATCCGCGTTCTGTTCCAAAGAAGGAAAAGAGCGCCAGAAGCACGGCCGCAAGTGCGGTAAAAGGCAGCATCAGCCATAAAAATTCCGGAAGACTCATTCCGGAAAGGGAATACAGGTAGAGGTTCTGCGGATTTCCGATCGGGGTGAACATGCTTCCCAGATTTGCAGCGATTGTCATCAGGACAGTCAGATAACAGATCCTGGATTCCATCTGGCCCATTTTCAGGATCAGAATACCGAACGGGACGAACGTAATCAAGGATACATCGTTGGTAATGAACATGCTGCTCAGAAAGCATAAAAATACGAGGGTAAGCGCGAGCCCTCTTCTGGAAGAAGTCCTGTTTAAAAGCAGCCCTCCGATATAGAGGAAAAAGCCTGCTTCCCTTAAACCTTCCACAATCAGCATCAGGCAGAAAAGTAAAATCAAAGTATGAAAATCGATATAGCCAAGATATGCAGGCCCGGGAGGCGTGATCAGGCAGGACAGAAGAGCCAGACACAGAGATACCAGCAGAACAATATCATTTTTAAATAAACAGATGATTTTTCTTATCATTTCTCAACATTCCTTTCGTGCGTTTTTTGCACCATTGAGATTATAGCAGAAGTGAGTCGAAACGTCACCATTTTTGAAAGGAAACCGGACGGATTTTAAAAAAATAAAAGAAAACAAGGAGGCAAGCTGCAAAATTCCAGTTTTTGCATATGGTAAAGTAGATTATATCAGACAGGAAGTGCGAAGAATATGGAACATAAACTACCTTATTATATGGCCTATCCGATGGATTTAAAGGAATACGGTGAGGAAAAAAGAGACCGTCGTGATGTGGAATACATGAAGAGCATGTATCCGATGTCCGCAAAGAAAATCCTGCCGTATGTGGAAGAAGAGTGTGACCGGATGGAATATGAGGGAAGTATGATCTATGACGAATACCCGGACCGTCTGCTTCTCTATCTGATGGCAGGCCGGATTTATGACAGAATGAAAGAAGGGGAGAAGAAGGAAATTGCCATGGAGATTGAAAAAGAGCAGGTGGAAACACAGGAGCTTAAACGGAAGAAAAAGGACAGGGAAGAGACTCTCATGGATCTGGTCCAGATTCTTCTGTATCAGGAAATTGTGCAAAGAAGATGTAGGCATCGCAGAAATTGCAGGCATTATTATTAAATTTTTCGTCAGGATACAGGGTTTACGCAAAGTTTAAACCATGATAAAATATGAATGGAAATACAAATCGATACCGTTTTTTCTAAAAATGAAGAATGCGGCACGAGAAGAGAGGAAGGCAGATGAAGAAAAATCTCATTTTCATAGGTATGCCGGCATCTGGAAAAAGTACGATCGGTGTTGTGACAGCAAAGCGTCTGGGATATCGGTTTATCGATACAGATCTTATGATACAGGAGCAGGAAGGGAAGCTGCTCAGGGAGATTATTGAAGAAAGAGGAACGGATGGATTTCTGGAGATCGAAAATCAGGTTAATGCGTCTGTGCAGGCAGAAAAAGCGGTGATCGCACCGGGCGGGAGTGTCGTGTACTGCGAAAACGCGATGGAGCATTACAAAGAGATCGGGACGATTGTGTATCTGCACGTTCCGTATACAGAGATCGAGGCACGGATCCAAAATGCAAGAAACCGCGGTGTTGTGCTGAAGGAAGGACAGACGCTGCGGGAACTGTACGATGAACGCTGCAGACTTTTTGAACAGTATGCAGATGTCCGTATCAATGAAGACGGTTTATCGATGGGAGAGACGGTTGAAAAAGTACTTGCTGTTCTCAGTGATATCAGGGGAGAAAACTGAGGATAAATAGTCCGGTCTGTCTGCATCTCCGGCAGTCGGCACAAAAAGGAACGAGAAATAAAAGTTTTACAAACAGAAAATTTGTGCTATACTAATCCGGTAAGAGTGTTCTTTGTTAAATTTATATGAACATTAGTTAAAATTTAGATAGATCAGGACGAAATTACGGATACGATTAAATAGTAGTCGAGGTGTGATATGGAGCAGTATATTATTAAGGGAGGGACTCCTCTTGTTGGCGAAGTTGTCATAGGGGGAGCCAAAAACGCGGCGCTTGCAATTCTTGCAGCTGCAATTATGACGGATGAGACAGTACACATTGATAATCTTCCGGATGTGAATGATATCAATGTTTTATTAGAAGCAATGGAAGGTATCGGTGCGCAGATCAAGAGAATTGACCGTCATACGGTACAGATCAGCGGTGGAGCGGTGCATGATTTTAATATTGATTATGACTATATCAAGAAGATTCGAGCTTCCTATTATCTTTTAGGAGCCCTTCTCGGTAAGTATAAGCACGCGGAAGTGGCACTTCCGGGCGGGTGCAATATCGGAAGCAGACCGATCGATCAGCATTTGAAGGGATTCCGTGCCCTTGGAGCGGAAGTGGAGATTGAGCACGGAAAGATTCTTGCCGATGCGGACAGACTTGTGGGAAGCCATATTTATTTTGACGTTGTCAGCGTAGGAGCTACGATCAATGTGATGATGGCAGCTTCGATGGCAGAGGGTATGACGATTCTTGAAAATGTGGCAAAAGAGCCGCATGTAGTAGATGTTGCCAACTTCCTGAACAGCATGGGAGCTAATATCAGAGGCGCAGGTACGGATGTGATCAAGATCAAAGGTGTAAGCAGACTTCACGGGGCGGAGTATTCTATTATTCCGGATCAGATTGAGGCAGGTACCTTTATGTTTGGAGCAGCCGTGACAAAGGGCGACGTGACAGTACTCAATGTGATTCCGAAGCATCTGGAAGCGACCATTGCAAAGCTTGTAGAGATCGGATGCGAAGTGGAAGAGTTTGATGACGCTGTGCGTGTAGTTTCAAAGGGGAAATTGCGTCATACACAGGTGAAGACCCTTCCTTATCCGGGATTCCCGACAGATATGCAGCCCCAGATGGGAGTTGCACTGGCTCTGTGCGAAGGAACAAGCACGATTACAGAGAGCATTTTTGAAAACCGCTTTAAATATCTGGATGAGCTTGCACGTATGGGTGCGGTTTCCAAGATTGAAGGAAATTCCGCAACGATTGAGGGTGTAGAGCGTTTCTCCGGAGCCAGAGTGAGCGCACCGGATCTGAGAGCCGGAGCTGCACTGGTGCTTGCAGGACTTGCTGCGGACGGCATCACGATTGTAGATGATATTGTCTATATTCAGCGGGGATATGAGCGGTTTGAGGAGAAATTAAGAGAGCTTGGCGCTGAGATTGAGAAGGTTTCAAGCGAAAAAGAGATCCAGAAATTTAAACTGAAAGTCAGCTGAAAACAGTACGTGAGGAGTGGGGTGCGGAGATACCGTATCCCTGCTTTTGTTAAAAAACTCTTGACAGGATTATATGATGGTGATATGATTCCGTACAGTGACAAGTAAATCAAGTTATATTTTCTCTTATTCAGAGTGGTGGAGATACATAGGATCTGAGAAGCCACGGCAACCCCGGTCACGGAAGGTGCCAGCCTGAGCGAGTAATCGAACAATAAGAGGATTGATATATGATGTATATATAACAGTCCGCTTATGGTGGGCTGCTTTTTATTGCGCATTAATATGTTTTAGTGCAGCAGAAAAGCCCGCCAGAGAAAACAGACAGTATATGAGAGAAAAGGAAAGGCAGGAAAAGATGGAAAAATTATTATTTACTTCTGAATCAGTGACAGAAGGTCATCCGGACAAGGTCTGCGATGCGATTTCTGATGCGATTCTGGATGCTTTGATGGAGCAGGACCCGATGAGCCGTGTGGCGTGTGAGACATGTACAACAACAGGTCTTGTAATGGTTATGGGTGAGATTACAACCAACGGATATGTAGATATCCAGAAGATCGTACGTGATACGGTAAGAGAGATTGGATATACAAGAGGAAAATTTGGATTTGATGCGGACACATGCGGTGTCCTGGTAGCTATTGATGAGCAGTCATCCGATATTGCGATGGGTGTTGACAAGGCACTGGAAGCAAAAGAGAATAAGATGTCCGACGAGGAGATCGAGGCGATCGGCGCCGGAGACCAGGGTATGATGTTCGGATATGCGTCCAATGAGACAGAAGAGTATATGCCGTATCCGATTTCCCTTGCACACAAACTCACAAAGCAGCTTGCAAAGGTGAGAAAGGACGGAACACTCCCGTATCTTCGCCCGGATGGAAAAGCCCAGGTGACAGTAGAGTATAATGAAGAAGGAAAGCCGGGACGTCTGGAGGCAGTGGTACTTTCCACACAGCATGATCCTGCAGTCACACAGGAGCAGATCCATGAAGATATCAAAAAACATGTATTTGATTCGATTCTCGATGAAAAGATGATCGATGAGAATACGAAGTTCTTCATCAATCCGACAGGACGTTTCGTTATCGGCGGACCGCACGGTGACAGTGGATTGACAGGACGTAAGATCATCGTAGACAGCTATGGCGGAATGGCACGTCACGGCGGCGGTGCATTTTCAGGAAAGGACTGCACAAAGGTAGACCGTTCCGGAGCATATGCAGCACGTTATGTAGCAAAGAATATTGTGGCAGCAGGTCTTGCAGACAAATGTGAAGTACAGCTTTCCTACGCAATCGGAGTAGCTCAGCCGACTTCTGTTTGGGTAGATACTTTTGGTACAGGAAAGCTTTCCGATGAAGCGCTGGTGAAAATCATCCGTGAAAACTTCGATTTAAGACCGGCAGGAATCATCAAAATGCTGGATCTCAGAAGACCGATCTACAAACAGACAGCAGCATACGGACACTTTGGACGTAACGATCTGGATCTTCCTTGGGAGAAGCTTGATAAGGTGGAAACACTGAAAAAGTATTTATAAAAACTTTAGAAAATTTTAGGGGCGCCTATAGTGGAGGCGCCCTTTTTCGTGATATACTGTACCTGTGATCAGAGCAGAGAAAGCAGAGAGGAAGAACTGTTTTGAAATTGAAGACAAAATTGATTATTTCATTCGTAATCATTACGATTCTGCCGGCGGTTTTGACCGGCTTTGCTGTATGGGGTGTGGCGAACTATCATATTAAAGCCATCGAACGTACCTATGGGATTTCAGGTGAGGAGTACCGGGACTTTAAGCAGTCGATCGGTACATTGAATCAAATTCCGGAAGTTCACGAATTTCTCAGCACCATGATCATTGGTGTGATCCTGATTCTTGCCCTTACGGCAATGCTGATGATTCTCTGGATTTACGGCAGCCTTCTGCGGCCGATTGAGAAGATGGAGATCGCGGTAAAGAGCATCACGGAAGGAGAGCTGGATTTTGAGCTTCATCCAGAAAAAGACGACGAGATCGGGCAGCTGTGCAAGGACATTGAGGAAATGCGAAAAAGGCTGAAGGAGAATGCGGAAGAAAAGCTGAAAAATGATAAAGACAACAAAGAATTGATCAGTAATATTTCCCATGACCTGAAGACACCGATTACAGCAATCAAAGGATATGTGGAAGGGATTATGGATGGAGTGGCAGATACGCCGGAGAAAATGGACCGTTATATCAAAACGATCTACAACAAGGCAAATGAGATGAACACACTGATTAACGAGCTGACGTTCTACACAAAGATTGATACAAACCGGATTCCATACAATTTCGCCCCCGTCCGGGTCAATGACTATTTTAATGACTGTGCGGAGAATCTGTCTTCCGAACTCACAAATCAGGGCGTGGAATTTGGATATTTTAATTATGTTGAAGACGATGTCAAGATTATTGCGGATGCCGAGCAGCTGATGCGTGTTATCAATAATATTATCAGTAATTCCCTGAAATATATGGACAAACAGCAGCCGCGGATCAACCTGAGGGTCAAAGATGTGGGCGACTTTATCCAGGTGGAGCTGGAGGATAACGGAAAAGGAATCGACGCGAAGGATCTGCCATATATTTTTGACCGCTTTTACCGGACGGATGCTTCCAGAAATTCATCCAAAGGCGGGAGCGGAATCGGGCTTTCCATTGTAAAAAAAATTATTGAAGAACACGGCGGAAAAATCTGGGCCACAAGCAGACCGGGCACAGGGACGGTAATGTACTTTGTCATCCGAAAATATCAGGAGGTACCAATTTATGAGTAAGATTTTTATTATAGAAGATGAAGAAGCGATCGCGGATCTGGAGAAAGACTATCTGGAACTCAGTGGATTTGAGGTAGAGGTGGAAAATGACGGAAACGCAGGACTGAAAAAGGCACTGGAAGAAGACTTTGATCTTCTGATTCTGGATCTCATGCTTCCAGGAGTAGACGGATTTGAGATCTGCAGGAAAGTACGGGACGAAAAAGATGTGCCGATTATCATGGTATCCGCAAAGAAAGATGATATTGATAAAATCCGGGGCCTAGGTCTTGGCGCAGATGACTATATGACCAAACCATTCAGTCCGAGCGAACTGGTAGCCAGAGTCAAGGCACATCTTGCAAGATATGAACGACTGATTGGAAGCCACGCGGAAGAAAATAAAATCATCGAAATCCGTGGACTGAAGATTGACACCACAGCAAGACGCGTGTGGGTTAACGGAGAAGAAAAAGCATTTACAACAAAAGAATTCGATCTCCTCGCATTCCTGGCGAGCCATCCAAACCATGTATACACCAAGGATGAGCTGTTCAGTGAAATCTGGGACATGGAATCGATCGGAGACATTGCGACCGTTACAGTACATATCAAAAAAATCCGCGAAAAGATCGAGTACGACACATCCAAGCCACAGTATATTGAAACCATCTGGGGAGTTGGATACCGCTTTAAAGTATAGTGAATTGTTTTTAAATTTTTGGGGACGTGTTCCGATGCAACGGAACACGTCCCCAAAATCGTGCAGACTTCCGGAAATTCGCGGAAAACGGGGGTTGACAGGGTGTTTCGATTATAATACTCTTAAAGCTGATAATAAAATTTTTATAAATTTCAGGTTAAATAATTAATATAGTAAGGGGATCATATGAGCGGAAAGAAAAGGAAACGCAGAAGGAGAAGAACGGGGAGACTGGCGCTTGGAATCGGATGTATGCTTTTGTCGGCAGGTGCGTTTGCTGCGGTGATCTATTTTAGCAATGCAGGGCGTGATGAGGTGGAGCAGGAGGGGGCTTCGCAGCAGACAAAAGAAGATTCGGCTACACGGGAAGAAGAGACAAAGACACAGGAAAGTGAGATTGATCAGAAGCTGGAGGAGCTGACGCTGCAGGAGAAGATTGCGCAGATGTTTATGATCACACCGGATGCTCTGACAGGTGTTCAGGGAACATGGAATCCGGGAGAGGTGACGGAAACGGCCTATAAGGAGCGGCCGGTGGGCGGTCTGATCATGATGGAAAATAATCTGGTCTCTCAGGATCAGATCAAGACGTGGAATGATACGATTACAGGATTTTCCAAAGAGGTGGTCGGAGTGGAGCCGTTCCTTTCCGTGGATGAAGAGGGCGGAACAGTAGCACGGATTGCGGGAAATGCGGCTCTTGGCATTGAGAATGTAGGAAATATGTCAGAGATTGGTGCATCCGGGGACAGTCAGAAGGCGTATGATGCGGGCGAGACGATCGGAACGTATCTGAAAGAGCTTGGCTTTAATATGGATTTTGCTCCGATGGCGGATGTCTGGACAAACCAGGAAAATACGATTGCGCAGTACCGGGCATTCGGATCGGATCCTGAGACAGTGTCAGAGATGGTATCCGAGGCGATAAAGGGATTCCACAGCCAGGGGATTTATACAGTGGCCAAGCATTTCCCGGGACACGGAGGAACGAGCGGGGATTCCCATGAGGGAACTGTATACTTAAACAGCACGAAGGAAGAGCTGGAATCATGTGAATTTCTTCCATTTCAGGCTGCGATTGATGCGGACACGGAGTTTGTGATGGTTGGACATATTTCGCTTCCGAATATTCTGGAGGATGATACACCGGCTTCTCTGTCCGAAGAAGTAGTGACAGAGATGCTGCGTAATGATCTGGGATTTGACGGGATCGTAATTACAGACGCTATGAATATGGGAGCAATTACAAATAATTATACATCTGCTGAGGCAGCGGTACAGGCTGTTCAGGCGGGAGTTGACATGATTTTAATGCCGCAGGATTTTGAGGATGCATATCAGGGAATTTTGAGCGCGGTAAATTCCGGCACAATATCGGAAGACCGGATCGATGAATCCGTAAGACGGATTCTGGAAGTGAAAATGGGAGAATCAGGAGAGAGCGCGTCATGATTACAAGTACAGCAAATCAGAAAATCAAGCGGATACTGAAGCTGCAGAAAAAGGCAAAAGCAAGAAATGAGGAAGGAATCTTTATCGTAGAGGGGATCCGGATGATGAAGGAAGCGCCGGAAAGCCGGATCAAAGAGCTGTATATTTCAGAGACATTTCTGCAAAAATATCCGGATCTGCCGGAACATTTAAAAAAGAAAGCGGAGATGGTAAGTGATACAGTGTTTGCCCACATGTCGGATACAAAAACGCCGCAGGGAATTCTCGGGGTGATTCGGAGAATGTCCTGGACGATGGACGAGCTTCTTCACGGAGAAGACGGAAGGGCACCTTTTCTGATGGTGCTGGATCATCTGCAGGACCCGGGAAATCTGGGAACGATTTTTCGGACGGCGGAGGGTGCCGGGGTGACAGGAGTGATCCTTGGTTCGAACTGCGCGGATCTTTATCAGCCCAAAGTCATCCGGTCCACGATGGGATCGATTTACCGGATGAGAGCAGTTTGTGTAGATGATATGAAAGAGACTGTTCGCTTTCTAAAACAACATGGAATTCACACGTATGCGGCACATCTGGATGACAGCCGTTTCTATGATGAGGAAGATTATACAAAACCGACGGCATTTCTTATTGGAAATGAGGGAAATGGTCTTCCGGAAGAGATATGTGCTGAGGCGGAGCATAAAATCAAGATTCCGATGCATGGTCAGGTAGAGTCTTTAAATGCGTCCATGGCAGCGGGAATTCTGATGTATGAGGTCTGCAGGCAGAGAAGAAAATAGAACAGACAGTGAAGGAAGACAGACGATCGGCGGGTGAGAGTTTTCGGTTTGATTATGAGGAGGAGCAGGATTTTGGGTCCTGCTTCTTGACGTTGAGCGTATTGACAATGTAAATACAAAAATGTAAAATAGAATACGGGAGGTGCAGAACAATGGCGAAGACATTTTTGCAGGTACGGACAGATGAGAGAGACAAAGAGCAGGCCAGTGTGATTCTTGAGGAGCTCGGAACGAATCTGTCTTCTGTAGTGAACATGCTGTTGAAACAGATCATCATGACAAAAAGTATTCCGTTTGAAGTAAAAATGCCGCAGGCCTACACAGAACAGGAAAAGGTGGAAGAAGTCAAAGCCTCCATGGAGATGGAGAGGCTGACGTTGACAGAAGAAGACCTGAAACTGTTAAACAAGTACCGGAAAGCGGCAGATAAAGACAAATTCAGGGAGGAGATCCTGGCAGAATACGCGGAGGCATAAATGAGTGATACGATTTACTGTTATCCGGATTCGGACGTACTGATCAACAAGATGGACATTCGGGATCAGGCGAAACTCGAAGAGGCCGAAAGGCGGCTTACGATGTTCCGCATGAGCGATCTTCTGGATGTTCCCGTGAAAGGTGATTTTGATTTGGATCACTTGAAGAGCATTCACAGATACCTGTTCCAGGATCTCTATTCCTGGGCAGGAGAGATCCGTACGGTTGATATTTCCAAATCAGCCGTCTTTTGCAAGGCGCGTTTTATTGAAGAGCAGGCCGATGAACTGTTCGGAAAGCTGAAAGAGGAGCATTACCTTGCGGGGCTTCCGAAAGAGCGGATTGTCAGACGCCTTGCCTATTATTTTTCCGAAATCAATGCCCTGCACCCGTTTCGGGAAGGCAATGGAAGGACACAGAGAGAATTCATCCGGGAGCTTGCGCTGAAAAGAGGTTATGTAATCCGGTTTGCGCGGGTTTCAAGAGATGAGATGATGGAGGCAAGCAGGGAGTCTTTCCTGTGCAGATATGAAAAAATGGAGGCACTGTTCTGGAAGGCAGTGCAGTAAATGATACAGAGACAAAAGACTGTCCGGCAGAAAGAAGGAAACTTCTGCCGGGCAGTTTTTTAGCTATAGCTTTTTCGACAGATATAGTATGAGATCATCGTCGTTACAGCAGTCTGTATAAGGTTCACAGATATGATCTCCATACCAGACGCCGCTTCCGTCCGGAATGTATCCGCGTTTGATGTACATTCTCTGGGCGCTTCCATAGCCGCTGTGAAGCCCGACACCAAGATAGACTGTATCGGCAAATCCGGCAGCAATCTGTTCTGCGGTATCCATCAGAAGAGAGCCGATCCCATGGTTCCGGTATTTTTTCAGGACACCAAAATCAACCAGTTCCGGCAGCCCTTTTCCTGCAAAGGCGCCCCGGTCAGAATCCGGGTAGATGCTGATATAACCGGCTGTCTGCCCCTGGTATTCGGCAGCCAGTGCCACGGCTTTTCCCTCTGCCTGATCCTGAAGACGCATGTCATATTTTTCGCGGGTCACATGGTCGCCCTGGAACTGTTCTTCCTCTGCAAGAATCTGCGCATCATCCGGGACCAGCGTCCGAATCAGGATGATGCCGTCATCATAATAAATCATAATACTCCTCCCTGCGCATTTGATAATCTGATTTTATCATACTATTGTGAGTTTATCACCGAAAAATCTGAAAAATGTGTTATGATAATGATAAATAAAGAGGACGAACAAAAAGGAGGCGTATGATATGAAACTGAAAGACAAAGTTGCATTGATTACCGGAGGGAGCCGCGGAATCGGATTTGCTACAGCAAAACGTTTTCTCGAAGAAGGAGCAAAAGTGATTGTGGCTGCCAGCAGGCAGGAGACGGCGGATAAAGCAGTCGCTCAGCTGAAAGAGAGCGTTCCGGGAGCATCCGTGGAGGGAATCTGTCCGGATCTTTCCAGTCTGGAATCTGTACGGGAAGCTGTAAAAGGCATACATGACACATACGGACGAATCGATATTCTTGTCAATAATGCGGGAGTTTTGGACAGCGTACCGTTTACAGAATATACGGAAGACTTGTTCGACAAGGTTATGAATCTGAACGTGAAGGGCGTGTTTAATGCATCCAGAGCAGTTGTGGATTATATGGTGGAGCAGGGAGAAGGTGTCATTTTATCCACTTCGTCAATGGTAAGTATTTCTGGACAGGCAGCAGGTGTGGCTTATCCGACTTCCAAATTTGCAGTAAATGGAATGACAATCTCGCTGGCACGGGAGCTTGGACCGAAAGGAATCCGTGTCAATGCGGTGGCACCGGGAATTACGGAGACGGATATGATGAAAGCGGTACCGAAAGAAGTGATTGATCCGTTGATTGCGCAGATTCCGCTCCGCCGTCTCGGGCAGCCGGAAGATATTGCCAACGCATTTGTATTTCTGGCATCAGAGGAAGCATCCTATATTACAGGAGTGATTCTGAGTGTAGACGGCATGAGCAGGGCATAGAGATACTGTTCTTGAAAAAACGATTGTTTTAAATCAAAGGGGTTGTCGGGAAACGAAATTCCCGGCGGCTTTGTCTGCGCATTTGCCGAAGAATGCAGATGAAAAGAGGAATTGCAGATTGCGAAAAAAAGCTGGATTTTTTTACCGACATGGATTATACTAAAAACAGTAATTATTATTTTTATCAGACATAACCGGAGGTTAGAGAATGAAAGCACTGAAACTAAGGGAGAATTTTTACTGGACAGGAATTGTAGATGCCGATCTGCGTGTATTTGACATTATCATGTACACAGAATTTGGAACAACATACAATTCTTACGTTCTGAAAACAGGGGACAAGACCATCCTCTTCGAAACTGCAAAAGAGAAATTTTTCGATGATTATCTGGAAAAACTCAAAGAAATTACCGATGTGGAGAGCATTGACTATCTTGTTGTAGAGCACACCGAGCCGGACCATGCAGGCAGTGTGGAGCGGCTTCTGGATCTGAACCCGGGCATGAAAATCATCGCTACAGGCTGCGCCCTTGGATTCCTGAAAGAGATCGTAAACAGAGACTTTACCGGAATTCCGGCAAGAGACAACATGACAATGAAGATCGGAGACCGTACGCTCCGTTTCCTCTTTGTACCGAACCTGCACTGGCCGGATACCATGTATACTTATATTGAAGAAGAACAGATTCTTGTTACCTGTGATTCCTTCGGATCCCATTACGGATTTGACGATGTCCTGCTGAGCAAGGTGACAGACTGGGAAGGCTATATGAGAGCCACAAAATATTATTATGATAATATTATCGGGCCGTTCAAGCCGTTCATGTTAAAAGCACTGGAAAGAGTGCGCGAGCTGGATATTTCCATGATCTGCACCGGACACGGACCGGTTATCGATGATAAGATTGACTTTATTTTGAATACCTACGAAGAGTGGAGCACAGTAGTCAATCCAAATCCGAAGAAAACGGTGATCATGCCATATGTCAGCGCCTACGGATATACCAAATCCCTGGCGGAAAAGATTGCAGAAGGAATCCGTGCAAGCGGGGATATCGATGTGCGGGCCTATGATATGGTAGAGGCTGATCAGGCAAAAGTACTTGAAGAGCTTGGATTTGCGGACGGTATTCTGTTCGGGTCACCAACAATCGTCGGAGAAGCCCTGAAACCGATCTGGGATCTTACAACTTCCATCTTTGCGGGAACACACGGCGGAAAACTCGCCAGCGCATTCGGAAGCTATGGATGGAGCGGAGAGGCCGTACCGCATCTGATCGAAAGACTGAAACAGCTGAATATGAAGGTGACAGAAGGATTCCGTGTACGGTTTAAACCAGACGAAAATCAGCTTCAGGATGCCTTTGATTACGGATTTAACTTCGGATGCCTTCTTCAGGAAAAAGAGAATCCAAAGAAGAAAAAAGGAGCAAGGACACTGGTAAAATGTCTTGTCTGCGGCGCTGTTTTTGATTCCTCCATTGACATCTGCCCGGTTTGCGGAGTAGGACCGGAAAACTTTGTGGAAGTGGAGGCGGAAGAGAACGAATTTTCCAATGATACAAAGAATTTCTATATCATTCTCGGAAATGGAGCAGCAGGACATTATGCGGCAGAAGCAATCCGGAAAAGAGACCGTACCGGAACCATTACGATGATTTCCAATGAACCTTACCGGACCTACAACCGTCCGATGCTGACAAAATCCATCATGGCAGGTCTGGATGAAGAACAGATCGCAGTGGAAGACGCATCCTGGTACGAAGAAAATCATATTTACCAGATTCTTGGACACGAAGTAGTCAAAATCGATCCGGAAGCAAAAGAAGTACATCTGGATGACGGAAGCAAATATCATTATACAAAACTGATTTATGCACTGGGATCCGAATGTTTCATTCCGCCGATCAAAGGAGCGGACAAAGACGGAGTCATTGCAATCCGGAGGCTTTCCGATACAAAGAAAGTAGCAGAGAAATTAAAAGAGACAAAACACGCAGTTGTCATCGGCGGAGGCGTTCTCGGCCTGGAGGCGGCATGGGAACTCAAAAAATCCAGATGCGAAGTGACAGTGCTGGAACTGGCACCGGTACTGATGGGACGCCAGCTTGATAAAACGGCAGGAGAAATGCTCAAGAAGATCAGCGAAGGACAGGGAATCCAGATCCACACCGGCGTACAGATCGAAGCCATCGAAGGCGGCGAAAAAGCAGAAGGCGTACGCCTCGCTGACGGCACCGTGATTCCGGCTGAACTCGTTATCGTATCCTGCGGCGTAAGAGCAAACACCGCACTTGCAAAAGAAGCAGGCATTGAGACAGACCGAGCAGTGATTGTCAACGAGAAGATGGAAACAAACATTCCGGATATCTACGCATGCGGAGACTGCGCACAGTACGAAGGCATCAATTACGCCATCTGGCCGCAGGCAGTAGAAGAAGGAAAAACAGCCGGAGCACAGGCGGCAGGAGACGACAACACCTACAGCACCGTACCGGCAGCATTAAGCTTCCACGGCATGAACACCGCCCTCTTCGCAGCAGGCGATAACGGACAAAATCCGGACCTCATCTACAAAACCGTAGAATACAAAGACGAAGGAAAAAAACAGTACCAGAAATACTACTTCCTCAACAACCGCCTCTGCGGCGTCATCCTCATCGGAGACACCAGCCGCATGGCAGAAATGACCGAAGCATTAGAACATCACAGACAGTATAAAGAAATAATTAAATAATGCAAATATTGGGGACGTGTTCCGATGCATCGGAACACGTCCCCAAAAAAATAACCAAAAAAACATCAAATCAGCTTCTTTTTTTTGAATATAATGATGCATAGTATGATGATGAGAATGCAGAGTATGACGACGTTTCCATAGCCGTTGTCGAGCACCGGCATGTTTTTGAAGTTCATTCCAAACCATCCGGTGATGAGGGTGAGCGGGAAGAAGATGGTGGAAATTACGGTCAGGAACTGCATGTTGTTGTTCTGCCGGGCATCGATCTGGGACTGGTAGGCTTCTTTAATCTGCTGTGCGTAATCCAACAGATGGTTTGTTTTACTCAGCAGCCGGTCGGCCCGGTCTCCGATCGTGCCAAAATACTTGAGATGCTTCTTGATAAAAAAGCCATTTTCATTCTCTTCAAGTGCGCGTCCAAGATCCATGATTTCATCATAATAGCTGCGGAATGTGAGCAGTTCGCGCCGCAGGGGAATCAGTTCGTGCTGAAAGTTTTTTACTTTTTCCTGTATGACATCCTCTTCCATTTGAAACAGTCGTTTTTCATAATTGCTCAGAATTTCCGGATCCAGACTGATAAACTCAGAAATATAATTATAGAGGAACCGTTCTTTTGTCTCCCCCTGATGTGCTTTCTTCTGCTGTATTCGATATATCAGCCGGTCGGAGAATCCATCATCATCTACGATTACGATATTATGACGATTGACAAAGAGGTAAATGCGGTATCTGCTTCCGAGGACATCTGCCAGTTTGGGAATGCAGAAAGTGCTTACGAGACATTCCTGCTGGGTTTCCAGTTTGCAGAACCGGATTTTGGATAAGGAAATTTCATTTTCATATATGATATTTGCCTGCTCCAGAATATCCGGAGCATGTTTGGAGTCTGTTACAAATATTGCAGGCTCCCGCGCTGTTTCCCATTCGGCAAATGGAATGGGGAGGAGTTGTTCTCCGTATTGATAAATCATAAGATCACCTGTATTTCTTGTTTTGTTGTTTGATTATAAAAGTAACCTGTAAATAAAGTGCAAATATTATGTTAGATCTGTGTAAATCATTCCGAATCCTGATCCGGCTGCGGGCGATGGCTCCGGTCTGCCATGGCCTTGATGGAGGAGGCGTATTCGGAAGGCGTCATTCCGGTTACCTTTTTAAACTGCCTGGAAAAATAGTGGATGGAGGTGTAACCGAGTTTTTCTGATATCTGTGTAAAATTCATCTGTTCGGTGCGGATCAGCTCCTTTGCAGCTTCGATCTTCATATTGGAAAAGTATTCGATGATGCCAAGACCGGATTTTTTGCTGAATATTTTCTGGAGCTGAGATCTTCCGATCAGATTGTCTTTGCAGATTGTTTCGATTGTGACCCGCCCGGAAAGGTGCTGGCCGAGGTAGGCAACGACCCGGTTAAAGACCTCTGTATCGATATTTTCTTTCATGGTCTTGTCCGGCTTGTCCGGCTTGTCCGGCTTTTCGTCTGCCGGGGTGGAAAGATCGGAATATTTCCGGTAGAAATAGATCATCAGTTCCTCCAGATAAAGCTGAATCAGCTGGCCGGAAGCAGGAGGCTGAGAAGACTTTGGACGGAGCACTGTCTGATATGGATCGTCAAGCCGGCCCTCCAGAAAATTGCCGGCTTCTGTAATGATCCGGGC
>QWCV01000496.1_pt1 | contig 45438 bp, 62 predicted proteins | sample 1972621 | NCBI WGS metagenome assembly QWCV01 (sample SAMN09866699, study PRJNA288562) | Human gut metagenome isolate pre2_stool, whole genome shotgun sequencing... | isolation source: gut | host: Homo sapiens | place: USA: California | reverse complement strand
GAAACCTTATCTAATATAACACTTTAGGGGGACTTTTTTTGATACATCGCTAAAAGCTTTTCGGAACCACTAGCACAGCTAGTGGTTTTCGTAAGATAACAAAAAAGACTTGGCAGCATGAGCTACCAAGCGACATGAAAAAACAAAAGCATTCGGCACGCAATCGCCTAAAGTACATCTATAGTGTACCTTTATTTAGATTAAATGTCTAACGATTTATCATGAATACACAAAAAAGGCTAGGATACCCCTAGTCTTTTATCGTTCCCAGATTACAACGTCTTTCTGCGATAAGCTCCTCTAGTTCGTTCAAATCCGAACCCGTAGCATGATTTCTGATAAAGCTACGAGCGGACGACCTTTTAGAGAGATAATTTCTATGCTCTCTATTGTTTGCATTCCACTTCTTAGTGGCCTTTGCTTGTGCGTCCATGCGATCTACTCACTTTCCAAATCTAGCGACGAATAATTTATGATATAACTCAATGTCATCGTTAGTGACATCTAACAATTTGCCGTGAGATTTTTTAACATTCACGTATTTTTCAAGTTCTTCGACGTTACGCATGTTGCTGATGTCGTAGCCAGCTGTTAACAAACCGTACAACGCTTTGTGGATTTCTCGCAAATTATCATTTTCCAATTTTTTAGAAAGATTGAACATTTTGCTTGCTGTTGCAGAATTGTTTTTGATCTCGTCTGTGTATCGAGAACCTAAAATTGTTTGACCGTTTTTCATTTTGTTTTACCTCGTTTTATTTTTTTATGCTACTTCTTTGAGTTATCCAATGAAGTCGATTAATTCTTCAAAAGGAACTTGCTCTAAATCTTCATAATCTGTGAAGTCTTTCATGTATCCTTTCAAATCTTCGAGAACTTTTTCTTCAGTAACTTCTTCGTCTCCATCATAAACGCTCTTGTACTCTTCGACTAATTGGTTGATTTGTGATTGTGTTAGTGCCATTTTGTTTCACCTTGAGAACTTCTTTTGTTCTCCCTTTCCTTATCTTCATTTATATTATAGTACATATACTATAAATTGTCAACACTTTTGATAAAGAAATTTAAGTTTTTTTGCAAAATAAAAAAGCCCGGCATAAAGCCGGGACAGTTCAAGAATATTTATCGAAAGACGCCAAGTATTCCGAAGAATATGTTATCACTTATCTATTGAAATCACAAATATAAAAAAGAGCTATGAGATAACCTCGTAGCTCTTTGCCTATGATGGATAGATATATTATAGCAAATAAAAAAAGCCCCAGCAAGTGCCAGGGCTTCGACCACTACTGCCATGGTATCCCTATTGCAGTGTGAGGGGAGGTGATATACTCCTTTTCGTTTTTTTAGTTTTCGTGGTCTATTATTTACATATCTGTGCAATCGTCCAAGTACTGGTCTTCAACCCATTGAGCGCTGTCAGGGTGGTTGATTCGAGACCAGCCGTTTAGCTTCTCATAAACGCGGACTCTTGTGCCCGCTGGAAGGAACTCTTTATCTTGGCTATCGATGCGAGGCCCAGCTTCAACGTAGTAGTCAGTGGTAAGAGTGCCTTCATAATAAGGCTTGTCTGATTTCTCTAAGCGGGTATTAACATCTAATTCACGCTCAAATTCGCTTTGGGCTGGTGCTGGAAGAGGTGTTCCACTCTCACGGAAGACAATTTCACGAGGACGGCCGTTGAGTTCCCAGATATAATTATAGTCGTTTTCAGTCACGCCGTCCATACCGTAGTTACAGTGAATGGCTGTGCTATCACTAGTCATAATCAAAACATGGCCAAACGCACCAAGAGAGCTTGAGCCGTCACGAGGTGCCCAAATAACGACATCTCCACGTTGACCGTCGAACGTGCCGTCTACAGCGTCGTAAATCTTCGCATATCCAATGGCTGGAAGTGCTTGTTGAAGCGATTCTGTGTTGTTGTCCAGGTTGATTTCAAGTGCATAGCTTACTGCTGATGAGCAGTCAAATTCGATGCGTCCGTCCCCGTCTGCGTCGTTTCCGTAGCGGTCCCCCATATCATAGTGGACCGGGATTGATTGTAGATGATGCATGCGTGCAATACTTGATTCAATTTTACTCATTGTTAATATCTCCTTCGTTCGATTAATCTTGTTTTGGTTCGTGGTAACCCAATGCTTGCTCACTATCTCCAAGACCTTTGGTCGTTGGGTCTGGAATGATATTTAAGATGTTTACAATTGTCAAACCTACCAAATAAGGATTTGATACAAATTTACCAAACAAGTTGAACACCGCATCCCAACTTGTCAAATCTTGGAAATTAATCCCAAAGTAAGTCAAGATAGGCAGTGCAATCGCAAGCGCTACACGATACAAAAACGCTTTATTTTTTGAGTTAAAACGTACAGACCAGTTAATTTTATTCATCAGTTGATTTTTCCTTTCAATTCTTCGATTTCTTTTTTGAGTTTATCGAATTCGAAACGAGTTACGACTTCGCCCAAAATTTGATCCAAGTTAGTTGCTAGAGCCTCAACGGTTGGTTGTAGCTCTTCTAGCGCTTTTTCATTCTTATCAGTTTTGGTCACAAGAGCCTTGATATCTCGTCCGATCTGCTTAAATGCTTCGATTAGATTCATTCGCTACTCTCCCTTTGCTTGATTATATGCAGATAGATAATCTACATCAGTCACAGCGTCAATCTTTTGACCAAGTTCTGTCAACTTAGCTACGATTGCTTCGCTGGTATCGCTGTTTAGAGTGCCAATCTTATCTGCAATCTCTTTGAGCGTGTCAAGATTCTCTGGAACTCCTTCACCGAGAATCTCTGCTTTTAGCTGCTTGATTGCCTCGTTTAGTTGTTGTTCAGTGATCCCTGCGCTTGTTTCCTTGTCATTGATTGCTTTACGCAAGTTCTTGATATCTGTGCCAATCGCAACGACTACTGCTTCAAGTTTATTTTCTGCCATATTTCATCCTTTCATATTTTAGCTAAGTTGTAAATTGTTACTAGGTCTGGAAGCTCATCTACAGTATCGCTGTCTAAGTGCTTCCGTACTTCCTCAGCCAGCGCTTTTATTTTGGGTCTTCGGTATTGCTTGGAATGCTGTCAGATGGATTGAACGACGGGCGGACACGTATTTTAAATTCGTCTGTAGGGAAAATAAACCCATCTAGTTTTAATTCTAACTTGTAACGACCAGGATCTACAGCGTCTTTGAATTTGAAGTTGAAACGACCTGATTCTACAGATACATCTTCATACAGAATTACTTTTTTCGCATTGAAGATGGCAAGCTTACCTGTGCCAGATAAGTCTTTCTTCAAACCGTCATCGCCCAAAATCTCAAATTCAAATACTGATGCAGTGTCTCCTGATTTGATGACACACCCGCCGTCAACTTGCCTAATGCTTGTCATGACATCATTAATCATTCTCGTCGGTCTCCTTTAGATAAAACTTCTCTTTATCAATATTCCTCTTTACATACTTGTCAATAAAAGGTATTTCCACTCCTAACGCTGATAGACTAGCCAAGATACTAGAAGTGTAAGCCGCAATCATGGAAAAAATGAATGCATCAACAATGCTCGTCAGATTCATGAAATTTGCGAATGGGTAGAATATTGCCACGAACACAATCATTACTGTATGGCTGATTGCCCCTTTGCGGAACTTTGTGCTCGAGAGTTCGTGAGCAGCCCAAGCCCTCGACACACCTACGGCAATATCCGAGAAAATAATTATCACGAGAAAAAGCACCCATGGGTGCTCATCAATTCCGTGTGCATAGAAGTCTCGGACTACATCAAAGAGCCCAAAAATGCCATCTGGTTTATTGCTCATTGCTTACCTCTGTGCCGTTAGACTCTGCTAAGATTTCGTCTTCAATTTTGTAACGAAGGGTGCGCAGTTCTTGCTCATCTTTACGCATCTGTTTGCGGTATTTAGCATAGAGCTCAGCGTTAATAAGATTCTCTTGAACAGCAGAGACTGCATTGGAATCTATGCTAATGAATGTCTGTTTGACAAGGATTGTAGCTCCTTCTTCTTCCACGTTAAATTCTGCATTGATTGTGCGTTGTTTTGTAATTTTTAGTGACATGATATTATTTTCCTTTCTTTTATTCTTCAATTGTTGGGTATTCGTCTTCAGTGATGTAAGTGACTGTCCCTGTGTAGACTGCATCTCCAAAACTTGGGTTTGAAAAATACATACTTCCATCCGGTTCAAGGTGCCACACTGCACATCCTTTGTGCTCATTAGCTACATTTTTATTGACAACCAAGTGAGTTTGCACACAAGGCTTGAATCCATTTGGAATCTTCTCGCCCAAATCCTTGCGTTCCCCTTCAACAACAGAATAGATTCCTCTGATTAAGCTGAAGGTTACTACACTACCTTGTCGTACTATGTTAGCTTTGACACCATACCCTATTGGGATTTCTTTTTTTACGGCAGGCTGATTACTTTGCACGAACTCAACCCAGCCCCCAACTGTGTTTTGTGTTAGAGTGCGTTTGAAGAACCTACCAGAACTTGTTGTTAACGATTGGTGAATGCCACCCAGCCCTTCTATTACTTCTAAGAACCCTGCTTGTTCTGTAGGTTTAGGTTTGCTGATAGGGTAGTTCTTCATCGTGCTCATTACTGAGAAGAAGCCTGTCGTTCTGTAATCGTCAAGGTTCGTGTTGTTATATTCAATAATCGCAGCGCCTCGAACTTCCGTAAGTCGGTGGTGCTGGATTGGCTTTGAACCTGAATAAATCAATCCGTTGACATCAAGCGCCCCATTTTCACGATATTTACCAATACCCACACCTTGCTGGTCATAGGACACGATAATTTTATCGGTCGGCACTGTATCTTGAAATTTTGAGTCTGAAAATCTATCCTCTAGTTTCCCTGCGACTATGAATGAAGTATCTGCGGGATATTCCTTGCCCAAATTAGCATTAGAGGCCTTGAACTCAGAAATGCTTGACCATTCACCGCCAGCTTGCCCGTTATCTGCTACAACATTGCTTGTTCCAACTTTGGTTGTTGTAAAAGTCAGCTTCATGGTATTTTTTTGAACGCCATTAACGCTAAGAGGTGCTATTTTAGCAAACCTCTTAATGGTTAGTGTATCTGACTTTGAGCCACTTCTGGTAACTTCAAATTTTAGCGTTGGACTGAAATAGAACAAGAATGTTATTTTGACTTCCTTCCAATCAGACCAAATCCCGCGAGAGTCTTGAACTCTCCCTCTCAAAGTCATTTGAGTGTCTTTGTTTACAGCGACCTCACGGAATATCCCACCGTTCGTTGAAACAGAATTACTGGCACCAACGATTTCAGCGTAGTAACCAGCTATTGTAGCCCCATTCTTTGCTTGCGCTCCGTTGAAAACTACTTTCACAAGCGACATTATAGACACGAAATGTGTTGGCTCCGGAATTATCCTCTGAGTCGTTGGATTTGTGTCTGTCAAAGTAAATCCAGTGAACGAAGGTTTCATGTTGTTTGTAACAACGCTTGCCGTTAGTGTTGCTGACTGCGTCTGGATCAATTTGCCGTCTACATAAGTATCGACATATATAGTACCTCGACCAGTTGTTGCATTCGGTATGTCGTTTGCGAAATCCGCTGGGATTGTCCACTTAAACGATGTTCCAACATTGTCAGCAATTTTACCTTGTTTGTTACCCCAAGCGTAGCGCAGTGTGTGCGTGGCACCAGCTAATTTCCTATCAATAGTGATATCTACTTGATTGCCAATGAATCCCTCTGGAACGCTCACCGAACTTCCTCTTGGGATAGTTGTCAGTGTTATGCCTTGGTTACCAATGTCTAGGTTACCAGGACTGTATCCACCCGAACCGTTGAAATGTGCACGTACCCCAAATATCCCAACACCATCATCAGCGTGCCTTACAGTAATTGTTCGGTCAATCAACTGTATCTCTGAATTTCGGCCAAGCATCGCTGGGCTTCCTGAATAATCAATTCGTTGTCCAAAACCATCAACATACCCAGAACATTGATAGCTTGCAAATGTCCACCCTTGATTCAGCAATGCTAATCGAATACGGACATCACTTGTATTGTTTTGGATATTCTGTCCAACTTGGTCAATCCACAACCTGATGCGATATCCACGGTCATTATTTGACCAAAATTCTACCATGATTAACTACCTCCCACATATCTAATAACGTTGCGGTCTGGATTGATGAAGTCTTGCTCTTCTCGATAGCGACCAATCTGAATGGTTTTTGAGAAGATCCCGTTCTCGATGTGGATCACACCTTGCGAGATATACATCACTTCATTACCAGCAGAGAACATTGAAATACGACCACTTGGACTGAATAACATAGAGCTAGAGTTATCGGTTTTACCAATGACAAGCCCTTCGTTTGATGAGGTCATATAGCTGTCAATGAAGTTCCAACGCTCTGACATATCATTCAGATTGTTCTCTAGTTTTGCGACACGGGCACTGGCATCAGCCAGATTCTTTTCAGCTTGTGCCCGGTTGGCATTGTTTGCATTAACAAAGTCTTGGTAGGCTTTGACCCATTGATTAAGTATGTCAAGAGATGCTTTCGCTTCAAGCTCGGCTTGCACTACTGAATTAACTTCGTTGAGTTTGTTGAGTTGAGCTTGTGTCAAAACTTGGTCAGCCTTAGAATCAATGTCATCCTGTACATCTTCAATTGCAGGGGTCCAGTCCGTTTTGACTGTTCCTTTTTCGATTTTTACTTCCCAAACAGACTTGCTAGCTGTTTTGTGATATGTGTTGACACGTAGATGATAGTTCCCTGTCGGTTTAACCCAAGTAATCAGCGTTCCTGTAGTTCCTGTTTTTAAGTCAGATACAATCTGATAATTTTGGTATTTATCATCAATCAACCAAAGCGTCACATTGTCGCTCTCAACATTTGCGTTGTGCAGGGCAGTAAAATTACCGTCCGATTTCGCACTGATGAGATACTTTTGGTTTTGCTCTAAATAGACAGAAGTTTCGTTTTTGTACAAAACATTATTGTCAAAATTCGTTGGTTTTCTGTCCGGCTTAAATGGTCCTTTCGAGCCTTTTAAAAGATTTCGACCACCAACTGAGACACTGCCAGCCGTGTCATTCCATGAATAATCGGCCGGGTTAGTGCTATTTGCTCTATCAAAATTAGTACATATACCCAGATATCGTTTGGTGCCGTCTTGAGTCAAACTAAAACCAGTTCGGCCATCGGCACTGTCAGCGTAGGCAAAGTGGACATAAGGTGTTTGTCCGTCCGCTCCAGCTTTGCCCGGAATCCCGTCACGCCCGTCACTACCCTTCCATTTAGACCAGCGATAGTCTTGTGGATTCCGGCTATCCGTAGTATTGAAATCTTGGTACATACCGATGAAAGCCTTGTCTGTATCGGTTTGGCTGAAACCACTACCAGACACCGTGTCAGCGTATGCGATGTGGGTGTACTGGGTTTTACCATCAGCACCCTTAACGCCGGGAATCCCTTGATCACCCTTCGGACCTTGTAAGCCTTGAGGACCAGTGTCGCCTTTATCGCCTTTAGCCCCTTGTTCTCCAATTTTTGAAACCGAGTATCCAGTTTCGCTAGTGGTATCTGTGTAGCTCCAGACTGTCTTAGTCCAGAGGTATTGCCCAGCTGGTACGCTAGGTACTTGGCTAACCCAACCAGTTGTTGGCGGGACTGTCCCAGATACCCCTTTAGCATAGGTGATTGCGGTGCTATGAATACCGACACCGTCTTTACCCGGGATACCATCTGTACCACTGTTGCCATCTCTGGCGATGTAGACTTTTTGATAACCTGTTTCAGAGGTGTTATCGGTATAAGTCCAGACCGTTTTAGTCCAAAGCCATTGACCTTGAACTAATTTTGGAGGTGTTTGAGACCACGTCCCGGGCGTTATGCTATCTGATGCTGAAATTCCATAAAGAACCGTCGTGCCTCTTATCCCAACACCGTTTTTACCAGCGATGCCATCTCGTCCATCTCGACCGTTTAAGCCATCAGAGACACCGACAAATGTGATTTCATCGCTAGCAACTTCTTTCTCACCTACCCAAGCTGATACTGTAATTACAGTGGGTTTGGTAATCTTGCTTGCACTCACTGTGTAAGTCAGTCCAGCTCCAACAATAGAGCCATCAATTACAAATCGATAAGTTGCGTTAACTGTCTGATTTCCTCGTTTTAACGTTGGACGTAATGTTGACTGACCTGTATTGTTTTTAAAGATAACGCCGTTGTCTGTTGAAAAAAGGATGTTGTAGGGTCTACTGTTTTCAACCATTCGTTCGAAGACGGTTCTAAGGTCTCCCGATGTCCTATTCTCAAGCTCTTTGAAGTTGCCGAAAGTTGTCGTGTTGTTGGCTGGGTTGCTAAAACTAATCTTTTGCTCAATGGCACGAGCCCTTACATCGAGCGACGGGGCAAATCCCTTGTCGTGAATTGTGATAGTATCTCCGATTTCGATATCAACGAACCCATCGACTTCGTAAGTAATAGCTGGATAAGCGTTTTTTCGCAAATTCGCAATCCCTGCAGCACGGATAACTTTCGGATCATCACTGTCAACTTCTAAATCTTTTCGAATCCACTTATTGTCTTGAGTTGAAGCGCCAAAAGTTGAAGGGTATAAGTTGGCTGCATGAGGGGCATAGAGACAGTTGCCCTCTTGCTTGAAGATAACAATTCCTTTATCGTTCTTCTCTTCCCAAGCCGGGAGACCATCAATATAGACTCGCACTTCAGGGCCGTTTTCAGGTTGCTCTTTCGCTTTCCCGTAAGGAACAATCATTGTATAGATTTCGGTCTTATCAACCTTTCTCGTCATCGATTTGATGTTCTTTTCAAACGTCAGACGGATATCGCTACGAATTCGACCTACGCCAGTGTGTGAATCGTCCGCTTGATGGTAAACGTTCAGGACAAGTTGCTTAATGGAGCTGTCGTCATTAAGCCTAGTCACAAATTCAACTTCAGCATTAAATTTATTAGCTAAGCTCAGCAACCTTGCCAGTTTCGTGTCTTGTCCTTCCCACTCAAGTGTTTTTTTCTGGTCAGAGACCTCATTGACACCGAGCGTTACCATCGCAAACTGAGGGATATCAAATGCATTGAGGTATTCTGCAAATGACATAGCTTTTTCAGCCTTGTAAGCATTCGTGTATTCGTTTATCAACTCAAGATTCAGGTTCTCACAATAGCATCTCACCCATCGTTCGTTTTCTTCGACCTTCATAATGTTAAACAAGTACGTTTGGCCATTATGTTTGAAGGAAATGAAAGAGCGTTCGTTTAGTTGGTTGTAAAGCGGTTGGTTTGCTGTATCACCTAGCAACTCCTTTTTCGAAACAGTAAACTCGAACGTGCTAGATGCTGTCTCAAGGTTGCGAGTCCAAGTGTCGTCGTAGAAATTTAACGTTTCTTGCTTTTCGTTATCGATAAAACCAATCTTTTGTAAATTAGCGTCGTGAATCGTTAATAGCATTACAAATACCTTTCTTCAAATTTAACGGACACAGAGGGTTTGTTCGCGACCCACCTTGAGCAATAAACTTCGAGTTGAGACTTGCCAGGAGGAATTGTGATGAAGTCAGAGCCTTGAACAACATCAACGATTTTCGAAATATTATCTACTAGTACAGTGTCGTTCTCGCTGTTTATCACAACTTCTCCACCAGCACGATATCGATTGGGAACTTTCCGGACCCCTACGACATAGTCTTTGCGATAAATGAAATCATCTAAGTACATGTGGCTAACTTGCGGTGCGTTCCCGATTTTGCTGAAGATAATGTGGATTTTATCCGATTTCTTACCTTTGATTTCAGGGATAGTGTATCTAGGATAAGACCCCCACCAATAGAACTGGACGACGTCGTCAAACCGTTGGATATCTGACCACCCTCTGGGCTCGTTAAATGGGTTGTGCTCTTCTATGTGTGTCCCTAGAAACTGCTTTCTGTCAACAAAACGGTAACCGCCCCTGCCATCGCTGGCCAAGAAGTTGTATTCACAACCCAGACCGCTACCACGTTTGTAAGTTTCGACACCATATAAAAAAGTGCCACTTGCATCTGTGACACTAATTTTCAAATAACCCATCTGATCTGCAGAGCCTAACCAAAAAATTTGCCTCCACCAGAAATACTCGTACAGAGCTCCTTTTGCGCCGCTAGAGTCCCTCGGAATATCAAATGTAACTGATGCCGTCTGCCCACTCTGCAACGCAATGTGAGGGCGACCCCAAGCATTGTCGATGTAAAGCGTACCGTTCGGTCTGGTATCGTTGCTATCATTCGTGATACCAACGTTTTTCAAACCTTGTGACAACCCGTTAGGGATTCTGTGTTGTCCATTAGATGAAGCGTAATCAAACAAGACCTCTGACTGCTTGTAAGTCTCTGTATCCCCTTTTTGCCTATCGCCAAGCTCCAAAATACCACTACTGTTAACCAATCCGATATAGCCATTCTCACTATTGTGCTTCACTGTGATTATCGGATGCGCATCAACTGATCCGTCGTTGACAAGGTCAAATACCAGTTTGCCGTTTTCTGTTTTAGGAGTTTCGAAACTTCGATATGTAGTTGAGTGTGCGACTCCATCTGGGACCATGAATTCAATTTCAGCTTGGTCATACCAGTCGGAAATGCCTTTTAAACTAACATCACCTTTTACTATAGCCAGATAGTATCTGTCTGGTTCGTCTGGCAATCTCAACTTAACAGGTTTGTCAGAATGCAACACTCTAGCCGCTTGTTCCCTGACACGATAAAACATGCCGTTATCAACTTTGGCTGGCTCGTTCGGGTCTACGAAAGCAATGTCTTCAAGATGTCTTGTCGCTAAACTAACAGTAAGTTTGATTTTTTTTGCACCAAACGCAACTTGTTGAATATTGACCCCGATTTTAGGGGCTGAATCCGTCGTTATGTTGCGTTCATTCCCGATTTCGTGCGACACTTTGATTAATTTAAAGTAATCGTTCAAATCGTATCCATTGAATTGAAACACAGCCATTATTTAATACCTCTCATGCGTTTGTAAGTAAAATCTTTATCTTTCTGGTATGAAGTCAAATCGTCTCCTGTAGCGTATGCAAACTCTCGACCATCGACACTCAATGAGATTGGACGACCGATTAGTTCAGTGATGATATCCATTGCTTGCTCGAGACGGTCCATTCTACTATCGTCTCGAACCGACAAATCAACGCTACCACGAATTAAACCACCACCAAAGCCATCAAACAAGTCGTTGTCTTCGAACAAGTTTCTAGAATCTATTGCGTACTCACTAGCCACATCAATCATTTCTTTGATAGAGTCTTTGACAAATTTTACACTTCTATCAATACCTACAGCCATCCCTTGGCCAATGTAGATACCGACTTCATCACGGAATAGTCGTGATGGTGAATGGATCCTAGCTTTTGCCTGAGCTGCACGCTCTGCTTGGGCTACAAGGGCGTTAGCAGCAGCCGTTACCGCACCAAGAGCAGACATCATACCAGCGGCCAAACCTTGACCAATCATTGCCCCTGCTGCTCGCATAGCACCTACACCAGCCATAGCACGGGCTTGTGCCGCATTAACTAGCGCACCCATTGCAGAAGATACAGCACCAACCGCCGATTGGATCCCTTGAGCAATAGCTTGTCCAGTTTGTTGACCAGCCTGTTGACCCATCTGAATCATTCGCTGACCATTCGATTGAACAGCTTGCGCCATTCTTTGCATTGCTGATTGCACTTGTGCCGCTGCGTTGTTCATTGCTACACCAATCAGTGGCGCTAATGTTCCAATTTGCATAATGGCAGTCGTAGCCATTGTGGCACTTGACGCAACCAAGTTGAACTGCGCTGGAATCAAAGCAATTGAGGCTGTCAATTGCATGACACTCGCAATTACCATAGTAAATTGGCTACTAATCAGTGCCACTGTAGCACCAACGGCAGTAAGGCTTGCGTTCATTGCAGTGAACTGTGTAGTCACCGCTTGAATAGATGCCCCAACCATTGTTAATTGGCTATTGAGCATAGTCAAAATTGTCCCAAGCGCTGTGAATTGTGCCCCAAACATTGTCACACCCGATGTAGCTACCAAAAGTTGACTGTTGATTGTAGACAATGCAGTTGTGAAGGTCGTAAATTGGCTATTAAGCACAGTCAAAGAGGTGCCAATCATAGTGAACTGAGTACCTATGAGAGTTAGGCTAGTGCCTAACATAGTCGTACTTGATGACATTGTAGACATGCCAGCAGTAATCATAGTTAATTGACTAGCGAGACTGGTTAGACTAGCAGTCAATGTAGTCATACTTGCATTAACCGAAGTCATGCTAGAAGTCAATGACGTTGAAACTGCACTGAATTGAGTCAACCCAGTAGCAGCTTGCATCAATGCTGGCGCAAGTGTCATGATTTGTGTTCTGAAGGCTGTGATAGGTCCCACAATTGCAGTTAGACCACTGAGCGATTGACTAGCTTGGCTAGAGAATGTGCTAAATGCTGTTCCTGCTGTGGTCAATAGTGATTGTAGATTAGTGAACGACGATTGAATACTTGTAATCGTGCTTGAGAAATGACTTAAACCTGCAACAGCGCTAGAAGCCGAGCTAGACACCTTGCTCATCCCATTACCAAGCTGTGTCATGCCAGTACCAGCTTGCGCCAACCCAGCCGAATTGTTACCGATTGAACCAACGCCTTTGGCGACTGCCGCAAGAGATGCAGCCATGTCACCGAGGTTGGTATTGGTAATCTTAACCACACCATTAGCAAGCTGATTGAAACCAGAACCTGCTTTTTGAGCGGCAGTGCCGATTGAGTTGAAAACGTTAGCTAAGCCATCGAGAACTGATTTAATAGCGCTACCTGCAGAGGTAATCACGCTTGAAATGCCTTCAAACGCTGATTTGATACCGTCACCGATACCTTGCGCCGCTGTACTGATTGATGTTCCGACTGATTGGACCACGGTAGCAATGCCTTGTAATGCTGTACCAATCGCAGAACCAACCGAGCTAATAACATCAGCAACACCACTAAGTGCCGTACTAATAGCTGTACCGATACCCATTGCAGCTGTAGCAATTGCCATTCCTGCTGCTGAAACCACTGATGCAATTCCAGAGAATGCAGCGCTAATCACACCACCAATTGCTGTAATGATAGGCACAATCTGTCCGATGATAGCAACGATGCCATCGATGATAGATTGTAAGATAGGTGCCAATGTTTGAACCACTGTCACAATGCCTTGGATCAATTCGCTTAAAACTGGTGCCAATGCTTGAACTACTGCAACAATTGACTCGTAGAGCGTTTGGAAAATTGGCGCTACTGCTGAAATAGCTCCGGCGATTTCATTGATTACCATTGCAATTTGTGGCCCAAATTGACCGATTACTTGAGCAACTTGAACGATACAATCTGTTATGATTGGTGCGATGGCTATAATTGTGTCTGAAATTATCTGAGCAATCGCTGTCATTGTATTTCCGATAATCTGTACAATCGGAGTAATTGCGGTAGCTACTGCACTGATGGCAGAACCTAGAGCGGTAGCCAAACCACTGAAAGCGTCAATGATAGCTGGCAATGTCCCTAAAACAGATGTCCAAGCGTTGCCAAACGCTGTAATGGCTGGCGCTGCGTTGCCAATAGCAGTGCCAATAGCTTCAACCAGTGGCGAAAGTTTAGCTAATCCCGGTGCCGCTTCACCAACAGCTTTGATAACGATACCAAATGCAGTACCGAACGCTTCAATTACTGTTCCAGCCGCCTTACCAATGCCTTGCACAACAGTGCTAAATGCTGACCCTAGAGCGTTCAAGATTTGTGAAACGCCTTTGGATTGTGTGGCTAGTAGCGTGAATGAAGCAACGATAATGGCAATACCTGCACCAATTCCGACTGCTGCGATAGCGACACCAGTCGCAAACGATAGTATCTGAGCCGAACTTAACCCCTTGAGACCTTGCAAGGCGAATTTTAGACCTTGCCCGAAACCTTTGTAAGTTTCAGCTATACCTTTGAATATAGCTGTCAAGATTCCTTTGATTGCGTTTCCGGATGATTTGATTACGTTGGATATCCCACTGAACAACTGAGCTATCGTTGACTTAGAACGTTTAACGCTGTTTGTAGCCCCTTCAAGACCCTCGGTGGCTTTATTTTTAAAGGCGCTAAACGGATTGAATGACTTAATCCAGTTCAGGCCTCGCATAGCAGTATCAAACACTGAAAGCCCAGCCTTTGCAGTCATGAAGCCCGCTACCATGGCTAAAATCCCACTGGTGATGCCGTTGAGCACGCCTTTAGGAATAGAACTTACAAACTTAGATACCGCTGAAACAGCTTGAGATATCCATTTTGTTAACGTTCCAAACGCTGTCCCTAGTGCTGAGATAATTGTCTGCATCTCAGAGCTACTAAACACATCGCCAATTGAAGACCCAATGGTTTTAACAGCTCCCCAAGCATCTTCTATTGCTGATTTAAAAGCTTTGAATGCGCCAGTGTCTGAGAACGAGCTGATGAAGCTTTTAACTGACCCAATAGCAACAGTTAAGCCTCTTGATAGCCCACTAACAATGTCGCCAATGCCAGTGCCTAGCCCTTGGAATATACCCTTGAAATCTATGGCTTTTAGCGCTGCTTTAGCTTGAGTAGAAACATACTTAAACGCATTTGCTAAACCCTTGATGGCTCCTGTGTTGCTAAAGCCTTTCCAAAATGCTTGAACGGTTTGGCTGACCCCTTTTACAACCTGGTCAATTGCTTTATCAAGACCGTTTGCGAACTTCTTGACAGATTGTTCATCAATTTTGCTAAGAGCATCAATGATACCCTCGATTCCTCTGATTGCCTTGTTACTAAGTTGTTCAAAAACTGGTTGCAATTTGGTTGAAACCGTTTCGTAGAGCCCGTCAACGGCTTCGTCTACAGATTTGTACCTAGTAGCCAAGCTCTGCATAGAATCGCCAGCCCGTTTAAAGGCCTCTGCAAAGTCTTCAGTCTTAATTTCACCGTTTTGAATTTTGCTTACAAGATCATCTAGAGACATTCCCATCTCTCTAGCGACGGCAGCCATACCTGCTGGTGACTGTTCCATCATCAGCTTGAAGTCTTGCCATTGGATCTTAGGCTTAGTCATCGCTTGAACCATTTGTTGGCTCAGTGTCTTCATTGCCTGTTTAGGATTTTCAGCAGAAGCGGCAAGACCACCCATAGCTTTTACCAAGTCGCCAGCATCGCTACGACCGATTGCAGCCATTTGTGAGAATGTAGTCCCCATATCAGAGGCAGAATAAATTGTCTGCGTTGCATAGTCTTGCATAGCCTTTTTAGCTGACGCAATTTCTGTTTGCCCCCAACCTAACTGGCTTAAGCTCCCATCGAATGTTTTCCAAGCCTTCGTTGAGTTGTTAAGCTCGGTCATCATACCACCGATCCCGCTGGTTATAGCGCCGATACCCTTAGTGATCCCAGCACTAACAAGGTTAGCACCGAGCACACTTTTAAACATCGAGCCTAGACCTTTGCTACTCTTACCGAGTGATTCAGCTTGTTTTTGAGCGTTCTTCAGGGCGCTAGATAAGCCGTTATCTTGTGCTGACAGTACCGCCCTTACATTGAATGTTTTATCAGCCATCTAACAACCCCTCCTCTCTTTTGAAAGCTAAATTTCGTCTAGCTATCTGGATAAGATGCCTATTGTCTTTTTCATGATCCCCGAGAAGTTCTTTTTCACGACGTTCTTCGTCATAGAAGTCTTTAAATTCCTTAAAGACATATTTCTTACCGCCCTTGCTTGTGGCCTTGACACTACGATTTAAGAAGGCTTGCAAATAAAGTTTCTTCTCTTCTTGGATAAACCTTTTTGCATAGGCTTTTTGATACAACCTCAACTCATTCAGCGTCATTCGTCTAGCTTCTAGGAGTGTTGTTTCATACCTAGCCATGCAATTGGTAATTAAATCTTCGTAAGTCTCTCTTGAACTCTTGACGTTTTCTAAGCTTCTTCTTGAGCCTCTAACATTCGTTTGGCTGTTTCTCGTGTCAATGGTTGCTTCTGCAATTGCGAGAAAAAATCCTCGAACAAGTTATCCAATCGCCCATTTTCAGCCTCACGTTCAACGAAACGTTCAATCCCTTCTACAGATGGTTTTTGTCGTTCTGTAGCAGTTCCAGCTTGAATGAGGTCTAGCAGAACAAGTGGGTTCTTTTGTTGCAAATCAACCACTGCATGCTGTACACCAAAACCAAACGCTACACCGTTTTGGTTAATTGAGTAGCGCTCGTCAAGCACTCGCAAGAATTCAAACCCAAAATTCAAAGTATAGTCTTTGTCATTAATTGTGATAGTGTTCATGTTTTAAATTTCCTTTCAAAAATAAAAAGCGAGGGAAACCCTCGCTAACTGTTTTAATTATCAACGTCCAGTAATAGCAGTAGTGTCTTGGAAAGTATATTGGATCTCTCTGATTTGCTCGTCAGACAAGGTTGCTTCACCAGCCTGTGGCTTGCCTTCAACGGACATTTCAGATTCAATCTCTACGAGCTCTTCAACATTCGCTGGGACTTCCCATGAAGACAAGCGACCGATTGCATAGAGTGCGCCGTATTTTCCATTTGTTTTCTTATCAGTCAAATCGATTTCCCAAACTTCGACCTTGAATCCATCAACTACTGACTGTTTCAACATTTCATTGACTTCGTCCTTAGTCCCGATTGCGTTGATTGACAAGGTTGTTTCTAGACCACCATCAGCGACAACCGCACCGTCTTTGGTCTTGGTCGTATCCGCATCACGGGAATACTCCCACTTATGTTCTGTTTGCAGTGCCAATTTAGCCGCTGCTTTAGTGTCCCCGTATTTGCGGAACATCAAGATTTTATTCTTACCTAGCTGTGCTTCTTTTACATTTGTATCAGCCATGCTTTTCCTCCTTAGTAGAATTTGTAAAATAAATAAATAATGAAGTGATAAAGCTCTTCGTCAGTGCTGTTATCACGGTTAGAATCAATTGACGACTCATTGACTTCTGCTGAGAAGTGCATCCCATCGATATTTTTGATAGCAAAATAGCTGGACAATAACTGCCCAGCCATATCAGATAACTGTTTACGGTCATCTACTCGTCCCCAAACGTGGACGGTCGACGACAAGCGACCTATCAAGCGTGACTTCGTGGCCCTAGGAAGTGTTTGAATCTCTCCCATAACCACAAATGGGTAAGATGCGCTGTCCGGCGGAAGGTAAGGGTAAGTAGTGAAACCGAGTCCCTCACTAATTCGAAAAAGTTCGTCATGTAGTAATTGGTCTGGTTGTTTCATATCTACTCCCATTTAGCTAATTCCTCGACCATTCCAGGGACAGTCGCTTCTAGTGCAGGAGCCATGAAAGGCTGCGCTGCCATCTTCCGAGTACCGACTTCGAGGTACCCAGAATATTTTGTATGAGCTTTTACAACAGCCCTGTCACCGCCGACCGTAAGAGTAATTGACTGCCGTGTAGTTCCGTGGGTGTATTTACCTTTGAACTCTGCCTTGCTAATTGCGTTCTCTTTTAATTTACTGCCGTACTTTTCCAGAACTCGATGCCGACGTTCTGGATTGGCATTTTTTAGCAACGATTGGCTCATTTCATCTAGTCCATAAAACGTAAGCGTAGCCATATTACTTCACCGCCTTATTAACGTATAAAACACTTCTTCCAGCTAGATATCCTCTAGCAGTTACCGGAATGTATTTGCTACCACGATATTCAACGGAAGTCACGGATACTGTCACAGGGCTTCTGAAACGAATGACTAAGCTCGTAGCATTTAGCAAACCTCCCAGCTTAGCTTGAAGGTCTAAGCTTGCACCAGTCACGTTACACTTAACTTCTTTGCACCAGTCTTCCCCTCCGACCATACGACCGAGGGTAGGGTCGTATCGTTTCGGTGTCTTATCGTTTTGATATTTGAGTATCACTGTATCTGTGTATCTCATAGAAACAGCACGCTCCCTTCCTTCGATTGTCCAGAGGTTCCAAATGTTCTTTGAAGCATATCGTCATATGGCTTGAATTCATTCTCATTGTCGTAATAAGACATTGAATGACCATCTACCGTCTCAGCTTTAGCCCCTTCAGCTCCTCGACGATTGAAGCGTTTAATAACGCAATCCTCGAAGATAAAAGAAAAACCATCGTCAATGTTGACAACGGCATATTCTGCTTTGAAATGACTAATTACTCTGTTTAGCAATACCCTTAAGAGGTCAATGCTATCGTCGTCATCTTTTGAAATCTCAAGGTCCAGCATGACATTATCTAGGACCTTTTCTCGATCTAATTCAGCCATGCTAGACCTCCTTACTCTTCAGTGTTATCTGTTGTTTTTTTGCGACTTGCTTTTTTGGGTTTCTCTTCAGTTTCAGAGTCAAGGAAACCTGCTTCAGCAAGTTCTTCGACACGTTCACCAGCATAATCGTCACCGGCATAGTAAATAATGCCGTCGGTTTTATCCTGAAACGCTTTTAAAACTTTTGCCATAGCTACTCCTTTCAAACTACGCTACTGGAATAACAGTAAGCATATAGCAATCATCCAAGCGTTCGAATGAAGGCAACGCAATCATCGATACTTTGGTTTGGACGTTGACTGGATCAGTTGTTTTAGTAGTCGTAATTGCAATACCTTGGTCAACCACTTCAACTTGCGCACCCGGTGTATCTCCAGACTGCAAATCTGATTCTTCTGGCGTTGTACCGAAAACAGTAGAACCCAATGAACCATTTGGCACCAAAGTTAAATGACCGTCTGGATAGAATTTGCTAATCTCTCCTTTGTCATTTCGATAAGTGCCGTTTTCCAAAAGAACTGTCACACCGTAGTTATCCAAAATATACGCTTCAACCTCGGCTTTGGTTACGGTTGTCCCTGAAGCTGCAAGAGGTTTGATGATTTTGACTGTAGATTCTGATTTGCGAATCAAGCTAAATGTTTTGGCATTCATGATAGCAATCTCTGGCATCAAGCCAAGGCTTTGAGCTGTTTCGATTGCTTCTTCAAGATCCGCAAGAGGTGTTGCCGTTGCTTGTGTCCAGTCTTTAGCGACTGTCTTCTTGTGGTCGTCTTTAACGCCATAGTCAATATCAACATTTTTTCCTTCATTGACAAACGCAATCTTACCAGTTGCGAGAGCTTGCATGCGCATTGATTCCAAACGAGCACGAGCACCTTGGATAAGTGTCATTTCGTCGTTGAAAATGCCTTGTGTGACAGTCTCAATCAAACCAGTGTTGTTAGAACCAGCGATTAAGTTGAGCTGCTGACGGTCAGCTTCTTTGACCAACATAGCTTCTTTGAAGAATGGCATTTGTTCGTCATGGATTTCAGCGCCCACACGCTCACGAATAGTGACATTAGTGTCGAATGCTGCTGGCTTCAAGACAACCGCACGTCCTGAAGAACCCTTGATGTAAGATAATTTAGTTCCAAGTTGTTTGCGTGCAGGGAAAATGCGTTCTCCAAGCGTAGAATCCACATCTAATTGTGATGTGTTGAAATATCCAGCGATATTAGATGCTGTTACCGTGTCATAAATAAGACCCATTAAGCATTGCCTCCTTTTCCTGCAATAAATTTAACGAGTGGCAACGCTGTTTTAATAGCGTCGTCAACTGTACCACCGTTAACCGCTTCTTTCCAAACATCACCAGCGTACAAAACAGACACTGTTTTATCAACAGACAAGTCTGCATCGTATAGAACGATTCCTTCTGGTGCCGTCTTGTTCTCTTCTACTGGTTTAGAGCGGTCATCGAAAATTGACCCGCCTTTACCAGCTACTAAAGTACCAGCTTTAATGTACTTCTTGCCGTCTACGTCAACACCAGCAAAATTTTTATCAACTGTGGCAGTGACAGCTTTGTAAGGTAAAGAACGTAGAATGTTACTTGTGTCAAATACTTTTTTTACTGACATGAAAAATCCTTTCTAATTGTTGGCTAGATAATCTTACCTGACGAACGGACAGCTTTTTGAGCTAAGCGAGAGCCGTAATTGTCTGTGTTAGAAATGCCATCCGCTGATGCTTGAGGTGCATTTTGTCGGACAGTTTTCTTAACTTCTTCCGCAACAGCATTATTAAATACTGTTTCGAACTCAGTCACTGCTTTAAGTGCATTCTCAGCGTTGCCAGCCATTGCGAATGTCTCAGCCAACGCACTAGGCAAGCCTTTAGCTACCAAATCTTTCTCAACAGCAACAACAAGCTTTTCATGCTCGAACGCAGCACGTTCTTTCTCAAAACTTTTTTGCTGATCCTCGAACTCTTTTTTAGCTCTATCTTGAGCTGATAGATTGGCATAATCTTTCTCTTTTTGTAAGGCATCGGCTACTGCTTGAGCTGTACGCTCTTGTTCACCCTTGTCCCTGTTACTCAAAGCAGTCTGTACCGCTTTGTTAATTATGCTATCTAATTCAGATTGAGAACCAGGCGCTTTGAAGTCGCTCGCAGGGGTTGAGGTATTCCCTTGCCCTTGGTCTTGGCGACTCTCTTGTTGTCCGTTAGTCTCGATAGTGTTATCTTGTTCCATAGTTTCCTCCTACCTAGTCTCATGAGTAGCGCCCCTTTCTAAGCCACGATAAGGGCTAGCTACGCCCTCTCTAGTCTTGTCTAGGGTGTTTACCCACGAGCCACGCTAGTATTGTTTATTTAGGGCTAATTTAAGCCCTATGCGCTGACGAGGCATCGAACCCCCAAGCCCCTTGGCTAGCACGGCTATCAGCGCATAAGAAAAAGCCGTATTGCTACGACTTTTTTATTTATTTCATTAATCTGATTATTTTATCTGGATCAGTAAGAGCTATCTTCTACATACACCTCGGCAACCGCACAACGACAGTACGGGTGCATCGGCGGGGCGTTTAGCCCGCTCTCCATTTTATCAACCGGGACGGGTTCCCTCTCGGTATCACGGCCAACTTGTTTGCAATAATCGCAAGCTCTCGATTCTGGCATGAGTTTAAAATACTCGAAGCCATTCTCTTTCATGATATCTTGCTGTGCCAAAGTTTGAACTCTAGCATGTTCCGTGATCGCCAATCGTTCAGCGTCAGTGCGTGATACATCCATGTATTTACGGATTCTCTGAGCGATGGTTATACCGTTCTCTCCTCGAATAAGAGCTCTGGTCACTTCCGTTTTAACCAATTTGCGCAACTGCTCCTGCCTCTTCCAGATACGCTCCGACCATTTAGCGCCTTCGAAATTAGCGTTAACAGCCGTCGCCATGTACTTTTCAAGCGTTTTCTTGTTAGGCACCGTCTGATCAAGCAGGCTTCCTCTTACAATTTCGCTCTTATAGCCATTCGTCAGATAATCGTTAGTTAATTGACGTTCGCCTTCAGATAAAACCAATAGTTCGAGTTCTAACTCTTGGATAAGAAGCTCTTGACGGCCAACAGACATAGAAAAATTGTAATCTCGAAGTTCCTTGTTTGCCTTTGGGCTAAAATCTTTGTCAGCTACATACTGTTTGGCTTTAGCTTCAAAAGCCTTGATATCAAAACTATCTGCTCTTCGTTTCGCATCACTAGCGGTTAATCCGTTTTTGTCAGCGAAATTTTGGATATAAGCATCTAGTTCTTTGCGCAACTGTGAAAGTTGCAAATTATATAGTGCTTCAAGTTCTTTCTTAAACTCAGCTTCACCCTTTTTATTGCTCGCTTCTCGTTCTTTCTGAGCGCGTTCTGACCAGTATGTCATTCATCAGACCTCACAGAATCGCTCGTATGCGTTCCTTCTTCTTCGTCATCGGTATATTTACCCACTTGCCCGCTAAACTCGCTAGAATACCCCTTAAAATCGATTTTAGACACCTCTTTATCCACTCTGTCGAGTTCCTCGGCTGGGCTCTCGACCAAACCAGATAAACTTAGAGCAGTTTCTTGTGACACTTGACCACCAAGGCCAGTCAAAATAGATACTTGCTCGGATAGTGATTTCGGCAAGTTTGGCGTGAATGTTATTCTCAAGAAATTTTCGTCAAACGCTTTGAATTCTTTGACCAACTCACCCACACGGCTAGCCAAACGATATCGACGCTTCAAACCCTTTGTAAATTGCGATTGAGTCTCAATGCGGTCTTGGTCAAGCCCGAACAGTTTGTACTTCATTGCCTCGCCGGACGTGTTGCCTGAAAAGTTCTCATCAGCCATGTCGGGAGTGTTAGTGAAAGTGTGGATATCTTTATCCAGCCTAGTCTTGTACGCTTCAACGCCAGACACGTCATAAGACTTGGTTAGATATTCAGCCTTAACCGTCCTTTCCTTACCATCCGCAGCCTTCGGTGGAACCAATTGCATTAAGCGTTTAGCTTTCATGTCTTCAGGCTTCATGTTTGCAGGCAATCGCATATCGCCATAGATAGCAAGGATTGCGTCAGCCATATCGGACATATGATTGGCAGTATCAGATTCAGCCGAATCATATAAATCGATTAAATAAAGTTCAGTTTCATAATCGCCAATTCCGTCGGTGTTGTTCAAATATTCCGTAATCGGTACAGTGCCAAATGCGTGAGCAGTGACAGAAACCTCTTTTAGATCTTCCGAGTAGTCCAAGACGTGAATATTTGTTGAAGTGTATACTTCAACGGTTTGATGTGCGTCAGAGAATAAATCAGCACTGTAGTATCTAACTGCTACTAATGAATTGTCTTCAAGCGAATTGTCATAAATGATAAACGTATTAAGAGGGCTTAACTGCTTAATTCGTGTCTGGTCGTCCTCACTTCGATAAATCAGTTCGTAAGCACGCCCAACTTGTGACAAATCTCGGATAAGATTACGGTTCAGCGTATCAATGTCATTGTTTCGTCCAATTTCCTTAATAGCTTCGTCGTTTTGCGAACCGCTGACACTATCATCATATTCAACCCGAATAGGATTACCAGCTAGATATCCCGTCTTAAATTTACTAATCATGCGTCCATAGTTGTGGACGGCACGTTTGTCGGACATCTCTTTATCCTTGCGCCTCCCAGCTTCGAGAACGCTGTGATTATCCCCTCTGGCATAATCAAACAACTCCTGAACTCTTGGACGTTGACGCAATTTGTGATGGTTAATGAAATTCTTGAGCAATGCCCAGTTATCTTTCTTTAAGTCATCAACACTTTTAGCACGGTACTTTGTGCGTGATTCTCGATGAAATCGCAGATTCAAAACATGCGATTGCCCGGTACTGTCGACAAATACTGTCTGTTCCATTCTTCCTCCTTAACTAAACATATCTATCAAATCATCATAACTTGCTCGCTCTGTGCTGTTAACAACATAGTCTGAATAGAGAGCATATCTCACACTATCCAGCACATCATCAAACTCTTTTAACGGCTCGTCTTTTGTGCTGCCCTCTTTCCACCGATACTGGAATATCTCATCAAAAAAACGAGGTACAAAGCCTCGCTTAACGTATAATCTTTGTTCTTTGAACAGCTTAGCGATAAGTTCGATGCCAGCAATCACTGACTTATTAGCATTACTGATATCAAAACCCTCATTGTCAAATCGTGCTACGTGCTCTGGACGGGCACTATCGGCATAGAACGGGATATTGCCGTAGATGTCAGTTAGTTTCCTAGCTTGCTCCACCCACCAATCTATCTCTTTGAATTGCGCCGCCACGCCATTGACAAGGTAGTAGTTGTTATCCACTCCTTCGCCGACAATCACAATAGATCCATAGTGAGTATACCCCCAGTCAATCCCACCGAAGTAGCGCCTCATATCTGGCAGTTCATCAACTACATGAATCTTAGTGTCATAATCAGCATAGATAGCGCCTTCAGCAACAGTCCACTTGCCTAAAATATCCCGGTCGTAGAATTTCCCTTTGGGCGTTGCTGCCTTGATAGAGTCAATGTAGCGCTTTGACAGAAAGGTGTTATCGTCAAGCTTGAAGCTGAAATCTATAATCTTGCCATCGTTTTTACCAATGTAGTCTCGATTCAGCCAATGATTAGGATTGTCTGGGTTGCTATCCCACACAACACGGGCACCCTCGCCCGAACAACGTGAGATGATTTCTTTAAACACAACCTCGTTAGCTAGTGATGCCTCGTTAACGTAAGCCCCGAATGCCGTAAAACCACGGGCACGTTTAAGCCCAGATATAGAGCCGGTGTACACTTGGACAACCTTGACACCACAAAATACGAAAGAGCCATGCTTGTCATATTTTGGCTCAAAGCCGTATTTGTTATAAAGCTCTTGCAGCACGTTATTTTGTATTGCCGTTGACGATGTACCCGCTAGGATATAGATAGGTTCATCCACGCCCAAGCGATCAGCAATCTTTCTGACACGGCTTAATTCGGTTACAAACGTATCATTATTAACCACGGTCTTACCTGCACGTTTAGCACCGTGGAGTCCACAAATAAACCAATCGTGGTTCCAAATGTAATTCAGCACATCTAACTGCCGCTTGGTATAGAGCTTAGTCAAATCCATCGCTTACCGCCCCTTTGATGATATCGAGGAAACCAGCGATTTTCTCATCTTGCCCTTCCTCTTTACCGATTTGAGCTTTGAGTTTTTCGTTCCCTAGTTGAATCGAAACAATGCGCTCACGTTGTTCTTTGCGATCCAAGCTGTCCTTGGTATCGATAGCGACCAGTCTAGCGATTTGTTCAAAAGCCTTGACGTTACCTTTCATGGCTTTTTGCATCATTACCATAGCTAACGCCATTTCATTCGTAGCTTCGAAACCGAGCGCTTCAAGTTGCTTTGATATGTTTTCGTTCGCTACGTCGGCTTTTAAAATGGTATTGAATGCTTTTTTTAAGTCGGCTTTTTTTCGTCTAGCTTTTCCAGACGCTATACCACCTCGGCGTTGTATTTCTCGTTGTTCCTTCTTACTTCTCTCAGTAATTGGTTTCAAGTTTTGTTCATTCGCCATCGCCTCACTTCCTATCGTTTAGTTTATTTTTTTAGCTTTCAGTCCAGTTTCTTCTTCCCATCGTTTAATTGTGCGCTCGACATATACCGGGTCAAGTTCCATCCCGTAATAAATACGTTCCGTCTTCTCACAAACCATCAAAGTGGAACCCCCGCCGTTGAAACTATCCAGCACGCGCTCGCCTTTTTTACTAGAATTAAGGACACATCTAGCAATCAATTTCAATGGTTTCATGGTTGGGTGGATATCACTCCTAACTGGTTTGTCTTCGTAGAATATACTAGTGGGGCTGTTTTCTTGCATCGTCTTGATATAAGAAATAAGCTCCCCTTTAGTCATTTCTTTCAGGTTTTCTTCATCTTCTTCGATGACTGTAGCTAACGAGCGGTTATCAACAAAGTAGTGTGAAGCGCCATCTTTCCACCCGTAGAGACACGGTTCATGTTTCCATTGATAGTCCTGTCGCCCTAAAACAATGCTATTCTTAACCCAGACAAGGTTCTGTTTCAGCAACCACCCCGTCTCCTTAACGGCTGCTCTGAAATTTAATCCTTCACTATCTGCGTGCCATATATAGAACGCTCCGCCTGGCTTTAAGTGTTGATCAGCTACCTCGAATGCATCTCGCAGGAATTGGCGAAAACTTGCGTCATCCATGCTGTCGTTCTGGATTGTCATAGCTTCTTCGGTTTTACCCTCGTAAGCGACATTATACGGTGGGTCAGTAACGTAGAGGTCTATCTTTTCGCCGTTGACAAGCTCCTTCATATCCCCTGCTGATGTACTGTCCCCACACATCAAGCGATGTCGTCCTAATTGGTAAATATCCCCGTATTCTACTAACGAAACTGAATCGCCTTCGCTTTCGATTTCATCTTCTGAAATATCGGTGTCTGCTTCTTCGTCTTCAAAATCATCCAACGTATAATCGCTGTCCGCAAATCCAAAAAGTGTCATGTCAAGATTGTCGACGCTCTCGATTTCACTCAATAACAGTTCAATATCCCATTGCGCTATTTCTGCGACTTTATTGTCAGCTAACCTGAACGCCCTGACCTGTTCTTCTGTTAAATCATCCGCAATAATTACTGGAACTGTCTTTAATTTTAGTTTTTTAGCGGCTTTCCAGCGCGTGTGTCCATTGATAATCTCGCCGTCTGACGTTGCCACAATCGGCACTTTGAAGCCAAACTCACTGATGAAATTAGCAACTGGCTCAACCGCTTCATCATTGTTTCTTGGATTGTTCTCATAAGGGGTTAACCACCCTAACGGTTTGTCATAGATCTGCATGTTTTCCTCACAATAAAAAAAGAGACTTAATAGTTATTAAGCCCCACTTTGTAATCAAAGCGATTTATAAGTCTCTTTTTGTTCATGTTATTTCAAAGCAATCACCCTCTTTCAAGGTACGATGCTATAATTATCAATACTAATATTATATCGCCGTTATACCGCCATATTCTCGCTTATTCTTCGCAATAATCTCCTGAAAATACCAGACATTCACCGTTTCTGTAGTTCTCAGCAAACTCTAAAATGGCTAGTTCTCTCATTCGATAATACTCGCTTTCAGAATATCCAAGATCCATATAGACTTCAATGTTGTACTGCTTTCTATTCCTGCAATAACACTCTATCAAAATTTGGCTGTAATGCCTATCTGATAATGCGTTGATAGCTCTAACAATAGCTTGTAAGTCTTGCTCAGCGGCCACCTTGCGTGTTACCATGCTTTCGGTTTGGCTGTGAACCATGCCGTCGAATGATTTGGGTTCTAACGAGAATGACGCTGTCACTTTAGGGGCGTATTCCAAGCCCGCTATCCGTGTTAGCATGCGATACCTTCTTAGCACCTTTATAGCTTTCTTTTTAGTTGCGGTTTTATCTACTTCCGCAAATAGATTGATACTTGCCATGACACCCCTCTTGTGTGATATAATAGTTGTATCGTGTTCAAAGAGCGCCGGCCATCGTGCCGGTCTTTTTTTATTTTAGCTCAAGAAACGTTAAGAGATTTTATTGAAAAGATAGAATATGTATTTATTCTTGGGTTGTTTCTTGGGCCTTTTATCACTCCTTTCTAGCCGTTGACACCAGCAAGGCCTTTGGCTTTTTTTAGTAATGCGATATCGATAAGAAAGAGGGTGTTTCACATCCTTTTTTCTTAAATTTGCTGGGTTTCGTTGAGCAAGGTCTGTCAGCTTGCTCGGTGTTGAAAAGTGTTCAAGCCACTAAAAATCTATTTTTCTTTTTTTAGTGTTTGACAGACAATGGCTGGCAAGAGGAATCGAGCCCCTTGTACAACCGTTCCAGCCTATAGATACAGTGAAATCATTTTTTTGGAGATTTTCCTCCTTTGATTTGAAATAATAAAAGAATTATGGAGATTTCTGACCTATATCTACTTGCAGGCATAAGCCTTGGATAATAACGCCACCAGTAATGCGCTTTAGATTTTGTGAATAATAAATAAAGGAATACCTACTTTCTATAATTTAGATTTACTGGATTTTGGTGCATCCACGACCAGTCACGCTTCTGCTGATTTGAATGAAAAGAAATCAAAAGGCTCCTCTTTTCCGTATATAGATTGACTGGTAATAGCTAGCGAGGGAGTCGAACCCTCACTAGCTACACGCCTAACGAATAGGCTTTATATAAGGCTTTTCTTACAGTTATTTTATTACGTCCAACTTTGCCCCTGGTCCGAAAGGCTAGATGGCGAGAATGATGCGATCAATCTCGCCATCTAGCCTTTCGGACCATTCATAGTTGTTAAAGACATAATCAACAATCTCACTGAATAGCTCTCTTGATAACATTCCTTCCATTTGAATTGCTTTCAAAGGCGTTAGGGCTGCTTTTTCCACATAGCAACAATTGAGGGCGCTTTGGGTATTGTTAGCTGCTTTTTTATCACAGCCTTTAACGTATCTAATATAGTTGTTTAAATCGTTAGGGTGTTCCTTGCGTAGCCCTTCCACTTCCTCACGGAATCGCTTGAATAGTTCCTCTGGCAGTCCTGCGTTCGTTTTATCCAAAAATGGGCGCGTGGTTTTACCTCTTGTGTAATTCTTGGCCAGATACGCTTTAAGGTCGTGATAAAGCTCATCAGAAATAATGCCTTCTAATCTATCAACTGTTTGAGGTGAGATCCTCGCACGTTCAACGACTGCACTGTTGAGTGCTTGCAAAATGATAATCGCTTATTTCTCACTGCACTGTCTCACTTTTTGGAAATGTTGCTTGTAATCTCTCAGATGTGCTAGTTTTAGCGCTACACGCTCATTGACTAACCGTTGATGTAATTCTGGTGTCAGCCCTGCATGTTTGTATTTAGTCATGGCTCACCTCTACCAATCCTGGATTTTCGTAGATTCTATTTCTAATAGTTGACCAATCGCACCCGTAATGTGATGCAATCCAATTTATTGATTTACCTTCGATCAAGAATGTTTTTAACTCTTCTAATGGGATTGAAATGCGCTTTTTCATTTTTAAGCCTTTTCTATTATGATTTGCCATGCTTATTTTTCTCCTGTGAGACTCTGAAAAAACACGTCCTTTATTATGTTTGCTATTATGAGCTTTATTCAATATCAAAGATAAATTTTCTTTTCTTGCATCTAACTTATTCTCATTCAAATGATGTACGCTATATTCAAATGGAATTCTTGTTCTTAGCCAATATTGCATTAAAAGCCTGTGCACATGAATCTTTTCGTTATGGATTGAAACGGCAGGGTAGCGACCGTGCAAATATATTTTTTTCTTGCTTAAAGAAGGTTTTTTTCTGTACCACAGAATTGCCTTTTCTAATTCAGAATAATCAACAAGACACTTACATTCATTGTTGAACTCAATTTTCTTCTGTATTTTCAACGTCAAGTAACTCACCGTCCTCCCATATATTCCCGATGACTGCAAACGCCACCGAATTATCTTCTAACAGCTCTACCATCGGGACATCTTCGTTGTCTTCAAAAACATGGAACATCAAAACTCCTATATCATTATTGCAGAAAACCTTTGCATTTACTGGCGCTTCAAGATCTTCTACTTCTATCGCGATAATATCCCCCTCGAAGATTTCCTTGCCATTTTTGTCTCTGAAGCCTGTGGATTGCATGAGAACGACATCATCGAAATCGTAGTGATTTAATTGGTCAAAAAAGAGTGTCTTTACAGAAATTTCGCTTTTCCCGAAATCGATAGACATAATATCATCAGCTTCATACATCGTTTTAAATTTCTTATCCCATGCTCTAAATCTTGGGATCATTGCCCCCGTCCTTTCAAATAACTGGGGATATCATCCCCGACGTTAACCGCATCGTACTGTTCCTTGCTCACTAAGAATTTCCCGTAAGCCCCGCAATCAATAGTGTAGAGATCGTTAATTTTCTCTTTCCCGGTCACCTTACCGTGCATCTCTGCGCCCACGTTATCCGCTCGATGGATAGTTACCGTCTCTACTCTACGTGGCACTGTCAGAACGTAGTAGACTGACAGCATGTTGACAACCAGACTGACGACTAAGATAGCGCTTGAAACAGTCAAACTGTCTGTGTACCACTTTTTAGAGGTCGTCTTCTTTAACAAACGTGCCATTTACCATCTTTCCTTTCCGATTCTTGATTTCCTCATAAGCAATGCTTAGACACTCAGTTACATCGAGGTCTAATTGATGAGCTAGTACGATAATCGTTACTAGCGTGTCACCGATCGCATCTTTCAACGCTGCTTGTGGTTCGGTGAATTTAGTCGGTTTCAAGAGCACATCTCGAATTTCTCCGACTTCCTCAGTCACACGCATCCACTGAATCTTTGGGTCAGCTTGTTTTAAGCTGCGTTCGTCTGCCCAATCGTTGACCTTGTCGATTAGTTCAGTAATCCCGTCCTTTGCCGGTGCATCAAGCCCCAACAGATAACCAACGCTAACACCGAAATATTCAGCCAGCTTTTTGGCTTCCGCCATACTGATTTTGTCGGTTCCGTGTTCCCATCTTAAAACCCTCAGTTTTGGCACTGCTATTTTTTCGGCTACCTCGACGATGGTTAGATTTTTCTGTTCTCGTAGATATCTAAGCTTGTTCATTGTGCGTCCTCATGTCTAAATAATCTCTAAAACTTTGAAATTTGCTGTATTCAGATATTGTCTTTTCAAGTGATTCTTCTATGATGGCTGATAAACTCTTGTAATTTCCGTACTCTTTTAAAATCAGTAAGTGTAAAAATAGATCATTGGAAATTGTAGCTTGTACTCTCTTGCTCATCATTCCACCTCCTTAACTTCAACGCCTTCGCAGTCAAACACCCACCCGAAGCCGTTCGCTTCAAGTTCTTTGTGGGTGTGTTCAAGAACGACATAGTGAGAATCTTCCTTGGTACCAAACCACCAACACTCCGTCAATTCGCTGAAAGCCAACCACCGATTATCCCCTTTTATTCCTTTCACTCTAACCGTATACCTAGGCTCTTTCTCGACCTCATAGCCGAACTGGTGCATGTTGACGAGGGTAGTGAGCGTGTCGTTACCCTCGTCAATCAACCATTTCTCGAATTCATCTAACTTATCACTGGGGTAGCTATCCACAGCAATATAGATAAATCGAAATAAGTTTATTTCAAATCCGTCCTTATGTTCCTCATACCAATCCGCCACATACTGCGGAACTACTGGTTTAGGAAAGAATGAGTCATATAGGTCTTCTGCGTAAGATACAGAACCACCAGATATCCTTGATATTGTCCGTACCGCTTCTTCTCGGCTTATTGCTTCATTTCTATCCATCTAATCCAACTCCTTATAAATGATTAATGCTGATGTATGGTAATATGTAGCACTAACACCACCGTCGGCCACGCTTGAAATATTTGACTGATATTTGATATCAATGATTTCAAGTTGCGGATTCTCTTCGATAAACTCATTAATCAATTCGTCGATGTCTTTGTAATCGGTGAATCCATATTTAACATCTAACCACTTCGTTCTAATCATCATTTTCCTCCATCCAAACAATAGCATCCACTGCCATGCTTAACTTCTTCAACGCTTCAACATATTTCAGTGCCTCTTCCTTGTCTGTGAAATGGCACTCTTTAACATCATCCATTGTGAGTGCTACTCGTACTATCCACCGCATTCGATTAGCTCCCTTAATCAACATTTTTAAGTTTTGCAGGCACCCACATTTTAGGGTTGTAATTGATCTCATATTTGTATTTTGAAACATTCGGTACTTCAACATCTTCTACTACATAAGAGACATTATCTGACAAACCGATAATATGTTTTTGATATTTGTTCTTACCATTTTCTACAACAATTTCAAGTTGTTTATCATGAGTATCAGCCTTGATGGACATCCTACCGCTCATTTGGAACATTACGTCGTTTGTAATAGCATCAATCACCGTTACTTTTCGAACAACATTAAAGTTATCCGATTCTTGAGATAAATTTTCAGATACTCTATTTGCCTCTGAGCAACCAGTTAAAAATAATAAACCACTTACAGCAATAATTGCCATTTTACTTAATTTGTTCATGCTTCCACCTCACACATAATATTTTCGTTCCAAGTCAATCATCTCTTGCCTAAGTTCAATTCCCAGACGTTTGATTTTTGATTTATTAACTGTATACATCCTAGAATTGCGATACTTAACACCTCGTAAACGGTGCAATTCGTTGATAGCGTCGTTCTTGTTGCTAAAAATATGCTCACTGTCTGGCATATTGTCGTAGTAGACGATAACTTTATATTTCATTCTCTACTTCCTCCGCCTCATAGTAATCAATCTTTGCGAAATTCTTAGGGCTGATAGTTATTATTCTTTCTTCTGGCTCAATCTGCTGCAATTGAAGATAATCTATATTTCCTCGCCCAAGCCATTCCAGCATGTCACGAATGAGTTTATAGCCCTCTTTGACCTTGATAGTTTCATCCATGTTTGGATTTTGTAATCTAATATTTGTCATAATTCAACCCTCGCTTCTTTCTTTATAAATTACTGTAGCTGTGTATTGCACAATTCCATAATTCATATCAATGTCGCAATCAACTCTGACATCTAGTAATTCAAATCCGTTTTCTTCAATCCACTTGTTTATTTTTTCATCCAATCCATCTTTTACGTTTTTTCCAGTAAATATCTTTACTTTTCGTCTCATTACTTTACACCTCATATTTATCATCGGTTCCGGCCCTTCTCTGAAAACCTTTGCCGGATTCTTTGCTATAAATCGTCTTAACCATTGCATAGCTCGACCATCTTTCTTAACAATTCTTCGTCCGGTAATTGCTCCAGCGTTAAGATGCGATTAAGCTTCTTGATATCGATACCTAGCTTAACGCTGATAAGTTCCATGTCTTTACGATTAGACCAAAACCACCTTGAAAATGCTTGGGTCTGATCTAATACGCTAGTATGCCCATGACTGCTCGGAGCGTATACACCAACCAGCTTGTCTTTATATCTGCTATTCATCCAAGCTCCTTGATTTCAAATTCAATGCGTGGGTTAGGACTGTACTTTTTGCGAGCGATTAAAGCACAAACGATGCTATCATCCGTCCAGACAATCCCTTTCTTATCCACTTTGTTATAACCGGCGTTTGAAATGCTATCGAACAGTGCTTTGACTAGATTGTCAATATCGGGACGGACAGCATGCCAAAGTCTTTCATACATGAATTTCTTGAATGTATCCCATGTTTTAGCTCTAGCCTTTGGCGTTGGTTTCTTCGATACATTCAGCGGGGCTTTCATGTAAAAGGTGACATCGACTGAAATCGGTCCGTCAAAGAATTGCCCATCATACTCTTGTTCAATGAGTTGAGAGCATTGCCTACGCCACGACTTCATTTTAGGGTCTTCATAAGTTCCGAACTTGCTGAATCGTGGCCTTGTTTGTGGTTTAGGCTCGATGTTTAAAATCATTTTCATAGCTTCACTATCTTTCTAAACCAAAGTGATTTCGTAGCCCTTTATATTTTTGCCGTCTTTTAGTTTTCGACTTAAAAATCCATGACTTTTCCCTAAAAAACGACTGGCATCTGCCAAGCTGTTAAACCTATAATCTGTACCACTTGATAAGCCTTTTAAGACAACTTTTTTGTTCGTGCTCATAAGCCCTGTTTTAAAAGCGTGACTGTTGTTTTCTTTATACGTCGCCCACTCAAGGTTAACAATATTGTTGTTCAAAGGATTCCCGTCAATATGGTTTATGGTTGGTTTGTTCTCTAGGTTAGGAATAAATGCGGTGGCCACTAATCTACTTACGAGGTGTGTTTTTACCTCCCCATCTTTCCGCAACTTTACTCGTTTGTCGCTTTTGCCACTCGTTTGTCGCTTTTGTATCTGTGGCTTGATTTCTCTACGTTCCCAAACACGCTTCCTGACTTTTCCGTGCCAGTTACTATATGTCGTTTTCCCTTCACACGTCCAAATTGTGCCATCGGAACACGCTTCATAAATGCCCTCGTAACCTTTTATTGGTTTAAATTCCATTTATTTTTCCTTTCTCAGAAGGGTAAATCATCACTACTGATATCCATAGGGTTGCCTTGCATTTGATTGCTACGCCCAAAATTTGATGCTTGCTGTTGCGGTTGCCGATTATATCCGCTATTGCTTGTTTGGTTAGCATTACCACCTTCACGGGCTGCACGGCTCTCTAGCATTTGGAAGTTCTCAGCGACCACCTCCGTCACATAGACACGTTGACCTTGTTGGTTTTCGTAGCTGCGGGTTTGAATGCGTCCAGTGATTCCAATCAATGCGCCTTTTTTAGCCCAGTTAGCCAAATTCTCAGCTGATTGACGCCAAATGACGCAGTTAATAAAGTCAGCTTCACGTTCGCCGTTAGCATCCTTGAAGTTGCGGTTAACGGCTAGGCTGAAAGATGCGACTGCAACATTATTGCCGGTGTATTTTAACTCGGGGTCTCTGGTTAATCTTCCAACGAGACAGACTGAATTGATCATAGTTTTTTATCTCCATTCAAGAATTTCATAGTTCACAAAGTTATCATCGAGTAATTTTGCAAATTGGTGCCATTGCCCTTCTCCACCGTGGAACGTAAGGGTGAGATTGACTTTGTACGGTTCAGCGGGTTTGCTAGGCACTTCCTCGACTGGCTTGGTGTCTTCGATAACCTCGCCAGTTTCAGCATTGACCGCCTTGATTTCCTCGTTTGCTGATTGTTGGGCCATTGCTTCAATTTCTGCTAGGCGTGCCGCTTCTGCTTTCGCTTTGGCTTCTGCTTGCTGCTTACGCTCTACGGCTGCATCACGGTCCTTTTTCATTTGCTTGAGAATTTCAACTAGAGGGGTCCCGTTCTGCAACGCTCTAGTATACGGTTCCACTAACAACTCATAATCAAGGGCTTGTTCCTCAATCATGGCAATATTAGCTTTGTATTCGTCTAGTCGGTCATACTCAGCCAAAACAAGAGCGTCGATTTCTTCGATAGTCTCCTTCTTGAGCTTCATTTTCTTGTCGATAAACCATTTTTTCAAAGAATAGCCGTCGTACTTATCCTTGAATGTGTCCTTGTCCAATCCGGCAAGTTTACACTTTTCTTCAAATACTGATCTAACGTGGTCAACCCGTAGCAATCTTTGATGTTCGTCAATCTCGTCTCGTTTGCCGGCTAGTGTTTTCAAGAGCGTTTCCAAAGGTCCTTTTGATTTTTTGAAATTAGCTTCAAACTCGGTCAACGGATTTTTATAGATTTTTGCGATATCTTTTCGTTTAGTTTCAAGCTTCGTCAATAAGCTATTGAAACGTCTGAACTCTTTCTTAATATCGTCATATTCAAGTTGGTCCAGTTGTTCGTCCGATAGCTCGCTAACCGCTGCTTGAATAGCTGCATCGAACTTGTCAAAATCAAAGTTAATCGTTCCCGGCGTATATACCGGCTCGATTGTTTCAAGAAAATTGTTTGTTGCGTTGTTTGTTACGTCCTTCATGTTTATCCCTTTCGGTTGTTGATTTGTGCTTGAATGTCGTTGCTTACCACGTTAAAGCCTGCCACTAGCAACTCATGGAAGTCATTGAGCTTGTACTTCTTCATGTAGTAGTTCGCTACTGTTTCGGTTGCTTGACCTGTGATTAAAGCTAGTTCATTGACCTGCTGCATGATTGTGTCATGTTGTTCATTGCTGATAAAGTTTGGTTGTGGTTGTTCTTCCACTTCCTCGCCTTCTTCGACTAGCTCTGGCTCTGGTTGGACTGGTTGAGCTTGTTCCTGTCTCTGTTGCTCAATCTGTGCCATTTTACGAGCCTTGACATCCTCTTGTGTCTCTCGTGGGGTAACGTCGATAGGTGCCGCTTGTTCCATTTCATCCGCAGTGTATAGTCCGCCCACGTTCTCCGAGAACGCATCTCGGACGGCTGCAACGATTGCCACTTTTTCAATCATTTGCCCCGGTGCTTTCTGCCACCAATTCTTATGCATGTTATAAGCTGACAATTCAACTTCACGATACACCGGACGGCTTCGGTCCTTGCGGTACACCTCACACCAACCACCGATTAAGGTAGCCTTGTGGGGTAAGATAACGCCCTTTTTAGTTTTAAGCTCACCTTTTTCATCCTCGTAGATTACACCACTTTCAAAACCGTCATAGTTTTGATTCTGTTCAGCTCGTTTCATGAATGCGTCCTTAGACACAACGATTTGAGCTGGGTTGTTACCATACTTGATGAAATAGACCTCTTTAGTGAAGGGGTTAAGATTGCGATTCTTAACGATTGCCAGCAACGTTTGAAGCTCTTGTGGGCTTGCTTGATGTTTCGGGTCAACAAAGTTTCTCAATGTTTCGCCGTCAAGTTGCTGGAGGTCTGTTAAATACGCCCCTTTTGTTGTTTGTAATTGATTTTCCATGTCATATCCTTTTATATGCCCCTAATTCTCAAATTTTGGGGGTTATTTTCCGTTTTACCGTTTGTCTAGTGTAATTGTGCCACTAGATTAGTTAGGACGGTTACAAGCGATTTTAGAGCCGTTTCCTGCCTTTCGACTTTTTTAGGTTCCAATTCTCCCTTTTGAGTTTGGTGTTTTCTTGGGCTAGTGACAAGATTCTGTCTTGCTGACTATTTATGATTTTTCCTAGCTCACGACCTAAATTAATGTACTTGTTCCGCCAACGGTTCTCGACCTCGTATGTTTCTCGTTCCATGTTTAATGCCTGCCCTCCCACCACTTCATGTTCTGTTAGTTCGTCAATAAGTTTAGGAGTGCTCCAATCCTATCCTCCATGGATTCTTCACGCTCCGTGCGTTCAAAGTCCGAGCCGTCAAGTTTAGTTACGTTGTATTCAGCTTCTACGATAAGCACTTCGCAGTCAAACACTTCAGCAAGCTTGTCAATGCCAGCTTTTTGTTTTTCGTATGGTTCGATTGGTAGCTGTAGCGCTTTCCAAAGTCGGGGATCAAAAGTCGCTGTAAACGCTATGTTCCCTTTGTCTTTATAGCTCGTAAGAAAGCCATCCTTTTCAGCGCTGTAGAGTACGATGTTTTTATTGTTTTCTTTCATGGTTGTTATTCCTCACATTCGTTGTGCTTCTTGAAGCCAAGAGTTAAAGCAGTGATACCGGCAGCAATCACTACCAATCCCAAAGTGCTAGCAATACCTTCTTTTTCACCAGTAACTGGAAGAGTACCACCGTAAACGGGTGTATTTACCCCCTCTCTTGGCTCAGAATCGAGTTTATAAGATACCGTGGTATATTGTGCCACTTTGTTATTAGGACGCTCTACGCTCGTTTTAGGGGCTTTTTCTGGCGTGCTAGGTTTTTCTGGTGTTGGCTTAGTTGGTTCTTCTGGGATTTCCAACTCTGGCAAGTCCAAGATAGGTGCATCGTTTGGAATTACTCCACCCTCGAATGGTGGTAACTCACGGACTTCAGGAATACCAGGAATACCACCTTGGAATTCAGGTTTTTCGTATTTAGGAGCATCGTTAGGCACAGTTCCGATTGGCTCGTTGTATTCTGGCAACTCTCTTACTTCTGGTGTGCCAGGGATACCGATTGGTTCAGTGTATTCTGGCAGCTCACGAACTTCCGGAATACCTGGAATGCCGCCTTCAAATTCTGGAATATCAACTTTTGGAGCTTCACGAGGGATCTCGAATGTTGGTTCGGGTTTGTTTTCACCACTGGCATCTCCACGACCTCCGACAAGTTGGACTTTAGAAGATGATTTAGCACCAGCATCTACTGCTACCAACTCAGCCTTATTCGTTGGATTTGTTGAGTCTTTAACAGCGTTCTTCAAGTGTGTTTGGTAATCGATATACATGATACGATTGAATGTTTTAAACTTAGCATCAAATCCATCTGCTCGAACGTTCCATGATTCAAGGTAATCTTTAGCTGAAAAGTCAATGCCAGTCCATTTGATAGGGTCTTCTACGAAATAGATGTTTTGAGAGCCTTCGACGAACTCTTGATTATCTGACCAAGTGTCCTTCAATTTCGCATAATTCAACACTTGACGGGCAGTGTTAAGACGCAAGCTCCAATTGATGACCTGTGGGTCTTTCTTGTCTTGACTGCCCCATTTAGAAAGTAATTCGTCAGTTGGGAGAGGACTTTCGTCAGCAATTTCAAAGGTCTTAACTGTTCCGTTGAAATTAACAGTTACTGGTTTACCCGGTTCAACAATATCCAACCACTTAGCGTCGAATTTAAGAGACATTTTCTTGTTCAATGGGTGTTCAGCAAAGTAATTGTTGAACGTGGTAGTGATCACTCGTGTTTGTGCGTCAGCGTTTGCCTTACCGACAACATTCTCGTTGTTGTAAACATCGAAATCGAACGATGTTTGCAAGCCGATTTCTTTAGGCAACTCAGTAACCACCTTGTCGCCTTCATTCACTGGCACGTTGTCTGGAATTTGAATATCCTTATATTCAACTTCAAAAGGTGAGTATTTACCAGTGCCGTTAGGGAAAGTAACCTCAACGTTTGGATTTTCAACGTTGATAGTGTCGCCTGCTTTGGTAACGCTAGTAGGTGCCACTGGGGCTTCAGCAATCGGTTGAGATTCCACTGGTGCTGGTGCTAATGCTTTTGGTGTTTCTCCCACTGGAGCAGCTTCGACTGTTGCTGGTGTTTCTACTGGTGCCACTGTTTCAGACGGTGCCACTGTAATGTTGCCGCCGTTATCAGCGGTGTAGACGTTAGCTGCAGTTGGTTGTGTGTCCACCACTGGTTGAGCAGTTTCGTCCGCTGATACTGATCCAGCACCGATAAGCAATGCTGTAGCTAGCGCCAATGTGCCACAAAGGCCAAATGCTTTAGTTTTAACGTAGCTAGGTTTAGCGATTGTTTGAGTGTTAAAAGATTTCATGGTATAATCTCCTTGGTATAATTTTCTTGCATGGGCCCTAACCCATGCTTTTTTAGTGCTCTCAACGTGCACCCAACGCCCCACCGTGTCCTGTTTTTCAATGTTTTATTAGACTTTTTGGGGAAGATTAGGAAAAAGTAATTTAGTAAAGTTTTTTTGGGGAAAAATTATGGGTATAAGTTACACTCCACGGCAGGGCCATGGCTGCACGCTGAAAGATGTTGCTATTTGGTATATTTCTGTTTAAGTCGTTCGCTTTTTTCTTCGGGTGTCTCAACCACCTCGAAAAAGTATTCTGGCTCTTTGGTTTTTTCTTGGAAAATAGTTTTCTTAGTAGCTTCATGAGTTACCCCACTAATTGATCTAATGGCAATCCGTGGTCAGCGTTGAATCGCTCAGCTTTAGCTGTGTATGATTCCCATTGTGGAACTACGTAAGTTTCAGTTTCTTGCTTTTTGCTTGACCAAATCCAGCTAAATAGTTTTTTCATGTTTTTTACCTCTCTTATTCTTCTAACTATGATTACTGTATAGTTATCTATTAGTTATTATTGCTAGTTAGTGCCGGTAGGCTCTAGATTGTTGTTGGTTAGTGTGCGTAGCACCATATTGTTATTACTTAGTCTTTATTGTTTATTAGTTATTATTAGTGTCGGATTCTTCAACTTTTGAACTTTTCAACTTACGTAAAATTCAACTTTTGAACTTTTCAACTTACGTAAAATTCAACTTTTGAACTTTTCAACTTACGTAAAGTCAGTAAGTTGTAACTCAGTTATCCACAACTTCTGTTGATAACTCTTTTTCAATCCGACTAACCCAATAATTCCAATAGCTATCTGTAATCGGTATGTCTTGGACAAGTGGGTAAGTTTGAACACCTTGGCCACGGCCCAAGCTCTTTCGATAGATACGGATATACCCCGCTTTTTTCAATTCATTAAAGGCTGTTCGGTGTGCGTCTCTGCCGCTTTTGGAACGTTTGGACAGTTCCTCAATGTAAGGCCGCCAATCGTCTTTATTAGTCATTAGCACCCATAACAAGCCTTTAGCTTGCAAGCTCAGTTCAGCGTTTTGAGCTGAGTGGTTATTCATTTGAGTATAGTTACTGTCGGTGTTTCGTTGGATATACTTCATATCCCATGACCTATGCTCCTTTCTGGTAAATGCTTGCCACGATATCGTAGTAGCTATGCCCTGCTGGTATCGTGTACTTAGTTAGATCATCAACTCTGGAACCGTCCGCCATAATGTTTATAATGACTGGTTCCCATTTTCGTTTTTCCATGATATAATTACCTTGATTTCAATATCTTAGGGTCTGACTCTGGCAGGGGTCAGCCTTTTTTCATTGCCTTGACGACACTAGAGAACTAGCGAGGACTTTTTTGATATTTATATTTAGGAGTTCTTATAAAATCAAATCATCTAATGGTATTGCTTACGTTTCAACTGAATTGTTGCCCCGCTAGCTCACTAGTGTCGCCAAGGTGACTCGCCTTCTAACTACGCTTCAAACAGACTTCCTTGATGGTTTGCAGTGAAAATCTCGTTTTTAAGCTCTTGGTCATTCAAGCCCCAATTTTCGATAAAGATAACGGCGTTCTTAAATTCTTTAGCAGGGATTTCTTTGCGTCTCACACCGAAACGGTTAATGATTTCTTTGTTGATGACATGATACGCTTTAGCACGAATATGATTATCGCGGTAAGCCTTGCTTTTCTTGCCTTCTAACAATCCAACAATCTTGCTGTTTACAAGGTTAGTTAATTTTATTTCTTGTGCAGCGTTCACTCTCATGTTGTCTTCTAGGTTAGCGATACGTTCCTCATGGTTTTCAAGTGCATCTAGCATATTTCTAGTAACTGCTAGGTGCGATACTTGTCTTGCGTGGTCTTTGCTTTGACCAATAATGTCGTTCGTCATAAGATTTCTCCTTCAATCACGTCGTCTTGTTCCAGTGTCTCCGAAACGCTACGGCTGAGACTATTTAGCATAGTTAAGAATGTTTCGAGCTCAGTTCTAACTTTCGGATTGTTTAACGCTGGTTTGATATCCAAAAACGCTACGCCGCCAAAGTTGGCAAGGAATTTGTTCCCTTTTTCCAAAAAGTTGATGGTGTGACGGTAAGCAGATACCTGCTTTTGGTAACTGTCTAATTGCCCTTGCGACTGTTCAATGGCTCTTGTCAATTCGTCGTATTTAGCTGACTTTTCATCAACCTCTTGACGTTGGTTCATTAGCTCTTTGAGTTGTGATTCAATGAATTGCACTCGCTCGTTAGCCGCTTGTTCGCTATCTGAAAGCTCTTTGTTTTTTGCTAGTAGCTGTTTGTTTAGCTCTTGCGTAGCTTTGTAATCGTCTGGAATAACTTCCTTTTCGATTACTTTCTCGGTTGTCTTGGTTTGTTTGACACGCTCAAGCTCACCTTTGACCGCTTCTAGTGCTTGGTCTTTGAGTTTGAGTTTTTTTCTCACTTCTTCTAACTCTCTAGCTGTTGGTGTCTCGCCTTGCTCAATCTTTTGGATTTGCTCTTGCTTTTCTTCCTCTGGGAGTGTAGCCAACAGATAAAGAGCTCTGTTTCCTAAATTAGACCAAGTGGTCGAATTTGGAAGCTCTTTGACGATTTTCATCATCCTATTTGCTTCACGGTGGTTTATACCAACCTTGTTGAGCCATTCTCCGAATTGCCCGTGTGCTAGGTCGTTTTCTTTAACGTGATTCAACCGTCTTCCTATTTCCCAGATTGATTGCCCAGCTATTTGCTTATGGTGGGTTATCTCTAATTCAATTTGAGAAAGGTTGTTAGACAATGATACTTCGTTCATCTAGCGTAACCTCTTTCTTAATTCTTGACTTGAATTAAATTCAAGTTTTACTGTAAAAAATATCAAATACCGTACAAATCGGATGCTCGAATGTGGTATTTATTACAGATAGTTACCATTTTCTTAGGAGAAATAGAAAGCACATTTTTCTCCCAAGCGCTAACCGTTTGAGCTGTCGTACCAATGCTTTCAGCGAATTGGGCTTGTGTCAGATTATGACGGGCTCGAAGTTCTTTGATTGTAATCTTTGGAACTGTTTTTGTCATTTTGTTCCTCCTCTCTAACTAACTTACAAACGTATTATAACTTGAATTAAATTCAATGTCAACAGTTTTGTTGATTTTTTTTCAAGTTTTTTTAAGTTTTTTATAAATCAACTTGAAAATTAGGAAAGTCTACTATATAATATTAATATAAACAGCAAGGAGAAAGATATGGATTTGAATAAGCAAAGAGGAAGCAGAATTGAAAGTCTGAGAGCTAGCAAGGGCATTAGTCAACTTGAATTAGCAAAAATGTTAGGTTATAAATCTGATTCGACTATTTCAAAGTGGGAAAGCGGTGCTAGCATTCCAACGGGAACAAAGATTGTAAAATTAGCTCAAGCTTTAGGGACTTCAACAGATTACATTCTTTTTGGAGATGGTCCAGAAACAACCGAGGAACAACAACCTAGCTCCCACGATATCGACGAAATCATAGCTAACGCCATGATGTTCGACGGCAAACCTCTTACCGAGGACGATAAGCGGGCAATTCGCGGCATTATTGCCGGATATATGAACAGCAAAGAGAAGTGAGGTGCTATGACTGAAAGTGAATTGCTTGAGCAGTTCAATGTCTCTATCTGTGAGTTTAGTTCAAACGAGTGGTCACGAAACGGGTTTATCGACCCTATAAACAGGGTTGTTTACATCAACGGGGATTTAGACCGAGACACTCGTTTAAAGGTCATTCTGCACGAATTAGGACACTTAGAGCATAATTCTAGAGACTATGAGCGTTTACGGGAAAAGTTTGAGGTTCAAGCAAATAGGAATATGATCCATGAATTGCTGAAAAATGAAAATCTAGACGATTTTAATTACTTACACTTTATGGAAAAATACAATCTCACCACTATTTGTGATGAGACGTTTGTAAAGGACGAATATCTAAAACTAAAGGAAATTTAAAAAATATGTGCAATCACTGAACCACATTAAAAGCTGGGAGGAAATTTTATGAAAAAATTATTGTCTGTAGGCTTAATAAGCCTTTCCATTGTAAGTCTTGCTGCTTGTTCTCAAGCCAAAAGCACGTCTTCTCAAACTAGCTCGACGTCAAAGGCTAAAACTGAGCAGTCAAGTGAGAGCAAAGTCCCTAAGGAGTACAAAACAGCTGTAACTAAAGCTAAGCAGTACGCTAGCACCGTCTATATGTCTAAAGAGGGATTGCGTGCTCAACTAGTAAGTTTTGATAAATACTCTCAAGAGGCCGCTGACTATGCTGTAGAGAATTCTGGTATTGATTACAACAAACAAGCTGTTGAAAAAGCGAAACAATATCAAGATACTGTGGCTATGTCTCCAGACGCAATACGTGATCAATTGGTAAATTTCGACAAATTTACACAAGAAGAAGCTGACTACGCTGTCCAAAATCTGAAATAAAACAAAAAAGCCCTACACTCACCGTCGCCAAACTTCGAGTGTAGAGCTAGCACCACAGAAAAAATCCATAACCACTAAAAAAATGAATTGAGGTTATGTGTTCTTTTCTGTACCCATTTTAACAGAATTGAGGTACAAACACAATGCATAAAGTAGCTATCTATGTCCGAGTATCGACCACATCACAAGTTGACGAGGGCTATTCTATCGACGAGCAGAAAGCAAAGCTGACAAGCTACTGCGAGATAAAAGACTGGAATATATATGACATATACACTGACGGCGGTTTCTCTGGGTCTAACACGGAACGCCCTGCCCTTGAGCAGCTAATAAGAGATGCAAAGAGAAAGCTGTTTGATACGGTTCTAGTGTATAAGCTAGACCGATTAAGCCGTAGTCAGAAAGATACGCTCTATCTGATTGAAGATGTTTTTCTGGAAAATGATATAGAGTTTGTCAGCCTTTTGGAAAACTTCGACACCTCGACACCTTTTGGTAAGGCAATGATCGGGCTCCTCAGCGTGTTTGCTCAGCTTGAAAGGGAACAAATCAAGGAACGCATGCAGCTAGGCAAGCTAGGTCGAGCAAAGTCCGGCAAGTCTATGCAGTGGGCAAAGACATCTTTTGGCTACGATTACATCAAAGAGACTGGCACGCTCTCAGTCAATCCATATCAAGCCCTAATCGTCCGAAAAATGTTCGAGTGGTATTTATCAGGGATGTCTATAACCAAGCTCAGAGACGCCCTCAATGAGCAATACGGGCAAGATAAAGAGTGGAGCTATAGAACAGTAAGGGTTATCCTCTCAAATCCGGTATATTGTGGATATAATCAATTTAAGGGTCAGATATTCCCCGGTGCTCATGAACCTATTATTTCCGAGGAAGATTTCAACAAAACGCAAGAGGAAATCAAAACGAGACAAAGGACAGCCGCCCAGCGATTCAACCCTAGACCGTTTCAAGCTAAATACATGCTTTCTGGTATAGCCCAATGTGGCTACTGCTCAGCCCCTCTTGCTATCAAGCTAGGCATGATAAGGAAAGACGGCACACGCTTAGTCAAATACGAGTGTAAGCAACGGCACCCACGCAAAACCAAGGGAGTGACTGTCTATAACAACAATGCAAAGTGTGATTCTGGATTCTATTTCAAAGACGATATCGAGCACTTTGTCTTGACTGAAATCAGCAAACTGCAAACTGATTCAGATTATATCGACAAGCTATTTTCAAACACAAATCAAGAGACGATAGACCGGGCTAGCTACCAGAAACAGATTGACAATCTGACCGCTAAAATTAGCAGGCTTAATGATCTATACATTGACGATAGGATTTCACTAGAGGAATTACAAAAACGGTCAAGCGACTTCATGGCAGAAAGGTCAGCGCTCGAAAAAGAATTAGACGCTGACAGCTCTATCAAAACCGTAGAACGAAAAAAAGGCATTAAACAGGTACTTGATACCAAGGATATATTTAGCCTTGACTACGAGCAACAGAAAGCCATAGCACGCGCCTTGATAAGCAAGGTTCGAGTGACTAGTGAAACCATCGTTATTTTATGGAAATTATAGAGCGTTTTAGTAACCTTCGTTTCAATCAGCGTAAAAGCACGTAATTTAACGGCATTCAATTTTTTCAACATCATTTTCATGACATCATTCCTTCCATATTTTGATACATTGGTAATAGCATAGCTGCATAGATCATTACAATCACGACAGCAACAATAACAAAAATGAGGGGTTGCACAAAGGTTGTTGCCTTATTAAGACGGTTGAAGAAAGTCTGCCAAACCTCTTCAGCATAGACTTCTAACTCATAGCCCAACCTAGCATTAGCCTCTCCATAAGCAATAATTAAGGATAGTTCCTTAGTGAAGAAAGGGTGACTGGCAATACGGTCAGGAAAACTCTGTCCTAGCATCAAGGCTTCTTCTAAATCAGCCCCCAACTCACGAAAAAGCTTGGACTTTTGCTCTTTCATTAGAGCAACTAAGTCTAGCAAGTCAATACCTTGCCCTAAGAGATTTCCCCATTCTCTAGCATAATAGGCAGTCGTATATAGCCTGACAGTTTGGCCTATAAAAGGGATTTTGGCCATTCGTCGATAAAAGACAAGGGCTGACTGGCGTTTCACCCATAGATAGAGAATTAAGCTTAATACAAGAAGTCCGCACAAAGTCACAAAAAAGAGCTGGGGAAAAATTTGAACCAACTGTACAGCCCAATTCTCCTTACCATCCCCCTCTAACAGTTGAGGCAGAAGATAATTTTTGAGTCCCAACATAATCAGAACTAGGAAACCCAGAAGTAGAATAGGGTAGGTCGCTACCTCCATGAGTTTCTTACGAACCTTGGTCATACGAAGCATGTAGGTTTCAATCTTGGTTAAACTCCCTAGAAGATTACCGTGCTTATCAGCAAGGGCAATCTGAGTAACAATATTGTCCGAAAAGCCCACTGTTGCAAACATCTGGTCCAACCTATCGCCTCGCATTAAACTTGCTTTCATAAGAGACAAGGACGATTCTTTCAACAAGTGACTTCGCTCCAAAAAGGCTACGATTTCAGTCAAGGTAAACCCTGCCTTTAAAAGTTGTTTGAAAAGCTGGATAACCTT
>QWCV01001276.1_pt1 | contig 46446 bp, 41 predicted proteins | sample 1972621 | NCBI WGS metagenome assembly QWCV01 (sample SAMN09866699, study PRJNA288562) | Human gut metagenome isolate pre2_stool, whole genome shotgun sequencing... | isolation source: gut | host: Homo sapiens | place: USA: California | reverse complement strand
TCTGGAGTGCACCGGCTTCTACACCAGCAAGGAGAAGAGCATGGCTCACATCCAGGCTGGCGCAAAGAAGGTCGTTATCTCTGCTCCCGCAGGCAACGACCTGAAGACCATCGTCTTCTCCGTCAACGAGAAGACCCTGACCGCTGAGGATCAGGTCATCTCTGCTGCTTCCTGCACCACCAACTGCCTGGCTCCCATGGCTGATACCCTGAACAAGACCTACCCCATCGTTTCCGGCATCATGACCACTGTTCATGCTTACACCGGCGACCAGATGATCCTGGATGGTCCTCAGCGCAAGGGCGACCTGCGCCGTGCTCGTGCTGGCGCACAGAACATCGTTCCCAACAGCACCGGCGCTGCTAAGGCTATCGGCCTGGTCATCCCCGAGCTGAACGGCAAGCTGATCGGCTCTGCTCAGCGTGTGCCCGTTCCCACCGGTTCTACCACCATCCTGGTTGCCGTTGTCAAGGGCAAGGATGTCACCAAGGAGTCCATCAATGCTGCTATGAAGGCTGCTACCTCTGAGTCCTTCGGCTACAACGAGGATCCGATCGTTTCTTCCGATGTCATCGGCATGCGTTACGGCTCTCTGTTCGACGCTACCCAGACCATGGTCGCTAAGATCGACGATGACACCTATCAGGTTCAGGTCGTGTCCTGGTACGACAACGAGAACTCCTACACCTCTCAGATGGTCCGTACCATTAAGTACTTCGCTGAGAACTGCTGATCTCGTAGCTGCGATAAAAATTAAATGATTTGTCGACCGGAGTTTGTCTTGCTCAACTACGAACAAGCCTGATCTGGTACGACAGCCATTTTAAAGATTTTTGCACCCTTTCTTTTGTGGTTCTTCCATGAGAGAAAGGGTGTTTTTTATGTGTTTGAAGGATCTCCGCGATGAATTTCTGTATTATGTTACTGTTCGACCTGCGCCAGCCAATCAAAGCGTATCGGTTTAAGGATTTGGAGGAGTGACTCTATGCGCACCTGAATCAGCCGATGAATCCAGAGAAGATGACAACAGAAATCATGGAGTTTGGATATATTGAACGCTATTACGATAGAATGACGGGACAAGTGAAATTGAATGACTGGCTTCAAGGGTATGGTGTCAAGATTGTAAGTGACAGAGATAGAAAGCGCGGCGAAAATTATCAGAAAATGTATAGGAAATTGATTGAGTTGCGTCAGAATTTGTAGTATAAATAATATAATACATGACAAAAAATGATGCAAGAAATTATTTTGCTTGTCTTATATATAGAACATAGAATATGCTATAATGTCTTATATGATAGACAAAATGAGCAGTGGGAGAAACTATTACAAACAACGATCTGCTGAAGAAAATTGCTGCAACAGTGACCGAACCGCACCACCATATCATCGTGACCTACGAGGAAGATTCTGACATTGAGGTAGACGGTGTTGCAATCTTGGTCGTTCCTCTGGTTGATTTTTTACTGACAACGTGAGATTTCTGCGACCACAACCGTATGAACCACATGATTCATGAAGCAAAACCCCGGTGGTGCGGATCACCAGCATCCGGGGGGGGGGGGGGTTAAAAATCTGGTAAGGGACACTGACCCGGTAGAATGAGATAGTTGTTCCATCTCCCCAGACCGAATTAGAATCTAGCAGCAAAAGGCCTCTGTCTTTCACAGAAATGTGATGGACAGGGGCCTTTTAGCGTAAAAAAAAGCCTGACCCATGCAAAAGAGCACAAATCAGGCTGACAATGGATATGAAATTCTAAAATTCACTTAGAAAAGAGAGTACGCGTTGCAGGGAAAGTCGAGCAGATCGTTCGGTGAGCTATTGGTTCTCTTGCTCCAGTTCATCGAACAGCGCACAGGAAAAGAACTGACCAAGCGTGATATCAAGACCATCACAGAGCTTTTTAATGGTGGCGATGGACACACGCTGACGGGATGGGTCAAGCATACTATATACCGTAGATGGTGTTACACCGGCACGGGTCGCTAACTCGTTGGGGCGTATCCTACGCTGGTCGCAGAGTTGTTCAAAGCGCTTGGCAACGGCATCTTTTACAGTCATGATGAAGTTCACCTCAACATGATAGTACAGAAGTTCGTGCGGTTTTACGTACGCAGTTGCGTATATCGTGAAAGTATTTTATGCTGTAGAGAATATGTGGCTGCGTAACGACAAAGAATATATTTAACAAAAATGTATCCTCCACATGGAAAATGGAGGACTGTGAGTAAAATCTGGCGTTATTCAATTAGATTTAACGCTTTTCCGCCCCTCGTTGACACCTGATGTGAAAATATCCGATTCATCTCCCGGCGCTTTCGGATCAGGTCAGAATGCACATAGCGCTGCAAGGTGATGTTGGCGTTGGCGTGTCCCAACAATTCGCTGAGGGTCTTTACATCGCACCCCGCCTGCAGGCAGGTCGTTGCAAAGGTGTGGCGCAGTGCGTGCGGGCGCACTTGACGGACAGTCGCCTGCTTCAAATACGCTTTGATGCTTTTCCGATAGCAGCGGGGTTCGGTGGGCTTGGACTCGCTGCCGGACAGGAACCATGCAGCATTGCTGGCGCTTCCGCGCAGCTTTTTCAGCATCAGCGATAGCTGCTTTGGGATGGGAATTTCCCGGCGAGAAGTGCGGGTTTTGGGCATCTGGATGACCACCTTTGTATGACCGTTTCCACAGGAAATTCTGCAGACCGTCCGATTGATGTTCAGCGTGCCGAGTTTCAGGTCAAAATCGCCCCATATTGATGAAGTCGCTGCTGTTCCGCCGGGGAGAGAGGCGCAGAAATTTTGTCGATGGCTTTTGGCAGCGCAACTTCCAGCTCCATTGGACGAATCAAACGTAAATGAGCGGCATATTTGCAGATACGTCGCAGCATCGAGAGGCATTCCCGAGCAGAGGAGTTTCCCAGTGGCTTGTGTGCCGCATCTGTGGGCGTGATGATTTGCTGCATGGCCTGTTCCAGAAAGCTTTCCTCAAGGGATGCAACGGGCACCTTGCTCAAAACCGGAAGAAGATATTTGTGCAGCGTGTACGAATAATGCGCATAGGTGGATTCTTTTATAGCGTTTTTCAGAGAGCACAGCCATACCTCGGACAGTACTTCAAAGGTCAGGTCGGTTTGATTCAGGTTATAGAACCCCGCCTCCGCTTTTCTCTGGATTAGTACCCGTTTGACCTCCGCATAGGCCGTTCCGTAAACGTAACCCCACTGGATCTTCCCCTCCGGTGTGCGCGCCTTGATGTACCTGCCTTCCCACCGACCGTCCTTACGCTTGCGAATGTTTTCTCCCCGTCGCGCCATCGCTGTTTCCTCCTGCTGTTTAGACCCTCATCTGACCCCTTATTTTCTCAATCTTCGTTTACAGCTGGAATTATTATACAGAACTAGGCATGATACAAAAACAATCCGGCCTTCGCGATGTTTTTTCAGGGTCAAATGTGATACATTTATGATGATTTCTATTGAATCCCAGATATAACCATGATAAAATAAGATGAGATTATAGACAACGATGTCAAAGGAACGGTATCCTCCATTTTCCATGTGAAGGATACTCCTTTATTGCGGAAAGGGGTGAACTAGGTGGCACTGCGTCTGTTCGAGCACAACGAGAAAGCATATCATGCGGCAGTCCGGATGATGGAGCAGTATGGCAAGGCCGCCATTGTTCATCCGACAGGCACCGGAAAGAGCTATATTGCGTTCAAGCTGATCGAGGACAACCCGGAGAAGGTCGTGATCTGGCTTTCTCCCAGTGAATATATCTTCAAGACACAGCTGGAGAGCCTGAAAAGGAACGACCCGGACTTTCCGCTGGCGAACGTCCATTTTTATACCTATGCGAAGCTGATGTGCTGTACCCAGGCGCAACTGGATGATATCGCAGCGCAGGAGCCCGCCTATATTATACTCGATGAATTCCACCGTGCCGGTGCGGAATGCTGGGGCGAAAGCACGGTGGCTTTGTTAAAGTTATGCCCGGAGGCAAAACTGCTGGGGCTGACGGCGACAAACATCCGCTATCTGGATAATAACCGCGATATGGCCGAAGAGCTTTTTGACAGCCGTGTTGCGAGCGACATGACCCTTGGCGAAGCAGTCGTCAGGGGGATTTTGCCTGCTCCGAACTATGTGACCACCGTCTATCAGTACCAGAAAGACTTGGCACGTTATCAGACAAGAGTGGATAATCTGCGTTCTGCTGGGATTCAGGACGTAAATCAAAAATATCTGGATGCCCTGCGCCGCGCCTTGGAACAAGCAGATGGATTAGACAAGGTTTTTGAACATCATATCACGAACAAGTCCGGAAAGTACATCGTGTTCTGCGCCAACAAGGAGCACATGGACGAAATGATCTCTCATGTGCCGGAATGGTTTGCAAAGGTGAATGCGGAAGTGGCGGTCTACGAAGCCTACTCGGATGACCCCGGTACAGACAAGGCGTTTGCCGACTTCAAGGCCGATGAAAGTGACCGCCTGAAGTTGCTGTTTTGCATCGACATGCTGAACGAGGGAGTTCATGTAGAAGGCATTTCAGGTGTCATCCTGTTTCGGCCTACTATCTCACCTATTATCTACAAACAGCAGATTGGCCGTGCACTAACTGCGGGAGATAATTCCGCTCCACTTATCCTCGATGTTGTCAACAACTTCGAAGGACTATGCAGCATTGCGGGTCTGCAAGGCGAGATGCAGGAGGCAGTCTACCGCCTGAATGCCAACGGTGAGGGCGATAAGATCGTCACCGAGCGGTTTGAGGTCATCGAGCAGGTGCACGACTGCCGGGTGCTGTTTGAGCGGCTGCAAGCAAGCTTGTCCTCTAGTTGGGACCATTATTTTTCGGAGGCAAGCATTTACTATGCGGAGCATGGTAGCCTGAATATTCCAAAGCGTTATACCACACCGGCGGGATTGAGCCTTGGCGAATGGCTGACGACCCAGCGCCGTGTTCGTGCGGGACAGATTCCGGGGAACTTGACCGAACAGCAAATAGCACGGCTGGACAGCATCGGGATGGAGTGGGACAACCGCAACGATGCCGCATGGGAACGTGGTCTGGAAGAAGCGAGAAAATTTCGGGAACAGTTTGGGAATTTGCAGGTTCCGGCGAAATACAAAACGAAAGATGACTATCCTCTGGGAAAGTGGATCAACAATGCGCGGAAACGCCGAAGCGATGGAAAGCTGACGAAAGAACGCATCCGACAGTTGGATCAGATGGGAATGATATGGAGCGTATTTGATGCCAAATGGGAACAGGGATATGCACTTGCGGCAGTCTATGCGCAGGAGTATGGAAATCTGGATGTTCCACGAGATTATAAAACAGCAGATGGAAAAACGCTTGGTCGCTGGATTCAAAATCAAGAACTAGCCTATGAGCAGAAAAAGTTGTCTGCGGATCAGATCAAACGACTGGAAACCATAGGAATGCAGTGGGGCAGTCGCTATGACCGACAGTGGAATGAGGTTTATCAGGCAGCGAAACGGTATTTTGAGGCAAATGGAAACCTTGATGTCCCGGTGGCCTATGCTTCACCGGAGGGCTATGCTCTTGGAAAATGGGTGCGGCGGCAGCAGTATGCATATCGGAATCCGGAGAAGAGCAATGCAATTTTATCACAAGAGCGCATTGAGTTGCTGGATGCCATCGGAATGCAGTGGGAGAAACCGGACTCGTGGCAGCACCGGTACGAACTGGCGCAGGAGTATAAAAGATGCCATGGAAATCTGGATATTCCAGCAAAATACAAGACTGCGGATGGCATTTGGCTGAGCCGATGGGTGTACAACCAGAAACGGCAGCTGCAAAGCGGGTCGGAAAAGTTGAGCGAAGAGCAAAAGAAAAAGCTAAAGGAGTTATTGGGGTATTATGTCAAAATTTCAGCATGATGTGATGTTGAAGATCGTAAAAATCATCGATTTGATAATGATCACAATTCCGTTTGCACTTTGTTGGGAGCTGTATTATTCGTATCAGGTCTATGCAAAGTTTGGCTGGAGGGGCAACTGGACCATGATCGGTCTGTTTGCGGTGTTGTTCTTTCTGTTGGGTAAAGTCTACGATGCGTTCTGGATGTCTTTGCAGCGCATTTCAGAGTTGATCTATGGACAGGTACTGGCAGCCATGGCAACTGATGGCATTCTGTACGTTGTCATCTGCCTGATGGCCCGGCGGCTCTGCAATCTTCTGCCGGGCATCGCAGCGATTGCCGGACAGATCCTGATGGCCTCAATCTGGGCGAAGTTGGCGCATGGATGGTACTTTAATACATTCCAGGCCCAGCCGACTGCAGTCGTTTATGATGTTCGTCATGGATTGGAAAAGCTCATCAATGAGTACGGTCTTTCAAAAAAATACGATGTCAAGATGACATTGAACGTGGAAGAATGCCTGAACGACCTGAGCCTGCTGGATGGAATGCAGAGCGTGTTCATCAGCGGTGTCCACAGCCATGAGCGCAATATCATCCTGAAATACTGTGTGGGACAGGGCATCAATGTGTTTGTGATCCCTCGTGTGGGCGATGTGATTATGAGCGGTGCCCAGCCGATGCATATGTTCCATCTGCCCATGCTGCGTGTGGGGCGCTATATGGCAAGCCCGGAATTTCTGTTTGTGAAACGGGCAATGGACATTGTGATCTCACTGGCAGCACTGGTTATCCTGAGTCCGTTGTTTCTGATTACGGCTATTGCCGTCAAGTCCGATGGTGGCCCGGCTTTTTACAAGCAGGTTCGCCTTACCAAAGACGGCAAACCGTTCGAGATCCTGAAGTTCCGTTCTATGCGTGTGGATGCCGAAAAGGACGGCGTAGCCCGGCTTTCCACCGGCGACAAGGATGACCGTATCACGAAGGTGGGCCATATCATCCGAGCCTGCCGTCTGGATGAACTTCCTCAGCTTTTAAATATCCTCCGGGGAGACTTGTCCATTGTGGGGCCCCGCCCGGAACGCCCTGAGATCGCTGCCCAGTATTGCGAAGAGATGCCAGAGTTTTCGTTGCGGCTTCAAGCAAAGGCTGGCTTGACCGGTTATGCACAGGTGTACGGCAAGTACAATACCACTCCCTATGACAAGTTGCAGATGGACCTGATGTACATTGCACATCCCAGCCTGATCGAGGATCTGAAGATCATGCTGGCAACGGTGAAGATTCTGTTTATGCCGGAAAGCACGGAAGGTGTGGCAGAAGGTGCGACCACGGCGATGGGGCAGGAAAAGTGTGAGGAGAGCAGCAAATGAAAAAGGCAGTTATGTTGATCAACGATACGACCTATGCATTTAATTTGCGTGGTGCCGTTATCGAGAAGTTGATTGATGAGGATTTTGAAGTGGTAATTGTCGGTCAGTTGTTGAAGCATCAGGATAAGTTAAAGGCACTGGGTGCCAAGTTGATTGGCGTTGAAACCGGCCGTCATGGCACTAATCCAATCTCTGATTTGCAGTTGATGCATACTTACAAGAGAATTTTGAAAGCTGAAAAGCCTGATGTTGTCCTTACATATAATATCAAGCCGAACGTGTATGGTGGTATGGCATGTCAGCAATTAAAAATTCCGTATCTTCCGAATGTAACCGGCCTCGGTACCCCGGTGGAAAATCCAGGCCCTTTGCAGGCACTGACGACCCGGCTTTACAAGATGGGCGTGGCCGGTGCAAGCTGCATCTTTTTCCAGAACGGCGAAAATCAGCGTTTCTTTGAAACCCATAAGATGATGCCGAAGCATGCGAAGATCCGGTTGCTGCCGGGGTCCGGCGTAGATCTGGAGAGCCATCCGGCGTTTCCGTATCCAGACGGCGAGGCAGTGCACTTCCAGTTTACATCCCGAATCTTGAAGGAGAAGGGCATCGACCTATATCTCGCTGCGGCCAAACGGATCCATGCAGAGTACCCCAACACGGTGTTCCATATCTGCGGCGGTTGTGACGATCCTGCCTATGAAGAGATCTTGAAGCAGGCACAGGAGGCTGGAGATGTGGTCTATCATGGCCAGCAGAAGGATATGATTCCATTCCTGAAACAGGCAAGCTGCATCGTGCATCCGTCCTACTATCCAGAGGGAATGAGCAACGTGCTCTTGGAGGGTGCGGCCAGTGCCCGACCCATCATTGCCACAGACCGTGCAGGCTGCCGGGAAACGGTGGAAGACGGAGTGACCGGATTCCTGATTCCCATTCAGGATGGGGAAGCTCTAGTCCATGCGCTGGAACGGTTTATGCAGATGACGCCAGAGCAGCGGAAAGCCATGGGTCTGGCCGGTCGTGTAAAGATGGAACGGGAGTTCGACCGAAAAATCGTGGTAAAAGCGTATTTGGAAGAAATTCAGGAAATCATGAGGAGTTGAGCATGAATACCACACCGATACGAGTGTTACAGGTTCTTGGAGGGTTGGAAGCTGGTGGAGCAGAATCCTTTGTCATGAACTTATATCGAGCGATTGACGAGAAAAAAGTCCAGTTCGATTTTGTGAAACATATCGAACATAAGGGTGTTTTTGAGGATGAAATAACGCAGATGGGAGGCAAAATTTATCGCTGTCCCCAATACACCGGTAAAAACCATTTCGTATACTGCAAGTGGTGGGATTCCTTCTTTAAGGAGCATCCGGAATATCATGTGATTCATGGACATGTGCGGAGTACGGCATCTATCTATCTGAAAATTGCAAAAAAGCATGGACTGGTAACAATTGCACACAGCCATAGCACCTCAAACGGAAGTGGCATTTCTGCTATCGTGAAGGATATGTTGCGACTTCCAATTCGGCATACAGCGGATTATTTGTTTGCTTGTTCCGACAAAGCAGGCAAATGGTTGTATGGAGAAAGGGCTACGGAACAGCCGAATTACCGGATGATTCCAAATGGCGTAGATTTGAGGCGCTTTGCGTTTTGTGAGGAAAAGCGGCAGCAGATGCGTCAGGATCTTGGAATTGCCGAAGATACTTTTGTTCTGGGACACATCGGGCGGTTCACAGTTCCCAAAAACCATCAATTCTTAGTGGAACTATTCGCAGAGTACCACAAAGAGAACCCCAATAGCAGACTGCTTTTGGTGGGCGATGGCGAGTTGTTCGAAACGGTGCAGCAGCAATGCACGCAACTCGGGATACGAGATGCTGTCATCATGGTCGGCAGTAAAACCAACACGGAGGACTACTATCAGGCCATGGACGTATTTGTGTTTCCATCCTTGTGGGAGGGGCTTCCGGTTTCTGTAGTAGAGGCTCAGGCAAATGGGCTTCCCTGTCTTCTTTCTGACGTGATAACACACGATGTTGATTTGACAGACAAAGTAAAGTATCTTACGTTGACTGATAAAAAAGTATGGCTTTGTGAGGTTGCGAATCTTCAGAGAAAACATCGAATTGCTGCCACAGCAGAGAATATGGCGAAGCTACAATCGTTTGATGCAACAGTGGTTGCAAAGCAACTTCAAAGTTTTTATCTGGAACAGGATGAAAGGGCAAGAAAATGAGTCAATATATATTGCGCCTGGACGATGCCTCCGATTATATGGATGTTAAAAAGTGGCAGCGGATGGAGGAACTTTTAGACCAGTATGGAATTAAGCCGTTGGTCGGAGTTATTCCGGACAATCGGGATTCATCTCTTACCGATACGTATGAACAAGACCCTGAATTCTGGGATAAGACTGCACGCTGGAAAGAAAAAGGCTGGGAGCTGGCACTTCATGGTTGCTATCACAAGTACACGACCAAGGAAGGCGGCATCAACCCGGTAAACCAAAGAAGTGAATTTGCAGGTGTCCCACTGGACAAGCAGAAAGAAATGATTCGGCACGGTGTTGATGTTTTGAAAGGCCATGATATTGAGCCGAAAGTGTTTTTTGCTCCTTCACATACATTTGATGAAAATACACTGGTGGCTTTGAAGGAAGAATCCGATATTCGAATCATCAGCGATACTATTGCAAATGATGTGTATTTTGAAAACAACTTCTATTTTATTCCGCAACAGTCTGGGCGGGTAAGAAAGCTACCGTTTAAAGTGGTGACGTTTTGCTATCATCCCAATATGATGAAAGATGATGATTTTGATGTTCTTGAACGGTTTCTCAAAAAAAACGCCGAGAGTTTTAGAATATCGATTACTGTAGGCAAAAAAAGAGGGCGGAATCTGTTGGACAGGGCTTTACGGGAACTGTATTTCCTGAGAAGATGACACATAGCTTGTCAGATGGAGCTTATTATGGATATGGACAAAAACAAAATAGATTGCATACACGTTGCCGTGATGGGAGGGGTTCATCATAATACACTCGGCGTGATTCGATCTTTAGGTGAGCAGGGTATCAAAAAAGAAAATATACATGTGCTCCTAATCGGAGACCATATTACAAATAGAAACATTATTTCTACCAGTAAATACGTGTTAGCACGGAATGTCAGTCACAATGAGTCTTGCGAAAAAATAGTCATGTGGTTAAGAAAACTGGCGGAGGATGGAAAAAAAAGGGTGGTTGTGTGCTGCTCTGATGGAGCCTCTGAGGTAGTAATATCAAATAAGCAAGAGCTATCGGACAACTTTTATTTACCATCGAGTAAAATTGACATTAGTCAGTTAATGGAAAAAAATGTGCAAGATGCAGTTGCAATAAGTTGTGGACTTCATGTTCCTCAAAGCACCGTTATTACACAGGAAAACGATTTTAAATGGAATCGGTTTCCGTGTATAACAAAGCCCTTAAAAAGCGTTATTGGTGCGGGGAAATGCGATATTTGCATTGCGTCTTCTTATAGTGAATTGGAATCCATACTTGGGAAAATTGAAGCCAAAGAAGTTCAAATTCAGGAGTTCATTTTAAAGAAAATGGAATTCCAGTTGATTGGATGCTCCCTAGATGGTGGAGAGACGATTATTATCCCCGGGTACACGAGGATTTTGCGGCAGCCACGCAATACAAACACGGGTTATCTAGAGTATTCGCCGATTGAAGGTCTTGATTATGATTCAGAAGCAGTTCATGAATTCATAAGAAAGATAGGTTATAGCGGCTTATTTAGTGTTGAGTTCATCCGTGATGAAAATAATAAGGATTATTTTCTTGAAATTAATATGCGCAACGATGGAAACGCCTACTGTGTAAAGAGTGCTGGCGTAAACCTTCCGTTTATATGGTGCTACTATTCGGTGTTTGGGCAACTACCGAATTTGCCAATGACTTTTAGCAACTCAATTCGATTTATTCCGGATTTTAATGACTTAAAGGTCGCACTGTCACAAAAAAAGACCTTGGAGTGGTTTGCTGATTTTGCTAAAGCTGATTCGCATTCTATTTTCAATTCAAAGGATATTGGACCTTTTTTTGTCGAAATCGAGAATCAAATAAAGAGACATATTTAACAATTTGATTGTAAAAAATATACGAATATTCACAAGAGAGAACAGACATGAGTAAGATTGTATTTTATGTAAATGCTATAAATGGCGGCGGCGCAGAGCGTGTCATGGTGAACTTGGCAAAATATTTTTCTGAAAATGGATACGACACTACTTTGGTCACGTCTTTCCGGGATACATGGGAGTATCCGCTTGCGGCGACTGTAAGACGGCTTACGCTGGAAGAAGTGGAAATCAAGCAATCCAGAATAAAAAGAAATTTTAGCAGAATCAAGAAATTGAGAGATTTATGCAAATCTGAGAAGCCCGACATACTTGTTTCATTTATGGAAGAGCCGAATTTTCGTGCAATATTAGCGACAAGAGGATTGCCTGTAAAAACACTGGTTTCTGTTCGGAATGATCCTAACAAGGAATATGCAGGAAAAATAGGGCAGTTTGTAGGCAAAGTGTTGCTTCCGATGGCGGATGGCTGTGTGTTCCAGACAAGCGATGCACAAAAGTGGTTTCCGGAGCGCTTACAGAAAAAATCACGAATCATCTATAACGCCGTTAAGGAAGAGTTTTACCAAGTGGAGCGCACACCAGTGCGAGGTGAGATTGTTACCTGCGGTCGCCTGACGGAGCAGAAAAATCATAAGTTGCTGATAGACGCATTTGCGGAGGTGCAGAAAATCTATCCCTTTGCAACACTAAAAATTTATGGAGAAGGCGTACTTCGGGAAAAGCTCCAGAATCAGATCGAGTCACTGAATCTTAATGAAAAAGTTTTTCTGATGGGAGCCACCAATGATGTAGCAAAAGCGCTCCAAACGGCAGATTTGTTTGTGCTTTCTTCTGATTATGAGGGAATGCCCAATGCACTGATGGAGGCGATGGCGGCTGGCGTACCGTGTATCTCTACAGATTGTCCTTGTGGTGGGCCAAGGGAGCTATTTGGAGAGGATGCTTCCGATAAACTGGTTCCGTGCAATAATTCTGCACAACTGTCGGAAGCGATTTGTAAAGTTCTAGAAACCACTAAAGATGGCATGACGGAAAAAAGGCATGCCGAAACATTTAAGCCAGACAGGGTTAATCAAATGTGGAAAGACTATGTCCACGATATAATTTGTTTGTCTAGATGACATCAAGAGGGCTACAATGCGAAAAAAATCGTCACGAGGAAATGATAATGGAGAATAAAAGAACTGGCTTAAAAAAAATTGTCGGAACAGTTCTGATTTTGCTTTTTTCGATGTATACATGCAGGAGTCTTTATTTGGCATTTGATAAAGACAGTTACTCGCCAATATATGCGTTTCTTTCGCTAAACATTGCAAGACTATGTGTGCCGATTGGATGTCTGTTTTTATTGTGTGAACGAAAAGTAAAACAATATGATTTGGTATTGGTAACACTGCCTTTATCATACTGGTTGATGCAAATGGTGCACTCTTACGGCAGCTATCAGGGCGGTGGAGAACTTACCTTCCTCACGTCCGTAATATTTGTTCTTTTACCAACAAGAGTAAAGAAACAAATATTTCAATGTGTCTATCAAATTATCCAGTTTAATAATATCATATCTATTATTTTATGGATTGATTTTTTTCTATTTAATCGTGCCGGATTTCAAAGAGTTCTTTTTTATGCTCAAAGTGGTTTGGAAACAGCATATTACTATAAATGTGGTATATTTGCAATTTATACCTATGGTGATCACACTTATCGATTGTGCGGAATATTCAATGAACCTGGTGCGTTGGGAACGGCATGCGCTTTACTTTTTATCTGTACATTTAGCAAAACTAAATGGTGGGAAAAACTTCTTCTTCTTACGGCAGGAGCACTCACCGTTTCGTTTGCTTTTGCACTGCTGATTTTAGGATTCGTGGCTGTTTATCTTTGTCAAAAAAAGCCTTCCAATGTTATTTATATTATAGGTGTTATTTTGATAGTTTTTCTCGTGCTGCCAAACATAGATTTTCATAATAATGCAATAAATGAGCTTGTGGGGAGATTTGCCATCACAAAGTCTGGATTAGCAGGGGACAATCGAACAAGCAGCGTATTTGATGCAAAATATGCAGAATTTTCAAATTCCATATATTATTGGTTTGGAATGGGGAACGGAGCAATATTTGCTTCTGATGTAGCAAGCTATAAAAGTTGTTTTATGGTTCCGTTTGGAATTGTAGGAACAAGTTGGCTGTTGGGCAGTTGGCTGTTTGCGGCATTGAAATGTAGCAAACAAGATAAAATGTGTTTGATCTACGTAATGTTCTTTTTTATATCCTTGTATCAAAGGCCGTATGCCATCATATCAATTTGGGGATATATTTTTCTTTTTGGCGGAATCGAGTGGCTGAAAGATTCAACAAATAATATTGTAGGTGAAACCTAATGATTAAAGTTGTTCATTTTATTCATGGTTTAAATATGGGTGGTGCGGAGACTTTAGTGAAAGACTATGCATTGCTGATAGATAAAAACAAATTTGAAACTATAGTGCTTTGTTTGAATCATGAAAATTCACCCTACGAAAAGATGCTGGAAGAGTCTGGAATCCAGGTGATTTGTTTACGAGACCGGATGCCATTGGGATATAAAAAGGGACTTGTGGCAAAGGTTGTAAATCACTATGAACTTTATTTTGAAGTACGTAAAGTTTTACGGACATTAAAACCTGATATTTTGCATGTACATTTGGAACTAAATAGATATGTGAGCTTTTGCCGACTGCCAAAGACAACCCGTATTTTTTACACAAATCATCACACGGTTGCCAGATGGAAAGAAGAAAAAGCAGACGTTCGTGCGATGAGAAAGCTGATTCGAACCTATCCAACACGAATCATTGCCCTTACGCAGGAGATGAAGAAGGAAATCGATACATTATTTAATGTGGAGAGTACAGCTGTCCTAAATAATGGTATTGATTTAAGCCGGTATGAAGAATGCATAGATAGGAACAAAAAGCGTAAAGAATTAGGGGTGCCGATAAATGCGTTTGTAGTGGTTCATATCGGACGGTTTAATCCTATCAAGAATCATATTTTTTTAATTGACGTGTTTGAACAAATCAAGAAAAAAAAGCCCGAAGCATTCTTGTTGATGGTTGGCAAAGGCGATACGGAAAAGGAAGCCTGGATAGAGCTGAATAAGAAACATCTAGAAAAGTCAGCAATGATATTGCACGATCGCAAAGATGTGCCAGAAATTCTTCTTGCTTCAGATGCGGCGCTCTTCCCATCCATTTCGGAAGGTCTCGGCATTGCAGTGATTGAAATGCAGGCAGCAGGCTTACCATGTGTTGCATCAAAAGGGGTGCCTCAAACGGCAAAGGTCTCAAATAAAATACGTTTTCTGGGATTAGATCAAGGGCCAAAGGCTTGGGCGAATGAGTTACTTGTGTTGACAAAGGAAGATAAACCTATTCAATATGAGAATCTGCAAGAATGGGACATCAGGCAAAATGTGAAAGAACTAGAGAAAATGTATGATGAGGCCATGAGAAATGTCTGATAGTAGAACTAAAAATACAACACGAAATATCTTTTCAGGATTGATCAATCGAGGAGTCACAATTTTACTTCCTTTTATTAACCGAACCGTGATTCTTACAGTTCTAGGTGCGGAATATACAGGTCTTTCCAGTCTCTTTACATCGATTCTGGGGGTGTTGAATCTAGCCGAACTTGGGTTTAATACAGCTGTTGTCTATTGTATGTATAAACCAATGGCGGAACAGAATTGGAATAAGGTCTGCTACTATCTTACGTTGATTCGTAAAGTTTATAATATTGTTGGAACTGTTGTCTTTGGCAGCGGTCTCTGCATTATGCCATTTCTTCGTTATTTGATTAGTGGAAATTATCCACAGGAAATCGATCTGTACGCTTTGTATTTCTTGTACCTTGTAAATTCAACGATTAGTTACTATTTATTTGCATATAAAGAAACTCTCCTTTTAGCAGATCAGCGTAGTGATATTACAAACAATATCCGCACGGTAGTAGATACATTCCGTTATCTGATACAATTTACATTTCTGCTGATTACAAAGAATTTCTATAGTTATGTAGTGATTCAAATTGTAGGAACAATTTTTTCGAATTTTCTGATTCAGAAGAGTACGAAGGCGCGTTATCCTAATATTGTCTGTCAGAAAAATCTGAAGCTAAAGGTTCCAGAAGAGATGAAAAAGCAGACAAAGGCGTTAATGATTGACAGGCTCTGCAACACCTTTCGTAATTCATTTGATAGCATTGTCATCTCCTCTTTTTTTGGCCTTGTAGAAACAACTGTTTATGGAAACTATTATTATATTTATTCTGCCGTATACGGTGTTCTCTCGGTTATAGGAAACTCATTGGCAGGAAGTGTCGGTAATAGTATTTCTTGTGAGTCTGCAGAAAAAAATTATCATGACCTTAGAAAATTTCAATTTCTATTTTCTGGCTTGAACATAATTTGCACAACATGTATGGTAGCAATGTACCAACCATTTATGCAAATTTGGGTCGGAAGAAGACTGATGCTTTCGGATAGAGATATGCTGTTGTTTTGCCTGTATTTTTATTTAATCAATATGAACAATATTAGAAACCAGTATATTGATGGAACAGGAATGTGGAACGCTTTAAAATGGAGTTATATTCTAGAGGCATTTGGAAATTTATTCTTGAATATTATATTAGGAAAGTTATTTGGCGTTACTGGCATTCTGTGTGCGACGATATTTACAATTGCTATATTCAATTATTCCGTTCGGACACATAAACTATTCAAAACATATTTCATGGGAAAAGATGAAATACGTTACAACTTAGATCAGGTTCAATATGCGCTAATTGCATTGACATCATCAGCAATCGTATATGTAATTTGTACCTGCTTACCTTTTGACGGAATCGTACAGCTCGTAGTGTGTGGGCTGATTGCAGTGGTTGTTGCAGGTACGCTGTTTTGGGTTGCGTTTCTGAAAACGAAACGATTTACAGAAGCAAAGCAAATGATAGTTCAAATTATATTAACAATGGTGACAAAAAAATAAATAGGAGAGTATGAGGCAAATTTATAGTGAAGGAAAATTATTTGTTCCCAATCGAGTTTGGTTTGAAACAGCAGAGAGTGTTAAGACAGGGTATGACAATTTGTTTGTCAATGCAAATCCAGTTAAGCTTTCACAAACTGGAAAATATCCGTGTGTCGCGCAGAAACAAATGACATTAATTTCGGATATTTCAATGTGAAATACAGTTGGACGGGCAAATAAATATCTTCACTGGAATGATTGGCTTTTGCTGAAAGAGATGGGAGTAAAGGAATACGACTGGGGTGGGATTGCTTCATGCGATGAATCAAACGGAATTGATCGATTTAAGATGTCATTTGGTGGACGATACAACGAGGATTATAATCTTTATGCTGCTTGTTCTTTACGTGCAAAAGTATAGCAAAAGATGCGAAAAATGATGAGTAAGTGAGCGAAAATTAATAGAATTGCAATTTTTTGGGGAAACAAAAATGGAACAGTACAAAAACAAATATTGGGATGAAAATAGGGATGTAAAAATAACTGTTTTGACCCCGACATATAATCGAAAAGATACGCTGTTAAGGACAATCAGGTCAATCGAAAACCAGGTTTTTTCAGACTGGGAGTATATCATTGTAAATGATGGGTCGACAGATAGTACAGATAAAGTGGTAGAACAATTTATGCAGACCACAAAACATCCAGTGCTGTATATTAAGAAGGAGAATGGTGGAGTACATACAGCAAGAAATCTTGGCTTTAAAAATGCGCGAGGAGAACTTTTGATAAATCTGGATTCAGATGATGAGTTGGTTCCGGAAGCGCTGAAGGTCTTTTGGGATACATGGAAAAAAATCCCACATATTGATAAGGCAAAGTACCGGGAAGTGGTTGCACAATGCAAAGATGAATCTGGAAAGAGAGTAGGTCAACCTTTTCCCCAAAATATAAATCAGCTTCCATGGGATAAGGCGCGGAAGATTTGTTATGAATCTGGTGAAGAACATGTTGCGTGCTTTGTAGCAAATGTTATGAAAAGAAATTTATTCCCGGAACCAGAGGGTGTAACCTTTATGACGGAGAATATTCTGTGGCGAAAGTTGGATCAAACATATTGTGCGTATTACATTAATGATATGTTGAGAATTTATCATCAAGAAGGTAATGATCACTTGTCGTCTGGACTTTCCGCAGGGCATAAAAAGACAATTCAAAATTGTAAAAATGCACTATGGGAGAGTACACAGTTTCTTAATGATTGGAAAATTTATCAGGATGGCGGAGGCTATGCAAAAAGAGTTGCTGAGATACTGTATCATGAACCATATTTTGCGTCAGGATGCGACACAACAGAAATTTCGAAAAGGATGTGCACTAAAGGGAGTAAAAAACAAGTGTCTGTTTTATCTGATGTGGTTTCCCTCAATACCTGCGGCAAAGCTCTATCAAAAGAAAAAAATGAAGAGATGAAATTTAAAGATGAGAAAAATTTTAGTTCGATTTGATGATATCTGCCCAACGATGGATTGGAGTCAGTGGAATCGTGCGATGAAAATTTTGAAGCTGTATCACGTGAAACCGCTGATAGGTGTAATTCCAGACTGTCAAGATCCAGATTTATTAATTGATCCACCGCAGAGGGATTTTTGGGATTACCTTAAGTCGTTACAGGCTGATGGTTTTGCAATTGCAATGCACGGATATCTTCATGTATATGACACAGCTGTACGTGGAATTGTGAATGATACATTCCGTTCAGAATTTGCTGGACACAGTTATGAAGAACAGTATGAAAAAATCCGGAAGGGGAAAGAGATACTGGCTTCTCATGGAATCCAAACAGACATTTTCTTTGCACCAGCACATTCCTATGATGAAAATACTTTAAGAGCGCTATCCGCAAATGGTTTTAAATACGTTTCAGACGGAAAAAGCAGTAAGCCATTTGTTCGTGAAGGGATTATATGTATTCCGTGTCGATCAGGTGGGTGCCCTCGAATTGGAAAATATGGATGTTATACGGCTGTATTTCACGCGCATGAATGGAAACGACCAGATAAGAAAGATTGCTATGATCAGCTGAAAACTTTATGCGAAGAATATTCTGAGGAAATTGTAGATTTTAAAGAATATGCAAAACAAAAGACTGGAATTCCGTTTGTGGAATATATGGATGAAAAAATGTATATTTTCTATGAAAATAAGATAAAGGCAGCATTGCGCCCAATGGTTCATGTGATTAAATCAATGTTAAGAAATTTAAAAGAAAAAAATCAAAGACTGGCTTGATAAATGGGTGTGTAAGAGAGCTTATATCACTGCCAATGGTCAATCCAAAAGTTTAAAAGGAGTTGTTTATATGCAGGGTAATGTTGTTTTCATTACCGGTTCCTCCGGTTTCATCGGTTCCAACTTGGCAAAACGTATCCTGACCACTGAGCCGGATACCAAGGTCATCGGTCTGGACAACATGAACGAATATTACGATGTGCGTATCAAGGAAGCTCGGCTTGCAGAGCTTCAGAAGTTCGAGAACTATACCTTTATCAAGGGCAACCTTGCGGATAAAGCTCTCATCAACAGTATTTTTGAGCAGCATCACCCAGACATTGTGGTCAATCTGGGCGCTCAGGCTGGTGTTCGCTATTCCATTACCAATCCGGATGTGTACATTGAAAGCAATATGATCGGCTTTTACAACATTCTGGAAGCCTGCCGTCATTATCCGGTGGAGCATCTGGTGTATGCATCTTCCAGCTCCGTCTATGGCAGCAACAAAAAGGTGCCGTACAGCACGGATGATAAGGTGGACAACCCTGTTTCTCTGTACGCAGCGACCAAAAAGTCCAACGAACTGATGGCCCATGCTTACAGCAAGCTCTACAACATTCCGTCCACGGGACTGCGCTTCTTCACAGTGTATGGCCCAGCCGGTCGGCCGGACATGGCATATTTTGGCTTTACCAACATGCTGGTAAATGGGGAAACCATCAAGATTTTCAACTACGGAAACTGCAAGCGGGACTTCACCTATGTGGACGATATCGTAGAAGGCGTTGTCCGTGTGATGAAGAAGCCGCCGGAGAAAAAGAACGGCGAGGATGGCTTGCCCATTCCGCCCTATGCAATTTACAACATCGGCAACAGCAACCCGGAGAATCTGCTTGACTTTGTTCAGATCCTGTCGGAGGAGCTGGTGCGTGCCGGGGTCCTGCCTGCCGATTATGACTTCGAGGCGCACAAAGAGCTGGTTCCCATGCAGCCGGGGGATGTGCCGGTGACCTATGCAGACACGGAGCCGCTGGAGCGTGACTTTGGCTTTAAGCCTCACACCCCACTGCGTGATGGTCTGCGGAAATTTGCGGAGTGGTACAAAGAATTTTATATGGCATAAGGTGATGGGAGGAAGCACATGCGCTGCGAAGAACGATTCTACGAAATATATGGAAAAGATCCCGTTGGCATCAGCTTTTGCCCCTATCGAATCTGTCCCATCGGTGCCCACAGTGATCACAACTTGGGAAAGATCACCGGACTCGCTATTGATAGGGGAATCCATATTGCTTACAAGCCCAAGATGAACGGCGTTATTGAAATGTGCAGCCTGCAATTTCCCAAACGTGCGCAATGGCACATCCGTGAAATCGGGGAAAAGACGGGTGACTGGGCAGATTATCTGCGAGGTGCAACCTGGGCTTTGAGCAATCGGTTTCCGCTGACAGTTGGTCTCTGTGGTGTCATTGAGGGCTCTTTGCCCATCGGAGGGCTTTCTTCCTCCGCAGCGGTAATTCTGTCGTTTTTGGATGCACTGTGCCAGGTAAATGGAATTGAACTGGAGTCGTCTGAGCTGATCAGCATTGCGTTTGATGCAGAGAAAAACTACGTGGGCGTTAATGTGGGAACTCTGGATCAGAGCTGTGAGGTTCTGAGCAAGAAAAATCACCTGCTGTATTTGGATTGCAAGGACAACCACTATGAACTGATTCCCACGCACTCCAACATGAAGCCCTACAAAATCGCCGTGTTCTTCAGCGGGCTGGAACACAGCCTGGCTGGCTCCAAATATAACATGAGAGTGGACGAGCTGCGCTCCGGTATTTATGCTTTGCAGGCCTTTGCGGGTCTTGACTACGGTAAGTTTAATGAGGCCAATGCCCGGGATGTTAGTTATGAAATCTACCAGACATACAAGGACAAGTTGCCGGTGCAATGGGCAAAACGCTGTGAACATTGGTATACCGAGTTCAAGCGTGTGGAAGCCGGAGCGGAAGCATGGCGGCGAGGCGATTTGGAAGAGTATGGACGCCTGTCCTTTGAATCTGGCTGGAGCAGCATTCATAACTGGGAGTCCGGAGCACCGGAGCAGATCAAGCTCTATGAAATCATGCGGGAAACCAGCGGTATCTACGGTGGACGTTTCAGTGGCGCTGGCTTCAAAGGATGCTGTATGGCGCTGATTGACCCCAACAAGGTGGATAACATTCAGGAGGAAGTGGAGCGAAAGTATCTCACCGCTTTCCCGGAGATGCGTGGTAAATATAGCTTCCATCTGTGCGAAAGCGCAGACGGCGTGGGGCAGAAAATGGAGGGCTAATATGAAGTGCTTAATTTTGGCGGCAGGCTATGCAACCCGCCTGTATCCCTTGACGGAGAACTTTCCCAAACCCTTGCTGAAGGTAGGGGATAAGACCATATTGGACTGGCTGGTGGATGACATTGACACCGCTGGTCTGGTGAATACTTATGTGGTCATCAGCAATCACAAGTATGCCCATCATTTTGAAAACTGGGCGGCTACTAAGAAGCAAAATATTCAGGTGGTGGACGATGGAACCAGCAGCAATGAGACCCGGCTTGGTGCTGTGTGTGACGTGCAATTTGCCATTGACCAGCTGGGGCTGGACGATGACCTGCTGGTGATCGCCGGTGACAATGTGCTGGATTTCTCTCTTTCCAAATTTGTGGCTTATGCCCAACAGAAGAAAACATCCTGTATAATGCGCTATTATGAACCAGAGGAAAAGAAGCTCATGAAGTGCGGTGTGGTGGAGCTCGACGATCAGGACAAGATCCTTTCTATGGAAGAAAAGCCTGCCCAGCCCAAGAGCCACTGGTGCTGCCCTCCCTTCTATGTGTACACTCGGGCAGATGCCAGAAAGGTCAAAGATGCAATTTCACAGAAGAAGTGTGGTACTGATGCTCCGGGCAGCTTTATTGCATGGCTGTGCACGGTAGCGGATGTGCATGCTATGGAGATGCCGGGCAAGCGGTATGACATTGGCAATCTGGAGAGCTATCAGCAGGTTCAGCAGGAGTATCAGGGAATCAAGGCATAAAAGGCAACACAGTGAGATTCTGTGGCTAGAATATAAGTTGAAATTATTAAATTGATACTAGAGGGCTTCAGATGATTATTATTGATGAGGCGGCAAAGAAGTGGAGCTGCAGCAAAAATACGGTTTTGTCTTATGTTTATAAAGATACACTACTGGCATGTGTGTAGATGGCGAGACGCTGCTGTTACCCGATATTGAAAAGCCTTATATTCCGCGCAAACGTATCGACGGCAGTTTGGATTATTACAGGGCACTCTTGCGAACAATTCAGAGAGAACGGTTTATTGATGAGCATATATTAGGCATATCCAAAGAAAAGATTAATGCATGCATAGAAGAACTCGAGAGTGCGGGATATATAAAAAAAGTGGAGCCGGATGCAGTTGAGCATCCCCTTCACATTGCTTGAATTAAATTATATTTTTATTCTACAGAATGCACCTCTTGCGAACATAAAAGACGAGTGTTATACTGAAGCCATCAAAAAACATTGGAGGTGTCCCCTATGCCCCGTCCCAAAGGTAGCAAGAACAAGCCCAAGACCGTAAAAGCAACCGTTGACTTTGCTGCACAGATCGCTGAAAAGCAGTCCGCAAAGGAAGCCACCGCCGCCGAGATCGCATCGATCACTGCCAATATCGATGCATTGAGAGCTGACCTGAAAACCAAGAAGGCAGCGCTGAAATCTATCGATAAGGAAATCGCCAGAATCGAGGCTAAAAAGATCAAAGCTGAAACCAAAGCAGCGGAATCCGCAAAGAAAGCTGAAGCTGAGGATGTGCTGAAGAAGCTGCTGGCATCCGGTATGACGGCAGATGAGATCCTCGCAAAGCTGAAATAAATATTTTAGAGCCGTGTGGATCAGTCGGAGCGTAGAGTTATAGCTCTGGCAGTTCACGCGGTTTTCTTATATAAATGGCAATTGGTGTGACTCGGAACGAATAGAACTGTTTCATATCGAACAAGATGGCTACATTTCCCACATCATGGCTCAAAATCACGTCCGGAGAAATTTCAGTTAATCAGCAGGAACATGTTGGCAATCTAGCTGTCATAGAGCTTCTGAGGAGAGTGCCTGGGAGAGCTGCTGCCCCGGCGGAAGCCCTAGGTTTCAGGCGCTCGAACCGTGGAATGACGTAAAAATATCCGCTGAAATCTGAAAAATGCAGGTCAGAAGCGAAACAGATTAAATTCTTGCAAATGACGCTGAAGCGCGATATAATTGTGGTACGAACAAACCGGTTTTGGTACGACAACGGTATGTTCTGGTACTGTAACTGATGTTACGAAACTGTGAAGAAATACTTGGAAAAGCACAAAAATTCAGCGTAGCTGCGACGACACCTGTCAGGTTCGGGTCGTGTCTTGGTACGACAACGAGAACTCCCACACCTCTCAGATGGTTCGTACCATTAAGTACTTCGCTGAGAACTGCTGATCGGAGTTTCTCCTGAGCTGAATAAAGCTTGACTGCGCCCTTTCTCTTGTGTGATGCGAGAGAAAGGGCGCTTTTTGCTGACCGTTTTGGGTGCGATAAGGTGCTTTCGTAAAATGGTACGACCCATTCGTAATGATCCGACAAAAGCAGCACGCATTCCATCTCCATCTATTGCAACCCTTCTCCCGATATGATAAAATGGTAAAAATAAATGGAGACAACGAAACAGTATGATTACGAAACGTGAAAAACTGCAGTATGGATACCTGTTTCTGATTGATCTGCTCTCTCTGGTTCTCAGCATTGGGCTGGCGTGGGGGCTGACCGCAGGTGTTCTGCACAAGATGGGGGACTTCCAGCTGGACGATCTGGTAGAAGCCTGTTTTTTATTGCTGCTGGCCTATATCCTGACCTTTTTTACATTTGATCAGAGTGAAAATATCGTGAACCGCACTCCGATTCGTGAAGTTGAAATTGCGGTGCGGTTCAATTTTTTGTTGACCCTCATTGATGCGGCCTGCCTGGCGCTGACCAAGGCTTCCATGCTGCACTCCCGCTATTTTCTGGTGTTTGTGCCCGTCATCGATGTCTTTGTGATGACGGGCGCTCATGCTGTCCTCAAAAAGATGCTGGTACGCTCCCGCTATACCAAGGGGATTCAGAGCCTTGTGGGAGTGGTGACCACGCAGGAGAACGCAAGCCCTGTTCTGGAAGAGCTGAAAAAGGACTGGTCCAAGCGCGTGACAGGTCTTGCCATTCTGGAAGCTGCCCCGGAGCAGCTTCACACTGAGATCGATGGGGTGAAGATCGAGGCGAACTTCGATAATTTCATGGACTGGTTGCGGCAGGCAGCGCTGGATGAAGTGTACCTGGATGTGGCGCAGGAGAGTGAAGAAAACATGCTGCCCTACCTCGAGGAGATGGAGAGCATGGGTCTGACGGTCCATTTCCGCCTGCCGGTGCTGGATCGGATCGAAAAAGCCTGCTGTGATGAGACCAGTGCAGTGCGCATCAGCCGGGAACTGAGCCGCTGTGCGGGCGGCAATGTTGTGACGATGGGCACGGTGGAACTCAAGCTGCGGGATCAGGTGCTGAAACGGACCATGGATATCGTAGGCGGCATCGTGGGGTGCATCATCAGTATCCCCATCATTGCGTTGGTGGCCATCCCGCTCAAGCTGGAGAGCCCCGGCCCGCTGATCTTCAAGCAGCGCCGGGTGGGCCGGAATGGACGTGTGTTCTACATCCACAAGCTGCGCAGCATGTATGTGGATGCGGAAGCACGCAAAAAGGAACTGATGGCCCAGAACGAAATGAACGGCCTGATGTTCAAGATGGAAGATGACCCCCGGATCACCCGGGTGGGCCGCTTCATCCGTCGCACCAGCATCGATGAGCTGCCGCAGTTTTTTGACGTTGTGCGGGGCTCCATGAGCCTGGTGGGTACCCGCCCGCCCACGCTGGATGAGTACCGGCAGTACGAGAGCCATCACAAGCGCCGCCTTTCCATGAAGCCGGGAATTACCGGCCTGTGGCAGGTAAGCGGCCGCAGCGATATTGATGATTTTGAAGAAGTGGTCAAGCTGGATGTCCAGTACATCGACAACTGGTCCATCTGGATGGATATCTACCTGCTGTTCAGGACGGTGGGCGTTGTGTTTGACCGGAAAGGGGCAAAATGAATTATATTCTTTTTGGTGGATCTGGTTTTATCGGCACCCATCTCATTCATTTGCTGCTGAAGGAGTGCGTCAGACCCGGCGACGTGATCTACGACCTGGATCTTGTGATGCCCGGGGAAGAGGGCGTGGTGCCGGGCATTGTGGAAAAGAACGATGGGGTGAAGTATATCCGGCTGGATGTGCGCAAGCCTATCGATTTTGAGTTCGTTCCGACTCCGGAGGACGTGATCTTTGATCTGGCAGCGGTCCACCGCACCCCCGGCCACCCGGAAGAAGCCTATTTTGAAACAAATATCCGGGGCGCGGAAAATGTGACCGCATTTGCGGAAAAATACGGCATCCGGAAGATCCTGTTCACCAGCTCCATTGCACCCTATGGTGCGTCTGAGGACCTTAAGACGGAGGAGACTCTGCCAACTCCCAACACGCCGTATGGGATCAGCAAGCTGGTGGCAGAAAAGATTCACCAGATCTGGCAGGCCCGTGATCTGGCCCGGGAGTTGACCATCGTGCGGCCAGGCATCGTTTATGGCAAAGGGGAGCACGGCAACATGACCCGCCTGTACAGGGGGCAGAAGAAGGGCTACTTCTTTTATGCCGGCCGGAAGGACACCATCAAGGCGTGCATCTATGTCAAGGAGCTGGTGCGCTTCTTCAAGTACCGGATGCTGGATCATTCTTTCCCCGGAGCAGAGATCTATAACTGTACCTACGAGCCGGCCTATACCATTGAAGAGATCTGCGATACAATGCAGAAGGCGACCGGCCTGCACCGCCATGTGCCGTTGGTGCCCGCCGGACTGCTGCTGTTTGCGGCGGGCATTCTGGGACCCATCGGGGGCAAAAAGGTGGGCATCCATCCCGCCCGTGTCCGGAAACTGATGGTATCCACCAATGTCTGCGGCAGAAAGCTGGCCGCCACTGATTACAAGTTCCACTATACGCTGGAGGAGAGCTTCCGGGACTGGTTCGAGGATTGTGACCGCAAGGAGCTGGTATGACCATGGAGCAGAATGCACAGCCCATCCGTGTGGCCCAGATGATGACGGATATGAACTACGGCGGTGTGGAGATGGTGGTGCTGAACTACTACCGCCACATGGACCGTTCCAGAGTTCAGTTTGATTTTTTCGCGCTGGAAGGCTCGACCCTGCCCCAGCGGGAAGAAATCGAACGGCTGGGCGGCCGGGTGTATGTGGTGCCAAAATATACCCACCTGCCGCAGTATGAACGGGAGATCGGGCGGCTGTTCCGTCAGAACGGATACCAGATCGTTCACTCCCACATGAACACCCTGAGCGTGCTTTCCCTCTGGGGGGCAAAGCGTGCAGGGGTGCCCAACCGGATCGCGCATAACCATTCTACGGTGGGCAGGGGAGAAGGGGCAAAAAATGTGATGAAGTACCTGCTCCGTCCCTTTGCCGCAGTGTATCCCACCCGGCTCTGTGCCTGCTCCAGAACGGCAGGCAGCTGGCTTTATGGTGAAAAGCCTTTCCGGGTGTTCAACAATGCCATTGAGCTCGACCGCTTTACTTATGATGCCGCCAAACGGAAAGCCGTCCGGCAGGAGCTTGGCCTGGGGGATGAACTGGTGCTGGGCCATGTCGGGCGGTTCTGTTATGCAAAAAATCACGAATTTCTGCTGGATGTAATGGCAGAGGTCTGCAAACAACGGCCGGATGCCGTTCTATTGCTGATCGGAGAAGGGGAAAACGAAGCCGCTGCCCGCCGGAAAGCGGAGGCATTGGGGCTGCAGGAGAATGTTCGCTTTCTGGGCCGACAGAGCGATCCCGCAAAATTCTATCAGGCTATGGATGCCTTTGTTTTGCCCTCGCGGTATGAGGGGCTTGGGATCGTGCTGATCGAAGCACAAGCGGCGGCATTGCCGGTCATCTGTTCCACAGAGGTGCCGCAGGAGGCTCAGGTCCTGCCCGAGATGCAGTACCTGAGCTTGCAGGAAAGCCCGGCAGTCTGGGCGGATGCGGCGATCCGGGCTGCAGAAAATGCCCGGCGGCGGGATACCTCTGCCGAGATGCGGGCAGGCGGCTTCGATATCGTCACCGAGGCGAAGAAGCTGGAAGAGTTTTACTTCGACCTGCTGAAATGAGGAGATAAGATGGACCCTTTGGTAAGCATCATCGTTCCTGTTTATAATGTAAAGCCATATCTGAGCCGCTGTGTGGACAGTCTACTGGGGCAGAGTTATCAGAACATGGAGCTGCTGCTGGTGGACGACGGCTCCACCGATGGCAGCGAGGCCCTCTGTGATGAATATGCTGCGCAGGATGCCCGGGTGCGGGTGCTCCACAAGAAAAATGGTGGTCTGTCCGATGCCCGCAACGCTGGTGTGGACGCAGCAAAGGGGGAATACCTCTCTTTTGTGGATGGCGATGACTGGGTGTCACCTTATTACATCGAGAACCTGTACCGGGCACTGGAGCAGGCGGGAGCGGATTTTTCAACCAGCTGTTTTGAAGAGGTGTTCGAGGGCCAGCCGATGCAGTCCGTGCCCACAGAGCGTCTGGAAGCATTCGAGATCCTGAGCCGGGAGGAATGCCTGCGCCGCATCCTGTATCAGGAGGGCATGGAGGTGACCACCCCCACCAAGCTCTATAAGCGTGCACTGTTTGAGGGCGTGCGCTACCCGGTGGGCAAGCTCTATGAGGATATCCCGGTCGCCTACGAGGTGACAAAGCGTGCCCATAAGGCGGCACATATCGCAAACCGGGATTACTATTATTTCCAGCGGGGCAGCAGCATCCAGAATATGGCCTTCAACCCCAGAAAGCTGGACAGTGTGCGGCACTGCCACGCGCTGATGGAAAATGTGAAGCGTGATTTCCCCCAGTTGAGCCGTGCGGCAGAATGCCGCTATCTGAGTCAGGACAGGCAGCATGAAAAGATTGAAAAGGCCCTCTGGCAGGAAGTGAAAAAATACCGCCGGAACGTTCTGCTGGATCCGCAGGCCCGCAAAAAGGCCAGGCTGGCGGCGGCACTTTCCTACAGCGGCTATGCCATGACCCGACGGGTCTATGAAAAAACGCAGTGGCGTGGAAAAAAGTAAAGTGGAGGGATCCGGTTGGAGGAAAGAAAACCGCTTGTATCGGTCATTGTGCCGGTCTATAATGTTTACCCGTATCTGCGGGACTGTGTGCAGAGCGTGCAGGCGCAGAGTTACCAGAACTGGGAGTTGCTTTTGGTAGATGACGGCTCCACCGATGGCAGCGGGGAACTTTGTGATGAACTGGCTGTGGAGGATGGCCGCATCCGGGTGTTCCATAAGCCCAATGGGGGGCAGTCTGATGCCCGGAACGTTGGGTTGCAACAGACGCAGGGAAAATATTTTTACCTGCTGGACAGCGATGACCTGATCCGCTCCACAGCGTTTGACCAATTTGTGGAGCGCTGTGAGGCAGATGGTGCTGATGCAGCCCTGACCCCGCTGGAGATGTTCTCGACAGAGCAGCCGGAGGGGCGGACGGAAAATCCGCACCAGATCCCAGAGCTGCTGAACCGGGAAGAGACCATGCGCCGGATGCTGCTGCATCAGGGCATCGGGCATGGAGCAGGCGGCGTTTTCTTCCGGCGGGAGGTTTGGGGAGATTTGCAGTTCCCCGTTGGCATCCTGTACGAGGACTATGCGGTGATGTATCGGGCCATTGCCCGCTGTGCAAAAGTGGAAGTGTTTCCGGAACCGATGTACGATTACCGCATCCATACCGGTTCGACCATGAAGAGCGGCATTGCCGAGAAGAATCTGGTCATTCTGGATGTGGGCGAAGACGTGACCCGCTTTATTGCGGAAACGGTCCCTGTGCTGAAAGAAGAAGCGGAATACCTGCAGCTGGTTACATACCTGAAGACACTGAAAGGCATTCTGGATGGCGGTTTTGCCAGCTATCCGGAGGCTCAGGCACGGATCTGCCGCTTTGTGCAGGAACACCGGGCGCTTGCCCGGCGGCCCTGGGCCAAAAGAGCAGACCGGATCAAGGTGGAAACACTTCTGATCAGCAAGCGGCTGTTTTATGCCGTTTATGGGCTGGGAGAATGGAAAAATAAACACACAGTCGAAAAATAAAATGGAGAAGTTATGCTGATTTATCTGGGGGCTTTTGCGGTTTCTGTGGGCATTGCCGCCTATGGCGAGCACCTGCGGACGAAGAAAAACAACGAGAAGGGCTTTTATCTCTGCCTGGCGCTGGCGGTGCTGGTGATGGCGGTATTGGCAGGCTTGCGGGACCCGTCCATTGGCACGGACAGCGTGGTGTATGAGGAATGGGTGGCGGATGCAAAGCTGCAGGATGGTTTGCTGGCCTGCATCCGGCAGCGGCACAAAACAGAGCCGCTGTTTATGACGCTGGTCTATCTGGCGGCCCATGTTTTTGGTGATGTCCACTGGCTCTACTTTATGGTGGACCTGCTGGCCTGCGGCCTGTTTATGATCGGGCTGGTGCAGTATAAGGAGTATGTCTCTGTACCCTATGGCTGGCTGGCTTACCTCTGCCTGTATTATGGCGATACTTATAATGCCGAGCGGCAGTCTGTGGCGCTGGGCGTGGCATTTCTGGCGTTCAGCTTTGTGTGGAAGAAAAAGTATTACTGGGCGGTCCTACTGCTGGCGGTCTCCTGCCTGTTCCACAATGCTACCTTTATCTCGTTTGGTGCGCTGCTGATCTATATCCTGCTTCAGCATTTCGACAACTGGTGGGTCAAGGGTGGCCTGGCGGCATTTTCGGTCTACCTTGCCTTCTTCAGCAAGGCTGTGGTCAGGCTGGCCCTGAATGTGGATTTCATTGATCGGCTTTACGGATATTATTATGATGCCAATGCGGGCGGCTTCACGCTGAATCCCATCATTGTGCGTCTGCCCTTCCTGATCCTGCCCATTGTGCTGTATCGCTGGTACGCCAAAGAGGAAGGGACGGGCCATCGCCGCTTTACCCGCTCGGATGCTGATTTCTGGATCGTGATGATCCTGATCGAGATGGCAACGGCCCAGCTGCGCAACATCAATGTGCCGCTCTACCGCATCTGCCTGTATTTTGCGTTCTTCCGCTATCTCGCCATTGGCCGTGTGGTCAAGTGCGTGGAGGATGAGCGTCTGCGCAAGCTGCTGAAGGCTGCCATGTGGGGAATGCTGGTCATCATCTGGATCTATCAGGCGTATATTCAGGGCAACAATGCCATTTGCCCGTACACCTCGGAGATCCTCCACATTGGCAGAGAAACATTCTTCTGAGGGAACAGAACATGGAGACAGAGCTGATCAGTGTCATTGTCCCGGTCTACAATGTGGAGCGATATCTCCGCCGCTGCGTGGACAGCATCCTGCACCAGACCTATCAGGATCTTGAGGTCCTGCTGGTGGATGATGGTTCCACTGATGCCAGTGGAGCCATCTGCGACGAATATGCCGCACAGGAAGAACGTGTAACAGCAGTCCACCAGAAAAACGGGGGACTTTCTGCAGCGCGCAACGCGGGACTCGAACGGGCACAGGGAACGTATCTCTGCTTTGTGGACAGTGATGACTTTCTGGACAGCCGGATGCTGGAAACGCTTTGCCGTGACCTGCAGGAAAAGGACGCGGATGTTGCTGTGGTGGGCTTCCGGATGTTTGAACGGGAGGAAGAGCTTGCCCCGGCAGAACTCACCGTACCGGTGCAGTGTATGACAGGCCGGGAAGCCATCCGCAGCACCCTTGTCTCGGATGAGCTGGGGGATTTTGCCTGGAACAAGCTCTACAAGCGGGAGCTGTTCCGGGATATCCGCTATCCGCTGGGGCGGATGATGGAAGATCAGGGCACGACATACCGCATTTTTCAGCAGTGCAGCAAGGTCGCATACCGCCCAGTGCCGCTGTATTATTACTATCAGCGCCCGGACAGCATCCTTCACCGCAGGAACATGAAGTTCTACGAGGATAAGCTGGATATGGGCTATCAGAAATATCGGGCCATCCGGGAAGCATACCCGGGAATGTCAGAAAATGATGCCGCCATGCTGAGCGTGGTGGAGCACTGCTATCCGTATCTGATGCAGGACACGGTGCGCCGCGCAAAAATGGAGGCCTTTCTGCAGGAGTGTGACCCGGCAGCGGCAAAGCTGCTCTGCACCAGCAGCCAGCAGAAGTATCAGCTGCTCAGATGCAGCCGGAGGCTGTATGCAAAACTGTTCCTGCTGAAGAATGGCCCGGCGGCAGAATAAGGGAGGAAAATTTGTGCTGAACGATACCGTCAGTATCATTGTGCCGATCTATAACAAAGAAAAGTATCTGGAAAAATGTCTGGACAGCATCCTCGGTCAGACCTATCGGGATCTGGAGATCATTCTGGTGGATGATGGATCAACAGACAACTCCCTTGCCATCTGCCAGCGCTACGCGGAAAAAGATCCGCGGATCAAGATATACCACAAGCCAAACGGTGGTGTTTCTTCTGCGCGAAATCTGGGATTGGAAAAAAGTACAGGAAAGTATATTTCATTTGTTGATCCAGATGATTTTATTCATTCGGAATTTATAGAACGGCTGGAAATGATGTTGGTGCAATCGGACGCGGAAATTGCATACTGTAAAATGCTGGATGTTTGGGAAGGCAGTGACGTAGAACATATTCCCCAAATTACAGATAAAGTTTGCATATTGGATGCAAGACGGTACGATTGGTTTACACCAGCAGCGCATAAGGTCGCCTGCGGCGCAGTATACCGAAAAAGCTGTGTGAAGGATATTCGATTTTCTGATGACCTGTATATTGGAGAAGATACTCTTTTCTTAGCAGAATGCATCAAAAAAGCATCTAAGATTGTTCGTTCGGAAAGTGAATTATACTATTACTACCGCAATGATCAGTCGGTAACGCTGTGCGATTATTTTACTGGAAAATTAACAGAAATGATGGCGTGGGAGCGAATTGTTGTATTGTATGCGAATGAATCACTTGTACAGAAGACTGCAAAAGCGGGATATTCACAGGTTTGTCGTGAGTTAGTGGTTAAATATGGAAAGAGTGCACACTTTATGGAAGAAGGTTATCCGAAAGCAAAAGCAGGGTTTTACAGATGGGCAAAGGAAATGATGCAACAGCAACTTCAGGAAAAGAGATATTTTTACTGGCTTAAAACCATGTATTCGTATTTCTTCTGGGACGCATGGGTAAAGAAAAAACAGGGTGAGTGAAAGTATCTAGTTATGAAGAAATCGCTTACATTAAATGCAATAATGAGTGGAATCAAGACGATTCTACAAATCATCTTTCCACTGATTACATTCCCGTACATATCTAACATTCTACAAGTAAATAATTTGGGCAAAGTGAACTTTGCCAGCTCCGTCTGCGGGTATTTTCTGCTGTTTGCGGGCCTTGGCATCTCCTCCTATGCGGTGCGGGAAGGTTCCCGCCATGTGAACGACCGGGAAAAACTGTCGGCTTTTGCATCGGAGATGTTCTCCATCAATATGATCTCCACGGCCCTGACCTATGCGGCATTGGCGGTGACGATGCTCTTCTGGACAAAGCTCCATGTCTATACCGACCTGATGCTGGTGCTGAGTTTACAGATTTTCTTCACGACCATTGGCACCGAATGGGTGTTCACGATCTTTGAGGAGTATACCTATATCACAGTTAGAGGTATTATTTTTCAAATAATATCAATTCTGATGATGTTCGCATTTGTTAAAACGCAGGACGATTACTGTATTTACGCAGGAATTACGGTGTTTGCCGCAGCAGGTGCGAATATATTGAACTTCTTTCGAGCTAGGAAATATTGCACGATTCGACTGACAGCAAGAATAGACTGGAAAAAGCATTTAAAACCAATACTTCTGATTTTTGCATCGAGCTTTGCAATTACGATTTATGTAAATTCAGATGTGACAATTCTCGGAGTTTTAACTTCAGACTATCATGTGGGAATTTACACCGTTGCAATGAAGATATATACGATGGTAAAATCGGTTCTGGCATCTATTCTTTTAGTATCTGTTCCGAGGTTGTCTCGTTATGCGGGAATGCAGGATAGGCTGAATTTTGAAAGGCTTTTTAATAAAGTATTTGGGGCAATGGTATTAACCGTTCTTCCGGCTGTAGTGGGATTGTTTGAACTAAGTCAAGAGGTCGTTCTTTTTATCTCAAGCGAAAGCTATCTGGAAGCAGCTGTGCCACTTCGCATTTTGAGTATAGCACTGGTAGCAAGTTTATTTGGGTGGCTCTATAATACTTGTGTTTTGGTGCCATGGAAAAGAGAAGGTCAATTTTTGGTAGCAACGCTTGTGAGTGCAATTTTGAACGTGGGGCTGAACATCCTGCTCATCCCGCGGTTCCGGGAGAATGCGGCAGCCTTTACCACCCTACTGGCAGAGCTGTGCTCCATGATGCTCTGTATCCGCTGCTCCAGGGGCCTGGTCACGGTCTCAGCTGACCGGCGCACCGTTGGCTCGGTGCTCTGCGGCTGTGTGGGCATCGTTCTTGTCTGTACCGGGGTCAAGGCACTGGCTCTGCCCAATCTCATCTGCATTCTGGCGGCAGTGCTGGGCTCAGTGGCTGCATACGCGGCCATCCTGCTGGGCATGAAAAATCCGCTGGTGCTGGAATATCTGAAAAAAGCGAAGCAGAAGTTCCGGAAAACATCCTGAATGGACAGGACCCGCTGCGGGGGCGAACACTCCCTGCAGCGGGGCCTTTTTCAGAAAAAACGGCGCTTTTTGGTGCGTTCCGGCAAAATCACCACATTTCTTTGCTTCTGCAACAAATGTTTGTTAATAAATTATCCATCCCCCGTCCTTGCAATACACACGCTTTTTGTTTATAATAAGGATGTACGGGGAAGTTCGCAGTGCGCGGCCCCCGATGAAGAGCAAAATTCGATTCCGAACGAAAAGAATTTGAGAGGAGTTTGTTACCATGGGTTTAGGTAAGAAAACGATCGACGATCAGAATTACTGCGGCAAGAAGGTCCTTGTCCGCTGCGATTTCAATGTCCCGATGAAGGACGGCGTGATCACCAATGAGAACCGCATCAATGCGGCTCTGCCCACCATCCAGAAGCTGGTCAACGATGGTGCTAAGGTCATCCTGTGCAGCCACCTGGGCAAACCCAAGAACGGCCCCGAGGCAAAGTTCAGCCTGGCACCCGTTGCTGTGGCTCTGAGCGCAAAGCTGGGCAAGACCGTTGTGTTCGCTGATGACGATAACGTTGTGGGCGAGAACGCAAAGGCTGCTGTTGCCGCAATGAACAACGGCGATGTCGTTCTGCTGCAGAACACCCGTTTCCGCAAGGAAGAGACCAAGAACATGCCTGAGTTCAGCCAGGAGCTGGCTTCTCTGGCAGATGCATACGTTGACGATGCATTCGGCAGCTGCCACCGTGCACACTGCTCCACCGCAGGTGTCACCGACTACATCAAGGATACCGCTGTCGGTTACCTGATGGAGAAGGAGATCAAGTACCTGGGCAACGCAGTCAACGATCCCGTTCGTCCCTTCACCGCCATTCTGGGCGGCGCTAAGGTCGCTGATAAGCTGAACGTCATCTCCAATCTGCTGGAGAAGGTCGATACCCTGATCATCGGCGGCGGCATGGCTTACACCTTCGTCAAGGCACAGGGCTACGAGGTCGGCAAGAGCCTGTGCGACGATACCAAGCTGGATTACTGCAAGGAAATGATGGCCAAGGCCAAGGAGAAGGGCGTGAAGCTGCTGCTGCCCGTGGATGCAGCCTGCATCAAGGACTTCCCCGATCCCATCGACGCTCCTGTGGATGTCACTGTGGTGCCCGTCACCGCCATCCCTGCTGACATGGAGGGCTGCGACATCGGCCCCGAGACCATGAAGCTGTTTGCCGATGCTGTCAAGGCATCCAAGACCGTGGTGTGGAACGGCCCCATGGGCGTGTTCGAGAACCCCACCCTGGCAGCTGGTACTCTGGCTGTTGCCAAGGCTATGGCTGAGAGCGATGCTACCACCGTGATCGGCGGCGGCGACAGCGCAGCAGCTGTGCAGCAGATGGGCCTGGGCGACAAGATGACCCACATCTCTACCGGCGGCGGCGCTTCTCTGGAGTATCTGGAGGGCAAGGAGCTGCCTGGTATCGCTGTGATCCAGAACGCATAAGCATCTGAACCAGCATCACTGAGGTGCGGCGGCATATACGCCGCCGCACTTTTTATTTTGGGTAATAAGATCTCTCAGGCTTGCCAACGTTCGCCAGCTCCCCATCCGGGAGGCAGGAGATGTCGTTTATCCTGCCTCTCCTGCCGGGAGAGGCGGCACCGAAGGCGGCGGGGAGGTATTTTGTGATAAGGAGATCGTTAGAATGGATAAGGCAAAGCGTAAGGCAATCATTGCAGGCAACTGGAAGATGAACAAGACCGCCACTGAGGCAGCCAAACTGGTGGACGAGCTGATCCCCGCCGTCAAGGATGCTTCCTGTGAGGTCGTTATCTGCACCCCCTACACCGATCTGGTCACCGCTGTGGAAAAGACCAAGGGCACCAACATCCATGTGGGTGCTGAGAATGTCCACTTTGAGAAGTCCGGTGCGTTCACCGGCGAGATCAGCGCCGATATGCTGGTGGATCTGGGCGTGGAGTACGTCATCGTCGGCCACTCCGAGCGCCGCCAGTACTTTGCAGAGACCGACCAGACCGTGAACAAGCGCGCTCTGGCTGCCCTGAATGCGGGCCTGAAGGTCATCATCTGCGTGGGCGAGAGCCTGCAGCAGCGCGAGGAGGGCGTGACCGAGGAGCTGGTGCGGATGCAGACCAAGATCGCCCTGCGCGACGTGACCGCCGAGCAGATGGCAAATGTGGTCATTGCCTACGAGCCCATCTGGGCCATCGGCACCGGCAAGACCGCAACCGCTGACCAGGCCGAGGAGGTCTGCGCTCAGATCCGCAAGGTCATTGGCGAAGTGTACGGCGAGGCTGTGGCCGAGGCTGTCACGGTCCAGTACGGCGGCAGCATGAACGCCAAGAACTGCGAGGAGCTGCTGAGCAAGAAGGATGTGGACGGCGGTCTGATCGGCGGCGCATCTCTGAAGGCTCCTGATTTTGCTGTTATCGTCAATGCCGCTTCCAACGGCTGAGAAAGTCCTCTGACCTGTTTTCCCAGCGCCCGGCTGCGCCGTTTTTCCAGCGCTGTGCCGGGCGCTATTTGTTCTAAATCAAAGGAGATTCAACGTTATGTCCAAGAAACCTGTACTTCTGTGCATCATGGATGGCTTTGGCTGGGTGCCCAACGAGACCTACGGCAATGCCGTGGTCGCCGCAAAGACCCCCCATCTGGATGCCCTGATGGCAAAATATCCCATGACCACCATTGAGGCCTCCGGCATGGCTGTCGGCCTGCCCGATGGTCAGATGGGCAACTCTGAGGTGGGCCACACCAACATGGGCGCTGGCCGCATCGTTTACCAGCAGTTGACCCTCATCACTAAGTCCATCCGGGACGGTGAGATGTTCAAGAACCCCGTGCTGGTCAAGAACATGAAGGCCGCCATTGAGGCAGGCAAGGCCATCCACCTGATGGGCCTGGTGGGCACCGGCGGTGTCCACAGCCACGCTGACCACTGGTTCGGCGTGCTGGAAATGGCAAAGCACATGGGCGCAAAGGATGTCTACCTGCACTGCATCACCGATGGCCGTGATACCGACCCCCACGCCGGCAAGGGCTTCCTGGCTGACCTGCAGGCCAAGCTGGATGAGCTGGGCGTTGGCAAGATCGCCAGCGTTTCCGGCCGTTACTACGCCATGGACCGCGACAACAACTGGGACCGCGAGGAGAAGGCTTACGCCGCATTCGTCTACGGTGAGGGCAACCACGCTGCCAACGCTGCCGAGGCCATTGAGGCATCCTATGCTGCCGATAAGACCGACGAGTTCGTTCTGCCCTGCGTCACCTGCGAGGGCGGCCGCGTGCAGGATGGCGATACCGTCATCTTTATGAACTTCCGTCCCGACCGTGCCCGCCAGATGACCCGCATCTTCTGCGATGACGACTTCAAGGGCTTTGAGCGCCGCGGTGGCCGCAAGCAGGTCAACTATGTCTGCATGGCCGAGTACGATGCCACCATGCCCAACTGCGAGGTCGCCTATCCTCCCGTGGAGCTGAAGAATGTTCTGGGCCAGTACCTGTCCGAGAACGGCAAGACCCAGCTGCGCATTGCCGAGACCGAGAAGTATGCACACGTCACCTTCTTCTTCAACGGCGGTGTGGAGGCTCCCTACGAGGGTGAGGACCGCTGCGTCATCCCCAGCCCGAAGGTTGCCACCTACGACCTGCAGCCTGAGATGAGTGCCCCTGAGGTGGCTGCTGAGTGCGTCAAGCGCATCGAGAGCGGCAAGTATGATGTGGTCATCCTGAACTTTGCCAACTGCGACATGGTCGGCCACACCGGCGTGTTCGATGCCGCTGTCAAGGCCGTTGAGGCTGTGGATACCGCTGTGGATCAGGTGGTCACCGCTGTGCTGAACGCAGGCGGCTGTGCCTTTATCACGGCTGACCACGGCAACGCCGAGAAGATGATGAACCCGGACGGCACTCCCTTTACCGCCCACACCACCAACGTGGTACCTTTTGTGGCCGTTGGCTGCGGCGATGTGAAGCTGCGCGAGGGCGGCTGCCTGGCAGATATCGCCCCCACCATGCTGCCCTATATCGGCTTGCCTGTCCCCGCTGAGATGACCGGCAAGAGCATCATCGTGGAGTAAGCACTCCGCAAAAGAGCTTTCCTGGAACGCAAAAAGACCTCCCCGTGCAGGTGCTGCCTGCATGGGGAGGTCTTTTGCTGTATCGCTTAGTAGTGCAGCTGGTCAGCGGTCAGTGCTTCCAGCACCGGCAGCATGGCGGCTGCCTCGGCCTTGGCGGCGGGCAGATCCATATCGCGGTAGTTGCCGCATTCCACCTCGCTGGCACCGGGGATATCCCCCTCAAAGGCGGCCATGAAGCGGAAGGAATCCACGGTCAACTCCAATGCCTGCGCCGGGGTCAGCCCGCGGGTGAGCAGGTAGAAGCCGGTGCGGCAGCCCATGGGGCCAACGTAGATCACGCCGTCCTTCACCGCGCTGTTGCGGGCGTAGGTGGCAAACAGGTGCTCCAGCGTGTGGGCGGCACCGGTGGTCAGGTAATCGCCCTGATTGGGCTTCTTCATCCGGATGTCCCAGGTCAGCACATCACCGTCCTGGCGGCTCAGGTACATGCCCCGGTCCAGTTTGGTGTGATCGACACAGAAACTTGCAATGCGTTCCATGATGTTCTCCTTCGGAATCAGGCCTGCAGGCGCTGGACGCTGCCGTGGGCACAATCCACAGCGATATCCAGGCCATCGCGGATGTGGCTGCAGGCACCTGCAGCACCCACGATGGTGGGTTTGAGCAGGGAGTTGCCCACGATGGCAGCGTGGCTGTTCAGGCCGGGCTCCTCAACCACCAGAGCGGCGGCATCGCGGACATAGCCCAGCATCTCGTTGGTGGTGGAGGGAACGACCAGCACCATGCCGGGGCGGAACTTTGCCTTGACCTCCTCCAGAGTGCGGCAGACGCAGGCCTTGCCGCTGGCGGAGACCAGATCGGTCTTGCCGCGGCCCACGCCCACACCGGTGGCCAGGCAGTTGCCCACCATGTGGATCTTGATCATGTTGGTGGTGCCGGAAACGCCCACGGGCACGCCTGCGGTCACAACGGCCAGCTCGCCGTTGTGCAGGTAGCCGTTCTTCTGGGCCAGAGCGGTGGACATCTCGATCAGCTCATCGGTGCTGTGGGCGGGGCCCATCAGCAGGGAAGTGATGCCCCAGCTCAGGGAGAGCTGACGCTGTACCTGCTCGTCCATAACGCAGGCAATAATGGGCTGCTTGGGGCGGTACTTGCTCAGCAGGCGGGCAGTGTTGCCGGATTCGGACACGGTGACGATGGCGGCAGCGTTCACGTCCTTGGCGGTCAGGCAGGCAGCATGAGCGGTTGCATCGCTGACGCTGATCTGGATCTCGGCGTGGCGCTGGGCGCGGTAGTGCTCCTCGTTCTCGGTGCGCTCTGCAATGGCGGACATGGTCTTGAGGGCCTCCACGGGGTAGTCACCGGCAGCGGTCTCACCAGATAGCATGATGGCGGAGGTGCCATCGTAGATGGCATTTGCCACGTCGGAGATCTCGGCACGGGTGGGGCGGGGGTTGACCATCATGCTGTCCAGCATCTGGGTGGCAGTGACGATGGGCTTGCCGAAGGAGAAGGAGCGGTCGATGATGTCCTTCTGGATGCCGGGCAGCTCGGTGAAGTCGATCTCAACGCCCAGGTCACCACGGGCCACCATGACGGCATCGGCTGCGGAGAGGATGCTGTCGATGTTGTTCACGCCCTCGCGGTTCTCGATTTTGGCAATGATACGGATGTTGGAATCGTACTCATTCAGCAGGTTGCGGATGTCGTACACATCCTGTGCGGTGCGCACAAAGGAAGCAGCGATGAAGTCAAAGCCGTTCTGCACGCCAAAGATGATGTCCTCGCGGTCCTTCTGGCTCAGGTAGGGCATGGACAGATGCACGCCGGGCACATTGACACCCTTTTTGGTCTTGATCTTGCCGCTGTTTAACACGGTGCAGATGATGTCGGTGTCGGTGACCTGCTCAATGTGCAGCATGATCAGGCCGTCGTCCAGCATGATGGTGCCGCCGGGCTGCACGTCCTGGGGCAGATCCTTGTAAGTGACGGAGCAGATCTCCTTGGTGCCCTCCACCTCGCGGGTGGTCAGGGTAAAGGTCTGGCCGGCTTCCAGCATCTCCACACCGTTCTTGAACTCCTTCAGGCGGATCTCGGGGCCCTTGGTGTCCAGCAGGGCGGCAACGGGCTTGCCCAGCTCCTCACGCAGAGCTTTCAGCTTTGCCAGACGGCCGCCGTGCTCCTCGTAGGAACCGTGGGAGAAGTTGAAACGGGCCACGTTCATGCCGTTTGCAATCAGGTCGCGCAGGACATCGCCCTTATCGGTAGAAGGGCCCAGGGTGCAGATGATCTTCGTTTTTCTCATAAAATACCTCCAACGTTTACGCTATAATGCTCTCTATCTTGACGCAGCAGCCCAAGCTGGCTGCTCTCTGGCGGGCAGTGATTGCTTTGCGCCCGCGGCGGCAGTATACGCCAATATGGCTGTTTCAAAAAACCATACCACTATACATTATAAGCTCTTGGATACAATAGCGCAAGAAAAATCTTTGCAAAGAAACTGCTAAGATTTCATCAGGTTTGAACAAAAAACTTTCCACCACAAAGCGCTTGCATAACCGGCGGAATTTGCTTATAATGAAGGTAAGCAAAAGTGCGACTGTTCCGGGGCAGCCCCGGAGGAAAATGGAGTGAAAACATATGGAAAAGCGTGTATTTTTGATCGTACTGGACAGCTTTGGCATCGGCGCGGAGCCGGATGCAGCCGCCTTTGGCGACGAGGGCACCAACACGCTGGGGGCCATTGCAGGGCATCCCAATTTCAACTGCCCCAACCTGAAAAAGCTGGGCCTGTTCAACATTGACGGTGTGACCGCGGGCGAAAAGACCGACGCGCCCGCCGGTGCCTTTGCCCGCCTGCAGGAGCAGAGCATGGGCAAGGATACCACCATCGGCCACTGGGAAATCGCCGGTGTGGTCAGCCCGAACCCGCTGCCCACCTTCCCCAACGGCTTCCCGGAGGAGCTCATTCAGGAGTTTGAGGCAAAAACCGGCCACAAAGTCCTCTGCAACCTGCCTTATTCCGGCACCGAGGTGCTGAAGGACTACGGCGAGCAGGCCATGAAGGAAAATGCCCTCATCGTCTACACCAGCGCCGACAGCGTGTTTCAGGTGGCCGCCAACGAGGAGCTGGTGCCCGTGCACGAGCTTTATCGCTACTGCGAGATCGCCCGTGAGATGCTGAAGGGCGCGTACGGCGTGGGCCGTGTCATCGCCCGGCCCTTCCTGGGCAGCAGCGCCGAGACCTTCTACCGCACCACCAACCGCCACGACCTGAGCCTGAAGCCGCCCCGTGCCACCATGCTCGACCTGCTGAAGGAGGCCGGCAGGGATGTTATCGCCGTGGGCAAGATCTTTGATATCTTTGACGGGCAGGGCGTGACCGAAAAGATCAAGACCACCGGCAACACCAATGGCATCGCCTTCACCAAGGCATTGCAGACCCGGGATTTCGAAGGTCTGGCCTTTGTGAATCTGGTGGATTTTGATATGCTCTACGGCCACCGCCGCGACGTGCCCGGCTATGCCGCCGCCGCCACCGAATTTGACCGCTTCCTGGCCGACTTCATCCCCGGGATGCGGGAGGGTGACCTGCTGATGATCACCGCCGACCACGGCTGCGACCCCTCCTATACCAAGACCACCGACCATACCCGCGAGTATGTGCCGTATCTGGTCTGCGGCAAGGGCGTGAAGCCCGGTGTGGATTTGGGCACCCGGCTCTGCTTTGGCACCATTGCACAGACCGTGTGTGAATATCTGGGCGTGGATGCTTCCAGCCTGGACGGCCACAGCGTGCTGCAGGAGATCCTGAAGTAATATCGGCCCTCTCAGTCATGTGACAGCGTGACCGGGAGGGCTATTTTTTGTGCAAAGTCTTGAACAATATAGTCAGTTGTGGTAGACTAGCACATGCACGCCCGGTGCTTACAAAGTTTACGCCGGGCGCAGGAATTGATATGGTTTCAGAATAGAAGGAGACTATCACATGAGAATCAATCGTACTCTGGGTCTGGCACTGACCGCTGCTGTGCTGGCTGTTGCCATGACTGGCTGCTCCAATAGTGCATCTTCCACCGCATCCTCCGCTGCTTCCAGCGAGGCTGCTTCCTCTGTGGCCGCTTCCAGCGAAGCTGCCGAGAGCGAGGCCGCTGCCGCCAGCGTTGTCAGCACCGAGGATCTGGATGTGAACGGCACCACCTACTCCGCTGACTGCTACGGCGAGTTCACCCTGTCCAACGGCGACACCATGAAGCTGTGGAAGGTGAAGGACGCTTACGCAGACCTGAGCGCTCTGCCCATGAAGGGCATGGCCGAGGAGTTCCCCATCGAGGCCGAGGCCGAGCAGATCTATGTTGCTGACGTGACCAGCAACGGCGAGACCACCCGCCAGTATCTGCGCACCGACAAGGCTGGCCGCAACGGCACTGTCTCTGTCAAGACCTTTGAGCTGGGCGACGCTGAGTAATCGCGCTTCCCTGTCAGATCAGCAGACAACAAGCCCCGGACCTTTTGCAAGGCCCGGGGCTTGTGCTGTTTTATCCTGTTTTATTCTCCGCTGCTGCTGGAGCCGAACAGGGCATCCAGCACGGTGGAAGCGGCCTGATGCAGGGAGTTGGCAGCAGATTCCACCTGCTCCTGCGTGGGCAGAGAGATAGAAGGTGTTTCTGCTCCGCCGGTGGATTCACTGCTGGCTTCACTCTCGGCAGGTGCTTCGGTGGAAGCCTCGCTCTCGGCAGGCGCTTCGGGGGTGGGTTCCGCGGGCTGCTCATCGGCAGGCTGTTCCGCAGGCACGCTCTCGGCAGGTTCCTCCACAATGATGCTGTCGGGCGATTCCTCCACAGAGGTGCCCGCGTTGGGGTCAGCCGTGGGGGTGAATACCTCGGTCTTTTCGGGGGTCTGCTGGGTATCGCTCACGGTGCCCTCACCGCCCAGAACGGATGCGATCAGCTCCTTGGCCTGGTTGACGGAGTTCTCATCCGGCTTCATCACATAGAGGCTCTGACCCTTTGCGGAGTAGCACTGGGAGCTCTTGCCGCTGGTGCCGGTCACGGCATAGCTCTGGATGTCCCAGTCAGACAGGCTTGCCAGCTGCATCCGCACCAGTGCGGAGATCTGCTCCTGAGAAAGGCTGGTCACAAAGCAGTCGGACACAGCATCCATCAGCTTGGAGAAGCTCATCAGCACGGTGGGAGATTTGATCTTGTTCATCATGGCATCGATGACTTTCATCTGGTTGATGCCGCGCTGGATATCGCCGGAGGCAAAGGCGTGACGCTCACGGGCAAAGGCCAGAGCGCTCTTGCCGTCCAGATGGTTCCAGCCCTCGGCAAAGGTGGTGGGGTCATAGTAGCCGGGGCTGCCCACCGAGGTGAATGCCTGATCGGAGTAGACATCCACGCCGCCCACGGCATCGATGATGCTGATGAAGCCCGCAAAGTTGATGCGGAGGTATTGGTCCACATTGACCCCGTACAGGTTGCCCAGGGTTGCCATGCTGGTCTCCACGCCGTACAGACCAGCATGGGTCAGCTTGTCCTTGCTGTTGGTGCCCGCCAGATCAACGTAGTAATCGCGGGGGGTGTTGATGAGCGCCACCCGTTTGGTGGAGGGGTTGACCACGGCAAGGATGTTCACATCGCTGCGGGCCTTTTCAGTCAGTTCGCCGCGGTTGTCCACGCCGCTCAGGTAGACCACAAAGGGCTCCTTGGTGATCTTGTTGGCCTCGGTGCCGGTGACAAGGCCGGAGGTCACGTTGTCCAGTGCACTCAGACCCTGCTGCGCCCAGACACAGCCCAGCGCCAGAAAGGCGCACAGGAACACCGAGAACACCCGGGATACCTTGCGGGGGGCGCTGTACTCCTGGCAGCGCTTGACCAGCAGCCAGAACAGCACCAGCAGCGCCGCAATGATGACCAGATACAGTGCGGGCAGCATCTGGGTGCGCCAGAGCTGTAGGAAGGCCGCAATGCTCAGAATGGCTTGTAGGATCAGCAAAACAGTACCTCGTTTCGGGTTGGCCGCGCCGGTATCTGCATCCGGCCTGCGGCGGGGGGGCTTTGACTCCGGGGTAGGCCCGCCGGTATGCTTCGGCGGCTTGGGCGGTGCAGGCGGCGGGGTGGGAGCGGCAGTTTCCGGCGCAAAAAAGGCCGCGCTGTCCACCTCCACAGTCTTTTCTTCCGGTGGGCGGTGACCCCGGTGGATGTGCCGGGTGCTGTCATCGTCCGTGTGGGAACGGGAAGTTTCATCAAACATAGGAATTCTCCTTTTTGATATGTCCTCAGGCAAGGGGCACGATGGTCAGAACGGCCCGTGCCGGCAGGCAGGTGGCCGTCTGATCCTCCTGCGAGATCCAGCCAAAGCTTTCGCAGATGTGGTCAGGGCAGGGGGAATCAATGAACCGTGCCGCGCCGTCCTTGACCTCGATGTGCACCGTCAGATAGCCGGTGTCGATGTCATAGACGGCATCCTTGTCCAGAGAGAGCTTCTGCACCGTGTTCGCATCGCCGTAGATCAGCTCCGCGCCCAGGGTGCTGCCGCTCTGCCCGGCACTGCGGAGGAAAAAAAGCACCCCCGCGATCACCAGAACAACAGCGGCGAACAGTAAATTGACCCAGAGATTTTTTTTCTGCTTCATGGCTCAGGCATCCTTCTGTGGGAACAGCTGTTCCAGCTCGGCCAGCCACAGGGCGGCGCAGGCATCGCTGGGCATCCGCCAGTCCCCGCGCGGCGAGAGGGTCACGCTGCCGATCTTGGGGCCGTCGGGCAGGCAGCTGCGCTTGAACTGTTGGGCAAAGAACCGCCAGTAGAAGTTGCGCAGCCACTTGTACAGTACCGCGTCCGGGTATTCCTCCCGGCCCGCAAAGGCCACCCTGGCCAGCCGGAAAATCTTTGCCGGGCCAAAGCCGAAGCGGAGCACATAATAAAGGTAGAAGTCGTGCAGTTCATAGGGGCCCACCAGATCCTCGGTGCGCTGTGCGATCTCACCGTTGTCCTTGGCGGGCAGCAGCTCGGGGGACACAGGGGTGTCGAGGATGTCCAGCAGCACCTCTTTCAGGGCCGGGGTGGCGGCAATGTCGGCTTCGTACCGGACAAGGTGGCGCACCAGTGTTTTGGGTACGCCTGCGTTCACGCCGTACATGCTCATGTGGTCACCGTTGTAGGTGGCCCAGCCCAGGGCCAGCTCGGAAAGGTCGCCGGTGCCCACCACCAGGCCGCCGGTGCGGTTGGCGGTGTCCATCAGTTCCAGCGTGCGCACGCGGGCCTGGCCGTTCTCGTAGGTCACGTCCAGCACGCTCTCGTCCTGGCCGATGTCCCGGAAGTGGCTGTGCACTGTGGCGGCAATGTCGATCTCGGTAAAGCTGACGTGCAGCTCGTCACAGAGGATCTCCGCATTGCTGCGGGTGCGCTTGGTAGTGCCAAAGCAGGGCATGGTCACGGCCAGCACATCGGTGGTGGGGCGGCCCAGCTGCTTCATGGCGCGGACAGCCACCAGCAGGGCAAGGCAGCTGTCCAGACCGCCCGAAATGCCGATGACGGCTGTTTTGGCGCGGGCGTGCTCAAGACGCTTGGCCAGGCCATCGGCCTGCATCTTCAAAATCAGCTCACAGCGCTCGGCACGCAGCTGCTCGTTGTGGGGGATAAAGGGGGTGGGGTCTACCCAGCGGGTCAGCACGGTGTCGGTCAGGGTCAGGTCGAACTCCACGGTCTGGTAGCCCTCGGTGCTGGGCTCAAAGCTGGTGTTGCGCGCCCGCTCCGATTCCATCCGCTGGCAGTCCAGCTCCGTCTCGGCAAGGCCGCCTGCAAAGGGCTTTACCTCGGCCAGCAGGGTGCCGTTCTCGGCGATCAGGTCGTGGCCTGCGAACACCATGTCCTGGGTGCTTTCGCCGTGGCCTGCCGAGGCGTACAGGTAGCCGCAGAGCAGACGGGCAGACTGGTTTTCCACCAGTGCCCGGCGGTACTCGGCCTTGCCTACCGTTTCATCGCTGGCCGAAAGGTTGGCGATGACGGTAGCGCCTGCCAGTGCGTGGAAGGTGGAGGGCGGCAGGGCGCTCCACAGGTCCTCGCAGAGCTCCACGCCCAGCACAAAGCTGGGCATCTGGCGGCAGCGGAAGAGCAGGGAGGTGCCGAAGGGGACATCCTGCCCGCAGACATTCACCCACTCCACCTCGGTGGAACCGGGGGTGAACTGCCGCTTTTCATAGAACTCGCCGTAGTTGGGCAGGTACGTTTTGGGAACCAGACCCAGCAGCTGCCCGCGGCAGAACACGGCAGCGCAGTTGTACAGCTTGCCCCGCACCATCAGGGGCAGGCCCACAAGGGCCACGGTGTCCAGCTCCCGGCTGGCATCCAGCAGCTCCTGCAGGCCGGTCAGGGCTCCCTGCTGCAGGGTGCGCTGCAAAAACAGGTCGCCGCAGGTATAGCCGGTCAGGCAGAACTCAGGGAACACGGCCAGCTTTACGCCGCGGGCGGCGGCGGCACGCAGCTCTGTGAGGATCTGCCGGGTGTTGTAGGCGCAGTCCGCCACCCGAAGCGCGGGCGAGAGGGCTGCTGCTTTCAAAAAACCGTCTTTCATCGGAGGATTTCACATCCTGTCTCTCTTGTTTGCCCACGGCGAACAACTGTGCTCCCGTGGTGAGGATAGTATACCACACTCTGGCCAAAACGAAAAGAGGGCTGTTATCAACCCTCTCTGCCTCTGCGCCTGAAGGCGGGGCAAAGAAGGGTTCTAACAACCCCCTGTGGATACACCAAATGGAAAACGAGATGGACCGTAAGCCGGGTTCTGTATTAAACGACGATCTGTCTAGGCCTGCCATTGCTGACAGGCTCGTGCCGCCTTCGGGACACGCGAGCAGCGCTGTACGT
>QWCV01000508.1_pt1 | contig 46526 bp, 32 predicted proteins | sample 1972621 | NCBI WGS metagenome assembly QWCV01 (sample SAMN09866699, study PRJNA288562) | Human gut metagenome isolate pre2_stool, whole genome shotgun sequencing... | isolation source: gut | host: Homo sapiens | place: USA: California | reverse complement strand
GATGGAGGAGTATCAGGTATTCACACAGGATCATGTAGAGAAACTGGTCAATCTCTACCTCGACGGTGCCGAGCGGGATCGCCTTGATCCTATTCTGGATGCTTGCGCTGCTGCATACAAAGAACTGGATGTCGACGGACAAATCAAATTTAAAAGTGCGGCCAAATCCTTTGTGCGTACTTATGGATTCCTGGGGGCTATTCTCCCTTATGGAAATCCTGATTGGGAAAAGCTTTCAATTTTCTTAAATCTGCTTATCCCGAAATTGCCGTCTCCGCCAGAGGATGATTTTACACAGGGGATTTTAGAGGCAATTGATCTGGATAGCTATCGCTTAGAGGCTAAGGAATGTATTTCTCTTGTGCTTCAGGATGAAGATGCAGAAGTGGCCCCTGTGCCGACGGGTCAGATTGGAGCAAAGAAAGAGCCAGAGATGGATTTGCTCTCTGCCATTTTGACCACATTCAATGATATGTTTGGCAACATAGATTGGAATGATGCGGATAATGTCCGCCGTCAAATCCTTGAGATTCCGGCTATGGTTTCCAAAGATGAGCACTATCAAAATGCTATGAAAAACTCCGATAAGCAAAATGCTCGTATTGAAAGTGAGCGTGCTTTGCAGCAGGTTATTTTTAGCATTATGGCTGACAATATGGAACTGTTCAAGCAGTTTCAGGATAATCCCGATTTCAAAAAATGGCTGTCTGATCTAGTGTTTAATTTGACTTACAATAAAGACGGAAAGCCTTATCAAACGCCGTCTCAGAATTGAGAAAACCGCAGTAGAATTATCCCTATGTCCTGAACCGTGGCATAGGGGTAATTCAAAATAAAAAAGCGTTCGCAGAACGCGCAGCCGCAGAGTGAAATTCTGCGCTCAAAGGGGGTTGGGGGCGCTGCCCTCAACAAGCAGTTTGTGGCTGTGGATAGCCACAAGCATTGCTTGCGCCTATATGTTTGACTTCCGGGACAGTATCGCATAGACCTGCGTTTCTTTCTGGTCTGACGCTATGATGTTATGTTGATATAGGGTTGAATATTATCCTGTTATCTGATAAAATTAAGTTAACGGACAAGGGGGTGTATCTCTTGAAAGAAGTAGCAGAAAGATTGCGGTCTCTGCGGGAAAGTGTCAAGCTATCCCAGGTTAAAATGGCCGAAATCGTCGGTGTCAAGCAATCCAGCCTAAACCGCTATGAGCTGAATCAGGCTTCGCCGACATTTGAAACGCTTACCCGGTATGCGGATTACTTTGATGTATCTATGGACTATATCTTTGGACGCACGGACAATCCTCAGGGCAAGCTGTATGAGTACAAGCCTAAAATTCAGCAGAACGACCCCCAGATGCAGAAGTTTGTGGAAATGTGCTTTGACCCCACATCTCCTATGAATGCGCGGCTCAAGGAAACGCTACTGCAAATGCTTGGGGAGGCGAAACAATGAATGTTGTTATCTACGCCCGTTACTCCAGCCACAGCCAGACCGAGCAATCTATTGAGGGACAGCTCCATACCTGCTATGAGTATGCAAAAAACAACGGCTATCTTGTTGTTGGGGAGTACATCGACCGCGCTCAGAGTGGAACCACCGACAGTCGTGCCGAGTTCCAGAGGATGATTGCCGACAGCGACAAACATACCTTTGAGGGCGTTCTTGTATATCAGCTTGACCGCTTTGCTCGCAACCGCTACGACAGCGCCATCAACAAAGCAAAACTGAAAAAGAACGGTGTGCGAGTGATCTCCGCACGGGAAAATATCAGTGATGATGCCAGCGGCATTCTGGTGGAAGGCGTTCTGGAAAGTATGGCTGAATACTACTCAGCGGAGCTCTCCCAAAAGATTCGCCGGGGCATGGAGATCAACGCGCAAAAGTGTTTGGCCAATGGCAGCAATCCTGGTCTGGGCTATAAGGTGGATTCCGAACGTCGATACTATGTGGATGAGGAAGAAGCAAAGATCGTTCGGGAGATTTTTGAACGGTATGCCAGTGGAGAAACAGTTGCAGACATTATCCGTGATTTGAACCGCAAAAAGCTCACGACTTCTCTTGGCAAACCCTTTAATAAAAACAGCGTCCACCGCATTTTGAACAACCGGCGTTACATCGGATATTACCTCTACAAAGGACAGGAAACGCCGGGCGGTATGCCTCGTATCATCGAAGATGAGCTGTTTGAGCGTGTCCACTATATCCTTGATCGCAACAAAAAAGCACCTGCCCGAGCCAGAGGGCGGGAAGAGTATCTGCTCACCACAAAGCTGTTCTGTGGCTACTGCCGGGAGATGATGACCGGTTACGGTGGTACAGGAAAATCCGGCAAGACCTATCACTACTATGCCTGCAATAATTTCAAACGGCGCAAATGCAAAAAGAAGGTCATCAGTAAAGAGAAAATCGAGGATCGTGTTGTGTTGGAGTGCCGCAAGTTGCTGACAGACAGCAACATTGAGCGGATTGCGGCCTCAGTATCCGAGGTCTGTGAATCCAACCGGGACACAGCATCCGTCAAACGCATCAAAGCTGCCATCCAGGAAGCAGACACCGCCATTGAAAATCTCTGGAAGGCATTGGAGCGGGGACAGGCCGCCGACATGATCACTGAGCGCATTGAAAAACGCCAGCACGAAAAAGAGGAATTGCAAGCACAGTTGGCTGTCGAGATGGCGAAGCAGGTGACTTTAACAGCCCCCCAAGTTAGAGCTTATCTCTACTCGCTCAAGCAAGGAGACAAGAACGACGAGAACATTAAGCGTGGAATCATCAATATCTTCCTCCGGGCGGTATATTTGTATGATGACCGGTTCACCTTGGTTTTGAACGGTAGCGATACTCCGATCACAATTGATGACATTCTGCTGGACGAGATCGAGGAGGGGCTTGAGGGTGACCTGGCCAACTGCGAAGGGGGTTCATCGTTGGTTGCGGACGCTCCACCCCGCGGGAGGCTAAAACGCGGCATGCTGTGCGGCTGCGCTGGCCGCTGCGGCAGTATACGAACAGCGGCCCGCCGGGAAGCGGCGCGGTTTCCAGGCGTTCAAGCGGCAGGTTGACACTGCCGGGAATATGGCCGCTGTGAAATTCACCCGGTGTGCGCACATCTACCAGAAACGCCCCGTGCGTTGCCCTGCAAAGGGCTACGCCGGCGTTGATTTCATAATGCTGCAGTTTCATAAAACACCTCGCTGAGAGAAATGGAGATAGAGCCCAAGCCCATCCCTTGGGCAAAAGTTTGTTCCTGCGCCATCTTATGCGGCGGCCTGCCGGCTTTGCACAAAGGGGCCGTGTTTGGGCATTGCCAGAAAAGAAAAATAGAGGTATGATAAAGAAAGTTTCTGTGTGCACACACAGGCGAAAACAGGAAAGGAAGAGGAAAATGAAAATTGCCGTAACCTATGAAAGCGGGATGGTGTTTCCGCACTTTGGCCATGCCCAGGCTTTCAAGGTGTATGATGTGCAGGATGGAGAAATAAAAGCGGCGCAGGTGGCACCCACACAGGGCAGCGGCCATGGGGCCCTGGCAGGTTTTCTGGCCGGGCTGGGGGTGGACACGCTGATTTGCGGCGGCATTGGCGCCGGGGCACGCCAGGCGCTGGCGCAGGCGGGCATTCGCCTGTTTCCCGGCGTTCAGGGCCCGGCGGATGAGGCGGTGCAGGCGCTGCTTGCCGGCACCCTGGCCTATGACCCGGATACGGTTTGCGCACACCACCACAGCGGCCACGAAGAGAGCCACACCTGTGCGCACGGCGGGGAAAACGGCTGCCAGCACGGCAGCTGCGGTGCATGAGGCGCGGTGGCCCGGAAGACGAGGGCGCAGGGGCAGCGCCGGAATTTTACATGAAATTTACAATCGAATTCACACTTAGGGCTTGCACAACCGGGGTGTGTTGTGCGAAACTAGATTGAACCATAAATCAGGCCGTGGCAATGGGCTGCGGCTATCAGGGAGGAAAACGAATGTTCGCGGATTTTGTTGACGCGCTGATAGGTTCTCTGCTCTCCATGAGCGGGATGGACATCGCCAAAATGCTGGTGATGTGGGCCATTGGCGGCGTGCTGATTTATTTGGCTATCAAAAAGGATATGGAGCCAAGCCTTCTTTTGCCCATGGGCTTTGGCGCCATTCTGGTAAACCTGCCGCTCTCTGGCGCGGTAGACCAGATGCATGACGGCGTGTTGGAAGAGGGCGCCATTGACGTGCTGTTCCGCGCAGGCATTGCCAACGAGCTGTTCCCGCTGCTTTTGTTCATTGGCATCGGCGCCATGATTGACTTCGGGCCCCTGCTTTCAAACCCGAAGTTGCTTTTGTTCGGCGCGGCGGCACAGTTCGGCATTTTTGTAACCATGACGCTGGCGTGCGGGGTCAATATGATTTTCCCGGGCATGTTCAGCCTGCAGGACGCCGCCTGTGTGGGCATTATTGGTGCGGCAGACGGCCCCACGGCCATTTTTGTCTCGAACTATTTCGACACCAAATATTTGGGCGCCATTGTGGTGGCAGCCTACAGCTATATGGCGCTGGTGCCCATCATCCAGCCGCCGGTGATTCGCGCCATCACCACCAAGAAAGAGCGAATGATCCGCATGCCGTATGAAGCGAAGGAGATTAGCCGCACCGTGCGCATTCTGTTCCCCATTGTGGTGACAGCAATTGCAGGCCTTGTGGCCCCGCGCAGCGTGGCATTGGTGGGCTTTTTGATGTTTGGCAACCTGCTGCGTGAATGCGGCGTGCTGAACAGCCTGTCCGAGACGGCGCAGAATGTGCTGGCCAACCTCATCACCATCTTCCTTGGCATCACCATTGCAACCAAAATGCAGGCCGACCAGTTCCTGACGGGCGGCACGCTGCTGATTATTGCCCTGGGGCTGTTTGCCTTTGTGTTCGACACCGTGGGCGGTGTGCTGTTTGCCAAGTTCATCAACCTGTTCGTCAAAAAGAAAATCAACCCCATGATTGGTGCCTGCGGCATCTCGGCGTTCCCCATGTCCAGCCGCGTCATCCATAAGATGGGCCTGAAGGAAGACCCTCAGAACTTCCTTCTGATGCACGCCGCTGGCGTAAACGTGGGCGGCCAGATTGCCAGTGTAATTGCGGGCGGCCTTATTTTGAACCTGATTGCGCGCTGAAAGAAAGGAGACGCTGTATGGAACAACTGCTTCAGTCGCTGAACGTGATGCTGCTTGGCATGTGCGGCATCTTTATTGTGATGAGCGTGCTCAGCCTTGCAATTGCGCTGCTGAACCGCATGTTTAAAAAATAAGATGAAAAAGCGGCTGCCGCAGGCAGCCGCTTTTGTGTTTGCCCGGCCGGGCAAAACTTTTCGGAACATTTTGGCACAAGCCTGCATTTCGGGTGGAAACAATGGTGAAATTGGCCGGGCGCACTTTACAAACAGGCAAATTTTCGGTATAGTGATAAAAAGAATCAAGTTGGTTTGCCGCCCTGCGGCCGCGCGGTGCAGCGCGCGCCCCGCAGGGCGGCAAGCAACGTAAAACCGAGGAGACGAAACCATGAAGAAGCTTCTTTCCAGCCTTCTGGCCCTGGCTCTGGCGCTGACACTGCTGGCCGGCTGCAGCGCAGATGGGGCTGCCTCTGCTTCGCAGCCCGCAGCCACACCCGAGCCTACCCCCACGCCCGAGCCCTATACGCCGGAGGTGCTCACCGGCCTGAAACAGGGGGAAGATTACCCCACAAACCAGCGCTTTGCCTGCGTGATGGTGAACAACATCTCTGACAGCTCCTATCAGAACGCCCGCCCTCAGGACGGCCTGTCTGAGGCGGATATTCTGGTGGAGATTAAGGTGGAGGGCAATATCACGCGCTTCATGGCGATGTATCAGGATTATACGAAGATTCCGCAGATCGCGCCGGTGCGCTCTGGCCGCGACCAGTTCTTCCAGCTGATCATCCCCTTCCATCCGCTGTATATCCACATTGGCGAAAGCGTCATCCAGACGCAGTATAAAAACAACTACGATTACGAAGATTTCGACGTCAACTTCGATTACACCGGCTTTAGCCGGGACCAGAGCCGCGGAAATGTGGCATCGGAGCACAAAGCATATACAAATGCCGAACACCTGGCCAGCGCCATTGAACAACTTGGCACAGACACAGAAATTACCTATAACAGCACATTCTTCAATTTTGTGCCCTATGACGAGCCCGCCCGCGTGTTGACGGGCCCCAGTGCCGCCCGTATTCAGGTGACGCATTCCAACCGCTATAAAACATATTTCGACTGGGATGAGGCTGCCGGCAAATACATGATGAGCCAGTATTCGCACGCCAGCGGTTCCATCGAGCCCAGTGTAGACCGCAACAACGACCAGCAGCTTGCCTTTGACAATGTGCTGGTCATCATGACAGAGTTCGACGTGTGGCCCGACCCGGGCGATTCCGGCTACGATTTGCAGAAAGTGACGTACGGCTCTGGCTACGGCTATTATTTCAGCGGCGGCCGTGCCGAAAAGGTGTGCTGGGAGAAGCCCACGCCGGATTCTGCCCTGCGCATTCTGTATGCCTTTGGCGAGGAAGAGCAAGTGCAGTTCAACACCGGCAAGACATACCTTGCCGTTGTAGACCTGGAGGAAGCAGAGGGCTTCACCTTTGAGCCGGATGAGAGCGAGGTTGCCAGCTCTGCCAGCGGGGCAGATGCGGGCAGCACCGTTTCGGAAAGCACGGCTGCGCAATAATTTTGTGTGCATGCGCACACACAGCGAGGAAACAGCATGAGAGCTTGGATGAAAAAATGCATGGCGCTGGCGCTTTGCGCGGCGCTGTGCCTGGGGCTTGCAGCGTGCGGAGAGAATGCGGCGCCGTCCACGGCCTCCGGCGCGAACGCCCCGGGCTTTGAGGGCGAGGAGGCGCCGGATTATAACCTGATTACCGGCCAGCCGCTGGCCGAGGGCATGGCAGTGGGCCAGCGCCCCGTGGCGGTGATGGTGCGGGCCGAGCGCGCCGGCTGGCCGCAAAGCGGCCTGGCGGGCGCCGACGCCCTGGTAGAGATGGCCACGCAGGGGGGCCAGACGGCGCTGATGGCGCTATATGCCAACGCCGCAACCCTGCCGCAGGTGGGCCCTGTGGGCCCCTTGTGGGACCAGCACCTGCAGCTTGCCATGGCGGTGGACGCCGTGTGCGTGCACATTGGCGGCAGCGTGTATGCAGAAAACCTGCTGAACGCAAAAACGTATCAGGATGTGGATGGAGAATATGTGGGCACGCAAAGCTTTGTGTTCATGACAGAGCGCAGAGATTACGGCAACGAATTCTCCTGGTATGTGAACGCAGAGGGCCTTTCCACCGGCATGAGCACGGTGGGCCTGGATGCAAGCAAGGGCAGCAATGTGCCCTTCCTGCGCTTTGCCAAGGCGCCCTTTACCCCGGCGGGCGGCGAGATCTGCCTGAGCCTTGAGCGGCGCGAGCAGTCGCTGCTCATCCGCGTGACGGATACGGGCGAGGGCTTCCCGGAGAGCGTGCTCGGCACGCTGTTCGACCGCTACAGCCTCATCCCCGTCGGCGACCCGCGCTGGGGCACCGGCTATGGCCTGCCCATGGTCCGCGAGATCGCCCGCCTGCACGGCGGCACGCTCATGGCGGCCAATGTCCCGACCGGCGGCGCGGACGTGATGTTCACGCTCTCGCTCGTGCGCCGGCCCGCAGCCGTCCGCACCGCGCAGCAGCGGTTCGATTACCTCAGCGGCTACCGCCATGCCCTCGTCGAGCTGTCCGACAGCCTCTCCGCGTCGCTGTACGACCCCGCAACGGTGTCCTGATCAGCAGACTGCCGATGGCGCATTGCAGGGGGGCGGACAGCCGAGCCCGGCGCAGAGCTGCCGATTCCATAATGGCAGAGGCCAAAAGTCAGCCTGCATGGCGGTCCGTGACCGCCATGCAGGCTGGCAATATCTGCGATACGCATTCTGTGGCGTGAAGCTCTCAAGTTTGTCATTCCGAGGAGCGAAGCGACGTGGGAATCTCGCAGGACCCGGTCCGATAACAGGGAAACCCCGGCGAAAACGGAACTGCCTTCCCGAGATTGCCACGTCGGCCTTTGGCCTCCTCGCAATGACAATTCGGGGGCGTTTGCCATTTTAACGGCAGCCTGTACTAGACGCAAGTGCGGCGCCGGGCCCGGCTGTCCCCTCCCCTACAATAGCGTGTGCGTTTGGCAGCGCTGCGTCTAAAATTGCAGCAGCTCCGCGATCTCGCGCATGCGGGCCTCGCCGGCCTTGCACAGCGCACGGTCATAGGTCAAAAGGCCGTTGACCTCGTCCTCCACGTCCGAGAGCTGGGTATAAATGGCGGCGCACAGGCCGTTGTCCCGCGCGGGCAGGACCTCCTTGCGGTACAGGTCCTCCAGCGCACGCCGGAACGCCTCCTGCGTGGGGTAGAGGCTGTAGCTGTAGGTCGCATAGGGATTGAAGCTGTGGTCCGGAGCCTTATAGGCATAGCCGCCGAATTCCGACAGCACGATGGGCTTGTCCCCCGGCTGCACGCGCACGGGCATGGCGTAGATGTGCACGCTCTCCACGTCGCTCTGGCCGCAGAAGAACCAGCCGGACGTCGTGTCGATGGGGCGCGTGGGGTAGTGACCGCCATGCAGGCTGGCAATATCTGCGATACGCATTCTGTGGCGTGAAGCTCTCAAGTTTGTCATTCCGAGGAGCGAAGCGACGTGGGAATCTTGCAGGATCCGGTCCGATAACAGGGAAACCCCGGCGAAAACGGAACTGCCTTCCCGAGATTGCACCCCAAGGGCACTTCCTCGCGCTTCGCGCTCAGGGCGCCACGTCGGCCTTTGGCCTCCTCGCAATGACAATTCGGGGTCGTTTGCCATTTTAACGGCAGCCTGTACTAGACGCAAGTGCGGCGCCGGGAGCGGCATGCCGCTCCCCTACAATGGCGTGTGCGGTCGACGAGAGTGCACGGAAATTTGCCGTTGCGCCACAAGACGTCGAGGACGCCGTCCTCTACAACGCACGGCCGGCAGCCTTGGCAGGTTCTCCGCTTTCCGCTTGCCCCGTGCCTTTCTATCCTGTCAGATACAAAAATCGGACCGGCTCATTTGGATGAGCCGGTCCGTTTTTTAAGATCACGGCGCTTCTTCATCGCCGCCGGTGGACTCGGTCGGGGCGTCCGTGGGCGGTTCCGTCGGCTCCGGCTCCGTGGGCTTTTCCGTCGGGCTTTCCGTCGGGCTTTCCGTCGGCTCCGTCGGCGCCTCCGTGGGGGGCTCCGTCTCCTCGACGAGCTTGGCGACCAGACGGTTGCGCCAGTCGTAGCTCGAGTGGTTGACCTTCTCCGTGGACAGCAGCTTGCCGTTCTTGTCGTACTTCATGCGGTAGGTATCGACCTCATAGCCGTCGTAGCCGACCTGGATGCGCTCGCCGTCCTTATAGTCCTTGTACTTGTCGTAGTTCTTCATGCCCTTGGAGATCTCGACCTCCTCGGTCTTGCTCTTGTGGGTCATCGCGGCCTTGTAGTCCAGCTCCACGGTGTAATCCTTCGTCTCCGTGCCCATGAAGCGCACGCGGACATAGCCGCCGGAGGCCTCCGCCAGAATGCGGATGGGGTAGGTCGTGTTGTTGCGGAACTTATAGTCGAGGCTGCCCCAGTAGATCGTGGCGTCCATGCCCCAGGGGATATAGTCCGGCACATACTGGTGCTCCTGCCGCGCGATGACCTCGAGGTCGGATTTCAGCGTGCAGTAGTACAGCACGGACGCGACCTGGCAGACGCCGCCGCCGAGCTGTTGGACGGTCTCGCCGCCGACATACACGCCGCCCTCCTTGTAGCCCTTGGCCGCCGTGCGCTCGCCGACGACGCCGTTGAACGAGAACGTCTCGCCGGGCTTGAGCACATAGCCGTTGATGGCCAGGCAGGCCAGACGCAGGTTCTCACTTCGGCCGATGAGACCGGCGTTGTACGGGCTGTCATAGCTGGCAAGCTCATCGTGGAACAGCTTCTCCTGCAGGGATTCCTTCGTGTACTGCGGCTCGATGACGTCGAGCGTCAGCGTGACCTCGCCGCCGGGGCCTGCCTTCTCCAGCTCGTCCATGGCCTTTTTGATGTCGAAGCCGTAGCCGTCCGAGCCGTCGGTCACTTCATAGGTGTTCTCGTCGCACACGGCGTTCACCGGCGCAACATAATACTTGTGGTACAGGGCGTCGAGGTCAAAGGCCTTCGGCAGGTCCTCCTCCACCACATACTGCATCTCGAAATTTGCGTCGGCATAGGCGGTGAGCACGGCCTTGTACAGCTCGTCCGTGTTGATCTCGCGGCCCGCGCTGCCGAGCTTGACCGTCAGGGTCTTGAGCTCGCGCTCCTCGCCCTCGTCGTCCGTCACGGTCGTCGTGCCCTCGGTGACGGAGGGCTCCGTCTTTTCGCTCACGGCGTCCTTGGCATATTCGTCCAGCATCGTGCGGACGTAGTTTTCATCGAGCGTGAGGAAATCGGCGACGTTCAGATCGGTGCGCTCCGTCAGCGCGTTCTTCTTCACGCGGGAGAACAGGCCGCCGCCGCGGCCGTAGGCATAGGCAGCCTCCACGGCCTTGTCGAGGTCGAGGCGGACCGCCGTGTCCGACGGCGTCAGGCACAGCTTTGTCAGCAGCGTCATCGGCTTGCCGTCCTCGTCGCGCGGGGTGTTCGGGTCCTCGGTCGGCTCCTCCGTCGGGGCCTCGGTCGGCGCTTCCGTCACCGGCTCCGTCTCCGAAGGCGCGGTCTCGGTCGGCTCCGTCGCCTCGGTCTGCGCGGAGGCATCGAGCGGCTTGCCGAAAATGTCGACGAGCGGGATCTGCGCCGGGTCATATGTCGAGGTGAACGTGTCATAGGGGCGCGTGTAAAGCGCGACGTTCATATTTTCCTTCCCATAGACGCTCACGCCCTTTTCGAGCGCGGCGCGCGCCTCCTCCTTCGTCATGCCGCTGAGATCGACGCCTGCGACATAGAGGTTGTTGACGATCCTGCCGTCGTCGCGCAGGAACATATAGCCCACGCCGCAGCCGACGAGCACGACGGCTGCAGCCAGCAGCGCGACGATCAGGCCGAGGCGGGACTGCTTTTTCTGCTTTTTCTTTTTCGGCGCACGCTGCGGCTCGGCATAGGACTGAGCCTGCGTCGGGCGCTTGCCTTTTTCAAATTTACCCATTTGAATCTCCTTCTCCGGTGGTTCTACGGCAGAATGCCGCCTATTCTCCAGACGGCATCCGCCGCCGTTTGTTCCTATCCTATTATACCGGGAAGCCGCCAAAATGCAACAACGTTTTGCCAACAAAAGCGTTACAATTGTGAACTTTATGTAAACCGCCTGAGCAGGATCATGGCGGCTGCCCCCCGAAGTGCCGCTGCGAGGCCGCGGAAAGTGGTATCATAAACGGACACTGACTTTCGGCTAAGCAGGGCCTTGAGAGTCTAAACAGCCCCACAGAAACACTTCTGTGGGGCTGCTTTTGCACGTTGTTTTTTTGTCAAGCCCTGGGGCTTGCTCCGTGCTCACCGCGGGGCAATACGCCCCCGGTAAGCACGCCGTTTCGGATAGAAATCAGCGAATGCTCTGGCAGTATCTGGCGACCACTGCCGCAAGCTGAGCACGGGTGGCCGTAGCCATGGGCTCCAGCTTGCCCGTTTCTGTGCCGAGAATAAAGCCGTTGGCAACAGCCCACTGCATGGATTCCACAGCATAGGAGGAGACACGATCTCTGTCAGAGAAGCTGCTCAGGTCTTCGGACACCTTTTCATAGGCGCCGGTCACCTTGGCATACCGAGCGAGGAAGGAAACCATCTGCTCGCGCGTCACGCAGTCGTCAGGCGCAAAGGCATCCGCGCTGACACCGGTGGTGATGCCGTTCTGGTAAGCCCAACGCAGGGCGCTGCCGTACCAGCTCTCCAGATTCACGTCGGTGAAGGGCAGGGCCTTGGAATCATCCACAGCAGGTTCTCCCGCAATGCGATAGAGCAGCGTCACCATCTGGGCACGGGTCGCGGTCTCATCGGGGCGGAAGGTGCCGTCGCCGTAGCCCTGCATAATGCCCTTAGACAACACATAGTCCACGGACTCATGATACCATGCCGTTGTGCTGAGATCCTGGAATTCCTTCGACGGGCACGGATCATCACGATTGCTGCTTGCCGTCAGATGCTCCACCTCATCGATCCGCTGTTCATTGCGCTCTGTCTTTTGGACCGTGAACCGAGGATCGGCGTCCTTGCCGGCATTCGTCTTGGTGAACGTCAGCTCTGCGACTTGTTCTCCGGCAGGCATGCTGTCCACGGAAACATAACCAAGCGTTACCTTTCCGGCTTCAGCCTTGTAGGAGAAATACTGCGCGTTTCCAATGACATTCTTCAGCTCCCAGCCGGCAGCATCGTAGCTGACGCTCATAAGCCCGTTCGTGGTGGGGGCCGTTCCTCCCGGCACCAGCTTCAGGGTGACCGTGTTCTGATCCTCCGAGGTAATGATCTCCGAGGATGCAGGCTGTTCGCCCGCGATGTCAGCCGCCGGTTTCGCCGATGCGGTTTTTTCTGCTGCTGTATTGAGCGCACCATAAGACGCGGCCGCTTCTTCAACCGCAGCAGAATTGAGCATGTCTGTCAAATCCTGAGTCTGTACCGTGTGGGAGCCAAGCGGCAGATTGCTTACGATCTGCTCCAGCTCCGTCTGGCTGGCCTCATGATTGTCGATCTTCAGGATCGTTGCCGGATATACATTCTCGCCGAAGCTGGCCAGCTTTTCGCCGGTCCAGAAGTTCTTGGCGGAATCGTATGTCAGACGGTAGAGCTCATTGGCCTTGCCGGTAAAGTAGGACAAATACAATGCCAGCTGTCCATTGACCGTCGTGGGAACCATAGAGCACAGCGGCGTGCCGTTATTGTCGCCCATGAAGTACATTTTAAATGCACTGGTCAGGTTAGACTTTGCGATCTCATATTTGCCTGTCGTACTGCTGTAGTCGATCCCGTCATAAATCTGGAAGGTCCACACGTTGCCGCGGTTATCCAGCAGCAGCAGCACCTCCGCATCCGTTTCCGCAGTGCCGTCCTGATCCAGATCAAGCTTTGTCTTGCCGAGCGAGGTCATCGCCGTAAACTTATCGGCTCCGTTTCCGTAAAACAGGAAATCCATGAACAGCATGAAGCCGTCCGTGCGGATGCTGCCCAGTTCCGCAGGCTTGTTGAGCATAAAGTTATAGATACTGTAGCAGGCCGGTACGTCGCCCTTGGTAAACAGCTCGCTGTATTCCAGATCAAACAGCGGCACATTAAAGTTACCGCCCGCAACGGCATCATAGTCCGCCAGAACCTTGCCGCTCTCCATGTCGACCTGATGGAGCTTCCGTTCATTTCCGTCAACCACAATGACATTGTTGCGATCCGTGTCATATGCGGTAGAGGTAATGCCCTCGACCTCCATCACAGCCCCCGGCGTCCATGTAGTATCATTTTCCATATCCCACGTATAGAACTGGGAGGTGGAAGAGCCATCCATCAGCGCGCCGGTCAGCGTAACCTTCAAAACCTCAACGGTAACCGTGCAGGCTGCACTCTTGGTAGGATCCTTTACAGAGGTTGCCGTGATCGTGGCAGTGCCATCGCCAATGCCGGTAACCGTACCGTCTTCGTCCACGGTAGCCACATTCGTATTGTCGCTGGTCCAGGTCACCGTATCGGGATGGATGCCGAACGGCGTTACTTCCGCCTCCAGCGTCGCCGTGCCGCCCTTGAAAAGCTTCAGCGTGCTGCGATTCAAGGAAACCTCAACAGGATCATTCAGCTCAGACTTGTTCAGATTGATCTTGTAGGTACTGCAGTTGTTTGCGTAGTCATATACCTGCAGCAGCAGATGTGCTGCATTTGCTGTTCCGTTTGCATCCAACGACATGGTAACAGCCTCGCCGCGGCTTGCTCCCTTCGGAGAACCGCCCGTCCTCGCAAGGATTTTCCCGGTCGAGTAATCGTACAGCACCGCTGCTGCAACATATCTGTTGTCGGAGGCCGTAACGGTCATGACCCGTCCGTCGTTGATCAGGTCTTCGGAAAGCGTAATGTCGGTCAGCGTAGGAGCAGTCTTGTCAACAAACATCGTATAGGTCTGACTTGCTCCCTCACCAAGCGCATCCCAATCCGTCGAAAGCGTCGAGCCGCTGTAATCCACATAATACTCCGGCGCCATGGTAAGCTTCACAGTCAGCTTTTCGCCTTCCGCAGCATCCGGCGCACAATCCACGGACAAGCCGCTCTGCACCTGCATCCACGTCTTCTGGTTCGAGAAATAGTAGGCGCCAATGATCGGAGCCTGAGTCTCCTTGTTGAGATATACCGTACCGTCCTCGCCGGTCACAGTGATCCGGCCATTGGCCGCATTTCGGATCAAGCAGAAATAAATATCAGAGATCTTTGCGGTATCCGGGTTGATGGAGTAACGATCTGCATCGTAGAATCCGTCGTCTACATACAGATTTCCGCCAAGGGAATAGGAGTCATCCACGCCTTTGTATTTTATGGTCAGCGACTGGAGCTGCGCTGCCTGCTGAATTGCAGCGAGCATGTAGGGAGGACGGGTCTCCATGCCGTAGTGATACTGAATAAAGCTGCCGACATCAAACATGGAGGCATCGGTCCAATTTCCGTAGTAGCCCAGCACCGGGATAGAATGGCTGGTCCCTTCGACACCCTCTTTACTGCTTACCTCGTTGGCAAATACATAACCCTCGACATAAGCGCCTGCACCGCCGTTCTTTTCGTCGTAGCTGTCCAGACCAAGGACCTTTGCACGAATCGTGACGTGAATTTTTCCGTTTGCAGGCACCGTCACGGCAGCGTTGCTCAAGCGGGAGAAGAACAGGTAAGCATCATAGGTATCGATGTCTCCGTCCTTATCCAGATCCGCACAGCTCTTGCCGCTGATCTCGGTCCGCACGCCGGTCACATAGTCCAGCAGCGCCTGACCGTCGTCCGCGGTTACCTTGCCGCTTCCGTCAAAATCGCAGCCGTCCAGCTCCGCAGGCATTTCCGGCTTCAGCGTTTTCCCATCCACGTCCCAGACAACGTCCGCGGCTAATGCGGCAGTCTTTTTGTCCGAGAAATTCATGACTTGCCCGTTCCCGTTATTGAGCTCGCCCTGAAGTGCCGCCTGCGTAAAGAAATCAGCGCTTAAGGTAAACGTGCTGTCCGTATTCTCCAGATTGTACAGCGTAAAGCCAAAGGAATACTCACCGGTGCGCTGGGGATCGTCTCCCAGCTCGGCTTTGATCTTTCCGTCTGCATACGAATCTGTTGCATCCTGATCCATCATCAAATAGCTTCCGCTATTTACAGCCGCGCCGATATTTGCAAGGCCTGCGCCCTGCTGCAGAACAGAGTAGTAACCCTCCAGTGTCTTCCCCTGCTCATCAACACCCTGCTTCTCAACGATCGGCTGAGCAGTTGACATCAGCAGGCTTTGGGCCAGCGTACGCACAGCCAGTCCCGTCTTTTCGGCCAGATCGTTCTGCTTGATGTACTCAGCGACCAGCGCCGCCATTCCGGCTACCTGCGGAGAAGCCATAGAGGTACCGGACATATTCTGATACTCTCCGCCGTCCTTCAGGGAGTAGATCCGGCCGCCGGGCGCCGTGATCTCCGGCTTCATCGTCAGGGCGCCGGGAATGCCCCAGCTGGAGAAGCTGCTCATCGTATAGTAGTCTTCTCCCAGATCCCAAGACTCCCGCTCGGAGCTCACAAACATCTCGCCGCTATAATACAGAACACTGCCATCCTGGCTCGTCACCTTCGTGGAGCTTTCACGCAGGAACGCGCCATCCGTCTGAGAAATAGAGACGCAGGGCTCCGTTTTTTTATAATCGGTCAGATCCATATAATTGGAGCCCGGCTGATTATTCACGATAATGGTCGCAATTGCGCCATTGGCAACCGCGGCTTCTGCCTTCTCGTAAAATGAGGTATCGCCTCGATTGCAAATTGCAATTTTTCCTGCCAGGACATCCTTGACTGCTGCAAACTCTTCCGCGGTACCGATCTTGTCCAGATAAATATACTCATGGCTTCCGCCGATGGTATAGATCGGTTTGTTCTGATAGCTTTTTTCCGTGTAGGTCATGTTATGACCTTTCACCTTCAGATAATTGTCTGTAACGCCCGCGTTATCGACGGAGGCTACACACAGCGAGTTAACATAGGAGCCGGGGCTGCCGTTTGTAGCCCAGTTCACACTGCCCGCATAGGGAAGGCCAAACGCAGTTTGGTCAAACCAGCTGCCGGAATTACCTGCAGAAATTGTGACAACCATGCCGCTGCCAACGATTTCATCAAGAATATGACGGTATTTCTCTTCCGTATACTCGGAGTAGCCCGGGAAGCTTCCGCCCAGAGAGAGGTTCGCTGCGTCCGCGCCCAGCACCATGGCGTCTTCAATCGCGACCATGTAGTCTGAATCATAGGCGCCGCCGCGCTTGCCGAAGACCTTCATCGTCAGGATCTGCGCATCGGGCGCCACGCCCTGCGTCATGACGGAGTCCAACGCTGCGACATAGTTTCCGGCTTCGTCCTTAACAAAACGGTTTCCCGCCGCGATACCGGTCACGTGCGAGCCATGATCGCCCTGCGTATCATTATCATGCGTGATATCCGTGTCCGCATCCACATAGTTAAAGCCAAACGGGATCTTCTCGTTGACATAAAAATCTGCTGCGGTCAGTCCGGCCTTGCGAGTATATGCATTTAGCTGATTCAGCACCTCATCGGTCAAGTCAGCCTCCGTCATGATCGTCGCATTACTCCCCTGCAGGGCATATTTCAGCGCATCCGGATCCAGAGAGGGATGATCCACATCGGCGCCCGTGTCGATAATTGCGATCCGGCTTCCTGCGCCGGTATAGCCTGCCGCCCACGCAGCGCTGGAGCCGATCATCTTATCGGAGGTAGCCATATTGGGATCCGCCGTCTCCTCCTGCTTCACCACGCAGGGCTCATACCGGTTCTCAAGAATGACCTCCTGCACACCGGCAACTTCCTTGATTTTCTCGATCTGCCCATATTGGACATTTGCAGAAATGATATTGGCTGCCAATGTCATATTCCAAACAACATCCAGCGTTGCACCATTCAGTGCCTGCTTGGAGATGGCGGCAGCCATGCTGTCCTGCTGCTTCTCCAGCTTCCGCCGATATTGCATGGCGCTGCGATCAGCAGCTGCAATCTCATCAGAGGTAAAGCCCTTTTCCAGGGTAGAGGCGTCCTTTAGAATAATGGAGACACGAACCATATCGGTGTCTTCGTGTTCTACCGTCTTTTCCACTACGCCGGTATTCGCCTGAATGGGGGACTCTACCTGAACAGAGCTGCTGTCTATTTCCTCCCAAGTCAGCCCATTGCTGCCTGATTTCGAGACGCCTGTTTCCTCAATTGCCAGAGATGGCGCAGCCAAACTAACAGCTAACACCACGGCCAGCAATGCAGCCACAATGCGTTTTCTTAAGTGTGTGCTTTTCATAAACCTGCCTTCTTTCTTTATTTTGGTATGTCCACAAGCCGGGCATGCGGCCGCTTCTACACCAATGGCGTTCTATATATATTATCACAAACATCCGCTATATGCAATTAAAAATACACATACAGAGGTGCCGTGTTGTTCTAAATCTCGGCCGGAAACATGTCTGATTTTTTTCCATTTTTTACAAATTCTGACAGGATTCCAGCGTTGCTGCATAAACGCCGGCATCGGCCGGCAAAGGCTTGCCGTTATTTCGTAAATCCGAAAAGCTGCCGCTCCAGCTCCTCATATCATAAGAGCTTTTTGCTTCTCCCGGTGATGTTATTTGCCCTTGCCACGCCGGACAGACTGTTTTGTTCCATGCTTCGTTATCAGTTCGTGGCATTCGATGCGCCTTTTTTATTCGATTTTGTTTGTTCCGACAAGAGAATACGGTCATTGTCCAGGGCCTTGCCAGCACCGCTCTTGAACTTAGCCAGCAGGTCCTCCACGGTCATGCCCGCCCGTTCCGCTCCGGCAACATCCAGAATGATATGGCCTCTGTCCATCATCAATGTGCGGTTGCCAAGCTCCAGGGCCTGGTGCATATTGTGGGTGACCATGAGGGTGGTGATACGGTTCTCCGAGACGGTCTGACGGGTGATTTCCAGCACTTTTTCTGCCGTGGCGGGGTCCAGAGCAGCGGTATGCTCATCCAGCAGCAGGAGCTTCGGCGGCTTGAAGGTGGCCATCACCAGCGTCAGCGCCTGACGCTGGCCGCCGGAAAGCAGCCCCACGGGCTGCTTCATCCGGTTCTCCAGGCCCATGTCCAGCTGAGCCAGCTTTTCCCGGAAGGCGGCTTTTTCCGCCCGGGTCACATGGCTGAGCCAGCCGCCGGAGGCCGCCGCCAAAGAGAGGTTTTCCTCAATGGTCATGTGGGGGGCGCTGCCGCGCATAGGATCCTGGAACAGACGGCCGATTTGGCGGGAGCGCTGATATTCCGGCAGGAAGGTGATATTTCTTCCGTCCAGATAAATGCTGCCGCTGTCGGTGAAAAAGCTGCCGCTGATGGCGTTAAGGAGGGTGGATTTGCCTGCGCCGTTGGAGCCGATGACGGTGACGAAATCCCCGGGGAGCAGGTGCAGGCTCAGGCCCTGCAGGGCTGCCTTTTCATGAATGGTGCCGGGGTTGAAGGTCTTGGATATTTTTTCAATCTTCAGCATGAAGGCGGGCCTCCTTTCGCGCAGCCATGCGGCGGCGCAGCATGGGCAGCTGCTTTTTGAAATAGGGGGTGGCGATGGCCAGCACCACGATCACCGAGGACACCAGCTTCAGCATGAAGGCGGGCATATCCAGCCGCAGGGCGATGGTATACACCAGACGGAAGGCAAAGGCTCCCACCACCATGCCGATGGCCCGCTTGAGAATGCTGCCCTTGCCCAGCAGCACCTGACCCATGAGCAGGGAGGCCAGGGCGATGGTCACCATGCCGGTGCCGATGTCGATGCTGACGGATTTTTGACTTTGGGCCAGCAGGCAGCCGGACAGACCCGTGAAGGCATTGGCCACGCACAGGCCTACGATGGTGGGAAAGGTGGGATTGATAGAGGAGGAGCGGACCATGTCAGGATTGTCGCCGGTGGCGCGGATGGCCAGACCCAGGCGGGTGTGCAGAAACAGGGCCAAAAAAACGATCACGGCAATCACGGCGATGGCCGCCACAAGCAGCTTATACTGCTCAGCCAGGAAGGTGCCCTGCAGCAGAGCCCGGGCCTTGGTGAATACGGTCTCGGTTTTGTTCATGTTCAGCAGGGAGGAGCCGCCCATGACGGCGATATTGATGGAGTAGAGCCCGGTGTTGACGATGATGCCCGCCAGGAGGCTGTCAATGCCCATTTTCGTTTGCAGCAGGGCGGTGATAAAGCCGGAGAGGACTCCGGCGCCCATGGCGGCCAGAATGGCCAGGTAGGGATGCCCGGCAATGGCTACCATAGCACCCACAGCGGCCCCCAGAGTGAAGCAGCCGTCGGTGGAAAGGTCGCATACATTGAGCATGGAGTAGCTCAAAAACAGTGCCAGCACGGTCAGCGAGCAGATGAGGCCCAGCTCCAGGGCGGTTTGGACCAGAGATAAAATGTTCATGAGAGACTTCTCCTTTCATGCAGAATGGGGTGGTTTCCTGAGTGGGCGGCGCGAGGGTCATCAGCGGGGGCCCGCCCCGCTGATGGATGTTTGATTTCTTAGGAAGCTCTGATTAAATCGGCAAGAGCTGACGGCGAAAGATTTTGGTTCCAGGCAAGGTTTGGAAAATGAGGGAATACTGTATGTATTTCCCATTTTTCGAACCGCAGACTGGGGGAAAAAGATCCGCCGCTCAGCCGCAGACGATTTATTCAGAGTTTCCCTTATTGATTCAAATCGTCGAAGCTCTCGGCGGTGACGATGGACTGGACCTTGGTGCACAGAGGGGCGAAGGTCTTGGCCAGCTCGTCATAGTTCAGGCCCAGCTCCCTGCAGATGTCGGTGTTGATGGTGGCGGTGCCATTGTCGAAGGTCAGCACGGGGGTGGCGGAGGGCTTGCTGCCGTCCAGAAGAATGCCGGAGACCATGTTGGCGGTTTCCACGCCCAGGTTGGCATAGTCTACGCCGTAGCCCAGGAACGCACCGTTCAGGGCGAAGGAGTCAGCGCCGGTGTAGTGGGGGATGCCGGCCTTGGCCAGAGCCTCGTAAATGGCCAGCTCTGCGGTCATCACGGTGTTGTCGGTGGGGGTGAACACGGCGTCGGCCTTGTCGGCCACGATGCTGCTGACGGCCAGGCTGATCTCGTCGGTGGTGGTGCCGTTATACTCCTTGTAGGACACGCCCCTCTTGTCCAGGTACGCCTTGGCATTCTTGATGGGAGCGGCAGAGGAGTCCTGCCCCAGGTCATACAGCAGGGCGATGCTCTTGGCGTCAGGGTCGGCGGCGAAAATCAGGTCCAGGATGGCATCGGTGTCCAGATAGTCGGAGGTGCCGGTGATGTTGGCGCCGGGGGCCTCCAGGCTCTCCACCAGACCCGCACCCACAGGGTCGGACACGGCGGCAAAGACCACGGGAATGTCAGTGCCCTCGGTGGCGGCCTGCATGGCCACGGCCACGGGAGTGGCTACGCCGATCATCAGGTCCACCTTGTCGGCCATGAAGTTGGCGATGATCTGATTCAGCACGGCGGAATCGGTGTTGCAGTTATCATAGCTGATCTCAAAGGTGACGCCCTTCTCCTGGCCGATGGCCTTGAGCCGGGACTCGATGTTGTCCACGATCTGGTTCAGGGATGCATCGTCCGCATAGCTGCAGATGCCGACCTGATAGGATGCGGAACCGGAGGAGCCGGTGGAATTGTCATCGCTTTTTTTGCCGCAGGCGAAGAGAGACAGGGCCAGCAGGGCGGCCAGGGCCAGGGTCAGCACACGGCTCAGCATGTTCTTTTTCATTTTTGTTTTCCTCCAAAATTTGATATGGGTATTTTGGGCGGCGGATGGAGGGACCGGTGCCGGCGGCCTGGATTTTAAAAACAAAAAAGGCTTCTGCCCCACATGGGACAAAAGCCTTTGCTTCTGCGATACCACCCAAATTGACATCTTGCGATGTCCACTCGCTTTTACGCACCATCATGCGTACCCCACGGATAACGGGAGGGTTCCCGTCGGACCCTACTTGGGAAAATTTCCCGTTCAAGCCGCCCTCGGAAGGCCATTCACACCGCTGCGCACCGCTCCGATCTCACCGCCCGAAGCTCTCTTGGGATGCCCTGTGCTGTGCTACTCTTCTTCCTCACAGGTTTGTCGTTTGAAATTAGGTGCATTCAGACTGTCAAAAAAACTGCCAAGCCAAAAGTTTCGGAGGGAAGGATAGTGTGAAAGGAAACCGTCAGGGTGTCCTTTCGCGTTCCATAACCCGCCGCAGCGGCAGAATTGCAAAATAATGCTGCAAAATTCTATTTTGCAATTCTGGAAGCAGCTTGGCGAAAAAGTCCAAAGGGACTTTTTTGACAGGCTGATTATAATCATATTTTTTGCCTTTGTCAAGAGGGGGAAGCGAAGAAATTTTTTGAGAAAATCTTCGGGGCGGCAAGCAAGAAAATGTCATGTACAACGCAGTAATATGGTGAGCATATCTGCAAAAACAATGTATACAGCATCCTGCATCGACGCGGCTGCATCTGCATTGAGGAGTCCCGGAGGTGCAGGGCGCTCACGCGGTCCGAGAAGGATGTCTGCAACGACATATGGCAGGCGGATCTCAAGGGCGGGTTCCGGATGGAGGACGGCAATTACGGCTATCCGCTCACCATTGCGGACGATTGAAGCACGTTATGATTCACCGAACGATCGCAAGACTGTGAATTGTGCACCGTGTCTGTACACCGCTGTATCCCGTGTTGCTCTTGCCGCATGCCTCGGTGCTGCAAAGCGTGCAGCTTCTACTCTCCCTGATAGGCCTTCACGAACCTCTCCGCGGCCTGCAGGGGATCCTCCTTCGCGGTCAGCTGGAGCGTGATGGCAGGCTCGTCGCTCTTCGGCTCGACGAACATGCGCTTCTGATACTGCCCGGCCACGCGGGAGACGACGGCAAAGTCGAACTGCGCCAGCCGGAAGCGGAGCGTGCGGCCCTTCTGGGCGATGTCGCGGATGCCGGCGGCGCTGGCGCGGGCGCGCAGCAGGGCAATGTCGATGAGGTTCATGACGCCCCTGGGCGGGTCGCCGTAGCGGTCGACGATCTCGTCGAGCAGCTCGTCGGCATCGCTCTGCGAGCGGATGCCCGCCATGCGGCGGTAGAGGTCCATGCGCTGCTCGCCCGAGGTCACATAGGCCTTGTCGATGTTCGCCGTGACGTCGAGGTCGGCCGTGCAGGCGCTCTCCTCCGGCGACGGCTCGCCGCGCTCCTCGAGCACGGCCTCCTCGAGCAGCTTGAGGTAGAGGTCATAGCCGACGGAGATCATGTGGCCGGACTGTGCCGCGCCGAGCAGGTTGCCCGCGCCGCGAATTTCGAGGTCGCGCATGGCGATCTTGAAGCCGGAGCCGAACTCCGCATAGTCGCGGATGGCGTTCAGGCGCTTTTCGGCGATCTCCGTGAGGACCTTGCCGCGGCGGAACGTCAGGTAGGCATAGGCATGGCGGCTGCTGCGGCCGACGCGCCCGCGGATCTGATGCAGCTGGGCAAGGCCGAGCTTATCGGCGTCCTCAATGATCAAGGTATTGACATTCGGAATGTCGATGCCCGTTTCGATGATGGTCGTGCAGACGAGGATCTGCACCTCGCCCTCGTCCATGCGCTGCATGACGTCGCTGAGCTCCTCCTCGCTCATTTTGCCGTGGGCGACGGCGATCTCGGCGTCCGGCAGGGCGCGCTTGATGCGCGCGGCGCACTGCTCGATGCTCTCGACGCGGTTGTGCAGATAATACACCTGCCCGCCGCGCTCGATCTCGCGCCGCATGGCGTCGATCAGCACCGGCTCGGCATATTCCAGCACGAACGTCTGCACGGGGTAACGGTCATGCGGCGGCTCCTCAATGGTGGACATGTCGCGCAGGCCGGACAGGGCCATGTTGAGCGTGCGCGGGATGGGCGTGGCCGAGAGCGTGAGCACGTCGACGCCGCGGGCCAGCTCCTTGAGCTTTTCCTTGTGCGTCACGCCGAAGCGCTGCTCCTCGTCCACGATGAGAAGGCCGAGGTCGTGGAACTCCACGTCCTTCTGCAGCAGCTTGTGCGTGCCGACCACAAGGTCGAGCGCGCCCGTGCGCAGGTCGGACAGGACCTTGCGCTGCTGCTGCGGGGTGGAAAAGCGCGAAAGCGCGCCGATGTTCACGGGGAAGCCGCGGAAGCGGTTGAGGGCCGTCGTGTAGTGCTGCTGCGCCAGCACGGTCGTCGGCACCAGGATGGCGACCTGCTTGCCGTCGAGCACGGCCTTCATGGCCGCGCGCAGCGCGACCTCGGTCTTGCCGAAGCCGACGTCGCCGCACAGCAGGCGGTCCATGGGCTGCGGCGACTCCATGTCCGCCTTGATCTCCTCGATGCAGCGCAGCTGATCGTCCGTCTCGGCGTAGGGGAAGTTATCCTCGAACTCCGCCTGCCACGGCGTGTCGGCCGCGAAGGCATAGCCCATGCGGCGCCTGCGCTCGGCATAGAGCTGGATGAGCCCGGCGGCAAGGTCCTTGGCCGCGGATTTTGCGCGGGCCTTCGTTTTCTGCCACTGGTCGCCGCTGAGCTTGTTGAGCCTGACGACCGTGTCCTCGCCGCCGCCGATGTATTTGGAGATGAGGTCGAGCTGCGTCGCCGGGACATACAGCGTGTCCGTGCCCTGATAGGCGATCTTGACATAGTCCTTGACGATGCCGTCGACGCGGATCTGCTCCATGCCGACATAGCGGCCGATGCCGTGGTACTCATGCACGATGAGGTCGCCCGGCGAAAGGTCCGTAAACGAGCTGAGCTTCTGCCGGTTGGTCGCTTTTTGATGCTTTTTGCGCGGTTTCTGAGCGGTCTGCGCCAGCAGCTGGCCTTCCGTCAGGATGGCAAAGCGCAGGTCAGGGTATTCCATGCCGAACGGAAGCGCGCCGTCCGTCAGCAGGATCTGTCCCGGTGCGGGAAGCTTTGCCGGCGGGAAGGCGAGGAAGGCGGAAAGATGCTTCTCCCGCAGCTGCTGGGCGAGGATCTCACCGCGGCGGCGGTTGCCGCACAGCACAAGGGAGGCATAGTCATTTTTCTGATAGAACGCGAGGTCCGAGGCTGCCGCATCCAGATTGCCGCCGTAGGACGGCAGCTGCTTGGCCGTGACATTCACGAGCAGCGACGGCTGCAGGCTCTGCGGGTAGCTCGCGGCGAGGAACGAGTCGAAGAACGCCGCGCCGTGCCCGGCCACGCGGCCGCACAGCTGCTCCCAGTCTGCGGAAAAATCGCACAGCTCGCCGCACAGCAGGCCGGACTGCAGCAGGCTGTCGAGCATCATGCCCAGCTCCTCCTGCGCGCGCTGCGCGCTGCGGCGGAGGTTGCCGTGGTCGCAGAAGAACACCAGCGCCTCGGCGGGCAGGTAGTCCGCCGCGCAGGCGAACTCCGGATAGATGAGGGCCTGATAGCGGTCGGCCGCCGAGAAGGCAAGGCCGCCCCGCAGCGCGTCGGCGTCAGCCTGCAGCGTGCGCATCAGAGCCTCGTTCGGCGTTTTGCGGCGGCGCTGGCGGGCCAGCAGGCCGTCCAGCTCCCGCGCCAGCCCCTCGATGCCGCCGGGGTGCAGGGCAGGCAGCGTCTCGGCCACGGGCAGGATGACGAGCTCATCGGCATTTTCGACGCGCCGCTGCGTGACGGGGTCAAAATAGCCCATGGTGTCGATCTCGTCGCCGAAGAATTCCAGACGCACCGGGCGCTCCTCCGCCGGGGAGAAGATGTCCACGATGCCGCCGCGCACGCTGAACTGGCCCGCGCCCTCCACGAGGGAGCAGCGGGAGTAGCCCGCGTGCAGCAGGCGGGAGATCAGCTCGTCCAGCTCGAGCTGCGCGCCGGGCAGCAGGCGCATCGCGGCGGAGAACAGCTGCGCCTTCGGCATCGTGCGCAGGGAAAACGCCTCGAGCGTCGTCAGGAGCAGGGGCGTTTTGCCGCGCGCCAGATCGTAAAGGCAGCGCAGGCGCTGCTGCTCCCAGCCGCGCGAGATGGCGGAGGCGTCATAAAACATCAGGTCGCGCGTCGGCAGGATAGGGGCCTCCGCGCCGAGGAAGGCGGCAAGCTCACTCTGGGTGCGCCGTGCGGCCATTTCATCCTGGCAGACGACCACGGCGGGGCGGGCCGTGTCGCGGCAGAGGGCCGCGATGAGATGGGAACGGTTGATCTGCGCCGCGCCGGATACGCCGACGGCCTGCGCGCTCTCCAGCGCGGTCCGCAGGCGGGAATAATCGGGCAGCCGCCGCAGAAGATCGAGGATCAGCTCCATGATACACCTCCGGAAAAAGGAATTTCGAGCATGTCAAAATGCGGAAAGCAGGGATTTTCCCACTTTCCGTCAGAATTTCATATAATAGCGCGTAACTGAAGAGACGGGCTTTCGGGTGTGATTGCACCGAACCCGGTTGGGTCACAGGAAAGCCCCCGGCGAATCCGTCACTGCCAACTTGAGCTTGCACTCCAAGGGCACTTTCTCGCGCTGCACGCTCAGGACGCCGCGTCACTTGGCTCTCCCTTTGGGAGAGCTGGCGGCGCAGCCGCCTGAGAGGGAAAATCAGCCCTCCCCTTGATCGCTATTGCCATTCAAAAGTGCCTGCAAGGCCCTCTCAGTCACCTTCGGTGACAGCTCTCCCAGAGGGAGAGCCAAGGGCGCTTCGCTCCTCGCAATGACACGGAAGGGGGGCGCTTCCCCGCGTTACGCGCCGTTATAATCATTTGCGGCAGCGGGGACGCCGCGGGCGATGATCTCCAGCGCGGCGTCGGCGGCGCGGACGGCCGCCTCGGTGATGAGCTTGTCCTCCGGGCCGGTGAAATTCGACAGCACCCAGTCCGCCAGATCGTAATCGGGATGCGGCTTCGCGCCGACGCCGATCTTCACGCGGGGAAAGCTCTGGCTGTTCAGCCCGCCGATGATGGACTTGATGCCGTTGTGGCCCCCGGCGGAGCCGTCCGCGCGGATGCGCAGACGGCCGACCGGAAGGGAAATATCGTCAAACAGAACGAGCACGCGCTCGGGCGGCAGCTTGTAGAACCGCGCCGCGTCCATCACGGACAGGCCGGAGTCGTTCATGAACGTCTGCGGCTTGAGCAGCAGCAGCTTCTCGCCGCCTGCGGATGCCTGCGCGGTCAGGCCGCGGAAGCGGGCGCGGTCGATCTTCACGCCGAGCTTTTCCGCCAGCGCATCGACGGCGCGGAAGCCGACGTTGTGCCGCGTGCGGGCATAGTTCAGGCCGGGATTGCCCAGACCCACGACGAGCCAGCCGCAGGCGGGCGCTTTGGAAAACAGCATCAGAAGAGGCTCGAGATCGACGTCTCGTTATAGATGCGGGTGATGGCCTTGGCGAAGATCGGCGAGGCATCGAGCTGGTGGATCTTCTTACCGGTGTAATCTGCGGGCAGCGGGATGGTGTTGAGCACCATGAGCTCCTCGATGCAGCTGTCCTCGATGCGCTGCGTGGCGTTGCCGGAGAGCACGCCGTGGCTGGCGCAGGCATAGACGGCCTTGGCCTTGCCGATGGTCTTGATGGCCTCGGCGGCGTTGCACAGGGAACCGGCCGTGTCGACGATGTCGTCAAACAGGATGCAGGTCTTGCCCTCGACGTCGCCGATGATGTTCATGACCTCGCACATGTTGGCGCGCTGACGGCGCTTGTCCACGATGGCAAGGCCCATGTGGACCTTGGCCGCGAACGTGCGGGAGCGGGCGACGGAGCCGACGTCCGGCGAAACGACGCAGAACTCATCGTGGTTGAAGAGCTTCTCGTCGAACTTGGACATATAGTAGCGGGTGAACAGCGGGTTGCCGAGCATGTTGTCCACGGGGATGTCGAAGAAGCCCTGAATCTGCGCGGCGTGGAGGTCCATCGTCAGCACGCGGTCAGCGCCCGCGCGGGTGATGAGGTTCGCCACCAGCTTGGCGGAGATGGGGTCGCGGCCCTTGGCCTTGCGGTCCTGACGGGCATAGCCGAAGTACGGAATGACCGCGGTGATGCGGCCTGCGGAGGCGCGGCGGAAGGCGTCAATCATGATGAGCAGCTCCATCAGGTTGTTGTTGACGGGCTTGCAGGTGGACTGCACCACGAACACGTCGCAGCCGCGGACGGATTCGTTGATGGAGACGGAGACCTCACCGTCTGCAAAGGCGGTCACGGTGCTGTCGCCGAGGTCCAGCCCCAGCTCGGCACAGATTCCTTTTGCGAAGGGCACGTTGGCATTCGCAGTGAAGACCTTGATCTCTTTTCCGTGAGCAATCATTTCGTTACCTCTCTATTTTCCGAGCGCCGCATCCGCACGGCGCTCAATATTTTGCGAGTGCGATGGGATTATTTCTTGTGCTTTGCGGCCCATTCCTTCTTGTTGGACTGGCGGGCGCGGGCAATGCCGAGCGCCTGCGCGGGGACGTCCTCCGTGATGGTGGAGCCTGCGCCGATGTAAGCGCCGCTGCCGACCTGCAGCGGGGCGATGAGGGCGGTGTTGCAGCCGATGAAGGCGCCCTCGCCCACGACGGTCTCGTGCTTCTGCACGCGGTCGAAGTTCGCGGTGGTCACGCCGCAGCCGAAGTTGCAGTTGGCACCGGCCTCGGTGTCGCCGAGGTAGGCCAGATGGGGCACCTGGGTATTTTCGCCCAGACGGGCGTTCTTCAGCTCGACAAAGCTGCCTGCCCGGACGCTGCGGCCAAGCTCACAGCCGCCGCGCACGCTGGCATAGGGGCCGACGACGGCATCCTGCCCCACGCGGGAGTCGCGCACCTGCGAGGCGTTCACCACGGCGCGCGCGCCGATGACGGAGTCGTCGATGACGCTCCACGGGCCGATGACGGCCTCCTCGCCGATGACGGTTTTGCCGCGCAGCATCGTGCCGGGCAGCAGGCGCGCGCCGGGAGCGACGCGCACGGAAGGCTCGACATAGCAGCTGGACGCGTCATAGATCTCCACGCCCGTGCGGGCGAGGGCCAGCAGGCGGTTGCGCTGCAGCAGGCCCGCGATCTCCGGCAGCTCGGCCGGGGAGGCGACGGAATACATGGCCTGCTCCTCGTTCATGGGGGAGCCGTTGTCCAGCAGGAAGCGGGCAAAGGAGAAATGCTCGTCGAGCGCCTGCATCAGCTCTTCGCGGGAGACGCCGTAGACGCGCGGGAAGCGCCCTGCGGCCTGCGGGGCGAGCTGCGGCAGATAGACGGCCGGGCCGGTGACGACGGTGATGGTGTGCTCCGCGTCCTCTGCGGTGGAAAGGAATACATGCAGCAGGTCCGCGGGATCGCTGTCCATCGTGGTCATGACCTCTGCTTCGGCGGGCAGGCACGCGCGGGCCGCCTCGACATAGCGGTCGTGACAGACCAAAAAGAAGCGCCCGACACCGCTGTCGAACAGAGCGTTCGCCAGCCACGCGAGCAGCGGCGCGCCCATGACGCTCTGCAGCATCAGGGGCTGCGGATATCCGGTTTTTGCCGTATCGTCCGGAATAAAGATCACTGCGGACATTCCAATCATGGCATACGGCTCCTTTCACATAGGAATACGGCCCCATTATATCAAATCTTTCCGCATTCGTCCATATGTTTTCCTCCGGAAAGCAAACAAATTCCTGCGGCGGGCCGTCTTCTTTTTTGTCGGAACCCCATAACGGCATTTTTGAACAGGCCGGGGCACGGCTTCCTGCACAGGCTGTGGAAAACGCCAAAATTTTTGCCGCTTTGTGGGCAAAGTCCCCGGATTTCGGGCGGGGAGACGGCCTGCACAGCCCAAAATCCCTGTGTATAAACCTGTGCAAACTGGGGATAACTCAAGGAAATGTGCACAGGTCTGCAAACAGGGCGCGGGATTATGTCTACCAACGGGGCATGCGCTCCACTTTGCCTCCCCACGCGGCGCAGGCCCGGCTCTGGTGAAATTGCCGAATCGGCCCGACATTTTTCGGCGAAATTTCCCGCCGGATTGTAGCATTTTACTCAGGGTTTATGCTATAATAAAAATCGAACATTTATCGGGCGCGTACGGCCTTTTGTAGGGGCGGTGTCCTCGACGCCCTGTTGGGTATTGCCGATCCGCACAGGTTATCGATAAAATCGTACAAACCGATTGCGTCTGTAGCGGCGGTCAGTGACCGCCTTGCAGGGGAATATTCAACCGCAGAAGGGCTCTGGTGCACCGCCGTACCTCCCTGATGTGTCATTGCGAGGAGGCCAACGGCCGACGTGGCAATCTTGCAGTACCATGTCGGATAACAAGTGGGCCTCGGCGAAAACGTAACCGGCTGCAGGAGATTCCCACGTCGCTTCGCTCCTCGGAATGACAAATCTGGTAGTCGACACGGTCGGCGATGCCACCCTATAACTTGTCAGCCTGCAAGGCGCTCAGTGAGCGCCGCTACAGACGCAATTGGTGCGTGCCATTTTAACGGCAGCCTGTACAAATCGTCAATTTATCGCCGGGAGGGGCATGCCCCTCCCCTACAACGCGTACCAACGGGCCAATTACAACGCGTACCAACGGGCCAATGCACCATCGGCCCGTCGCCGCATGAAATGATTCAGTTTTCAGTATGCATTATATGCATTAAATTTACACTTTTCTCCCGGCTGATGCCGGAATGTTGATAAACGGAGTTTCCGCCATGCTCGAACTGCTCTCCCCCGCCGGGTCCCTTGATGCGCTGCACGCCGCCGTCTGCAACGGCGCGGATGCGGTCTATCTGGGCGCGGAGGGGTTCAATGCCCGCGCAGGTGCGCGCAATTTCACATTGGACGAGCTGCCGGAGGCGGTGCGCTACTGCCATGTGCGCGGCGTGCGGGTCTACCTGACGCTCAATACCCTCGTCACGGACCGCGAGCTGCCGAAGGTCGCGGAGCATATCACGGCCGCGGCCCGCGCAGGCGTCGACGCCCTCATCGTGCAGGACCTCGGCGTGGCGGCCCTTTCCCGCCAGATCGCCCCGCAGCTGGCGCTGCATGCCTCCACCCAGCTCACGGTGCACTCGCTCGAGGGCGTGCGCGAGCTTGCCGCGCTCGGCTTTTCGTGCGTCGTGCTCTCGCGCGAGCTTCCGCGCGAGGAGATCGCCTATATCTGCCGCAACAGCCCCGTGCGCATCGAGGTCTTCGCCCACGGCGCGCTGTGCATGTGCTATTCCGGCCAGTGCTATATGTCGGCCGTCATCGGCCGCCGCTCCGGCAACCGCGGCCAGTGCGCCCAGCCCTGCCGCCTGCCCTATGGCTACGGCCGGTTTGAAAACCGCTATCCCATGAGCCTGAAGGACAATTGCCTCATCCGCTACCTCGGCGAGCTGGCGCGCATGGGCGTGGCCAGCCTGAAGCTCGAGGGCCGTATGAAGCGCCCGGAGTATGTCGCCATCGTCACGGGCATCTACCGCGCTGCGCTCGACGGCCGCGAGGTCCGCTCGTCGGATCTTTCCGCGCTGCGCGCCGCCTTCTCCCGCGAGGGCTTCACGGAGGGCTATTACCTCGGCCGCACGGGCCCGCAGATGTTCGGCACGCGCCAGCCGGAGCGGCCGGACCGCGAGCTGCTTGCCGCCGCCCGCGCGACCTATGAAAATCTCGAGCCCCAGCGTGTGCCGGTGGATTTTTACGCCATCGTCGCGCACGGGCAGAACGCCATGCTCGCCGTGCAGGATGCCGACGGCCACATCTGCCAGACGCAGGGGGCCGTTCCGCAGGACGCCGAGCGGCGCGCGCTGACGCAGGACGAGCTTGCCGCCCGCCTTTCCAAAACCGGCGGCACGCCCTATGCCGCCCGCTCCGTGCGCAGCGTCGTCGACCCCGGCCTGACGCTGCCCGCCGCGGAGATCAACCGCATGCGCCGCGAGGTGCTGGCGCATCTTTCCGCCGTGCGGGCGCGCCGCCCCGCGCCGCAGCTGCTGTCCTACCGCGCGCTCCCGCCCGTGCTCGGCACGCGCACCGCGCCGGTGTTCACCGTGAGCGTGCTGTCCGCCGGGCAGATCACCGGCCGCCTGCTGCGGCTGAAGCCCGCGGTTTTGTATGTCCCCCTGTCCGAGATCGCGGCCCGGCCGGACTTTTTCCGCAGCCTTGCCGCGCGGCAGACGCTTGCCGTCGTGCTGCCCCGCATCGTCTGGGACAGCGAGACGCGCCGCCTGCTCGATGCGCTGGACCTTGCCGCCTCGCTCGGCATCCGCCGGGCGCTGACGGGCAATGTCGGCCAGCTGTCCCTGCTGCGCTCCCGCGGCATGGAGGCGGCGGGCGACTTCGGCCTGAACCTGACGAATTCCCGCGCGGCCTCGGAGCTGCGCGACCTTGGCCTGTGCTCGCTCACGGCCTCGTTTGAGCTGACGCTGCCGCAGCTCCGCGACCTGTCGAAGCCCCTGCCCACGGAGATGCTCGTCTATGGCCGCCTGCCGCTCATGCTCACGGAAAACTGCCTCATCCGCAACCGGACGGGCGAGTGCTCCTGCGGCGCGGGGCCGGTGAAGCTCATCGACCGCAAGGGCGAGGAATTCCGTATCGTGCGCGACTGCGGCACCTGCCGCAGCGTCGTGCTCAACGGCAAGAAGCTGTATCTGCTCGACAAGCGCGAGGACCTGCGCCGCTTCGGCCTGTGGGCGCTGCGCCTGTCGTTCACAACGGAGAACCCCGGCGAGATCGACACGGTGCTTTCAAACCTCAACGCCCCGTTCGACCCCGGCGCCTGCACCCGCGGACTGTATTACAGAGGGGTCGAGTGAGTCGTAATTACAAGGAAAATGTTGGGGCGCGGCATGCCGCTCCCGGCGCTGCATTGGCCCATTGGTACGCTGTAGGGGAGGGGACAGCCGGGCCCGGCGCTGCACTGGTGTAATAAACAGGCTGTCAGCAAAACGGCGAACGCCGAAGGTTTGTCATTGCGAGGGCGCTTTGCGCCCGTGGCAATCTCGGGAAGGCACTCACGTTGATCGCACACGCCATTGTAGGGGAGCGGCATGCCGCTCCCGGCGCTGCACTGGTGTAATAAACAGGCTGTCAGCAAAACGGCGAACGCCGAAGGTTTGTCATTGCGAGGAGGCCGCAGGCCGACGTGGCAATCTCGCAGTACCATGTTGGATAACAAGTGAGCCTCGGCAAAAACGTAACCGGTTGCAGGAGATTCCCACGTCGCTTCGCTCCTCGGAATGACACATCAGGGCGGCACGGTAATGGGAACGGTGCGCTGCACCGAATTGGTGCTGCGATTGCCGCTTCGCGGACGGGCCTGGCTGTCCCCGCCCCTACAACGCACGGCTGACAGCTTTGAAAAACTGTCCGCTTTCCATTTTCAATTTTCCACTTTTCCCAGATCCGTATATCCTAAAATTTTTATATAAAGAGGTATTTGCCATGGAGATCTATCTCGCATCCAAATCCCCGCGGCGGAAAGAGCTGCTCGAGCGCATGGGCCTGGAATTCACGGTCCGTGCCGTAAACACCAACGAGACCATGGACCCCTTCCGTCATCCCTCCGATGAGGTCGCCCGCGTCAGCCTGGAAAAGGCGAAGGCCGTGCAGCCGCACTGCATGCCGGACGACATCATCATCTCGGCCGACACCATCGTGGTGTGCGATTCGCTCGTCATGGGCAAGCCCCACTCCGAGAGCGAGGCCTTTTCCATGCTGCGCCGCCTGTCCGGGCGCGACCATCAGGTCATGAGCGGCCTGACCGTCCTGCACGGCGACGACTGCGAGAATCTGACCGTCACCACGACGCTGCGCATGCGCACCCTGTCCGACGAGGAGATCCGCGCCTACATCGCCACCGGCGAGCCGATGGACAAGGCGGGCGCCTACGCCATTCAGGGCCTTGCGGCCATGTTCGTCATCGGTCTGGACGGCGATTACTATAACGTGATGGGGCTGCCGGTGTGCCCGCTGGCCATGATCCTGCGAAAATTCGGCGTGAAGCTGCTCGGCTGCTGATCTCTCTGCCCCAGGATTGGAGTTTACCCTTGAAAAAGCTTTTTCGCGGCCGCGTCAGGCTCATCCTGCTGCTGGCCGTCCTTCTGGCTGCCGCCACGGCCCTGACCGCCGCGCTCTCGGGCACGGCGTGGGGCTCGCGCACCGTGCAGGCAGTGCTCACGCCGTTTCGCAGCGGGTTTTCCGCGCTGACGCGGCAGGCGGAGCGGTACTATAACTATCTGTTCAACTATGAATCCCTCTCGGCCGAGAACGACTATCTGCGCCGTCAGATCAGCTCCATGGAGAACGAGGTCCGCACGGCCGACTCCCTGCAGCGCGAAAACGAGCGCCTGAAGGAGCTGCTCGGCCTGCAGGAGGAGCACGAGGACTATCGCTTCAACGAGGCCTACATCGTCTCGTGGGATTCCTCGAGCTGGAAGAGCACGTTCACCATCGGCAAGGGCACGCGCTCCGGGCTGGAGACCGGCATGGTCGTCGTGACGGAGTACGGCCAGGTCGTCGGCCTCATCACGGACATCGGCCCGAATTGGGCCACGGTCACGACTGTGCTCGACACGTCGCTGGAGATCAGCGCCTCCGTCGCCTCGGCGGGCTACACCGGCGTGGTGCAGGGCGCGTATACGACGAACGCCTCCGGCAAGCTGCGCATGAACTACCTGCCCTCGGATGCCGTCCTGCGCAATAACGATCAGGTCGTCACGACCGGCTCGACCGTCTATCCCAAGGGTCTGATCCTCGGCTATGTCGAGGACGCGGGCTTCGACGAGACCGGCGTGGCAAAATACGCCATGCTGCGCCCCGCCGCCGATCTCGAGGACCTCGAGCAGGTCTTCGTCATCACGGACTATGTCAGCGAATAAGGCGGTGAGCGGCCATGCTTGACAAGCTCTATATCACGCCGCGCCAGTGGCTGCGCATCCTGCGCTGGACGCTCTATGCCGCCCTGTTCCTGCTGGCCCTTCTCGTGCAGACCGTCGTCTTCGGCAACCGCACGATCCTGGGCGCGCATCCGGACCTCGTGGCCATTGTCATCACCTGCGTCTGCCTGCGCGAGGGCCCGGAGCGCGGCGGCACGTTCGCCCTCATCGCCTCGCTCGTCTGGTGCCTGTCCGGCATCGATCAGGGCAGCGTCTGCCTGCTCGTGCTCACGGTCCTGCCCGTGCTCGGCAGCATCCTGTGCCGCGCCGTGCTGGCAAACCGCTTCCTGCCGTCGCTGCTCGTCTGCTTTGTCACGCTTGCCGTGGAGCAGGGCCTCATCCTCCTGATGAAGCACTTCTTCGCGGGCGTCGCGTGGGAGCAGGCCGGGCGCGCCCTGCGCTGCCTGCTCGTGACGCTCCCGGTGCAGCCTGCGGTCTACGGCCTCGTCAAATGCATCGCAAAAATCGGAGAGTACCATGAATCAACATAAGTTTGCCTTCCGCGTGGGCGTGCTCGTGCTGCTCATCGCCGTCATGGCGGGCGTGTTCTCCGTCCGCCTGCACAATGTGCAGATCACGCAGGCCGCGGAGCAGGATCCCACGCCCAGCGGCTCCGTGACGTACCACACGCGCGTGACGGCTGCCCGCGGCGAAATTCTGGACCGCAACGGCAACGTCCTCGTCGGGAACCGCGCCAGCTATAATCTCGTCATCGTCCGCGAGGTGCTCATGAGCGCCGACGCGCCGAACGAGAACCTCCGCCGCCTGGTGGACCTGTGCAGCGAGCTGGGACTGGAATACACGGACCATTTCCCTGTCACGCAGGAAAAGCCCTATGCCTATGTCGACAGCGGCTCGTCCCTGTGGGACGGCTATTTCCGCACCTTCCTCACCGAGCGCGGCTGGGATACGGACGTCTCCGCCCCGCAGCTCATTCGCTGGCTCAAGGAGATTTACCACCTGCCCGCCGACTGGACGGAGGAGGAGTGCCGCCGCGTGATCTCGCTGCGCTATGAGCTGGACCTGCGGCGCTATATCGGTACGCTGGACACCTATGTGCTCATGACGGACGTCGACGCGCTGTCGCTCGCGGCCATCACGGAGCTGAACATCCCCGGCCTCAACGTCGAGACCTCGAGCGTCCGCCAGTACAACACCACGCTCGCCGCCCACATCCTCGGCACCATCGGCAAGATGGACGGCACGGACTGGGAGACCTATGAGAGCAAGGGCTACGCCATGGATGCCTATATCGGCAAGGACGGGCTGGAGCAGGCCTTCGAGGAGGAGCTGCACGGCTCGGACGGTACGCGCGTGACGACCATCACCGCCGACGGCAACATCCTTGAGGAGCACTATGCCGTCGACCCCGTCGCGGGCAACAACATCGAAACGACCATCGACCTTGGCCTGCAGAAGGTCGCGGAGGAATCGCTGGCCGCGAAGATCCTCGGCCTGCGCGAAAACGGCGTTGGCGTCTCCGGCAACGGCAAGGACGCCGAGGGCGGCGCCGTCGTCGTCATGAAGGTCAAGACCGGCGAGGTGCTGGCCTGCGCGAGCTACCCGACCTATGACCTTTCCACCTATAATACGAACTATAACGAGCTGGCTGCCGATCCCTACAAGCCGTTCAACAACCGCGCGCTCGGCCTGCCGTATCCGCCCGGCTCGACCTATAAGATGGTCACGACCATCGCCGCCATCGACAGCGGGACCATCAGCCGCTGGACGGAGATCGAAGATGAGGGCGTCTACACCCGCTTTGAGGACGCAGGCTATATGCCGCGCTGTATGCTCTACACCACGACGGGCGCGACGCACGGTCTCATCAATGTCATGAAGGCGCTGGCCGTTTCCTGCAACTACTATTTCTATGAGGCGGGCTACCGCACCGGCATCACTGCCATCGACAACGTCGCCAAGGCCCTCGGCCTCGGCGAGCCGACCGGCATCGAGCTGCCGGAGGCCACCGGCCGCCGCGCCAATCCGGAGACGAAGAAGGAGCTTTATGACGAGGGCCACGACGGCTGGTACGACGCTGACACTGTCGCCGCGTCCATCGGCCAGTCGGAAAACCGCTTCACGCCCCTGCAGCTGTGCTCCTACACGGCGGCGCTTGCCAACCGCGGTGTGCGCTATACGGCAACGCTCCTCAAGCGTGTGCTCTCGTCGGATTATCAGAAGCTCATCCGCGAGAACCAGCCCGTTGTGGCCAGCACGCTTAACATCTCGGACGAGGCCTACGCCGCCTATTCCGAGGGAATGCGCGAGGCCGTCACCTCCGGCACGGCCTACAGTGCCTTCGTCGGCTATGACGTGGCCGTCTGCGCCAAGACCGGCACGGCCCAGCACGGCTCCGGCGGCTCGGACAACGCCTCATTTGTGCTCTATGCCCCGGCGGACGACCCGGAGATCGCCATTGCGGTCTATGTGGAAAAGGGCGCGCAGGGCGGCACGCTCGGCACCATCGCCCGCGATATTCTGACGGCCTACTTCTCCGAAGCCGGCTCCACGGATACCGTCCCCGCCGAAAATACCCTGAACTGAAAAGCAGGCGGGCCGCCCGGCGGCCCGCCTTTCCGTTTATGGCGTGCACTCCCGAATTGTCATTGCGAGGGCGCTTCGCGCCCGTGGCAATCTCGGGAAGGCACTGTCAGCCCGTACACGCCATTGTAGGGGAGCGGCATGCCGCTCCCGGCGCGACGGCGGCGATTCGTAAAGGCTGACGATAAAAACGTACAAACCGATTGCGTCTGTAGCGGCGCTCACTGCGCAGCCGTTGGCGGCTTTGCCGCCTTACGGATGCGGCGTGCCCCTTGCGGGTTGTGAGCGCCTAGGGCAGTTGCAAATTTCCGGGTACTCCGCCGACCGCACCGACTTTCAAATTTGTCATTGCGATGCCCCGAAGGGGCCGTGGCAATCTCGTGCAGGCAGTTACGATTTCGCCGATGGCTTTCCTGTAATCCGACCAAGTACTGCGAGATTCCCACGTCGCTTCGCTCCTCGCAATGACAACCCTTCGGCGTTCACCGTTTTGCTGACAACCTGTTTCTTACACCGGTGCAGCGCCGGGCGAGGCATGCCGCGCACCCACAACGCGCCATCGATGTCCCGCCTGTTTTTCGCCATCGATTTCCGGGCATAATTCCCCTTGCCGGTGCGTATATATGACCATACGGCACAGGGGAGGAGACGGTGGAACATGGCAAAGGAACCAATGGACGGGCCGCATGAGCTGCGGCTGGAGAACCGCGCGCGGCTGAGCGTGAACGGCGTGCGCGAGGTGGAGAGCTTCGACGAGGAATCCGTCGTGCTGCACACGACAAAGGGCGTTCTGGTCATCCGCGGGCAGCAGCTGCATCTGCAGACGCTCTCTATCGACGGCGGACAGGTCGCCGTCGACGGGACCGTGGACGCAATGTCCTATGAGGAGGCGCAGCGAAAGGGCGGCCTGTTCTCGCGCCTGCTGCGCTGAATGGAGCAGCCGCTGCTGCTGCAGGCCCGGCAGTTTCTGCTGTCCGCCGCCCTCGGGGCGGCACTCGGCCTGCATTACGATCTGCTGCGCGGCCTGCGCCGCTGGGCGCGCTGGCTGACGCACCCGCTCGACCTCTGGTTCGCGCTGAGCGTGCTTGCGGCGAATCTGTGGTTTGCCCTGCGCATCGGCGGCGGGCAGTTCCGCATCTTCGCCCTCGTGGGAAGCGCTTTGGGCGCAGCGGGCTATTTTGCCGGGCCGAGCCGCCTGCTTCTGCCCGTTTTTGGAAGCTTCTGGAAACTTTTTACGGCCCCCGGACGCCTCCTTGCCCGCGGAAGCAAAAATTTTTTCGAAAAAACGGGAATTTTTTCGAAAAACATCTTTTCATCGGCGAAAAAATCGGTTACAATAAAAAACAGACACCGCCGCATGCGGCGGCACGATACCAACAGCGTGGGAGGAGAGCAGGATGCGCCTGCGAAAATCATCACTCATTACAAAACTTCTGATCCTCGCGGTCATGATCTACGCGATCGTGACGGTGGTCACCCTCCAGCCGCAGATCAGCGACTCGCGCCAGCAGGCAGCGGCTCTGCAGGCAGACGTCGCCAGCGCGCAGCAGGCCAATCTGGCTCTGGAGCAGGACATCGCCAACGTCGGGACGGATGAGGCCGTGATGAAGATCGCGCGGGAACGCCTGAATCTCGTCGAAGACGGCGAAATGATTTTTATCGACAGCGACAAATAAACGGAGGGCAATACGGCGTATATGGAGTTCACGGTCGGCGCATTACTCGAGGGCAAGGTCAAGTCCATCACAAAATTCGGCGCATTCATCACCCTGCCGGAAAACCGCACGGGCATGGTGCACATTTCGGAGGTCGCCAATACATATGTCAGCGACATCCACGATCATCTGACGGAGGGGCAGGACGTCAAGGTCAAGGTCATCGGCATTGACCCGGCGGGCAAGATCAGCCTTTCCATCAAGCGGACGCAGGAGCCGGAGCGGCGCGAGCGCCGTCCGCAGCAGGACAGACGCCCCCCGCGTCAGGACAGTGCGCCCAAGGGTCCGCAGACCTTTGAGGAGAAGCTGAAGCAGTTCATGTCGGACTCCGACAGCCGCATCGCGGGCTGCCGCCAGTATGAGCACAAGACAAAGTCCCGGAGAAGATAAAACGAGCGCCTGCTGCAGCTGCAGCAGGCGTTTTTCGTGGTGAGATTGCAGGGGAGGGGACAGCCGGGCCCGGCGCAATGCTGCCGATCCGTACAGGCCATCGTTAAAATGGTATGCACTTCCGAATTGTCATTGCGAGGGCGCTTCGCGCCCGTGGCAATCTCACGCACCAACTTCCGAATTCGCCGAAGTTGCCCTGTTATCCACCCGGATCCTGCGAGATTGCACCCCAAGGGCACTTCCTCGCGCTGCGCGCTCAGGGCGCCACGTCGGCCTGCGGCCTCCTCGCAATGACAAACCTGGGGCATTGCACGGTCGGCGGAGGCGCGCAGAAATATGCAACTGCCATAGGCGCTCAACCCCCGTAAAGGGCACGCCGCATCCGTAAGGCGGCAAAGCCGCCAACGGCTGCGCAGTGACCGCCGCTACAGACACAATTGGTTCCTGCCATTGTATCGATACCCGGCACGAATCGCCGGTGCAGCGCCGGGAGCGGCATGCCGCTCCCCTACAACGCACGACTGGAGGCAGGCGTTCTTATTCGCCCTCGGTCACCCCATAATAGGCCTCATAGGCCTCGCGGAGCTCGCCGGTCGTGACGTCCGGCCCGATGACGAGCCATGCGGGCGTCGCGTCCGGGTCATATTCCGCCGGGAGGAACTCCAGCGACAGCATGATGCGGGACGTTGTGTTGAATTCGCGAAGCAGGCCCGTCACGGTCCACTGCGTGCCGTCGGCCTCCATCGTGCCGGTCAGCATGCCCTGCGTGCAGGTGTAGGTGTCGTTGAGCTTGTTGGTCACGACGCTGCCCTCCACCGTGCAGGCGTAGTCCCTGCCGCCGATGTGCAGCGTGACCGTGCACGTCGCTTCTCCATCCTCTACGCGGCTCTCATAGTTCACGGTTCCGACGGGCAGGAGGCCGTCCTGCTCCTCGCCCGTGGCCGCCGTGTCCGGGAAGACCGTCTGCAGCGTTTCCGGCGACGAGAGGGCCCAGAGCGTTTCATCGCGCATGTTGTCGGGGTCCGGCTCGCTCCACCATGCGCAGGCAGACAGCAGGACCAGAGCAAAGACTGTGAGCAGGGATACGAGTTTTTTCATGGTACGTCATCCTTTCTGAACAGTTTTGGCATCCTTGTATGTAGGGGAGGGGACAGCCGCGCCCGGCGCTGCACTTGCAGTCCGTACAGGCCATCGTTAAAATGGAACCGGCTCCCAAGCTTGTCATTGCGAGGCCCCGAAGGGGCCGTGGCAATCTCGCAGTACCATGCCGGATCACAGGGAAGCTCCGGCGAAATCGCAACTGCCTGCCCGAGATTGCACCCCAAGGGCACTTCCTCGCGCTGCGCGCTCAGGGCGCCACGTCGGCCTGCGGCCTCCTCGCAATGACAAATCGGAAGCCATCGCCATTGTATCATACCCGGCACGAATCGGGGACGTGTCACAGGGCGTCGAAGACGCCGCCCCCTACAACGCACGACCGGCGGCTTCCCGTAATTTTGCCTGCCCGGTTTTGCGGGAAAGCCCCCTCTTCAGTCCTCATCCGGGAGCTTGTTGTGCTTCTGCTGCTTCATCCAGATATCCATCACGAGCTTATGCGGCAGCAGCTTCACGAGCCGCACCTGCCAGCGCACGGGCAGGCCGTGGATGGAGACGTCCTTCTTTGTGCGGTACAGGTCGTGCAGGGCCGTCTTCATCACGTCCTTCGCCTCATACAGGCGGTTGTAATATGTCACGGCGTCGTTGCTCGTCTGCAGCGCGTGGTCAAAGAATTCCGTCTTGACCCAGCCGGGGCTGACGGCCATCACGCGGATGCCGCGCGGCCGCAGCTCACGCGCCAGCGAGCGCGTATAGCTCAGCACAAAGGCCTTCGTCGAGGCGTAGACATTCAGATACGGCACGGGCTGGAATGCGGACAGGGAGTCCAGGTTCAGCAGCTTCGCGCCGCGCTTCATGTAAGGCAGCGTCAGCTCCGTCATGGCCACAAGGGCCTTGCAGTTCAGGTCGATCATCTTCAGGGAGTCTGCCAGCGGGATCTGGTCGTAGCGGCCGAATTTGCCGAAGCCCGCGACGTTCGCCAGCAGGCCGACGTCCGGCCGGGCGTTTTCCAGCAGGTCGCGGTAGAGCTCCAGCGCCTGCGGGTCCGTCAGATCGAGGCTGATGGGCCGCACGGGGAAGGGGACCTGCTCCTTCAGCGCCTCAAGGCGGTCGGCGCGGCGGGCGATGACCCACAGCTCGTCAAACGTCTCCCACTGGGCCAGCTGCAGCGCAAGCTCCCGGCCCATGCCGGAGCTTGCTCCGGTCAGAATCGCGATTCGTTTCATATTATCAACCTTTCCAGTTCGTTTCTTATCTTCTACATACCACAAAACCCCGCCTCTGTCAAGAAAAACCGGGGAAAATCGGAGAAAATTCGGAGGAAATTGCCATGCAGGTTATCGATCTCGGCGCGTGGACGCCGTATCTGGAGCAGGAGCTGCGCGCCCCGTATTTCGCGGCGCTGCTGCAGCGGGTCGGGGCGGCGCGGGCCGCCGGAACGGTCTATCCGCCGGAGGAGCGCACGTTCTTCGCCCTGACCGCCACGCCGCCGGAGCGCGTGCGGGCCGTCATCCTCGGGCAGGACCCCTATCACGAGCCGGGGCAGGCCATGGGCCTGGCGTTCTCCGTCCCGCAGGGTGAGCGCCTGCCGCCGTCGCTGCGCAATATTTTCACGGAGCTGCACACGGACCTCGGCCTGCCGCAGCCGTCCGGCGGCGACCTGACGCCGTGGGCGGAGCGGGGCGTCCTGCTGCTCAACACGGTCCTGACCGTCGGCCGCGGCGCGGCGAACAGCCACGCGGCGTGGGGCTGGCAGCGCTTCACGGATGCCGTGCTTGCCGCCATGGCCGCCCTGCCGCAGCCGGTGGCCTTCGTCCTCTGGGGCTCGCAGGCGCAGAAAAAGCGGCCGCTGCTGCAGAGCGCCGCCCCGCGCCTTGTCCTGTGCGCGCCGCATCCAAGCCCGCTGTCGTCCTACCGCGGCTTCTTCGGCAGCCGCCCGTTCTCGCAGATCAATGCCTTTTTGCAGGAGAACGGAGAGCCGCCGATCGATTGGCGGCTGCCTTGACATATAATATGATATGCAGGAAAACGGATCATTGAAAATGGACAGTGGATAGTTACGCGCGAAGCAGCCAGTCGCACGCTGTAGGGGCCGGGCTGTCCCCTCCCGGCGCAACGCTGCCGATACGAACGGACTACCGTTAAAACGGTATGCACTTCCGAATTGTCATTGCGAGGAGGCCGTAGGCCGACGTGGCAATCTCGGGAAGGCACTTGCAGTCCGTACAGGCTGCCGATAATAACGTAAAAACCGATTGCGTCTGTAGCGGCGGTCACTGCGCAGCCGTTGGCGGCTCTGCCGCCTTACGGATGCGGCGTGCCCTTTACGGGTAGTGACCGCCATGGGCAGTTGCAAATTTCCGTGCACTTCCGCCGACCGCACACGCCAATGTAGGGGAGCGGACAGCCGGGCCCGGCGCTGCGGTTGCGATACGCACGGGCTGTCGTTAAGATGGTGAACGCCTCCGAATTGTCATTGCGAGGGCGCTTTGCGCCCGTGGCAATCTCGTGCAGGTAGTCACGATTTTGCCGATAGCTTTCCTACAATTCAGCTTGGTACTGCGAGATTCCCACGTCGCTTCGCTCCTCGGAATGACAAATTTGGGAGTCGGTGCGGTCGACGGGAATGCCTTCAAATTTGTGACTGCCTTAGGCGCTCAGTGAGCGCCGCTACAGACGCAATCGGCGCATGCCATTTTATCGATACCCTGAACGAATCGCCAACGCGGCGCCGGGCCCGGCTGTCCGCTCCCTTACAACGCACGACTGCCGGCCCGGCAAAAGTTCCCTCCCGCGGTTCTATTCTGCCCTCCTGCGGCATATAGATTCTGCGGGAGGGATTACCATGCAGACAAAATTCCGCCTGAGCGTGCGTTGGCTGTGCTTTGCCGTGCTGCTGGCGGCCGCTGCGCTGCGTCTGGCGGCGCAGCCGGGGCTGCGGGCACATCTGGCCTCCGTCGCCGCGCCGACGCAGGCCGCCGAGGATGCTCCGGAGCCCGCGCAGGACGGCAGCTGGCCGACGCTGTGCTATGAGCCGCCGTCGCACGACGCGCCGGACCTGCCCGCCGTGACGATCGATAACCGCTCCGGCCTGCCGCTGGAGCCGGACGCGCTGCCGGAGGCGGCTCTCGCGCTTGATCGCGCGCAGGAGGGGCCGCTCGTCCTCATCATCCATACCCACGCCACGGAGGCCTATACCGGCAGCCCGGATTTCCATTCCACGGACCCGGAAAAGAGCGTCGTCCGCGTCGGGCAGGCCATTGCCGACGCGCTGAACGCCCGCGGCATCCCGGCCGTGCACGAGACGTCACTCATCGACCTCGGGAATTATAACGATGCCTACCCGCGCATGGCCGGGCTGGCGGAGGACTGGCTGGCGCGCTACCCGTCCATCCAGATGGTGCTGGACGTTCACCGCGACTCGCTCGAGACGGACGACGGCGCACAGCTGGCCCTGCGTGCGGACGTGGACGGGGAGGCCTGTGCGAAGCTCCTGCTTGTCATGGGCTCGAACGGCTCCGGGCTGGAGCATCCGGGCTGGCGGCAGAATCTGGCCAACGCCGCCCGCCTGCAGGCCCTGTGCGAGCAGCGCGCGCCCGGCCTCATGCGCGATTTGCTGCTGCGCGCCTCGCGCTATAACCAGCATCTCACGCCGCGGTCTATGCTGCTGGAAGTCGGCACGGCCGGAAATTCGCTCGAGGAGGCCCTGCGCAGCGCGGATATTTTCTCGCAGGTGCTTGCCGACTGCCTGCTCGGTAAGGCGTGACCGCACGGATTTATCCGAAATTTAACAGTTTTTTGATAGAGGAAACGGCGCATTTCCGGTATAAAAGAGGGGCAGTCAGATGACTGTAATACGATTCAGGAGTGAAAGAACATGAAGAAGATCCTTGCCATCCTCTGCGCCGTCCTGATGCTCGCGTCCCTCGCCGCTGCAGCCAGCGCAGAAGAAGCTCCCCAGACCACGACCATCACCACGACGGTCCGCTCGACCTACGTCCTCACGATCCCCGCGACCGTGGAGATCCCCTACGGCGAGAAGAACGCCACCATCGGCAGCGTGAAGGTCACCGGCCGTATCACGAACGACCAGTATGTCAAGGTCACTGCTGAGACCACGACGAACTTCTGCCTCGTGAACGACAGCGACTCCTCCGCCCGCATCAGCTATCGCCCGGAGGACATCTTCGCCTCCGCCGTCAACGGTTCCGCGCCCATTTTCCGCGGCAGAGACTTCTCGGCCAAGGAAGTCAACGGCAACGGCGGCAGCTGCCTCGTCGTCGCCCGCATCAGCGACTATGCCTGGGAGCATGCCGCTGCCGGTACTTACTCCGACACCATCACCTTCACGGCCTCTCTGGAAACGGCCAACGCCGCGGGCTGAGTCCGCGCTGACCGGGAAGGAGAGCGTAACGGATGAAAAAGAACGCAAAGCTCGCCGCACTGGCGATTCTGGTGCTTGCCGCCGTGGCCGCGCTGTCCGTCGGCATCACGCTGGCGGTCGTGAACGCGCGGATGCCTGCCGCCTGCACCTGCAGCGGGCAGTGCCGTTCGGCCGGGACGGAAACGGCGGCTGCCGGGGATGCGCCGTCCGCGCAGCAGACAGAGCCGTCCGAAGCGGATTCCATCTCCATTCCCGGCTTCGATTTCCTGAGCCTGCAGGCGGGCGCGCAGGAGCAGAGCATGCCGCTCTATAACCCCGAGAACAATGCCTGCTATTTCCGCATCTCCCTGCTGCTGGACGGCGAGGCGCTCTGGCGCTCCGACCTGCTTGCACCGGGGCAGACCGCCCCGCAGCAGACGCTGAGCCGGGCCCTCGCGGCCGGGGAGTACAGCGCGGTCCTCAAGTACGAGTGCTTCGCCGATGAGGCGGAGACCGCGCCGCTCAACGGCTCCGAGATCGCCCTCACCCTGCGCGTGCAGTAAAAAATTGCAGAAAAAAAGCAAAGACCGCAATGGTCTTTGCTTTTTACGATATGTGCGCCCGGTGAGCGCACGTTCTATAGGGTGAAAGTCCCGAGTCCGCCCGGTAGCGGGAAGGGCTAGCCAAAGGCAAGGGTAGCGGGAAGGGCTAGCCAAAGGCAAGGGTGTCCATCGTGAGGTGGAATCTGAAGAAAGCCGGATTTTGGGAGTTGAAAGGTCTCCCAATGGGCAAAACTCTGGCCTGACGAACAGAAATCGCATATAAGGCCGTCAGCGAGGGTAAGTTTGCATAACAAAACAAAGCCCAGTAGCTACACGGAATCGCTTTCGGTAAATGCGGCAGGTAAAGAGGGAAAGAATGTGTGAGTACCCGGGGAGGTCTTGCCGACGCAAAAAAAAATGCGCAGTAACAACGAACGGCAAGAAGTCAGCAGAGGCCATAGTACCGGAAAAATCCGGAAAGGGCTGAACAATCGTTAGTCCTTAGTAGATTTCGGAAGGAGGTCAACATGAAGAACGCAGAATATCAGGGAAGCCTGAGCTGCCCACAAAGAGATAGTGCGGAACACAAAGGGTATGCGGGAGCGCAGAGTGTTGGCAGTCAGGAAGGAAAGGAACAGGGCGGTGCAGACTTGCTTGAAAGGATTCTAAGTAGGGAAAACCTGAACAGAGCCTACAAGCGGGTCAAAGCCAACAAAGGAGCGCCGGGAATCGACGGAATGACCGTCGAGGATGCGCTGCCTTGGCTGAGAGAACACCGGGAAGAACTTCTGGAAACAATTCGGCAAGGGAAGTACAAGCCCCAGCCGGTGCGCCGGAAGGAAATCCCTAAGCCGGATGGCGGGGTACGAAAGCTGGGAATCCCAACGGTCGTAGACCGCATCATCCAGCAGGCAATCGCACAGCAGCTAACCCCAATCTACGAACCGTTGTTCTCGGATTTAAGCTACGGCTATCGTCCGGGCAGGAGTGCGCAGATGGCGATTCAAAAGGTGAAGGAATATGCGGAGCAGGGCTATACACAAGCGGTACTTGTGGATTTGTCAAAATACTTCGATACCCTGAACCATGAATTGCTCATGAACCTTCTGCGGAAGAACATCCATGACAAACGGGTCATTGAACTCATTAAGAGATACCTGAAAGCCGGAGTGATGGAAAACGGACTGCTGGTGAAAACAGAAGAAGGCTCTCCCCAGGGAGGCCCACTTAGTCCCTTGCTTGCTAACATCTACCTGAACGAATACGACTGGGAGATGGCAAGACGGGGAGTACCTGTCATTCGATATGCGGATGATATTGTGGTACTGGCCAAAAGCAAACGGGCAGCAGAGAGGCTTCTGGAAACCACCCGGCGGTATCTTGAGGGGAAACTAAAACTCAAGATGAATGTGGGGAAAAGTAAAGTGGTCAGCGTGTTCGCAATCCGAAATTTTAAGTTTCTGGGCTTTGCGTTAGGGAAGGGCAAGAACGGCATTTACATTCGAGCGCACACAAAGTCCTTGAAGAAAGCCAAGGCCAAGCTAAAAGAGCTGACTTCCCGCAGTCAGGGCAGAAATGTCCGGGTCGTGATGCAGAAGGTAAAGGTCTACATCCGGGGCTGGCTGGGCTACTTCGGAATTGCGAGTATGAAGACAACCATGCGAGAATGGGACAAGTGGCTGCGCCGCCGGTATAGAAGCTACATCTGGAAACAATGGAAGAAACCCAAGACAAGAGCAAAGAGCCTTATGCAATTGGGGATACCAGAGTGGCAGGCAAGGGCGGTAAGCAATTGCCGGAAAGCCTACTGGCACATGGCGAAGAACGGTCATGTACAAAGGGCAATCTCGAAAGAAAGACTCGCACGGGCAGGATACTACAGTATCCTAGACCGGTACGAGTCTGT